>Ga0209157_1001519_pt1 | contig 19339 bp, 13 predicted proteins | sample GraSoiAngelo_135_FD_185892 | JGI IMG/M metagenome (GOLD analysis project Ga0209157, IMG submission 185892) | Grasslands soil microbial communities from the Angelo Coastal Reserve, California, USA - 14_0929_05_40cm (SPAdes) (version 2) | ecosystem: Environmental > Terrestrial > Soil > Grasslands ...
CAGGACGAGCGGACTGTCGGTGACGATTCCGGATGGGAATGTATCGGAGAAGCCGACACCCGTCAGGGGCACGCCATTCGGGTTGACGATGTTGAACATCAGGTCCGTTGTGGCGCCGAGCGAAATAAAGATATCCGTGAAGGTTTTCGTCAGGAGAGGCGGACTATTCACGTTGCAACTGGCGCTGGCGAATGCATTGACGCCCCCGGTGACGGTTGCGTTCCCAGTGACGTGGACCGTGTCGGCCTGACTGCCGGGTTCGAGAGCAGGATAGTAGCCCGCGTAGTTGACCGAACTGCCCGGCACGAGCGTATCCGTCGACAATGGATTGATGACGCTGGCGGGCTGATCGTCTATGATCGAGATGCCGCTGACGATGACGGTGCCGGTGTTGGTGATGGTACCTCCAAAATAAACCGGGTCGTTCGGTGTTCCCGCCGTACACGCTTTAGTTACTGTCAAGGCAGCCGTGTCGACAACTTTGCATGTGGCTTGTCCGGTGGCAACGACGGTATCACCCGCCACCGTATAGGCGTGCGCCGTCGCGGTGACGGTGTCGGTTACCGAACCCAGTCCGACCGGAGCATAGGAGCCGGTATAAGAAACAGCCTCACCAGGTTGCAGTGTGGTTTTGGCTAAGGGAAGGATCAAACTACCAGGCTGATCGTCCCCAACCGTGAGGCCGGTCAAGGGTACCGCCCCGACGTTCCTGATAGAGCCGGTGAAGCTGATATTCTGGCCGCTGATCGCGTCGCTGCACTGTTTGAGGACGGCGAGTCCGCAAAGCTTTATGGAGCTCGCCGCGAAATCTTTCAGCGTGGCGGTGGTCGATTGGGAGGAACGTGATACGAACATCACGTCCGGGAAGCAAGGCAGCGCACCGCCGTTCGGAATAAGGGCAGTCACATCCACACCGATTTCCGTAAAGGCGTTGACGTCAATTGCGTCACCCTGGATGCCGGTTATCGGGACGCCATTGTTGAATGCGCAAACCGTGTGATCGGTGTTGCAACCTTCGCCGCCGACAGCCTGGACCTGGTCGTAGATCGATCCATTCCACTTGTAAACTGTCACCGAACCCAGCGTTCCTCCATTGCTAAAATCCATCGAAACGGCAAGATCGCCAACCGTTCGGGAACCGTCGAAGCCGCCCGAGCTGTTCGGTGTGATGTATTGTTGGCTGAGATGAAAGCTGATGTGAGCGTCGCCGTTGTCGACGACACGTTCCAGTCCGGCATAAAGCATCAGGTGGTTGGTTCCGTCGGAAGACACAACGGGATTCTTCACGGCATACAGATAAGCGTTCCGGATGTCGTCTTTTGCCGGCACGTTGCCCGTCCCCCACGTCCACGCCGACACGGGGTCATTAAACTTGCCGGCAGTAAAAATGGTATGGTCAACAAGGCTGCCAGTGGACAGATCGTCATGCGTGAACGCTGCGCCGATACCTCCGAAATCCCTGTAATCCGGTCGGCCTAAGACGGGCTGTACATCCTTCAAAGCTCCGGTTGAAGTAAAGAGATCTCCCCAGTTCGGTCCGTTCGCCAACGAGCCCGTCGCCGCGATGGTCGCGCTTCCTGGTGTATCCAGGCCATCGCCCAGTTTGAAAAAGCTAAAATTATCTACGGGATCGGCGAGAATAATTACAGCCGTCAGTAGAGCTGCGAGTCCCAACACTACCAGAACACGGGCGCGCGAACTCGTCGAGCGGATGCGCTCAACGGCAGCCGCCAATAATTTCCGATTCCTGTCCATTGTCGTTTCTCCTTGGTTCCTTTCGGGGCACGGTCATACTCCCCCTTGGGCTGTTGTTTGCTTACGGACGTTGCGGACACAGCCTGCGCCCACCTCTTCTCACCGACTGCTGGAGCGTAGCGGTGCAGTTCGGTCGTATCGATTGAACGATAGGCGCGCGGTTATGGACATCGACCGAAGGTGCACAGGTGCCATTGGCGGCACGATTGTCAGGTACGACTAAAGTTGTATGAGGGGAGCTGCGGCTAGTGCGGCAGGCACTTGATCAACGTGAATTGGACCATTTCATTTCATTCTGTTCTGATTCTGTTCTGAGCCCGTTGGGATTTTGCGCTGCATAGGACTCACTTTGAGGAAGACCTCTCGATGCCCTGTCTGGGGACGACCCGACGGCAAGTGGTCGATCAGGGCTTTACCAACCTCGTCAGTCAGAGGCAGGCTCAAAGGCAGGGAAATGGCCTCAGCGGATCAATAGCGCGAGTCGTGGAAATGCGAATTTCCCGGCTGCATCATCAATCACGTTGATCTGGCATGTGTAGAAGCCTGGTTTGAGATTGGCTAATGGTACGTCCAGCTCAAAACCCGCAGCTTTACGCTTCGGGACGTTGATCTGATCGGCCTCGATCAAAGAAGTTTCATATGCCTTCACGTCACGCCGGTAAAACGCGACATTCGTCAGGACTCGAATGGAAGACTTCTCTGAAGACTCCGCCGGTTTCGCCGGGTCGTACACTTCGTAGTAAAAGAACAAATGCTGGTTCGAGGAGAATACGTGGGTCACGTTCGGAACGATTTCCGTTCCTTCGCGCACGAGAGGATTGTTCTTCTGACGCGCGGGTTGTTTCTGGTTTGAAACGATAACGGAACTCACTTTGACGGGGGCCGACTTCAAATCCGGTACTACGATATCGGTTTCGAAGGATCCCGTTCGCCCGGTTTGATTCTCACGAACAACGTATTTAAGAACATATTTGCCCGGCGGCAGCAGAAATCCGCCGTCATATTGGACGTTCTTCCGTTGAACTTCCAGGGAGGTGTTCACGGAAAGTTTGACCGTGTCCCGGATGGAGCCGAACGGCCGCTTTGCCTCATCCCTCACCAGCCCAATTAAATCGAGGGTCGCGCGGTCCTGTTGGTTCTCGCGAACGAATGGGATCTGCGAGCCAGGTACGACGACGGAAACGGGCACGAAATATCGATTATCACTAAAGCGGAAATACCCGGCAGAAAGGTAGACGGGAAAATCCGCACTAGGAAGGTCGGATTGCAACTGTTCCTGCAGTTGGCGCTCGCGATCTTCCTTCGTCGCATGAGCGAAGTCCGTCGCTGCATAGTAACCGCGGCGAAAGTCGAGTTTCAGTCCAGGCCTGCTTTTGACCTGCACGATGATCCGGCGGAAACGTCCATCTCGCGCGGGATTGTTGCTATGATAGCCAACTAAATAATAAAAGGATGTGTCCTCGCGCAACTTCTCGAATACCGGCTGAAAGTTGTTCGTATCAATCAATGCCAGCCCGCCGGTATCCGCCGCCAATGTAACCAGAGTTTCCTGTGATGCGAAGTTTGAATCGTAGGCCTTCATGATCGCCTGGCCCGAATAGACGGAGGTCCCCCGAAGGCTTGCGGACCGCGCCTCTCCGCCGGGCACTATGGCTTGGAGTCCGCGGACATCGACGGAATATATTGCAAGATTCGCACGAATAGCGGCATTCACGGCGGCTCGAAGTTCGGATTGATTTTCGATCCCGGTACGCTCGAGACCGCCGCTGAAGTAGACCAGCGATTTTCGCTCCTCGACGACTGATAGTGTTTCCGCAATACTCCGGAGTGCTTGCAGGCGCCGGTCGGCATTGAAAATGTTGTATTCGGTTTCGTCCGGCGTGAAGGCGGCAGCGGTGTCGGGAGTGGCCTCGAGGTCGCCGGTCGGGCCTGATTCAAAGCCCTGCCCGGCGCCCACATCGAAAATCTGTAAGGCATTCTGCACAGCTTCTCTATCGGCAGTGAAATCCAGATTTACCGTGAGGGAGTTGGACAGAGAAACAACGGACACCACATCGGAAGGAGACATCTGCTTGTCGACGTACTCCAGCGCCGATTTGGCCGCACGGGCCACTTCTTCAGGCTGCATCGAGGTCAAATCAAAGAAGAGAAGGATCAGCCGCCGATCTTTGAGATCGCCTTCTGTAATCTGCCGAACCTGAGGCGCGGCCGCGCTGCTGGGGGCACGCAGCGGTCCAAGTAAGTTGGCAGGTACCGGTTCGGAGTGGACAACACTGTCGGTGTTCTCAACATCAAGCGAAACGATCTCTTGTTGCTTCCCGTCTTCGGACAACGTGAAATCTTCCTTTTTCAAATCCCGGACGAAGTTGCCATTCTTGTCGCGCACCGAGACGTTCACCAGGATCAGCTCTGTCTCGGTGCGCAACGTGTACTTTTGTGATGCAGCCATACGTGGCAGCAATGATGAAGTGAACAGTAGTGCGAGGCAGATCCTTTTCATAAGCATCAAAACCGGAAACGGGCGGTCAATTGAATCTTCCGCATCGACCCTACCGAAGTTACCCGCCCGAATGAAGATGAATTCAGATTCGTATCGATGCTTCTGAACTGAGGAGTGTTGAAAATATTCGAGGCCTGCGCGCGAAGTTCAATACTTCGGCCGTCGGCGAAGGGCATGATCTTACTCAATGCCATGCTGAAAAGCGATGTGCTTGGCCCACGAAGCGTATTCCTTCCGACATCGCCAAATTGTCCTTGAAGCGGAACAACGAAGGCCGCCGTGTTGAACCATTGCGCGACCGTCGGATTTGCCAAATCCGGAGAGATACCCGTCGCATTCGCCCGTAATGTCCCATTCGTTCCGCGATTCACATCGGTAAAGCTACCCAGGACTCGCGCTGTAAATGGCAGTCCTGAAGCCAGATTCCATGTTCCGCTCCATTGCCAGCCTGCGAGCACCCCCGCAAAGTAAGGTACATTTGCCAAAAATCGCCTCTCGCGTCCGAAGGGCAGCTCCCAAATGTAGTCGATGTTCAAACGGTGGGTTTGATCGAAGTTCGATAGGCCCCGCTCGGCGGCGAGATCAAATGCGTTTTGGGCGACGGTCCCGCCTGTGCCGCCAATACTCGATGCATTGTCGATAGACTTCGAAAAAGTATAGCTGCCGCCCATTTGAATTCCGCCTTGAAGGCGCCGGCGCACTCGAATCGTTCCGGAATGAGCCGTGGAATTGGCTTCGGAAGTTTCCCAATTAAACGGCTGGACGCCCGGAATACGCAAACCCGTTGCCGTCCGATTCGGCGCTTCGATGAGATCCAGGTGCGTTCCTTTCGTGCCGGTGTAATCGAGATTCAACGTGAGGTTTGCCGAGCGAAATTCGCGCTGCACATCCGCGTTCCAGACTTGCACGTACCCGATCCTGTAGTCGCGGTTCACGCCGAAATTGTTGGTAACGGTTTCCGGCGGCAGAGTTGGAAACCCATTTTGCAGAGTCAGCGGCTGGACGACCGAATTGATATTCGTTTGTGTTACCGAGAACGGCGGCTGGAACGCCAGTTGTTGCGCTAGGCCGCCGTAAGCGCCGGTATTGTAATTGATGCTGTAGCCCACGCGCAGGATCGAGCGGTTTGTAACTCTCCAGGCAATGCCGACGCGAGGCGCGAAATTGTTTCGATCGGGTTGGACGAGGCCCACCGGAAAAATCCCGGTAAATAGTCCGGCTTGTCCGGGAAACGCGGGAACGACTGCGGTGAAACCGGGCGCCACATCGAGATTGACCATTCGGTCATTCAGTTCCCGCACAGGCGACACGTACTCGTACCGCATGCCAAGATTAAATGTGATATTGCTGCGGACACGCCAATCGTCCTGCAGGAATAAATCCCAGGAGGTTCCCCGGAAATAATATTTGCCACCGCCGTACTGGATGGACGTGAGCTGGGGCAGCCCGAGAAGAAAATCGGCGAAATCGTAACCAGTACCTTCGACGGGCGACAATCCTTGATTTTCCGCTGCGGTACGCGCACCGGTGAATGTGAAACTGCCTCGCGCGTTCTGATCGGTTTGGAGATTCGATTGGATCCAACGAAAGTCTCCTCCCCAACGCAAGGCATGGCGTCCGCGGCTCCAAATGAATCCGTTTTGGATTTGTACGGTCTGGTCGCGGCGTGTGGAAGGACGTATATCGTTGAGTCCTGTGAAATTCGTGAACGCGAGGCTAGGAATTCCCCAATCGAATGCAGAGCGCGACACGCCGGTAATGCCGGCTGCGCCGGCGATGTCCTGTTGGAAAGCGTAAAGGTTCGTCGAAGCCGTCCGGTTGATGTTGTAGTTGACTCTGAGATTATCGGTGACCGTCCGGAAGGAGTGCACCAGACCGATCGTGGTATTCAGGCCCTTCGTCGAATTCGTTCCACCCACACTCGGGAATGGATTCGTCAAGCGGTTCTCGGAATTGCGGTACTGAAGTCCAAAGTTAAGATTGGTCGGCTGAGGACCCTGTCTGCGCCTTCTCGCCCCACCGCCGCCTCTTTGGCCGAAACCTCCTCCGGCCGGCGTGCCTTGACCGAATCCGCTCTCGGCGAACGTATGATTCAGCCGAACGTTGATATCGTCAGACCTATTCGTCACCGCCGTCAGGTAATGAAAGTTTTGAATGTCGCCCGGTAGATTGGGCTCGGGAATAAACGCCAGCAGACTCGCGGCCGCGGGGTCGATCCTCGCCAGTTTGTTAGCGGGAAACGGCACGTGGGTTCCCGGATCGAAGATCCGGACCGGATCTCCGGCGCCGATGCCGCTGCGAATCAACGTCTGGGAAAAATCGCCCCGGCGTTCGGCAAGGGTCGGTACGGTCGAAAATGCATCATACGGACTGCGAAGCCGCGTGGCGTTGTAGGTGAAGATATAGTTGGTGTTGGTTAAGGAAACGAGCTTGGGAATTTTGAATGGGCCGCCGATGCTCGCCGACAAGCGATTCTGATTGTACGCAGGCTTGACGGCGGGCTGTCCGGTCAACGAATACGGCGCAGCGTCAAGCGCGGAATCGCCGCCTGTGTACGAAATATTTCCGCGCGGCCTATTCACGTTAAAGCCGCCGCGTCCTCCAATGCCGAAGAAACCGCCGCCACTTCTTCCCCCACCTCCGCCGCGGGGCCTGCCGCCGGCGCGTCCTCCTGGTCCTGTGAGGGCCGGTGCGTTGGCCTGTGCCTCCTGCGGTGGGAAGCCGCCGAAGCGTTCGTCGATAATCCGCTGAATTCTTTCGCGATCAAAATCGAAATTGTTGCCGAAGGTGGTTTCCGCCGTGTTCCCCAATACCGCTACGGATTCCGTCGGAGCATCGGCAGTGCCCGCGACAGGTAGATCCGGGGAATTGAGTTGCTCCGTCACATCGCCAGACCCTTGTGGTACAGACGATTCGGAAGCGGTGTCTCTCGCGGGCAGGGCCTGCGCACCCAGGCCTCGGAAACCAAGAGCATCCGGACGTCCCGAGGAAGTTTGTTGTGAACGAGACAGCAGCATGAGATCGAAGTCCAGCCGCGCAGTTGAGGAAACATCTTTAATGTCTGTTTCCTTGGTTGCTGGAGCGAACGCTGTCATGGACGCTTCAACAATGTAGGCCCCAACAGGCGGTTTGATCTGATACTGACCACGAAGATCGGTTGAAGTGACGAGTCTCTCGCCCGTGACAGCGTGTGTTGCAGTGACCGTGGCTCCGGGAATCGGCGTGTTTCCCGACTGGACTATGCCTTGGATGAAACTGTCCCTTTCGGGATTTTGCATTGCTCCCAATACAGCAGTGTCCATCAGAAGCAGGGCTGCAATGAACAACGAACGCACCGCGAAGCCTCCAATGGAAAACATACGATGAAATCTCGCAATCCGGTGACGTTCACGAGCTTCCCTTTGTAAATTCTTGTAAACGCGATATGTGCAGAGGGTGGCTTAAGCATATTACGGCGGTATTTTCGAGGGTATTCCCCTCCTTGCATCACGCCAAGGAGGGGAATAACGCACCGGCGTAATTTGTTCACATGTTCTATGACCGCCGACAGTTCAGCAATTTCCAGATCGCCGGCGGTCATTTTCTTGAGGTTGCGCGCTATCGCGCTTGCGCTTCGCGGACCGCCGCTTCTACAGTTCCGTTTGTTCCCGCCACAGTCCCAAAGCTTTCTGGACGGGACGATCGGAAAAACTGAAAAGGACGGTCTCTTCGTCGGCTAAGTGTGAAACCGGATTCCAGGACGGAACAACAAAGATATCCCGTTTCGACCAATCAAACGTTGTGTTGCCGATTTGGCTTCGGCCGCGGCCTTCGACTACCGAATAGACGGTTGCCTCCGTAGATCTATAGGGCCGGCTGCGAAAACCGGATGGCAGTAGTTGGACAAATGCGCCAATGGAGGGCATCGGGTATCCACCCGTGACCGGATTAACGTATTGCATCTTGATGCCGTGCCAGGAATCGAGTGGGCCGTTGCGATAGAGCTGCTCCAAAACCATTCTCGTGCGTGCGTAAGGATAGTTGAAAATCGGCGCGGACAAGCTCGGATGGTTATAGTCGATCGGCATGAGGTTGCTGCCGTACCGCGCATGAGCGTCGCTTTCCTTTTGCCTGACGGGCTGTACCTCTTCGGGATACCGCTCGGCGAAACTCGTATTCAAATAATTAACCAGCGGAAAATCCAAACCGTCCATCCACACGGTTGGGGTGTCGCTCAAGTTTCCGTGGTCGTGATAGCTCCAGGATGGAGTAAGAATGAAATCGCCGGGGTGCATCGTCGTTCGCTCACCATCAACGGAGGTATATGCACCATCGCCCTCCATGACCAGACGCAGCGCAGCGGCCGTATGCCGATGCGTCGGCGCCACCTCTCCTGGAAGAATGAGCTGAAGGCCGGCATGAAGAGTGTCTGTGATCTGGGCCCTATCCTTGATTCCAGGATTCGCGAGAATCAGCACCCGCCGATCCGCTTCTTTTGCGGTGATCAGTTTGCCGGATTCCATCAGAAGCGGCCGCATCTCTTCATAACGCCACAATGCCGGAACAGCCTGGGGCCTCGGTTGAACAGGTACGATGTCCGCAAGATTTTCCCAGAGCGGAGCGGCGTTCTTCGTCTCGAGCCTCTTGTAGAAGTCACGAAATTCGCCGGTTGTTTCCGGCTTTTGATAAAAGCTCGAGGAATCCATCAGGCAGCCCGGACCTTCACTTCCATTGTTCCAATTTTTTCGATCATAGCGACGATGGTATCTCCGGGTTGTATGGGACTAACACCTTCCGGGGTTCCGGTCATGACGACGTCGCCGGGGTTCAATGTGTAAAAGGCGGATGCAAATTCGATCAATTGAGCAACACCCAGGATCATATATTTCGTGTTTGAGTTTTGCCGCTCCTCACCGTTGACCGCGATCTTCAGATCGAGATCGTCCGGGTTCGGGATCTCGTCCGCAGTAACCAGCCAGGGACCAAGCACAGCGTAGCTGTCCGCTGACTTGCGGAGACTTCTCTCTTCCGGACCGCGGATCGTGACGTCCAGGCCGATTGCATACCCTGCCACATACTTCAGTGCTTCACTGGCGACCACGTTGTTCGCGCGCTTGCCCATCACAACTGCAAGTTCCACTTCGTGATCATTACGCCGGTCGAGCTTGCGCAACGCAATGCCTTCTCCTGGACCTACGAGCGAACTCGAGGCTTTGAGAAATAGACCCATTTTGTGAATTGGGGCGGTGTGCGCCTCGTTACCCTGGTGAAGCTGAGCATCATTGCCGACCTCATCGAGGTGCTTCTGATAATTGACGGGAGCGCCGATCACTTTGCTTGGATTGGCGACGGGGCTCCAGAATCGCAGCCCCGCGACCGGCAGCTGTGGACATGTTCCCGCTATGGCTCGAGCACGCTCTGCCACTCGATCGAGATTGGCAATGAATACATCGTGGGTAGGCAGCGGATACCTATATACCGGCAAGACATCAAGAGCCGGCGTCACATCCCGCACATTGGAATCTTCGACGAGACCGACACGGCCATCGCCAAAACGGCAAAACCGCATTTTTCGCTGATCCCCGCCTCATTTATACATCAACTTAGAGAGAAAGGCATTTGCGGGTATCTGGGGTTTCGTGAGGTATTCTTCGTAGGTTTGCCGGATGAACTGATGTTGGTCACAAATGGACCGCCGCGCATCGACCATGATGAATCCGCATTCTCGATGCAGCTTGGCGTATTCCTGCATCACCTTTGGAGCAAATTGTAAATAGCTCTCACGGGAATCCCGAAGCCCGGTGACGTCCTGGCCGGCTTCGTAGAACTTGATTTCGCGGTAGGCGGTAATGCGCTTTGCCAACAGATCGGGAGGCGCACAAAAGTAAAAAACCAGATCGGGCTGTCTCGCGGACGAATAGAGATTAATTGTCCAGTTCCGGTCTATCCCGCGGGCCACATCGCGCGTAATGCCGGTAAAAATGTAGCGGTCGGCAAGGACAATCTTCCCTTCGCGCAATGACGGCCGAATTACAGTTTCCAATCGATGCCGGAAATCTGCGGCGTGCAGGACGGCGTAATGGATTGGATTCAGAAGATGGGCGCGCTTCTTGGCCTTGATTAAATCCTTAAAAAGCGGCGACGAATTCCATTTGCTGACAACGATCTCTTCTCCGTTGTTTTCGAGCCACGCCCGTAAGAGTTTCCGCTGGGTGGTCTTACCGGATCCATCCATACCTTCAAAAGCGATTAACAGGCCGGGATCAGATTCATCACTGAACACCATATTCTCCAGAGATGCAGAGTTAGTACCGAATTTCCTCACGGCTTTATTTAGACCATGGCGCGTATCCTGCAACGTTAAATGATGTAAAGGACGAGAAGGAATTTGTGAATGAATCCGCAACAGGAGAAATCACCCTCTCCCTCTGGGAGAAGGCCTTACTCACACCGACACGAAGCACCGCTATAATAGATTAAACGAGCTCCAATTTCGAAGTGCCGCATGCCGGAATTTCTTTGCACCCTTGAATTCTCCCGCAGCATAATTAGAGATTGCGTTTCGCGGCGATTAGAGAGTGTGCAACCATGACAACAATTAAGGTCGGCGACAGGGTTTGTATTCGAGGCCTCGTACAGTCGGATTGTCTTGGATTAACGGGAAGAGTGCTCGAAGTACGTCCAAGCGCGCTGTTTGGTCGCGGTATCCAGCGATGCAAAGTGGATTTCAACGGCAAGATCCGGCGCCTGCTCAGTCTGCACCTCGCTCGCGTTGGGCACAGTAAGGCAATGCCGGCCGCGTAGTTTTAACATTTCTTAACGTCTTTTCGATTCTCGCCTCATCCCACCCGGGGTGCTACAATTTCCGGGTCTGAAGCAGAAGATGACAACTATGAAAAAGCTCCTCTTGATTGTTGCGGTTCTCGGCTTTTCAACGTCCACCCTGTTTGCTCAAAGTTCTACGCCCGGCCCCGTCCTTCAAGCCCTTGAACGTGAAATGAAAAGAGCATTCGAGGTTTTGAAACAAAAGGGCGATCCCTCTCCGTATTTCATCAGCTACTCGGTCAGAGAAAACAGCAGTTTTAATATTGAGTCGTCTCTTGGGGCTTTGCGATCGAGCAATCGCGAACTCTCCCGGCTTCTCGATGTGGATGTTCGTGTAGGCGAGTACCAACTCGACAGCACACACCAAATCCGTGGACCGCGCGGCACGAATACCGGTCCTAACTTCACGTATCCCGTCCTGATGCCGATCGACAACGATATTGATGCGTTGCGCAGCGTCATTTGGCTGGAAACGGACCAGAAGTACAAAGCCGCGGTGGAACGCTTCATCCAGGTGAAAGCGAACCGTACGATCAAAGTCGACGAGGAAGACACATCGGCCGACCTGTCGCGAGAATCCAAACAGACGGCCGTTCTCCCACTGGCGGCTGTCGACGTCGACGTGAGGAACTGGGAAGACAGGCTGAAAACATATTCGGCTTTGTTCAAAAGGTACCCGGAAATTTACGAAGGAACGGTCTCATTGTCCGCGGATGCGGATAACGATTACATCGTCAACAGCGAAGGAACGTCCATCCAACACGGCCGCTCTCTCGTCCGCTTGTCGGTTTACGCGAGAACGAAAGCTGAGGATGGAATGGAGCTCTACCGTTTTGAAGCATTCGATGCGTATTCGCTGGACCGCCTGCCGAGCGCTGAAACAGTGCGCCAGACCATCGAAACGATGGTGAAAGATCTGCGGGCTCTTCGCGCGGCGCCGGTTATCGAGCCGTACACCGGGCCGGCCATTCTCTCCGGGCGGGCGAGCGGCGTATTTTTTCACGAGATTTTCGGCCATCGCATCGAGGGACATCGGCAGAAAAACGAAAGCGAAGGGCAAACCTTCACGAAGAACGTGAATCAATCGGTGCTGCCCGATTTTATTTCTGTAATTGACGATCCGACAGCAGAGCGCATCGGCGGCGTCGATCTGAATGGTCATTACGCCTTCGACGACGACGGGATTCCCGCGCGGAAGGTGAACGTCGTCGAAAAGGGTATTCTCAAAAACTTTTTGATGTCGCGTTCTCCCATTTCCGGCTTCGAGAATTCGAACGGGCACGGACGAAAGGCCCCCGGATATCGAACCGTAGGGCGCCAAGGTAACCTCATCGTGCAGGCCACCAATACCGTCTCCGACGACCGGCTCCGCGCAATGCTGATCGAGGAAGCCAGGAAACAGGGAAAAACATTCGGCCTGCTCTTCAAGGACATCTCGGGAGGATTCACATTAACGGGCCGAGCCAGCACGCAATCGTTTCAGGTGACGCCGATCATGGTCTACAGAATTTACGTCGATGGGCGTCCTGATGAGCTGGTGCGCGGTGTTGATTTGATTGGAACGCCGCTCACCTCATTCAGCAAGATCGTGGCCGCTGGAGACAAACCCGAGGTATTCAATGGAGTTTGCGGTGCAGAATCCGGCTTTGTGCCGGTAGCCGCGATTTCGCCGGCCATTCTCACAACGCAGATCGAGGTTCAGAAAAAGTCAAAATCTTCGGATCGTCCACCCATTCTTCCGCCACCCTTGGGAGCCACAGGAGGCCGCTAGTGACACGGCGAATTGTCGGGAAAGGCGTCATTTGTACTTTACTGCTCCTCGCGGCGACGGCTGCCGTCCACAGCCAGACTGCCGCTGTTTCTTCCGATCCTGTCATGCGGGCCATGGTCAATGAACTGGAAAGGTCCGTTAACGAGCTACAATTCAAGGATCTCGACAAGCCGTACTTCATTCAATACGTGATTCTCGACCAGGAGCGCTATCGAGCTTCGGCCACCTTCGGCGCGTTGACTTCTTCGGATACCAGTTGGGAACGCATCGTGCAGGCGCAGGTCCGCGTCGGCGACTACGAGTTCGATAACTCGGAATTCATGACGGGACCGGTGTTCCAGGGACCGCCGCCGTCCGGTGTTGTCTTCGCCACAGTTATCGAAAACGATTACGACGCCATCCGGCATAGTTTATGGCTGGCAACCGACGCCGCGTATAAACAATCGGTCGAGCAGTTGGCGCGCAAACGCGCTTTCGTCCAGAACAAGGTTCGGGCCGAACAGATTCCGGACTTCTCGAAAGAGGCAGCGGTCACTGCCGTAGGCACCCGGCGCACACTGGATCTCGATAAGACGCATTGGGAAAAGCAAGTTCGAGAATGGTCGAACATATTTAAGCGGTATCCCGAAATTCAGCAGTCCAGGGTCGTCTTTGAAGCGCAGGTCATGCATCGGTATCTTGTTAATAGTGAAGGCACGAGCGCGCTTCAACCCTCTATGCTTGTGGCCATCACTATTGAAGCCGCCTCGGAAGCACCCGATGGCATGCGCGTTCGTCACTGGATTCCTTTCAACGCGAGCAGCTTCGATCAGGTTCCTTCTGTGGAAGAAGTCTCGAAATCGATCGCAAAAATGGCGGCGGACTTGACGGCGCTGCGCACCGCTCCGGTTCTGGAGGCCGACTATTCCGGGCCGGTCTTGTTCACCGGCCAGGCCTCGGCAGAAATGTTTGCCCGCGTGCTGGCTCCGAATCTTTCGGGCCAGCGTCTGCCCTTGACGGATCAGCAGCAAGCCCAAACCAATCGTAGCGAACTCGTGGATCGCTTGAACCGGCCGGTGCTTCCGCGCTTCCTGTCGGTGTTTGATGATCCCACCGCGCAACGCATCGGAAATCAGGAATTGCTTGGACACTATCAGGTCGATGACCAAGGTGTGCCGGCGCGGCGTGTCTCTCTGATCGAACAGGGGGTGCTGAAAAACTTTCTCATGTCGCGCCGTCCGGGCAAAGACATGCTGCAATCGAATGGACACGGCCGTTCCGTAGTTCCCGGCAGAGAGACAGCACAGATCGGAAATCTGTTCATCCAATCGAAAGAAGGCAAGAGTTACGAAGACCTGAAGCAAGAACTGATCAAGATGTGCCGCGAAGAAAATCTTCAATATGGCATTCTCATCAAAGCTCTGGACACCGACACGAGAAGTCCGATTGGAACGCCTGTTCTCACCTATAAGGTATACGTCGCCGATGGCCGAGAGGAATTGATTCGCGGGGCATTCGCTCAAGAGATTCCGATTCGATCGCTGCGCCAGATAGAGGCCGTAGGTGACGACAGCTTTGTCGTGAATCGCCTTTCCGGCGGAGAACTTCCGACACCAACAAGCATTGTGGCGCCATCCGTTTTACTTGAAGAAATAGAATTGAAAAAGCCGTCAGGGAACCAGCAAAAGCCGGCGCTGCTCACGCATCCTTATTTCGAGAAAAACTAGTGTCCCGCTCCCGCTAGCGCCGCACCCGGACGCGCCGTCCCGGCGCGGGCGCCTGCAGAATCGTTTGTAGAGAAGAAGCGATCTCTTGCGTTTCGGTGAGAAGCTGATCGAACCTGTCCTCGCTGTTTTCGTAGACAAGCTCAAACAACCCCGAAGGCCGGCGGAAAACCCGGTAGAGAATGCGGCGATGTTCGCTCAGACGATTGCCGTGGATTTCGTACTGCACCCACTCTTCATTCGTCGCTTTGAAATGCTGGGGTTCACCAAGCTTTGCGAAGCCCAGCGGCGCCATGATTCGCTCTGCCTGCCTTCGGGCGAAATCTTCCAGCCGGCCCGTCAAGCTGGCCCGCAGCAAGAGAAGCGAAGCGCCACTGGAATGCTCCAGGACAATGTCGCCTCGGTCGTTCAATACCCTCCAGCCTTGTGGGACCGCAATCTGAAATCTGTCACCTCGAACCGGAGCAGAGGCCTGCTCCGAAACTTGAACTGCTGCTAAAATCAATAAGAGAATGGTCACGGAAACATTGTACTCGCGGGCGGATTTGTTGACCGTCCAAATCTAGAACGGCTACGGGAGGGCCGCTGTGTATTTCCGAGATCGGACCGACGCCGGCCAGGTCCTTGCTCGCTGTCTTCAACAATATAAAAACCAGCCCGATGTCTTGATCTTGGGTTTACCCCGGGGAGGCGTTCCCGTCGCATACGAGGTTGCACGAGAAATGAAGGCGCCGCTGGATGTTTTCATTGTGCGCAAGCTGGGGGTTCCAGGCCACGAAGAGCTAGGAATGGGCGCAATCGCAACCGGAGGCGTTCGAATACTGCAGGACGGTATCGTTCGCGAGCTCGGCATTTCCCCGCAAACCATCGAGGCCGTCTCGGCACGCGAACAGGCTGAGCTGGAAAGACGCGAACGGCTGTACCGCGGCGACCGGCCTGCTCCAACAATCAAGGGCCGGACTATAGTGATCGTTGACGATGGCCTGGCAACCGGTTCCACGATGAAAGCCGCTATTCAAGCTGTGCGGCAACAAGATCCTCGGCAGGTGATCGTCGCCGTCCCGACGGCGCCCTCCGAAACCTGCGAACAGCTCAAGGGATCGGCCGACGAGGTCGTGTGCGCGCTCACTCCGGAGCCGTTTTTTGCTGTGGGCGGTTCTTACGCCGATTTCACTCAAATTACCGACGAAGAAGTTCGCGATCTGATCGCGAGCGCGGTCAACATCTCGCCTGGAGTTTAAGAGAATCACAAAAGGCACAAATTTCTTGTCCTTTCGGTTTGCTTTTGTGCCTTTTGTGGACCTTCCCAGAAGCTTAGAACGTCACGCCGTAATAGAGAAGGACGTACCGGTTTTTTGTCGCGTTGGAATTGGCCCAACTGAACGCACGAGGCGAAAAACCGGAGAGCGCACGTGGCGCTCCCCGAAGGGCAAACTTTTAACGTGTTGAACGGGCACGAGCCAATACGCGGGTACCGGCTGCAGCGCCGAGGGACAACAGGCCGATCAACGCAAGCAGCGGCAATTCACCGGCCGTATTCGGCATGTTTCGATTGCCTCTATGAACATCAGTGTAAACGACAAATTGATCTATTTGGGGAGCGGGGTGCGGCATCGGCCTGGTCATCGGGCTGTTGTTTGCGCCGCAGTCCGGACACGAAATTCGGCACACGTTGACGAGCAAAATTGATGATCTGACGAACAAAGTTCAGGAGAAGGTGCAACAATCCGGTATCCGCGAAACCGCCGGCCAGACTTGGCGCGATGTTGTCGAGAGAAGCAGGAATGTCGCCCACATCGGCAGAGCGCGAGTGAATGAATCGATCGAGGCCGCAAAGCGGAAGTACAATCAATCCATCAAAGATGGGGCGGAGCGCTTAGGAGAACATCATGGCGGGCCAAAACCTCCTGACTATTTTCGTCGCGCTGACGGCTGTGGCAGTGCTGATCCAAACCGGGATTTTGGTGGCCTTCTACTTAGTCTCTTCGAAGTTGAGCCGCCAGGCCGAACAGGTTGTAGATGTCACGCGCAATGTTCTAGGGCCCCTTCAGGGCGCAGTCGAGAATTTAAAGACCGTAACGGCGCGCGTTGCGGAATTCAGCTCGTCAACGCGCCAGCGGTGGGGCCGTTCGGCGTGATCTACTGTAGCGGCGGTCCGCGAAGCGCAAGCGCGATAGCGCGCAGCCTCAAGAAGATGACCGCCGCTACAGCTATTTTTTCGATGTGATAGCCTCGCGAGCTATCGCGAGGAATTCGTCGATTGGCTTCGACTTTAAATCCTCGCCGGATCGTAATCGAACTGCCACAGCGCCCTGCTCCTGTTCACGGTCGCCGACCACCAGCATGTAGGGAATCTTCTGCATTTGCGCATTCCGGATCTTCGCATTCATTCGCTCGACGCTTGAATCGATCTCGATGCGAAGACCGGCAGCCGCCAAGCGGTCCCGCACTTTCCGGCAGTAATCGGCGTGGCGATCGGCGATCGGAATGATGACGGCCTGTACCGGCGACAGCCACACGGGAAATGCGCCCGCATAATGTTCGATCAGGATCGCGATAAATCGTTCAAAGCTGCCGAGAATTGCGCGGTGGATCACGACCGGACGATGTTCGGAGTTATCGGCGCCAATGTATTTCAAGTCGAAATTTTCCGGCTGTGCGTAATCGAGCTGGATCGTTGCACACTGCCAGTTCCGTCCAATTGCGTCGGTCACATCGAAGTCAATCTTCGGCCCGTAAAAAGCGCCGTCCTTCTCGTTTATGCTGTATGCCATTCTGGCGCTCTCGAGTGCGGCCTTGAGCTGTGATTCGGCGTGATCCCATGTTGCTATTTGCCCGAGAAACTCATCCGGCCGCGTCGACAACTTCGCGGAAAATCGCAAACCGAAATCGCCGTAGACACGCTGAACGAGCCGGATAAGACGTTCGACTTCTTCGCCAATCTGGTCTTGCGTCAGAAAGCAATGCGCATCATCTTGAGAAAATTGCCGAACTCTCGTCAGCCCCGAAAGCACACCTGAAGCTTCGTTGCGGTGCAGAGGTGTTTGCTCATGGAACCGGATCGGCAAGTCCCGATAGCTGTGGACTTCGCACGCATAAGTCAGGAAGTGCCCGGGACAATTCATCGGCTTCAAACTCATCGTTTCGTTCTCCGATTCGATGAGAAACATGTTTTTCCGATAGTGCTTCCAATGCCCGGACCTCTCCCAAAGCGCCTTGTTGTAGATGAGCGGGGTCCTTACCTCGACATAACCGGCCGGGAAGAGAACCTCGCGCATGTAATCGGCTAACGTGTTATACAACGTCGTTCCTTTGGGCAGCCAGAAAGCCGCTCCCGGCGCCCACTGATGAAACGTAAACAGGCCGAGTTCCCGGCCAAGTTTGCGGTGATCGCGCTTTCGGGCTTCTTCCAATCGCACGAAATAGTCTTCCAGTTCCTGCTTCGTATTGAAGGCGACCCCATAAACCCGCTGCATTTGCTCGCGCGCCTGATTGCCGCGCCAGTAGGCGCCCGATATACGTGTTAGCCGAAAACTTTCGGGATCGATTTCGCTGGTCGCCGCGACATGAGGGCCCCGGCAGAGATCAATGAACGACCCGGTCTTATAAACGCTGACCTCGCTGACGTTGCTTCCAACGAGATTTGGATCGTCGAGATCGGCCACCGCGGTAGTGCCGCGGGTTTTGAGATCGTGGAGCAGCTCGACTTTGAAGTCCTGCAACATCTTTCGAAACATTTCGGAGGCCGAATCGATGGGCATCTCCGAACGTTCGAATCGCAAGTTTTGCTTCACCTTCTCGCGCATTCTCTTCTCAATGACCTGTAAGTCTTCCGGTGTGAGCGGCCGGCTGAGGTGGACGTCATAATAGAAACCGTCTTCCACCACGGGACCGACCCCGAATTTAGCCTCGGGAAATATTTCCAGGATGCTCGCTGCCATCAAATGTGCGAGCGAGTGGCGTTTGGTATCGAGCTTCTCATTCTTCGGCATACACGTATTTTACGTGTCTTTTGCTTCTCTAACCCCGTGAACATGAAGCCCCCCTCGCACGTTGGAAAAAACTTGAAACGGACGGCCGTGTTCACAAAGGTTAAAAAACGGAACCGCGGCTGGTCATTGAAGGGTGAAAGTAGGACCGCTATACCGACCAAGGCCGCCACGGTTCCCATAAAGCCAATCAGTTCCGTAAACAGAATAAAGCTAGATCTGCTATCTGAATGATATTGAGACACCCACTCGTACCACGTGATACTGTGATCCGCGCACGTTCGGGCCCAGTCTCGGTTGGACGTTGCCATGGAAAAGAATGCGCTATTTTGTTATTTTTAGCGTTTGCGCCATGCGGGTCAGTTGAGGAGGTCTAGGCCATCGATAAAAACATAAGGGTGAATCAGCGAATCCGATCTCGGGAGGTTCGAGTGATCGGTGATCAGAATGAGCAACTCGGAATTATGCCCCCGCAGCAAGCATTACGGATCGCTGAAGAGCGCGGCCTGGACCTGGTAGAGGTCGCTTCCACTGCGAATCCCCCGGTTTGCAGAATCATGGATTATGGAAAGTACCTCTACCAATTGAACAAAAAACTTCACGAAGCAAAGAAACATCAAAAAAACATTGTCGTCAAGGAAGTGAAGTTTCGGCCCAACACGGATGAACACGACTACGAGTTCAAGAAGAACCACATCATCCGGTTTCTCAAACAGGGCGACAAAGTGAAGGCGAGCGTTTTTTTTAGAGGCCGTGAAATTGTCCACCAGAACATCGGCCGCGCGATTCTAGACCGTCTGGTCGAAGAACTCGGCGA
>Ga0209157_1001520_pt1 | contig 19336 bp, 18 predicted proteins | sample GraSoiAngelo_135_FD_185892 | JGI IMG/M metagenome (GOLD analysis project Ga0209157, IMG submission 185892) | Grasslands soil microbial communities from the Angelo Coastal Reserve, California, USA - 14_0929_05_40cm (SPAdes) (version 2) | ecosystem: Environmental > Terrestrial > Soil > Grasslands ...
ACGCGATCGTCGCCGTCGCCGGCATGGAGGGGGCGCTGCCGAGCGTGATCGGCGGGCTCGTCGACCGTCCGGTCATCGCAGTGCCGACGAGTGTGGGGTACGGCGCGTCCTTCGGCGGTATCGCGGCGCTCCTCGCGATGCTCAACTCGTGCGCGCCCGGCGTGTCGGTCGTCAACATCGACAACGGGTACGGCGCCGCGCACCAGGCGAGCCAGATCAACCACCTCGTCGCAAAGATTCGATGACTTCGCCCTGCCAGGTCCACAAGGCCCGGTGGGGGGCGGCTCGACCACGCGGCGGGCGCGCGCATGGCCCGTTGCGGCTGGGCTCCACCGCGGCGCGTAGCGTCCGCGTCCGACGCGGCGGGAACGGGTCGAGCGGCCCCCCACCGGGCCTTGTGGGCCTGGCAGGGCGCTGGCCATCTCGCATATGAAGATCGCGTATTTCGACTGTCCGAGTGGGGCGGCGGGCGACATGATCATGGCGGCGCTGGTCGATGCGGGTGCCTCACTCGATGCGCTCAGGAGCGAGCTCAGGAAGCTCCCGCTCGAGGGCTGGGAGCTCGTCGGGCGCGAGGTGCGGAAGGGGGCCTTCCGCGCCACCAAGGTGGACGTCGAGATCGACCCTCACGCCCACCCGCACCATCGCGCACTCGGTGACGTCCTGGCGCTCCTCGAGCAGAGCGGGCTCGGCGCCGCGGTCCGAGAGAAGGCCGCGCGGGTCTTCACACGGCTGGCCGACGCCGAGGCGCGCGCCCACGGGACGACGCGCGACCGGGTCCGTTTCCACGACGTCGGCGCCGTGGACGCCATCGTCGACGTGACCGGTGCCTGCGTGGGGCTCGAGCTCCTCGGCGTCCAGGCGGTTCACGTGTCGGCGCTCCCGCTCGGCGGCGGGGTCGTCGACGGGCCCCACGGGAAGATGCCCGTCCCGGCGCCCGGCACGGCCGAGCTCCTCCGCGGCTTCCCGGTGGTCGACACGGGCGTGAAGGCGGAGCTGGTGACGCCGACGGGCGCGGCAATCCTGACGACGCTCGCCCTCTCGGCCGGGCGGATGCCGGCGATGACCGTGGCGGCGGTCGGCTACGGGGCGGGGACGCGCGACCTGCCGGGCATCCCGAACGTGCTGCGCTGCTTCGTTGGCGAGACGGTGGACGCCGCCCCCGGCGACGAGACCATCCTCCAGGTCGAGACGACGATCGACGACATGTCGCCACAGCTCTACGAGCCGCTCATCGAGCGTCTCTTCGAGGCGGGCGCGCTCGACGTGTTCCTCCAACCGGTCGTCATGAAGCGGGGCCGTCCCGGGGTGGTGGTCACGACGCTGTGCGCGCCCGACCGGATCGACGACCTCTCGCGCGTGCTCTTCGAGGAGACGAGCACCATCGGCGTCCGGTGGTCGGAACGGCGGCGCACCCGGCTCCAGCGCGAGAGCGTGACGCTCACGACGGCCTACGGGGCGATCCCGTTCAAGGTGTCGCGGCTCGGCGGCCGCGTCGTCACCGTCACGCCCGAGTTCGCTGACGTCGCGCGCATCGCGCGCGAGAAGTCGCTGCCGGTGCGCGAGGTGCTCGACCAGGCGCGCGCCGACGGCCGCCGGCTGCTCGGCGGCTGACGCCGCCCGCGGGGCGCCAGAGAGCGTCCCGATGCCGGTTGACAGGCCGACGGGCGCGGCTTACCCTCTGACGCTGCAGGCCTAACCGGGCGTCCCGCAACCTGTCCGACTTCCGGAGGAAGAGTCGTGAAACTGCCAGTGAAGATGACGATCAACGGCCAGAAAACGAGTGACGAGGTCGAGCCGCGCCTTCTGCTGGTGCACTACATCCGGGAGGTCGTCGGGCTCACCGGAACCCACGTCGGCTGCGACACGAGCCAGTGCGGCGCGTGCACGATCCTCATGAACGGCCAGGCGGTGAAGGCGTGCACGATGTTCGCGGTCCAGGCCGACGGCGCCACCATCACGACGATCGAGGGCCTCGCGAGGAACGGCGAGCTGCATCCGATCCAGCAGGGGTTCTGGGAGAAGCACGGGCTCCAGTGCGGCTTCTGCACGCCTGGTATGATCATGACCGCCTACCAGCTGCTCGAGCGCTATCCGAAGCCGACGGAAGAGCAGATCCGCCACCAGCTCGAGGGCAACCTCTGCCGCTGCACCGGCTACCACAACATCGTGAAGGCGATCGAGTGGGCCGCCGAACATATGGCCGGAAAGAAGTGAGGGGACGCCATGGCTACCGTCGCCGAGGAACGGCTGTTCGGGAAGTCGATCAAGCGCCGTGAGGACCCGCGCTTCATCACGGGTCGCGGCCAGTATGTGGACGACGTCAAGCTCCCCGGAATGACGTACGCCGCGTTCGTGCGGAGTCCGCACGCCCACGCGAGGCTCAACAAGGTCGACGCGGCGGCCGCCAAGAAGGTGCCCGGCGTCCTCGCCGTCTACACGGGAGCCGACGTGAAGGTCGGCGGGCTCCCGTGCGGATGGATGCTGCCCGACATCAAGGTGCCGCCGCGACCGGCGCTCGCGCAGGGCAAGGTGCGGTATGTGGGTGAGCCGGTCGCGATCGTCATCGGCGAGACGGCCTATGCGGCCAAGGACGGCGCCGAGGCGGTGAAGGTGGCGTATGAGGCGCTGCCGGCGGTCAGCAACGCCAAGAAGGCGCACGAGACGGGCGCGCCCCAGCTCTTCGACAACATCCCGAAGAACCAGTGCTTCTACTGGACGATCGGCGACAAGACCGCGACGGAGGCCGCGTTCAAGTCGGCCGCGACCGTCGTGCACCAGGCGCTCCTCAACCAGCGGCTCATCCCGAACGCGATCGAGCCGCGCGCGTGCATCGCGTCTGTCTCGCCGGCGACGGGCGAGCTCACGCTTTGGGTGACGTCGCAGAACCCGCACGTCCACCGCCTCCTGATGGCGGCGTTCGTCCTCTCGATCCCCGAGACCAAGATGCGGGTCATCGCGCCCGACGTGGGCGGCGGCTTCGGCTCGAAGATCTTCGTCTACAACGAAGAGGTCGTCGTCTCCTGGGCGGCGAAGACGCTCGGCCGGCCGGTAAAGTGGACCGCGGAGCGGCGCGAGAGCTTCCTGAACGACGCCCACGGCCGCGACCACGTGACCGAAGCCGAGATCGCGCTCGATCATGACGGCAAGGTCAGCGGTCTTCGCGTGAAGACCCACGCGAACCTGGGCGCATACCTCTCCACGTTCGCGCCGCTGATCCCGTCGTACCTCTACGGTCCGCTGCTCTCGGGTGTCTACAAGATCCCGGCGATCTTCTGCGAGGTCTGGGGGATGCTGACCGACACGGCGCCGGTCGATGCGTACCGCGGCGCGGGGCGCCCCGAGGCGACCTATCTGCTCGAGCGCATGATGGACCGCGCCGCGCGGCAGCTCCGGGTCGACCCGGCAGAGCTCCGGCGCAAGAACTTCATCCCGAAGTTCACCGACGGCGCTCCCTACCAGACGCCCGTGGCGTTCGCGTACGACAGCGGCAACTACGAGCCGGCGCTCCGGCGCGCGCTCCAGCTGGTCGGATACGACCAGACGCGCAAGGAGCAGCTCGCGCTTCGCCCGAAGGGGAGATACATCGGCATCGGCGTCAGCACGTACATCGAGGCATGCGGTCCGGCGCCGTCGGCCGTCGCGGGCTCGCTCGGCGCGGGCGCGGGCCTCTGGGAGTCCGGCCAGGTGCGCGTCCATCCGGCGGGCGCGGTGACCGTGTATACGGGATCGCACTCGCACGGGCAGGGGCACGAGACCACGTTCGCCCAGCTCGTTGCCGACGAGCTCGGCATCCCGATGGAGCAGGTCGAGATCGTCCACGGCGACACCGCGCAGATCCCGTTCGGGATGGGGACGTACGGGAGCCGCTCGGCGTGCGTCGGCGGCAGCGCCATCGTCAAGTGCCTGGACAAGATCAAGGAGAAGGGGCGGAAGATCGCTGCGCACCTGCTCGAGGCCAACGAGCAGGACCTCGACTTCGCCGGAGGTACCTGGACGGTGAAGGGCTCGCCCGACAAGAAAAAGACGTGGGGCGAGGTGGCGCTCATGGCCTACCTCGCGCACAACATCCCGAAGGGCATGGAGCCCGGCCTCGAGGCGACGAGCTTCTACGATCCCGTCAACTTCACGTTCCCGTTCGGCGCCCACATCGCGGTCGTCGAGGTGGACCCGGAGACGGGCGCCGTGAAGATCCTCAAGTACGTGGCGGTGGACGACGTCGGCCGGGTCATCAACCCGATGATCGTGGACGGCATGGTCCACGGCGGTATCGCCCAGGGCGTGGGGCAGGCGCTCTGGGAGCACGGCGTCTACTCCGAGGACGGGCAGCTCCTCACCGGCACCATGATGGACTACGCGCTGCCGAAGGCCGACGCGCTCCCGAGCTACGTGACGGAACGCACCGTGACGCCCAGCCCGATCAACCCGCTCGGGGTCAAGGGCGCGGGCGAGACGGGGACCATCGCCTCGACGCCCGCGATCGCGAACGCGGTCATCGATGCCCTCGAGCCGTTCGGGCTGACGCACCTCGACATCCCGCTCACGCCTCAGAAGATCTGGAAGGCCGTCGCGGCCGCCAAGCAGAAATAGAAGGAGGCGCCACGCATGTATCCCGCAGCGTTCGACTACTACGCGCCGAAGCACATCAAGGAAGTGCTGGGGCTCCTCGGCAAGCTCAAGGACGACGCCAAGATCCTCGCGGGCGGCCATAGCCTCATCCCGATGATGAAGCTCCGACTCGCCCAGCCGAAGCACCTGGTCGATCTCCGCAAAGTGTCGGGGCTCTCGGGCATCAAGCTGAACGGCAAGGCGTTCGCGATCGGCGCGATGACGACCCACTGGGAGATCGAGTCGTCGGCCACCGTGAAGTCGAAGCTCCCGGTGCTCGCGGAGGTCGCGAGCGTCATCGGCGACCCGGCCGTCAGGAACAAGGGGACGCTCGGCGGCTCGCTGGCTCACGCCGACCCTGCCGCCGACTGGCCTGCGGCGATGATCGCGCTCGACGCCGAGATCGTCTGCGAGGGGCCGAAGGGCAAGCGAAAGGTCGCCGCGGACCAATGGTTCCTCGGGCTCATGGCGACGGCGCTCCAGGACAAAGAGATCCTCGTCCAGGTCCGCGTGCCGCTGCCGGCGGCGGGCTCGGGCGCAGCCTACATGAAGTTCCCGCATCCGGCGTCGCGTTTCGCCGTCGTGGGCGTCTGCGCGGCGGTGACGCTCGACAAGCAGGGAACGTGTGTCAAAGCCAGCGTCGCAGTCACCGGCGCCGGCACCAAGGCGGTGCGCGCCAAGGGCGTCGAGGCGGCGCTGGTTGGCAAGAAGCTCGAGGCGGCGGCGATCGAGGCCGCCGCGCAGAAGGCCGCGGAGGGCGTGGACGTCCAGGCGGATCTCCAGGGCTCGGTCGAGTACAAGGCGCACCTCTGCCGCGTCTTCGCCAAGCGCGCGATCACGGAAGCGGTGAAGCGCGCAGGCGCGTAACCATCACGCGAGGGGCAGGGGGGCGGGGCACCCTCTTCGACCACGCTAGCAACCGACCCGGCGCGGACGCGTGCGCGCGTCGCGCCCGGCCGACGCCCAGAAGCTACGGGTCTCAGAGGGCGCCCCGCCCCCCTGCCCACGGCCGCCGTTCGCCCCTGACTCCTCTGGCAGCATGATCGCGGGGATTGTCCTCGCCGCCGGATTCGCGCGCCGGATGGGACGGCAGAAACTTCTCCTGCAGCTCCAGGGCAAGCCGGTCGTCCGTTGGGCGGTCGAGCGTCTCCTCCCTCGCGTCGAGGACCTCGTCGTCGTCACGGGCCGGGACGAGGCCTCGGTCCGGGAAGGGCTGGCCGGGCTCGCCGTGCGCTTCGCCCTGAACCCGCGGCCCCACGAAGGACAGGGCAGCTCGATCGCCGTCGGCGTCGCCGCGCTGACGCCCTGGACGCGCGCCGTGCTGATCGCGCTCGGCGACCAGCCGAGGACGCCCGACCCCGTCGTGCCGGCGCTGCTCGCGGCCTTCGCCCGCAGCGGGAAGCCGATCGTCGTGCCCGTGTTCCAGGGAGTGCAGGGGACGCCCGTCATCTTCGCGAGAGACGTTTTCCCGGAGCTGAGGCGGCTCACCGGCGATGCCGGGGCGCGCTCGGTGGTGGACGCGCTGCCCGCGCGCGTCGAGCGCGTCGCCTTCGACCTCCCGATGCCGCCCGACGTCGACACGCCCGAGGACTACGCGAAGCTTCATGTACAATGACTGGACATGCGTGACGAGATTCGGAAGATCCAGGAGCTGATGGAGGCGGCCGACTACGTGACGGACGCACCGATCGCGACGTCCGTGTACCTCGCGATGCGCCTCCAGAAGCCGCTCCTCATCGAGGGGCCGGCGGGCGTCGGGAAGACCGAGGTCGCCAAGGTCATGGCGCGGATGCTGGGGACGAACCTGATTCGGCTCCAGTGCTACGAAGGGCTCGACGCCTCGACGGCGCTTTACGAGTGGAACTATCAGAAGCAGCTCCTGCACATCAAGCTCGAGGAGGCCGGGCACAACAACCGCGCGATGGACGAGAAGGAGCACGAGATCTTCTCCGAGCCTTTCCTGCTGCGGCGCCCACTCCTCCAGGCGATCACGCAGGACTCTCAGTCGCCCGTGCTGCTGGTCGACGAATGCGATCGGTGCGTGACGGCGAACACACTCGTCGCGACGAGGGCAGGGCTGAAGCGTGCCGAGGATGTTTGTCGAGGAGACGAGCTCGTGAGTTTCGATCCGGAGGAGTTCAGGGTCGCCCGTGCGACGGTCAAGAAGGTGATCCCGCGGGAAGCTTCGACGGTCCTGCGGGTCTTGGTTGGTGGGCGATTTCTCGAGGTGACTCCGGAGCACCGGTTCCTCCGCACCTCGGATACTGGTAACGAGATTGTACGCGCTTCGGACCTGCGGGTGGGCGACCGGATTCCTCTCCATAAGGCGCTCCACCTGAGGAAGATCGAGGAACCCCGCTTCGAGTTTCTCGATAGCATCGTGAAGCTCGCGCCGGCGGGCAGGGAGCTGCTGCACTCCGCGTACAAAACCTCGGGAAAGAGTTACGACGAACTGGCGGTACGTGTCGGCGTCTCTAGAAACCACCTCCGGAACGTGATCCAGCCACGACCTTTCAGGGACTCGCTGCGCGCGGGGGTTCTAGATCGGCTGTCTGCGGAGCTTGAGCTTAACGGAAGTCTGTCGCTGGGCAGCTACGCCCGGGGTCTTCGGATCCATCAGTCAGTGGCCTTCTATGAGGTACTTGGCTACATCGTCGCCGACGGGTGCTTCACGAGTGACCGTCTGTGCATTGCCGACAAAGATCGAGACAACCTGGACGTCTATGCTGCGAAGTTCGAAGAAGCATTCGGAGACCGGCCAAGGATTCTGAAAGGACCCCACAAGAACTACGAGCTGACTTACCACTCGCTCCCACTGGGGCGGTTCCTCAGGAGAGTCCTTGGACCGGGGATCGCTCGCAGCAAACGGCGGAGGCTGCCGGACTTCGTATTCTCGCTACCCCCAGGGAAGCGCGCGGGGCTTGTCCGGGGGTTCTTCGACGGCGAGGCTTGGGTGGCACACCACCAGGTGTCGGCAGTATCTTCGTCGCCATACCTTCTCGTGGGAATCCAGCACTTGCTGAGCTCGCTTGGGGTGGACAGCCACATTTCTCGGACTCATTCGAATTCCCGGAGCTTCGGCAAAGGCCCGTACTTCGTCCTCTCGGTGTCCGACGTCGGGGCCTTTGCCGATGCCGTGGGTTTCTGCTCACCGGCCAAGCAGAGGCTTCTTACAGAGCGTCGCATCGACGTCTCGCCTCGGAAAGAGACTCTGCCGAGGGAACGCGTCGCGCGCGTGCTCACTGGGCTCTGTGAAGAGCGGGTCCTCCACCGGGTACCCTTCCATCAGACTGTTTACGACGTGCTCTCCGGACGGATTCAGCCCAACGTGTCGGCGGTTCGGAGGATCGCTGACGCGTTTGCCTCGCCGGAGTTGAGAGAACTGCTGGAGCGAGAGCTGGTCCTGGGTGAAGTCACATCGATCGAGACGATCGAAGGCACCCAGACCGTCTTCGACTTCGTGCTGGAAGGACACCCGTACTTCGTCGCCAACCAGATCATCACCCACAACTGTGACGAAGAATTCGAAGCATTCATGCTCGAGATCTTTTCCGACTGGCAGGTGACGATCCCCGAGATCGGGACGATCAACGCCACCCATCCGCCGCACGTGGTCATCACGTCAAACCGCACGCGCGAATTGTCGGACGCGCTCCGGCGGCGCTGCCTCTACCTCTGGATCGACTACCCGTCGCTGGAGAAGGAGACGCGGATCATCGCGCGCAAGGTGCCGGGAATCAACGCCCGGCTGTCGCGCGAGATCGCGAAGTTCATGGAGACGCTCCGCCAGGTGCGCCTCGCGAAGGTGCCGGGGGTCGCCGAGACGCTCGACTGGGCCCAGGCGCTCGCCACGCTTCACGCCGACCATCTCGACGAGTCGGTCGTCGCCGAGACGCTCGGCTGTCTCCTGAAGGACGCCGACGACATGAAGCGGTTCCGCGCGGAGGTCGCCAAGGCGGGGTTGACGCCTTTCGTTCCAGCCCGGAGCTAGCACGATCGCGCGCGAGCTGTCGACGGCGGTCGCGCGGTTCGCGATGCTGCTCCGGCAGCGCGGGCTCCCCGTCACCCTCATCCACGCGACCGATGGAGTGCGCGCGCTCGATCACCTCGACATCGGCGACCGCACCGAGCTCTACCTCGCCTTCAAGGCGATCTTCGTGGGCCGTCCCGAGGAGGTCCCGGTCTTCGACCGCTGCTTCGACGCGTTCTGGCGGGCCGAGCCGGCCGAGGAGGGGATCCCGGGATTGATCCAGGTCCCGCCCGCCGAGGCGCCGGAGGGCGACGCGCTCATCAAGTCGTCGAGCCAGAGGCGCGAGAGCCTCGCGCTGGAGACGTGGGGCGCGGGTGAAGACGCGGGCGACACGAGCGAGCCGCTCAGCGTGCCGGCGGCCTCGGAGAGCGAGGCGCTCATCGGGCAGGACTTCTCGACCTTCGGCGCCGACCAGCTCGACGAGATCCTCCGGCTCACGATCAAGATCGCGCGGAGGCTCGCCCACCGCATCACGCGCCGTCGCCGACCCGTGCGCCGGCGTGGGCGCGTGGACCTCAGACGGACGCTCCGGGCCAACCTGACGCGCGGCGACCTGATCGAGCTGCGCTACCGCGAGCGGAAGCGCAAGAAGGTCCGGCTCGTCCTGCTCTGCGACGTCTCGGGGTCGATGGACCTCTACAGCCGCTTCCTGCTCCAGTTTCTTTTTGCGCTCCAGAACGTCTTCGGCCGGGTCGAGACGTTCACGTTCTCGACGCGCCTCACGCGCATCACCGAGCACCTGCGCGGTCGCGCCTACCGGCAGGTCCTGCGTCGGCTCACCGCGGTGCGCGACTGGTCGGGCGGGACGAAGATCGGCGAGTCGCTCGCTCAGTTCAACCGGGAATCGCCGAGGCTCGTGGACCGGCGGACGATCGTGATCATCCTCTCCGACGGCTGGGACACCGGCGAGCCCGAGCTGCTGGCCGCCGAGCTCCTTCGCATCAAGCGCCGCGCCGGCCGCGTGATCTGGCTCAACCCGCTCCTCGGCAACCCGTCCTACGAGCCGCTGACGCGCGGGATGGCGGCGGCGCTGCCGCTGATCGACGACTTCGCTCCCGGCCACAACCTCGCCGCGCTCAGGGACCTGGCGAACAAGCTGAGTTTGTAGCGGGTGGTGCCCATCGCCGTTTGGAGCGCGGCTCCGGTCGGCGTATTATTGGGTTCCCATGGCCGAGCTTTTCGATCACCTCGACGACCTCCGGCGCTCCGCCCGCAAAGTCGCTGTCGCCACGCTCGTGAACACCCGTGGCACGACGCCGCGCAAGGAAGGCGCCAAGATGGTCGTCGGCGAGGGCGGCGCCATCCTCGGCTCGGTCACGATCGGCGGGTGCGTGGACGCCCAGGTTCTCGAGCAGTCCGAGGACGTTCTCGCCACGATGCGGCCCCGGCTCCTCGAGCTGAACCTGGGCGATGAGGAGGCGTGGGAGATCGGTCTCACGTGCGGCGGCACGATCGAGGTGTTCGTCGAGCCGCTCGCGCTCGATCGCGCGGACGATGCGGCCGCGCGGCTCTACGAGCGCGCGCGCCGTCACGCCGCTGCGGGCCATACCGCCGCCATCGTGACGCGGCTCGACGGCGAGGCGGGCCGGAAGCTCCTCGTGCTGGACGACGGCGCCGTCGAGGGGACGCTGGGCGACGCCTTCCTGGACGAGCGATTCTCCCGCGAGGCGCGCGAGGCGATGGCGACGGGTGTCTCCCGCACCCTCTTCTTGGAGTCCACGCGCGCGTTCGTGGAGGTCCTGGCGCCGCCCGCGCAGCTGATCGTCGTCGGCGCGAGCCACGTGGCGATGCCGCTCGTGGCGCTGGCGAAGGTGCTGGGCTACCGTACGGTCGTGCTCGACGGTCGGCCGCGGTTCGCGACGCGCGAGCGGTTCCCCGACGTGGACGAGCTTCGCGTCGGTATCCCGTCGGAGCTCGTCGCCCAGTATCCCCTGATTGCCTCGACCGCGCTCATCCTCGTCGCCCACGACTACAAGTACGATCTGCCCGTGCTGCGCCGCGCGCTCGTGACCGACGTGGGCTACATCGGCATGCTCGGGTCGTCCCGCCGTGGTGGAGCGATCCTCAAGTTCCTGACCGAGGAAGGCGTGAGCGACGCTGAGCTCAAACGTATCCGGGTCCCGATCGGCCTCGACCTCGGTGCCCGGTCGGCGCCCGAGATCGCGCTCGCGATCATGGCCGAGATCCAGGCCGTGCGCGGGGGCGGCAGCGGCCAGCCGCTCTCGGCGAAACCCCGCAAGGCATGAAGGCCATCGCGCAGCGACGGGAGACGGCGACGCTCGAGAGCCTGCTGGACCGCGTGCTGTGCCACGACGTGCGCGACGGGGCGGGCAAGGTCGCCGTCGCGAAGGGCGCGCGCCTCACGTCGAAGGCCGCCGAGACGCTGCTCGCGACGCCCTGGGAGGAGATCCACCTCCTCGCGCTGGAGCCCGGCGACCTCCACGAGGAGGAGGGGGGGCGCCGGCTCGGCGCCGCGGCCGTCGGCGAGGGCGTCGAGGTCAAGGGCTACGGCGGCGGGCAATGGACCCTTACGGCGACCCGACGCGGCCTCCTTAAAATCCGCCGTGGCCCGCTGGCCGACGCGAACGCGCTCGAGGGCATCTCGATCTTCACTCTCTTCGACGGCCAGCCCGTGGAGCCCGGCGAGACAGTCGCCAAGTGCAAGGTGACGCCGCTGGTCATCGCCGAAACCACGATCCGCGCCATCGAGAAGACGGCGCGCGACGCGGGCGGGCTCGTCATGGTGCGTGCCTTCCGCCCAGCGACGATCGGCGCCGTCGCCCAGGAGCGCCTCGAGCCCAATCAGCGCGCCCGCTTCGAGGCGGCGCTCCAGCAGAAGGTCGAGTGGTTCGGGAGCCGGCTCCTACCAGTGCGCTTCGCGGGCGGCTCGCCGCGCGTCGTCGCCGACGAACTGGCCGCGCTGCGACGCGCCGGGGCCCAGATCCTCATCGTCGCCGGCGCGAGCGCGCTCGACCCGCTCGACCCCGTGTTCGGCGGACTCACGCTGCTCGGCGCTCGCATGGAGCGCCACGGCGCTCCGGCGCATCCCGGCAGCCTCCTGTGGCTCGCCCTCTGGGACGGCCAGCCCGTCCTCGGCATGCCCACGTGTGGGATGTTCTCTCAGGCGACGACGTTCGACCTCGTGCTTCCGCAGATCCTGGCGGGTGAGCACATGGACAACCGGACGATCGCCGAGCTCGGCCACGGCGGCCTGCTCTCGCGCGACATGGCCTACCGCTTCCCGCCCTATCGGGCGAACGCTGCGCGTGGGGAGCTCGAATGAGCGCCACGCAGGCGGCGCGGGGACCCTATAGCGATGTCATCCGGGAGCGATGGCGTCGGCCGCGCTTCCGCGGCGAGCTGCCGGGAGCCGGTGCGGTCGCCGAGGACGTCAACCCGCTCTGCGGCGACCGCGTGCGGCTGATGCTGGCGCTCGAGGGCGAGCGCGTCAGCGCGGCCCGGTTCGTGGGCGACTCGTGCGCGATCTGCGCGGCGTCGGCCGACGTGCTCGCCGAGCTCGTCGTCGGGCGCTCGCGCGCCGAGGCCCTGAGGGTGGGGGCCGCGGACCTGCTGGCGGTGCTCCAGGCGGACATTCGTCCCACGCGGATGCGCTGCGTGACGCTCCCGCTCTCGGTGCTCGCGACCGCGTTGAACGGCAAGCGATGAGACTCGACGAGCTGACGCGCCCGGACTTCCCGATCCTGGAGCGAGTCGTCAACGGCCACCCGCTCGTCTACCTCGACTCGGCCGCGTCGAGCCAGAGGCCGCGGACCGTGATCGAGGCGATGAGCCAGTACTACGCGCGGAGCCACGCCAACGTCCACCGCTCCATCCACACGCTCGGCGAGGAGGCCACGGAGCTCTACGAGGCCGCGCGCGACCGTGTCCAGCGGTTCATCGGCGCCCAGCACCGCGAGGAGGTCATCTTCACGCGCGGGACGACCGACGGCCTCAGCCTTCTGGCCGAGACGATCGGGCGCACGCTGCGGGCCGGCGACGAGGTGCTCATCACCGAGCTCGAACACCACTCGAACATCGTTCCGTGGCAGCTGGCGACGCGGGACCGAGGTGCCGTGCTGAAGGCCGTTCCCCTCGGGGATGACGGCACGCTCGACCTCGGGGCGTTCGAGCGGCTGCTCACCCGCCGGACGCGCGTCGTGGCTTTTGCGCACGTCTCGAACGTGCTGGGCACGATCAACCCGGTCGCCGGGATGTGCGCGCGCGCCCGGCAGGCCGGGGCGTTCTCGGTGGTCGATGGAGCTCAGGCCACGCCTCATCTTTCGCTGGATATGTCAGCTCTGGATTGTGATTTTTACGCCTTCTCTGCCCACAAGATGCTCGGGCCCACCGGCCTCGGTGTCCTCTACGGGCGCCGCAAAGTCCTGGAGGCTTTGGAGCCTGGACGCGGCGGGAGCGAGATGATCAAAGAGGTCTGGATCGACCGGGCCCAGTGGAACGACCTGCCCTGGCGCTTCGAGCCCGGGACTCCGCCAATCGCCGAAGCGGTGGGGCTCAGCGCCGCGATCGAGTACCTGGAGAAGCTCGGGATGGACGCGGTCGCGGAGCACGAACGCGCGCTCACACGGCAGACACTCGAGGGGCTCGCGGCCATTCCTGGGGTGAGGGTCTACGGTCCGCCGGCGAGCGAAGCGCGAGGAGCGGTCGTCGCCTTTAGCGTAGAGGGGCTCCATCCTCACGACGTCGCCGCGCTGCTCGACGCGGAGGGGATCGCGGTGCGAGCCGGCCATCACTGCGCGATGCCGCTCATGCGACGGCTCGGCGTGGTCGGGACTTCGCGCGCGAGCTTCTCGGTGTTCAACTCGCCCGAGGAGGTCAGGCACCTCCTGGCCGCCGTCGGGGAGTTGCGGACGGCGCTGTAGGCGGAGGGCGAGAGGCGTGAGTCACCCGGAGCCGCGCAATGCCTTCGTGTCTCCCCGGTTCGGCCAGATCGCGACGTTCATGCTCCTGCCCGCCGTGGCGACCGCCGAGGGGCTCGACGTCGCGCTCGTCGGGATCCCGTACGACGGTGGCGTGTCATACCGCACGGGCGCGCGGTTCGGCCCGCGCGCGGTGCGCGAGCAGTCGTCGCTCATCAGGCCCTGGCACCCGGTGCTGAAGGTCCATCCCTTCGAGCGGCTGCGGGTCGCCGACTGCGGCGATGTGGATGTGGCGCCGATCTCGATCGAGCGCACGTACGCGGCGATCGAGCACCGCGTGAACGAGATCCTCGCTCACGGCGCGGTGCCTGTTTCGGTGGGTGGCGACCACTCGGTGACGCTGCCGATCCTGAGATCGCTCGCGCGCCGTCTCGGGCCGCTCGGGCTCGTGCACTTCGACGCGCACCCGGACACCTGGGACGAGTACTTCGGCTCCAAGTTCTTCCACGGGACGCCGTTCCGTCGGGCCGTCGAGGAAGGGCTCCTGGACCCGCGCCGCATGGTCCAGGTGGGCATCCGCGGCCCGCTCTACGGAAGCGAAGACTTCGCCTTCCACGAGCAGCACGGGATCGAGGTGATCCGCATCGAGACGGTGAAGGAGCAAGGCGTCGCCCGGGTGGGTGACCGGTTCGGCCGCCTCCGGGGCGGGCCTGTCTATTGCTCATTCGACATCGACGCGGTGGACCCCGCGTATGCGCCGGCCACCGGCACGCCCGAGGTGGGCGGGCTCACCTCCTATGAGGCGCTCACGCTCGTGCGCGCACTCGCCGGGCAGGCACTCGTCGGTGCCGACGTCGTGGAAGTCTCGCCACCCTACGACGGCCCCGGCCAGATCACCTCCCTGCTTGCGGCCAACCTCCTCTTCGAGATCGTCAGTCTCCTGGCGCTCGGGAAATGACCGTTGTAGCGGGGCCCGCGAGGCCGGCTCGAGCCGCGGGTGGCCCGACAAAGGTGCTCGGGGCTCCTCTCCTGCTGTCGCTTGCGCTGCTGTTCCTCTCGCCCCCGTGGGCTGGCGGTGCGCCGGCGCCCATCGCGAAGATCGATATCGAGGGCGTGATCAGCCCCGTCACGCTACGCCTCGTCGGGCTCGCGCTCGACCGCGCGCAGGCCGAGCGTGCCCAGGCGCTCGTCATCCAGCTCGACACCCCCGGCGGGCTCGAGAGGTCCATGCGGGCGATCGTCCAGCGGATGCTCAACGCCGAGGTGCCCGTGATCATCTACGTCGCGCCCACCGGCGCGCGGGCCGCATCCGCCGGCGTCTTCATCACGATGGCCGCCCACATCGCGGCGATGGCGCCGGCGACCAACATCGGCGCGGCGTCCCCGGTCATGCTCGGCGGCGGAAACGCCGACAAGACGATGATGAAGAAGATCGAGAACGACGCCGCGGCGTTCATCCGGACGATCGCGCTCGAGCGAGGGCGGAACGCCGACTGGGCGGAGAAGGCGGTGCGCCAGGCCGTCTCGATCACCGAGCGCGAGGCGGTGAAGCTCAAGGTCGTGGACCTCGTGGCCGACTCCCTCCCGGACCTCCTGGACAAGATCGACGGGCGCGCCGTCAAGACCCCACGGGGGGTCGTGACGCTCGCGACGCGCGGCGCCCCGGTGACGCCGATCGAGATCGGCTTCCGCGACCGGGTCCTCAACGTCATCACCGACCCGAACGTCGCCTACGTGCTGATGATGCTCGGGATGCTCGGCCTCTTCTTCGAGCTCTCCAACCCGGGCGCGGTCCTGCCCGGAGTCATCGGCGGGATCTCGCTGATCCTCGCGTTCTTTGCCTTCCAGAGCCTGCCGATCAACTACGCGGGGCTCCTCCTGATCCTGTTCGGGATCGTCCTGCTGGTTGCCGAGATCAAGATCGTGAGCCACGGCATTCTCGCGATCGGGGGTATCGTCTCGATGGCGCTCGGCTCGCTCATGCTGTTCGACGCCCCCGAGATCGGCCTGCGTGTGTCGTGGTGGGCGATCGTGCCCATGGTCGGCGCGACGGGCGCGCTCTTCCTGTTCGTCGTCGCGGCCGGGGTGCGGGCGCTCGGGCGCCGCCAGCTCCTGGGCCCGAGCGGCCTCGTGGGGCAGCTGGCGACGGTCAAGGAGCGGTTGGCTCCGGAGGGGCAGGTCCAGGTGTACGGAGAGATCTGGCGCGCGGTGGCCGAGGGGGAGCCGGTCGAGGCCGGCGCGCACGTGAGGGTGGTCGCGGTGAACGGGCTCACGCTGAAAGTCGCCAGGGCCGACACGAAGGGAGGAGCCCCATGATCTCGGTCGATTCGCTGCTGATCCTCGTGGTGGTCTTTGCGGTCATCTTCTTCATCGGCTCGTTCGCGAAGATTCTGCGCGAGTACGAGCGCGCCGTCATCTTCCGGCTCGGACGCAGCACGCGGGCCATCTTCAACCCCGGCGGTCAGGGCAGCGGCCCGGGGCTCGTCCTGCTCGTGCCGCTGATCGACAAGATGGTCAAGGTGAGCCTGCAGACGGTCGCGCTCGACGTGGCGCCCCAGGACGTGATCACGCGCGACAACGTCTCGCTCAAGGTCAGCGCGGTCATCTACTTCCGCGTCGTGGATCCGGAGCGGGCGGTGATCGCGGTGCAGGACTATCTCTATGCGACCTCGCAGATCGCGCAGACGACACTCCGGAGCGTGCTCGGCCAGGTCGAGCTCGACGACCTTCTCTCGGCGCGCGACAAGATCAACCAGCAGCTCCAGCGGATCATCGACGAGCACACCGAGCCCTGGGGCATCAAGGTCGCGACCGTGGAGGTCAAGCAGATCGACCTCCCGCAAGACATGCAGCGCGCGATGGCCAAGCAGGCGGAGGCCGAGCGCGAGCGGCGCGCCAAGGTCATCAACGCCGACGGCGAGTTTCAGGCGGCGGCGAAGCTTTCGGATGCGGCCGAGGTGCTCACGCGGCACCCGATCGCCGTCCAGCTCCGGTATCTGCAGACCATGCGGGAGATCGCATCCGAGCGGTCCACGACGACCTTCTTTCCGCTGCCGATGGATCTCTTCACGCCGCTGCTCCAGGCCTTCAACAAGGGCGGGGACGGCGGCAAGCGGTGATGTAGTATCGTTTGTGGCCTCGGGGGGTTAGCTCAGTTGGGAGAGCGCGGCGTTCGCAACGCCGAGGTCGAGGGTTCGAATCCCTTACCCTCCACCATTTAATACTCTTAGATATTTAGATCGGATTTCTAGAATCCGGGGACGTAGCCAAACCCATCGCCGCATCGGTGATATCACAGAGCACGCCTCCGTGGAGGGTGCCCGCCTGGTTGACGTGGCGCTCATCCGCTACGAAGTCGATGACGCCTTCTTCTGGCTTGATCGACCTCAGCGTGAAGCCGATCAGGGTGGCGATAGGAGGCGGTGGGCTCGTGCCCTCGATCATCATCTGCAACTGGTCGAGCATCTTCGTCACGTCGCACCTCGCTCGCACGGGTAGGCGGTCAGCAGGGCGTCAAGGGAGCGCCGAGCGTTTCAAGATCGCGTAGCAGCCGCTTCCGGTAAGCAAGAGACCGAAGAATGTGGCATAGCCAATGAGAGCGACAAGGATTCCGAGATGGTCTGCGACCACGCCGAACCCGATCACCGGGAAGTTCGAGCGAAATAGGCACACCGAGGAAGAGGGAGATTGCCCAGCGCACACTGCTAGGGCGGGGAGAAAGTGCGCTCGGTCTTGGAGGCCGAGCACCCCGGCGATGGAGCCCGGGAAAACCACTCCCTAGGGACACGGTCAGCAAGGCTCTGTGAACAACGCTCTCTGGACCGACGTCGGCGAATCGCGCGCGACACTACCCGAGCGCCAGGAACGAGCCTTCCTCGTCGCCCTCGAAGACAAGCATGTCGGCGTGATGGTCACGGAGAATGGCGACGACCTCGCCTGTCGAGCAGTTCCCTCGCCGAATCCAGATTACCTTGGGCGGGTGCCCCAGCAGGAAGCTCCGCTCGTGGAAATCGGCATCCTTCGAGACGATCGCGAACCCATGCTGGGCGGCGTATCGCCAGACGGTATCGTCATCGGCAGCCTGCAGGCCAACCTCGCGGACATGCGACGAGCCAGGGTAGAGGTCCGCGAGGACGGTGAGGAGACGGGGCGAGAGGTTCTGGTCGAGGAGCAGCCTCACGCCGGCGGGACGGAAACGAACTTGCGTTCTCGGTCGGCCGCAAAGGCGAGGCAGGCGCGGATGTCCTCGCGGGTTAAGTCGGGGAAGTCACGGAGGATCTCGTCTTCGCTCATCCCGGACGCGAGGTACTCCAGGACGTCGCTGACCGTGATCCGGAGGCCCCGAATGCAGGGCTTCCCGCCGCGCTTGCCTGACTCGACCGTGATCCGTGAACGCCAGTCCATGGCGCAAGACTACGGCCGGCGAGCCGGCCAGGTCAATCTGTTCCGGCCGGCCACCTTGGCCGGGGCCCCCGCCCCGTGCCCGAACTCGCGCCCCGCGGACGCAGACCAGGAGAGAACAGAGGCTTGAGGACGGGGCAAGGTAAAGCGCCATCTCAGCTGCGACGTAGGCCGCGCCGCGACGAAGGGACTCGTGCACGCAGCAGGAGGGGCCGGTGGCGCCGTGCTCATCATGAGGATGATACGCGGCGACGAGGGCGGGGAGAAAGTGCGCTCAGTCCGGGAGGCCGAGCAGCCCGGCGACGGAGAGATCTTCGTCGAGGTCCGGCCAGTGGATACCGAGCCCGCGGCCGACCAGCTCCCAGCGGTTGCGGGTGTCGGGCGGCGTGTCCCGGAGCAGGGGAAACCACTCCAGCGGCACGGTCAGCGACCGCCCGTCGTCGAGGTGCACCACCAGCGCGTCGGGAATGAATTCGATTCCGCGCCCCCGGGCGTCCGGGGCCCGATTCCGCCTCATCGTCTCTGCGCCAGCGATCGAAGTGCAACAAGCGCCTCGACACATCGGTTGCGGAGCTCTAGCTCATCTAAATCGTCTGCACTCCGAATGTCGTCACTTGGTGTGCGGACGACGTCTGGTCGACCGTTTCGGTTGCCGGGATTTGCAACCCACTGTGCTGATGGAGTCCGACCCCTGGATCACCTGACCGCTGAGGGTCTCTCCAGTGAGGGAGGCAGAGGTACCTCCACACTGAATCCCCGTGGCCGGAGTGCCGAAGTGTAGGATCAGATCGATGTCCCCATCCCCATCGACATCCTCGAGGGCAGACTGGAGCGGGGCAGCCTCGGTGCCGGTCGCACCAAAGCGGACCGTGGTCGGGTCCACGGTGGTTGCATCAAAAGTGGCAGTGGTCAGGATGGCTACCGGGATCACCCCTTTGCTCCTGGGATTGATGCTGTTCGGGAAGCTGCCAGGCTTGATATCGATGTCGACTGCGATCACGCCAGGGCCGATTTCGAGTGCGATGCCAACGGGAATCGAGAGCCCGGTGACGAGGTCTTCCACCCCCGAGCCGTCCAGGTTAGCCCGCTGAATCTTGTGTGCGCCGAAATCGGTCCAATACATTTTCCCGCCAGCTAGATCCAAAGCAACATCACGGGGATTAACCAGGCCCACGATAACGAGGTCTTCGATCATGCTGCCGTCCAAGTTGGCTCGCTGAATCTTGTGAGCTAGGGCATCCGTCCAGTACATCTTGCCGCCAGCCACGTCGAGAGCGATTCCACGCGGATCGATGAGCCCTCGGGTGACCAGGTTTTCGATTCCGCTGCCGTCCAAGTTGGCCCGCTGAATCTTGCCCCTCAACCCACTCCGGTCAGTCCAGTACATCTTGCCACCGGCCACATCCAGAGCGGTCGCTTC
>Ga0209157_1001522_pt1 | contig 19314 bp, 19 predicted proteins | sample GraSoiAngelo_135_FD_185892 | JGI IMG/M metagenome (GOLD analysis project Ga0209157, IMG submission 185892) | Grasslands soil microbial communities from the Angelo Coastal Reserve, California, USA - 14_0929_05_40cm (SPAdes) (version 2) | ecosystem: Environmental > Terrestrial > Soil > Grasslands ...
AAACGCGACACCGGTCGCGCCCGAGGACGAAGACGCGCCCGTCGAGAAGACGCTGAAATGCCGCGAATGCGGGACGATGAATCTGGCGACGGAGTGGTACTGCGAAAACTGCGGCGGGGAGCTGGCCGCGATGTAGCTACGCCGACGCTTTTGCCTGGAGCTTTTTCACGAGCGCCGCGAGGCGGGACTTCTGCCGCGCGGCGTTGTTTTTGTGGATGAGTCCCTTGCGCGCGGCGCGATCGAGGACGCGGGCGGCGAGCGCGTACGCCGCGGCGGCGGCCTCGGCGGTGGCGGCGACGCGCACGTGCTTCAGCGCGGTGCGCAGTGACGAACGTTGGGCCCGGTTGCGGATGGTGCGCGTGCGGGCCTGGCGCATCGCCTTCTTCGCGGATTTGATCTTCGGCATGGCGCAGAAACTAGACGGTAAGTTGCGTCGGGTCAAGACTATACATATCTTTGGCCGTCACCTACCCCGAGCACACGCTATCAGCTTCGAGTTTCTGCTTTGGGCCCCAGTGCTGCTCTTTTCCATGGTGGCCCATGAATACGCGCACGCCGAGGCGGCGTACCGGCAGGGTGACACCACCGCCTACATGCTCGGGCGGCTGACGTTCAATCCCGTCAAACACATCGATCCGTTCATGACGATCATCCTGCCCCTCGTGACGTGGTTCGCGTGGGGCTTTGCGTTTGGCGGTGCGAAGCCGGTGCCCGTGAACCCGCGCAATTATCGCAACTACGTGCGAGGTGACGTCATCGTCTCGCTGGCCGGCATTGCGGTGAACCTTGTACTGTTTGTGATTTTCACGGGCCTATTTGCCACCGTTGGGACTATCGCCGAAGCGCTTCCATCGCTGTCCCCGACGCTGGAGATTCTGCAGCGGATGATGGCGTGGGGCCTCTGGCTGAATCTGGTCCTGGCGTTCTTCAATTTGATCCCCATCCCGCCGCTCGACGGCAGCCATGTGTTCTACCACCTGCTGCCGCCTGGCGCGGGCATGCAGTACCGGCAATTGCAGCGCTTCGGTTTTTTGCCAATCGTGTTGGTCAGTTATCTACTGCCCGGCGTCCTTCGCTTTTTCTTGTGGCCGGCCTTCCAGCTACTCATCGTCGCGAAGCACGTGATCATTCCCGTCGCGTTGCCGAACGCACTGCCCCCAAGCGTGTTCGGGCTCCAATGATGACGGGACCGAGCATGCGGGAGCAGGCCGGGTTCGTCGTCGAGCTGGAGAAGTTTTCGGGCCCGCTCGACCTGCTGCTGCATCTCATCCGCGAAGACGAAGTCGACATCACCGATCTGCCAGTCGCCAAGATCGCCGATCAGTTTCTCGCCGTCATCAATGAGCTGGGACTCAACCAGGCCGCCGATTATCTCGAAATGGCCGCGCGCCTGTTGCGCATCAAGGCGCAGCTGCTGCTCCCTCGCCGTCTCGGCGATGACGAATGGGAGGATCCGCGCGCCGAGCTGGTGCGCCGGCTGCTGGAGTACCAGCAGATCCGCGAACTGGTGGACTGGCTGGGTCACGCCGCCGATGTCCGCGCCGAGCGGTTCGGCCGCGGCTACGAGGCGCCCCCACCCGACGCGCCGCCCGCGCCGCTGCACATCGATTTGAACGATGTGCTTGCCGCCGCCGAGCGCGTCATCGCGCTCATGCCCGATCCGAACTTGCACCACCGCGTCGTGCCGCGCCCGCTCGATGTCGAGGGCGCAACCGCGCGGATCAATGCGCTCCTGGCCGAGCGGGAGCAGTTCGCATGGTCCGATGTCGTCGGGCCGGCGGCCACGATCGTGGATGTGCTGTCCGCCTTCATCGCGCTCCTGGAGCTGGCCAAGCGCAGCTCGCTCACGCTGTCACAGCAAGAACCGTTCGGCCCGATGGTGATAACGCGTGCAACCCCTCGCGAAGCTGCTTGAAGCCGCGCTGTTTGCGGCGTCGCGCCCGCTGCCGCTCGAAGAGCTCGCTTCGCTCGAACCGGGGGCGGGAGAACTCGCGCTGCGTGCAGCGCTCGACGAAATCCGATCAATGTACGGTGAGGAGCACGGCGTGGAGCTTGTCGAGATCGCGGAAGGGTGGCAGTTCCTCACGCGCCGCGAGTACGCCGAGACCATCGAGCGTGCGCAGTTTGCACTGCGGCCGCGTCGCTTGTCACCGGCCGCGCTCGAAACGCTGGCCATCATCGCGTATCGCCAGCCGGTGGGGCGGCTGGAGGTGGATGAGATCCGCGGCGTCGACTCCGGGGCGGTCATCGACAAGCTGCTCGAGCGCGGTCTCATCGAGGTCGTGACACGCGGCGCGGGTCTCGGTCGCCCGCTGCTCTACGGCACCACGCCCTCTTTCTTGGAGATCCTCGGCTTGAAGGACCTGGAGGATTTGCCGCGGCTCGAAGAGCTGTCGGTGGCCCTCCGGCGTCCCACCCCCATCGACGAGCCCGAATGACCCTGATGCGCCTGCAGCGCGCCCTGGCGCGCGCGGGCGTCGCGTCACGCCGCAAGGCGGAAGACTTGATTCGCGCTGGCCGCGTCCGGGTGAACGGCGAGACCGCGACGATCGGGATGAGCGTCGATCCCGACGCCCAGAAAATCACGGTCGACGGGCGTGCGGTACGCGGTGCGACGCGCACCGCCTGGCTCGCGCTTAATAAGCCGATCGGCTACGTCGTCAGTCGTTCCGACCCGGAAGGTCGCCGCACCGTCTTCGGGCTTGTCCCGAAGATTCCCGGCCTCACGTACGTTGGACGGCTGGACGTGATGACGTCCGGGCTGCTGCTCCTGACGACCGATGGTGCCGCGGCCCACCGGCTCATGCATCCACGGTACGAGGTGCCGCGCACGTATTGGCTCGGTGTTCATGGCGCCGATGTGGCCGCGATTCGAGCGGCATTGTCGCGACGGATCGTCATTGACGGGCGCGCCGTGCGGATCCTCGACTCGCGCGTCCGTCCGGCGGGAAGATCGGTCGAGATCGAGGTGACCCTCGCCGAAGGGCGGCAGCGGATTGTGCGCCGCATCGCGGAAGCGTTGGGTCTCAAAGTCGAGTGGTTGCATCGTGTGGCCTATGGCCCGGTCCGGCTCGGGAAGCTGGCGGAGGGTCATTGGCGCGAACTCACGCGGCAGGAGATCGGCGCGATCGAGCGACTGCATGGACCTTGCTGACCGGACGGTAATGTTGCTGGGCGGCAGTGGTCTCGTGGGCCACGCCGTGGCGCGCCGCGTGCTGGGCGTGACACCACCGCCGGGCCGCCTCGTCCTCGTCGCGCTCTACGAAGACGAGGTCCGTGCTGCGGCGCGGGCCATCGAGCCGTATCGGGGCAGCGTCAGATGGAGTTTATCACACCCGAAGAGGTTGCCGATTACGTGATGCTGGAGCTGCAGGGGCGCCCGACCGGGAAGGACATCGTGGCCGCGCTCGATGCGTCGACCGAGGGACCGACCTATCGCGCCGGCGTGCTGCGCCGCAACGCCATCGGGCGGCTCAAGGCGCTCGCGGAGGCGGCGTGGCGCCTGCTCACCACGGATGCCGCGCTGCGGCAGCAGATTATCTCGGTCGAGTTGCCGATCGTAGCGCCGGACGGCAAAACTGTCTACCGCGGCAATATTGTCGTCGTGCCGCCAGAGACGGGAGGAGGTCGTGACCCTTTGAGTGCTGCGCCGCGCGGGTGGGTCGACCTGCGTCCCGAGCAGTTCGGCGTGGGGATCAAACGGGCAGGCGCCATGCTCCAGGAGGCGGAAGCGCGACAAGCCGGCCCACAGACCTCTGGCAGCGACGTGGCATGGAACGCGATCGAGCCCGATGATCCGATCGAGCCCTCACGCTTCGCCACGTGGGTATTTACCGTCGAGGACAAGGGGACGCGAATCAAGCGCTGATGGCCATCGACACAGGAGCAGTGGACCGCGCGCTCGGCGCGATCGGCACAACATTCCGGCTGACGCGTCTGTATCCGCCGTCGCATCCGGCGGTGCTCGAAGCGATGCGCCACATCACCGCCTCGCTGCCGGCACTCGCCGGGCTGGGGTCGGTGGAGTGGAAGATCGGCGCGACGGGCCTGCACTGGCATGGCCAACATTTGCTGCCGCGTAACACGCAGGTCGCCGAGCTCGCCGGACTGCTGTTCGCGCGCGGCATCCGTGCGATTCAAGTAAATCCGGGCGTGACCCCCGAGCATTGGCTCGGCCTGTTCGGCGTTGCGGTGGGGAACGTCGCGCCCGATGACGCCGTCCTCGGACGCATCACGGTATTGCTGGGCCGCCGCGCGACTCAGCGCCTGTCCGCGTCGCGTGCGCTCGGTGAGGCTCCCCCGACACCGGCGGCCGCAGTACCGCCACCCTCCGCCGCCCCGTCGCCGCCGCCTGCCGCGCCCGCCCCCGCCCCCCCGCCGGCGCCAGCATCGGAGCCTGTGTTTGTCCCCGCCCCTTCGCCGCCCGCAGAGACGGTCGGTCCCTCGCGTTCGAGCACTGTGTTTCGCCCGAATGTTCTGCCGGCCGATGTCGAAGCCCGGCGCGCGGTCACGGCATTGCTGGCCGCGGCGGGGCCCGAGGAACAGCGTGCGAGCATCGAAAAGTTGCGGCAGCTCACACCGGACGTGATTGCGTTGCGTGATATTGGCGCGCTCGCCGAGGTCGTCGCCGGCCTCGATCGCTCGCTCGGCAAGATCCAAGATCCCGAGATCCAGGAGGCGATCGGTGTGGTGGCGGGGACGCTTGCGGACGAGGCTATTGTGGAGCGTATGGTGGCGCGCCTGGGAGAGGCCCGGGTGCCGCCGGCCGAGCGCGCCCATCTCGTGCATGCGGTCGGCGCCTTGGGGGCGGTGTCCGCGGGGCTGGTGGTCGACGCCTATCTGCACGCGGCCCCGGAGCGGCGCGAAGCGTATCGTGCGGCGATGCGGGCGGCGGGTGAGCGCACGGTCGAACTGCTGCAAAGCCGGATCGACAGCAAGGTCCCCGAAGTGGTTGCTGCCGCCGCAGAGTTTCTCGGGTTGACCGGAAGCCCACAGGTTACCGAGTCGCTCATTACTTTGACACGCCACGGTGATGAGCGCGTGCGTGAAGCGGCGCTGCTCGGGCTCGCCGAGCTCGGTGGGCGCGAGATCTCGCGGCCGGCGATGCCGGCGCTCAAGGACGAGTCCGTGCTGGTGCGCAGCGCGGCCGCGCGTGCGGTCGCGGCGGCGGGCGACGTCGGGGCGACCACCGTTTTGGTACGGCGGCTGGAGCAGGAAAAAGACGAAGGGGTATTGGCTGCGTTGCTGCAGGCGATCGGCCAGCTCGGCGCCAAGGAGGCGCTGGAAGTGCTGGCGAAGTACGCCGAACCCGGCGGGCGACCGCGCCGCACACCGTTCGTGCGCGCGGCCGCGATCGAAGGACTGGCGCGACTGGATCGAATGGAGGCAAAAGCATTGCTCGAGCTCTATGCGCGGGACAAGGAACCGACGGTGAAGCGCGCCGCGGAGGCGTCGCTCCGATGACGACACGCACGGCAAAAACAAGCGACGCGGTGTTGGCACAGAGTATCACGCGCGAGGTCGCGAAACGGGTGGTCGGACAGGAGGTCATGGTGGAGCGCCTGCTGATCGGGCTGCTCACTGGTGGGCACATTCTGCTCGAGGGCGTGCCGGGTCTGGCCAAGACGCTGGCGGTGCGGACGGTCGCCGAATGCCTGCGCGTCAGCTTCTCCCGTATCCAGTTCACGCCCGATCTGCTTCCCGCGGATGTGATCGGCACCATGGTGTTCGACCAGCGTTCGCAGGAGTTCTATCCCAAGAAGGGTCCGCTCTTTGCCAATCTCGTGCTGGCCGACGAAATCAACCGCGCGCCCGCGAAAGTGCAGTCGGCGCTGCTCGAGGCGATGCAGGAGAAGCAGGTCACGATCGGCGGCGAGACCTTTTATCTCGGCGAGCCGTTCCTGGTGCTCGCGACGCAAAACCCGATCGAGCACGAAGGGACGTATCCGCTCCCGGAGGCGCAGCTCGACCGCTTCATGCTGAAGGTGCGTGTCGGCTATCCGTCCCGCGACGCCGAGAAGGAGATCGTCGGCCGCATGGCATCGGGCCGTCCCATCGAGGTCCAGCGGATCGCCGAGGCGGACGACATCCTGGTGGCGCGGAGCGCGATCGCCGAGCTCTTCATGGATCAGAAGGTGGTCGACTACATCGTGGACGCCGTCCGCGCCACGCGGGAACCGCAGGCGGTGGGCTTGCCGGAGCTGAAGCCGCTGATCGCGTTCGGCGCGTCGCCGCGCGCGTCGATCTATCTCGCGCAGGCGGCCCGCGCGCATGCCTATCTCCGCGGGCGAGCGTTCGTCGTGCCCGAAGACGTCAAGGCGATGGCGTTCGATGTCCTGCGTCATCGCGTCCTGCTCACCTTCGAGGCCGAGGCGGAAGACATGAACGCCGATCAGGTCATCACGAAGATCCTGGAGGCTGTGGGAGTGCCGTGACGTTCGAAGGCAAAGAACGTCGCAGCGGCGAGACTTCTCCCGTCCGGCGCCGCCGGCGGGCGGTGCCCGCGGAAGTGCTGCGGCACGTCAAGGGGATCGAGCTCCGGGCTCGCAGCCTCGTCAATACGCTGTTCACCGGCGAGTACCGGTCGGTCTTCCGCGGACAGGGCATCGAGTTCGCGGAAGTCCGCGCCTACCAGCAGGGCGACGACTTCCGAGCGATCGACTGGAACGTCTCGGCCCGCATGGGCCATCCCTTCGTCAAGACGTTCATGGAAGAGCGCGAGCTCACGCTCCTCCTCATCGTGGACCAGTCCGGCTCGCTGCATTTCGGCCGCCCCTATACCAAAGCGGGGCTGGCGGTGGAGGTCGCCGCCGTGTTGGCGCTCGCCGCCGCGCGACACAACGACCGCGTCGGCGCGCTGCTCTTCGCCGACGCGCCGGAATACGTGGTGCGACCCGCGAAGGGCCGCCCGCACGCGCTCCGGGTCATCCGCGACCTCGTGGCCTTCGCTCCGCGGGGCCGGGGCACGAACCTCGGTGGCGCGTTGACCTATGCCGCGAAGCTGCTGCGGCACCGGGCGATCGTCGTCGTCCTCTCGGATTTCCGGGCCGCCGACTGGGAGGTCCCTCTCACGCAACTTGCCGCGCGCCACGAGGTGGTGGCGATCACCATCGACGATCCACGGGAGTACGATCTCCCCGACGCGGGGTGGGTCGAGCTCGAAGACGCAGAGACGGGGCAGCGCCTGCTGGTGGACACGAGCCACGCGCCAACGCGCACGCGCATTCGCGTCGCGGCTGAGGGTATGCAGCAGGAGCGCAGTCGGAAACTCGTGCAAGCGGGCGTGGATCGTGTGTCGCTCTTCACGAGCGTCCCGTACGGTGTGCCGCTGCGGCGCGCCTTCGCCGAGCGCGCGAGGCGCTTGCACCGATGATCGGTGTGACGCTCGTGCTGCTCGTGCTGCAAGGCGATAGCTGGACCGCTTCGCCGAGCCGGCCGACGGTCGGTGATACGATCCGGCTCGAGCGCACCCTGCCCGCGCCCGCGGGGTGGCGTCTGCGCACCGGCAAGCTCGCCTCGGGTACGGTTGCCGAGCCACTCGGCGATCCGACGGTCGTTGCCACGGCTGCTGGCGATTGGGTCGTGCGCTATGCCGTGGTGGCGTGGACGCCGGGCGAGATCACGCTCGACATGCCGCCGATCTGGCGACTGGGTCCTGATGGCACGGCGGACTCCCTGCCGGGCGGCACGGCGGCGTTCCGCGTCGCGAGCGTCATCCCGGACAGCGTCAAGGCGCCCGCGCCGCAACCCGCCGTCGGGCCGCTGCGACTCGCGCGGACCAGCCCGATTCCCACTCTGGCCGCGATGATTCTCGCCGCCGGTGCACTGCTGCTCCTCGTCGCGTGGCGACGCCGCGGCGCGCGGCGGGTCATCGCGGCCGGTGCCGTGCCCGGGCTCGCCGTCGCTGGGGAGGTCCCGGACGCGCGCTGGCTCTCTGCTGGCGAGCCGAAGGCGGTAGCGGCGCGAGCGACACGACGGCTGCGGCGGGCGGTGGCGCTCGCGATTCCCGCCGCCCACGAGGCGCTCAGCACGGCGGAGTGTCTGGAAGCGGTCGAACGAGCCTGGCCGAACGCTCCGCTGCGTGACTTGCGTGAGCTCTTGCAGGCGCTCGATCAGGTCGCGTTTGCGACGGCCCACGGCGTGGAAGTCGCGCCCCTCGCTGAGCGAGCCCGCGCGCTCGCGGGCGAATTTCGCTCGAACGGATCGTCGGCATGAGCTTCGCGCGGCCCCTGCTGCTGTTGCTGCTCGCGGCGCTGCCGCTGTGGTGGTGGTGGCGGCGTCGGCGGCTCGCGAAGCTCGCCGGCGCGCCGATGAGCGATGTCCGGCCGGCGCTCGGACCGGTGGAGCGGTTGTGGATCGCGCGCCTGCCGGTCTCGCTCCGATCGCTCTGCCTCGGCGCGTGGATCGTCGCCGCGGCCGGTCCGCGTCTGGGAGCGGCGCGCGCGGAGCTGCGCAGCGAAGGGATCTCGATCGTGCTGGCGGTCGATATCTCGAGCAGCATGCTGGCGGAAGACTTCTCGCCCGCCAACCGGCTCGATGTCGCGCGGCGCACGGCGACCGAATTCGTGCGCGCGCGGTCGTCGGATCGTATCGGGCTCGTCGCCTTTGCCGGGCAGGCGCTGACCCAGGTGCCCATCACGACGGATTACGAGGTGCTGGAGGAGGCGATTCGTCAGCTCCGCGTCGGCATTCTGGAGGATGGGACAGCGATCGGCACCGCGATCGCCACGAGCGCGAACCGGTTGCGTCGCGCCCCGGGGAAGAGCAAAGTCGTCGTGCTGCTCACGGATGGGGAAAACAACAAGGGCATTGTCGATCCGCGCACCGCGGCGCAGGCCGCGGCGACATTCGGCGTCAAGATTTACACGATCGGCGTCGGCACGCAGGGCGAGGCGCCCGTGCCGACGGGGCAGGGGCCGCTCGGTCTGCGCTATGAGACGATGCCGGTGAAAATCGACGAGCAGCTGCTCGGTGAAGTCGCGCATACGACGGGCGGCCGCTATTTCCGCGCGACCGATGCCGCGTCGCTCTCGAACATTTTCGGCGAGATCAATCGTCTCGAGAAGACGCCGGTGCAACATCTCGTCTACCATCGCTACGAGGAAGCGTATCGCGTGCCGCTCGGCATCGGGCTGCTGGCGCTCGCGCTCGAGCTGGTGCTCGCCGGCACATTCGCGGTGCGGGTCCCATGATTGCGGGTCCGATGATCACGTTCGACGCGCCCGTCGTCGTGGCACTCGCCCCGCTGGTCGCCGCCGCGGTGTGGTCCGCGGCGGCTTGGGCGCGCCGCTCGCGGCTGCGGCGGGCCGCGGCGTGGTCGGAGGCAACGGCCCGCATCGCACGCGCGGCGGGGCCATTCGGCGCGCCTGCCCTGGGCCTGGCCGCGGGGCTCGCGGCCGTGGCCCTGTCGGGACCGCGCTGGGGCGAAGAGCGCATCGTCACCGAGACGCGCGGGCTCAACCTCGTGCTCGCGATCGACATTTCGCGCTCGATGCTGGCGGAAGACGTCAAGCCCAGCCGGCTGCGGCGTGCGCTGCGCGAAGCGCGCCGCCTCGTGCAAGACCTCGACGGCGATCGCCTGGGACTCTCCGCCTTTGCGGGCACGAGCTACATCCTCTCGCCGCTGTCCGTCGATGGCTCGGCACTGACGCTGTACCTCGATGCCTTGGATCCGGACGTCGCGTCCGAGGGCGGGACGTCGTTGGCCCCGGCGCTGGCCCAGGGGATTGATCTCCTGCATGCCAGTCCCGAAATCGCGGATCGCGTGCTCGTGATATTCACCGATGGTGAAGCGCACGACTCGCTGGAGCGGGCGGTGCAGGAAGCGCAGCGGCTCGCGGGACTCGGCATTCATTTGATCCTCGTGGCGGAAGGCGGTAAGCAGCCGACCAAGATCCCCGTGCGCGACGATCGGGGCACCCTCGTTTCCTGGCAGCAGGACGATGGCGGCACTCAGATCCTCACGAGCCGGCGCGACGATGTGCTGGGTGCGATCGCGGACGCCGCGCAGGGGACGATCGTGGCGGCGGAGCTGCCCGATCAAGCGGGCGCCGTGCGCGATCTGGTCGCCTCGTACAAGCGCGCCACGGCGACGGAGAGTCGCACGCAACGCGGCCGGCCGCGGGCCTGGATTCCACTGCTCCTGGCCGGTCTGGTGCTGGCGGCCCAGACGTTCACCCGACGGACCGCGGCGCTGATTGGGCTGTTGCTGTGTGTTGTCCCGGCGCTGCACGCGCAACGGCCGCGCTCTCCCGCAGAGAAAGCCTGGGACAAAGGGGACGCGCGTGCCGCGGCAGCCGCGTATTTGGCCGAGCTGAAGACGCATGAGGACGATGACACGGCCTGGTACAACACGGGCACGGCGGCACTCGCCACGGGCGATCGCACGCTCGCGCGTTCGACGCTCGCCCGCGCGGCCGCCTCGCTCGATCCCGAGCTGCGGTTCCGGGCGCTGTACAACCTCGGTCTCGTCGGGCTGCTCGAAGCGAAGTCGGACAGCGCCAGTCGCGATGCGCATCTCGCCGATGCCGAGCGCGCCTATCGCGAGGCGTTACTGCTGCAGCCGCATCACATCCGCGCCAAATGGAACCTCGAGCTCGTCAAGCGGCTGCGCGGTGGCGGCGGACAGAACACCCCCAATCCACCACCGCCGCCCTCGGGTGGAGGCGGAGCGGCCCAACAGCCGCCGCCGCCACCGCCGCCGCGGGGAGGTGGGGCCAGCATGAACGAGTCGCAGGCCGATCAAGTGCTGCGGTCGATCGGGCAGGAGGAGCTGCGCACGCGGCGTGATCGCACCGGTCGCACGCGCCGCGCCGCGCCGGCCGGAGTGAAGGACTGGTGATCCTTTCGCTGCTCGCCGTCGTAGCCTGCTTCCAGGGGGCCGAAGTCACGGCGAGCGTCGATCGCACGCAAGTGCGCGTCGGCGAGGAGCTGACGCTGACGGTACGCGCGCGCACGCGCTCCGTCGATGCCGTCGAGATCGTGCTTCCGTCACTGAACGGATTTGCCATCGTGGGCTCCCGCGACATGACGGAAGTCGCGATCAACGGCGCGTCCGGTTCGACGCGGACCACGGTCCGCGAGCTGCAGTTACGCGCGCAGCAGCCTGGCGCTCTCCTGATCGGGCCGGTGCGGGCCCGGCAAGGCGGTAGCATCGTATCGACCGATCCGATCCTCGTCACTGTGGACAGCGCCGCCGACCGCACGGCATTGACCCTGAGCCCGCTAGCCCGCTCCCTGCTCGAAACGACGCCCGCGCCGCTCTCGCGGCGCGCCGATCGCGTCGCACTCACCGTGCTCGTGCCGAGCGACACGGTATTCGTGGGTCAGCAGGTCGATGTGATTGCCGCGGCCTGGGTCCCACGAGAGCTGGATCAGCGCATGCGCCGGCCTCCGTTCCTGACGCTCGTCACGCCGGAAGGCGTATGGGCCTACCCGGCCGCGACGTCATCTGGCGTCGCGCTCTCACGGCAGGTGGCTGGCCGCTGGATCGATCTGTTCATCGCGCATCAGGTTGTCTTTCCACTCACGGCTGGGCGGTTGATCATCCCGCCGGCCTCTGTCGAGTACGCGCTTCCCGTGACGTTCTCGTTCTTCAGTCGCGAGGAGCGGTACACGCTGCGTAGCGACTCGATCGCCATCACGGTCCTGCCGCTGCCGCCGAGCAATCCCGCAACGAACGTCGTCGGCGAAAGCCTGCGTCTCGATCTGCAAGTGGATCCCGCGGCGACACGTGTCGGCGAGCCGGTCGAAGCGTCGGTCACGGTCACCGGCATCGGCAACGTGGCGCTGTGGCCCGAGCCCGCGCTGCGCTGGCCCACTGGGTTTCGCGTCTACCCCGCGCAGACCGAGGTCCGGGTCACGCCGGATGCTGGCCGGATCGCCGGCAGCAAGACATTCCATTTCCTGGCCGTGCCGGACTCGGCCGGCAACTTCAGGTTGCCCGAAGTGCAGTACCCCTACTTCAATGCGACCACAGGTCGCTCCGAGACGGCGACGTCGTCCCTGCAAGCGCTGGCGGTAGCGCCCGGGGCCGAGCCGCGCGCCGCGCGCGTGCTTCCGCCGTTGCTGCCGGCGCGTGGTGAGCTTCCCAGCGAGCGCCTGGGTCAGCGACTCGGCTGGGAAGGGTGGCTCCTGGTCCTGCTCGTGCCACCGCTCATCGCCTTGCTGGCGCGGCGCCGCCGGCGGCAGCTAGGCACGCCGGTCATCGCGACCACTGCTGCCCCGGAGTTGACGCCGCTGGGTCGCCTCGAACGAGAGTTTCTTGCAGTCCTCGCGAGTCATGTCTCGGATCCGTTCGCGCGCGATGGGGATGGCCTGGCGCAAGCGTTACGCGCCGCCGGGGTGGAGAGCGCCGTTGCCGATCACGTCAAACGCCTGCGCGACCGGCTGCGTGCCGCGCGCTATGGGCCACGTGGTCTGGGTGACGAGGCCGAGCTCGCGGCCGAGATCCAACAGGTGCTGCGCGTGCTGGGCGCGGACGGATCACCGGGGGGAACCGGGCGATCGCACCCGGCTGTGACGACGGGACTCTTGCTGCTGCTGGCTTTCGCTCCACGGGTCGAATCACAGCAAACCCCCAGCGCGGAAGCGTTATTCGAGGCCGGGGCGCTGCGCGCCGCGGCCGATTCGTTCGCCGCGCGCGCCGCCCGCGACCCGCGCGATCCGGCGCACTGGTACAATCTCGGCGCCACGCTGTATCGCGCCGGGGCTGATGGGAAGGCCACGACGGCGTGGATTCGCGCGGCGCGCCTGGCGCCGCGCAATCAGGTCATTCGACGCGCCCTGCGGCTGCTGCCGGCACCGGATCCCGTGACGGAGCAGCTCCTGGGCGTCGGCTGGGCGACGCCGGTCGAATGGGCGTTGCTGGGCGGGGCGAGCTGGGTCGTCCTCTGGCTCGCGGTCGCCGCAGGTGCGCGCCGCCGCGTGCCGCTCGTGCTGATCGCTGCCGTCGCGGCAGCGGCCGCGCTCCTCGGCGCAACCGAGTGGCAGCGGCGGCATCAGCCGGTCGGAGTGGTCACCGCGGATGCGGCACCGGTACGGGCAGCGCCATACGGCGGGGCGAGCGCCGCCGCGACCATTCCCGCCGGTGGCGCGCTCCTCGTGGGCCGGCGCTATGGTCTCTGGAGCGAAGTGTACCGCAAGGACGGCATTCACGGCTGGGTGCTGGGAGAGGAGATCGTCGGATTGTGAGCGTCCTCGCGCGGGCGCGCGTCCACCTGCTGGCAGGGCAAGTCGCCGATCAGATAGCGGCCGGCGAGGTTGTCGAGCGGCCCGCATCCGTCGTCAAAGAGCTGGTCGAGAACGCGCTCGATGCCGGCGCGCAGGCCGTGCGTGTGGAGCTGGAGGACGGCGGCAAGACCCTGATTCGCGTCAGCGACGACGGCGCGGGGATGGACCGCGAGGACGCGCGGCTCGCACTGCAGCGCCACGCCACCAGCAAGATCCGAACGGCAACCGATCTGATCGGCGTGGCCACGTTTGGCTTCCGCGGCGAGGCGCTTCCGGCCATTGCGTCCGTCTCGCGCTTCGAGCTGGAGACGAGCAGCGACGACGAAGCCGGAGCGACGCGCCTCCGAGTGACCGGCGGCAAGCTGGACGGCGAAGACGAGTCCGCGCGCCAGCGGGGCACGACCGTTACGGTCCGTGCCCTGTTCTACAACACACCGGCGCGGCGAAAATTCCTGCGCGCCACTGCGACCGAGACGCGCGCCGCGGTCGAGGCCCTCACCGTCCTCGCCCTGACGCGCCCCGACGTCGCCTTCTCGCTGACGAGCGACGGTCGCGTGTTGCTCGACTGCCCACCGGCCACTCGTCTGATCGATCGCGTGCGTGCGGTGTGGGGTGCCGAACTCGCCGATACGCTGCTCGCTGTCTCGCATCGCGCGGGGCCGCTGGAGGTGACCGGGCTCGCACAACGTCCGGCGCAGGCGCGCCCTGCGGGCCGCAAAGGCTACGTCTTCGTCCGCGGCCGCCCGATCCGCGACCCCTTCATCGTGCGGGCCGCGGAGGCCGGGTATCGCTCGACCGTCGCGCCGGGTGACCGGCCGTCGGTGCTCCTGTTTCTCGATCTGCCCGGCGATGCCGTGGACGTGAATGTGCATCCTGCGAAGCTCGAGGCCCGGTTTCGCGACAAGTTCTTCGTCGAGAAGGTGGTGGAGGAGGCTGTGAGAGAAGCGCTGGCTCCTCTGCATGCGGCCACGCCATTGGGTGGTGTCGGGTTCCAGGTGTCAGGTGCCTGGCTTCAAGGGGAAAACTCGTCGAGCGCGCCAGCTGGAATTCCATTGGAGCTCTTTCGAGCGGGGTCCCTGGCACCTGACACCCGACACCAGGCACCGCCTCTTCTTCAGGTTTTCGACACGTATATCCTGTTTCAGACGGACAGCGGCGTAGCCATCGTAGATCAGCATTCCGCCCACGAGCGTGTGCTGTACGAAGACGTGATGCGCCAGCTCTCCGGCGACGGCGCGCCGGCGCAGCGATTGCTCCTGCCCCTCACGCTCGACTTTGCGCCCGCCGAGCTCGATGCGGTCGAGGCGCATCGCGAACTGCTAGCGCGCATCGGCTACGAAATCGAGCCGTTCTCGGGCCGCAGCATCGTCGTCCACACGGCGCCGAATCCGCACCCGCGCTTCGAAGCGGCCCGCTGCCTGCAGGAGCTCGTCGCCGATCTTGCCGGCGGCCGATTTGGCGGTTGGCAGAATCGGTTGGAGCGATTTGCGGCGACGTACGCGTGCCGCGCCGCCATCAAGGCCGGCCAGACGCTCGACGCCGACGAGATGCGCCAGCTCATCGTCCGCCTGCTCACCGCCACACTTCCCGCCCACGATGTGCACGGACGGCCATCCATGGTCCAGCTTCCCAAAGAGGAATTGGAGCGTCGGTTCGGAAGGTCCCCATCCTGAAGGACACGCTTTAGCGTGTGAAATGAGCGACCGACCCATCACTCCCGTCATCGTCGGCCCTACGGGCGTCGGCAAGACGGCCGTTGCCGTCGCCCTCGCATCCCTCACCCCAATCACCGTCATCTCCGCCGATGCCCGCCAGGTCTATCGCGAACTCGATATCGGCACCGCCAAGCCCGATCGCGTGACGCGCGCGCGCGTTCCGCACCGGGGGCTCGATTTGATCCATGCGGGCGAGCCTTACAGCGCGGGGCGATTCGCGCGCGACGCCGCGGGATGGATTGCCGAAGCCCGCGCCGCCGGACGCCAGCCCGTCGTCGTGGGCGGAACTGGCCTGTACATCCGCGCGTTGGCTGAGGGACTGTTTCGCGAGCCACCGTTCGATCCGGCGCGACGCGAGGCGCTGCGCCGGTGGACCGAATCGCTCGCCGCCGGCGACCTGGCCCGCTGGGCAGGCCGCCTCGATCCCAAGTTTCTCGGCGGTGGTCGCCAACGGGCGGCTCGCGCCGTCGAGGTGGCGCTCCTGACGGGGCACGCTCTCTCGTGGTGGCAACGGGAGGCGCGCGAGAGCGGAACCCTGCATCCCTGGTACATTCACCTCACCGTGCCGCGCGAAGTGTTGCACCGCCGGCTCACGACACGCGTGGACGACATGTTGCGGACAGGTCTTGTGTCCGAGGTGCAGCGCGCGCTGGCGTCGGGTGTCGCTCCGGATGCGCCGGGCCTCGATGGGATCGGGTATCGGGAGGTGGTCGCGATGTTGAACGGCGAGCTACCGGAGAGCGAATTGCGCGACGCGATTCTGGTCTCGACGCGACGGTACGCGAAGCGGCAGGAGACGTGGTTTCGAAACCAACTGCGCCGTCAGCCGTCTGCCGTCGGCCGTCAGCACGAACTATGGACGCTAGATGCCACAAGGGATCCCGAGATATTGGCTCAGGAAATCGTCGCCCGTTGGTCACAGATGGCTGACGGCTGACGGCATGCGTATCGGCATCACCTGTTACCCGACCTACGGCGGATCGGGCGCCGTCGCCACGGAATTAGGCCTCGAGCTCGCGCGGCGCGGCCACGACGTTCATTTCATCTCCTACGCCAGCCCGTTCCGCCTGCGCGGCTTTGCCGAGCGGGTGACGTTTCATGAGGTCACGCAGCTCGAGTATCCGCTCTTCGAGCAGTCGTCCCCCTATGCGCTGGCCCTCGCAGTCAAACAGCACGAGGTCGCCAAACGCGAGCAGCTCGATCTGATGCACGCGCACTACGCAATTCCCCACGCGGCCACCGCGTGGCTCGCCAAACAGATGCTCTTGGACGAAGGGCTGAGCCTGAAGATCGTGACGACGCTGCACGGTACGGACATCACGCTGGTGGGGCAGGATCCTTCATACTACACGCTCACGAAGTTCTCGATCGAAAAATCGGATGCCGTCACCGCGGTTTCGTCCTACCTGCGGGACGAGACATATCGGGCCTTCGGATGCGGCCAGTGCGACCTTCGCGTCATTCCGAACTTCATCTCGAATGCCGACTACTATACTCCGACGGACGACTCGTTCCGCCGGAAGCTGGCGCCCAAGGGTCATCGAGTCCTAGTTCATGTCTCGAACTTCAGGCCGGTGAAGCGCGTCGGTGATGTCGTGAAGATCTTCGCGGCCGCCCGCAAGGTGCTTCCCGCCACGCTGGTCCTGGTGGGCGACGGCCCCGACCGCGATGCCGCCGAGCAACAAGTCGACGGTCTGGGGCTGCGCAAGGATGTGCGCTTCCTCGGGAAGGTCGAGAACGTCGGCGATGTGCTCCGTGGCGCGGATCTGTTTCTGCTCCCGTCCGCGACGGAATCGTTTGGGCTCGCGGCCCTCGAAGCCATGGCGTGCGGCGTGCCGGTGATCGCCAGCGCCGCGGGCGGCATTCCCGAGGTGGTCCAGGATGGGAAGACCGGGTATCTGGCGCCGCCCGGCGATGTCCCGGCCATGTCCGCGCGGGCCCTGCAGGTGCTGCAGGACGCCGACGAACACGCGCGTCTCAAACAGCAGGCGGCCACCCGCGCGCTGGACTTCTCCGCCGATAACGTGGTGCCGCGCTACGAGGCGCTGTATGAAGAGGTGCTTTCGTAGTGGCGCTCCTGCAACTGATTCGCGCCGCCAACCTGCTGATTGCCGCCGCCGGCATCTTCGCCGGGGGATGGATCGCGCTGGCACAGATCGCATTCCCGAAAGAGCTGTTGTTCGCCGCGCTGTCGGGTATTGCGCTCGGCGCGGCCGGCAACACGTGGAACGATATCCGGGATATCGGGGCCGATCGGATCAATCGGCCTGCCGCGCGTCCTCTCGCCGCTGGGGCGCTGTCACGAGACACCGCCAATCTCGTCGTGTTTCTCGGCTCGTTCCTCGGGCTCGTGTGCGCGTCCTTGGTGAGCGGGCGCCAAGTCATTGCCGCTCTTGCCGCCCTTGCCGTCATGTTGATGTACTCACCACTGCTCAAACCACGGCCGCTGATCGGCAACATCGCCGTAGCGCTCGTGGCCGGCTCGCCGCCGTTTTACGGCGCGCTCGCGGTCGGTCTCCCGGCGGCGGGCGTCGTCCCCTGGGTCCTCGCGGCGTGGTTGCATTTCGTGCGCGAGGTCGTGAAGGATGTCGAGGATGAGGCCGGCGACCGCGCAATCGGGCGGCGGACGTTGCCGATCGCCGTGGGCCGGCGACCGGCGATGGTGGTGGCCGCTGGCGTCGGGTTGCTGTTCATCCCCGCCAGCCTGTTGCTGCCGCGCGCGGGCGGCTACGGCGGCGCGTACTACCTCATCGCCCTGTTCGCGCAACTGGCGGTGCTCGTGGCCGCCACCTGGTTGTTACTCGGGAAAGTGGAGCGCGTGAGTGGACTGCTCAAAGGCGCCATGGTGATTGGGCTGGTCGCGCTGGTCGCGGGAAAGGTCGCATGAATCTCTGGCAGGCCATTCTGCTCGGTCTCGTGCAGGGACTCACCGAGTTTCTGCCGGTCTCGAGTGACGGGCATCTCGCGGTCATCGGCCACGTGGCCGGCGTCAGGACTCCGGGCGTGTTCGTGGAGGTCGCGCTGCATGTCGCGACGCTGGGATCCATCCTCGTGGTGTACGGCCGTCGTTTCTGGCAGCTCGTGCTGGACGTGCTCCGCCGGCAGCCGGACGCGCTGCGCTACGCGGGGCTGCTCATCATTGGCATGATCCCGGCTGGTCTCGTCGGCATTTTCCTCGAGCATTTGATCGAGCGTGCCTTCGCGTCGCTGTGGGCCGCGGGAGTCGGGTTCCTCATCACCGGCGCGGTGCTCTGGTCCACACGGCGTCGCAGCTCCCCCCCGGACGGCCTGGGGCGTCCGACGCCCGCTGGCGCGCTGATCATCGGGCTGGCGCAGGCGTTTGCGCCGCTCCCCGGGGTCTCGCGCTCGGGCACGACGATCGCGTCCGGACTCTGGGTTGGGCTGGGCGCGGTGCCCGCCGCCGACTTCAGCTTTCTGATGGCGATCCCGCTCATCGCTGGTGCGGGTCTGGTCGAAGCGCGGCACGCGTCCGTCGACATTGCGCAGGTTGGCGCCGTCCCGTTGCTCGTCGGTTGCGTCGTCGCGTTTCTCGCGGGTGTGTTCGCCATCCGCTTTCTCGTCGCGATGCTGCGGCGCGGCCGTTTCTACGCCTTCGCGCCGTACTGCTTCGCGATCGGGCTGTTCACGCTCGCCTACGCGCTGTGGCACGGCTAGAGATCGATGGCATACCTGCGGTAGTCCTGGCACGGCGCTGGGGTGTGCCGCAATGCGGTGTGTTTCATTCGCTGACCTCCAGCCTCGATGCCATTCACGACCTCGGGGCACAGGGGGCGCCCGCCGGCACGGTCGTGCTCGCCGAAGAGCAAACGGCCGGACGGGGACGCGACGGCCGAACCTGGCATTCCCCGGCGGGTGGCGTCTGGCTCGGCATGCTGCTGCGGCCGCCGCTGCCGCCGGCGGGTGTGCTGTCGTTGCGCGTGGGGCTCGTACTCGCGGATGTTGTCGAAGCCATCCTGGGCGTTCGCCCGAGCGCGCTCTCGGGTCCGCGGGCGGGCCTCAAGTGGCCGAACGACGTATTAGTCGACGATCGGAAAGTCGCCGGCATTCTGTGCGAGAGCCGCTGGCAGGGCGAGACATTGCAGTGGCTCGGTGTGGGCATAGGGGTCAACGTGGCAAACGAAATCCCCGCGGATCTGACCGATCGCGCGGTCTCGCTCTGCGCGTTACGCCCAACCGCCCGCCGGATCGACGTGCTCGATCAGCTCGTTCCCGCGTTGTTACGACTCACGACGCACGACGCACGGCTTACCGAGTTCGAATGTGCGGCCTTCGCGCGTCGTGATTGGTTGCGCGGCCGGCAGATCCGCACACCGCTCGCGGGGCGCGCCGCCGGCATCCGGCCCGATGG
>Ga0209157_1001526_pt1 | contig 19277 bp, 15 predicted proteins | sample GraSoiAngelo_135_FD_185892 | JGI IMG/M metagenome (GOLD analysis project Ga0209157, IMG submission 185892) | Grasslands soil microbial communities from the Angelo Coastal Reserve, California, USA - 14_0929_05_40cm (SPAdes) (version 2) | ecosystem: Environmental > Terrestrial > Soil > Grasslands ...
TGCTCGGCGGTTTTCCGGCGGTGGCGCTCGCGATCGCGCTCTTATGGCTCGGCGACTTTGCGCCGCGGGTCCAGTGGACATTGGGCGGCCTGGTGATCGCCGTCTGGCTCGTCTGCGCGATGGTCGTGCGGGAACGCGTCATCCGTCCGCTCCAGACCGTCTCGAACGTGCTCGCCGCGCTGCGCGAGCGCGACTACACCCTGCGCGCGCGCGGTTCGAACCCCGAAGACGCGCTCGGGCTGCTGCTTCTCGAGCTGAACAGCCTCGGCGAGGACATGCGGGCGCAACGCCTCGACGCGCTCGAGGCGACCGCATTGCTGCGCCGCATCATGGACGAAATCGACGTCGCCATCTTCGCCTTCGATGGCGAGCAAGCGCTGCGACTGGTCAATCGCAGCGGCGCCGCACTGCTCGGCCGCCCTCCGGAACAGTTGCTCGATCGGGACGCAGCGAGTCTGGGGCTGGCGCCCTGTCTCGCGGGCGAGGCTCTCCGAGTCGACACGTTGACGTTTCCGGGGCGCGCGGGGGGGGGCCGCTGGGAAGTGCGCCGCGGCACATTCCGGCAGGGCGGCCTGCCGCACCAGCTTCTTGTGCTCGCCGATGTGAGCCGCGCGCTCAGCGACGAAGAGCGGCAGGCGTGGCAGCGTCTGATCCGCGTCCTGAGTCACGAGCTGAACAACTCGCTCGCGCCGATCAAGTCGATCGCCGAAAGTCTCCGGCAGCTCGTGCTCCAGGGCCCGCCACCAGAACACACGCTCGACGATTTGCGCAGCGGGCTGGGAGTGATTGCGAGCCGCTCTGAATCACTCAGCCGGCTGATGGCCGGCTATGCCCGGCTCGCGCGATTACCGCCGCCGCGCCTCGAACCGGTGTCGGTGCGCGATTGGGTGGGGCGCGTGGTGGCGCTCGAGACGCGCCGAACGGTTGCCGTTCGCCCCGGCCCCGAGGTGACGATCCGGGCGGATGGCGGACAGCTCGACCAACTCCTGATCAACCTTGTCCGCAACGCGGTCGATGCCACGCTCGAGGGAAAGGGGCAGGTGGAAGTCGGGTGGGAAGCGCGGAACGGGCGCGTGGAGGTATGGGTCCGCGACGATGGGCCGGGACTCGCCGACACCGCGAACTTGTTCGTGCCGTTCTACACCACGAAGCCGGCCGGCTCCGGGATCGGGCTTGCGCTCTCGCGCCAGATCGCGGAGGCACACGCGGGCGCGCTCACGCTCGCCAATCGTGTCGGGCAACGTGGCTGCGAAGCACGGGTCTCGCTCGCGCTCAAGGTCGATAATGAGACGAGCATGAGAAGTTTCTCATAACGTCCAAAGGGTGGTCCGCTTTGTAGTCCGCGCGTGTTCATTCTCCCGAGCAGCATACCGTCACCCCTTTCTCTCGGGAGGAATCGATGCACAAGCTTCTGGCCATTGGAACGCTGGCGCTGGTCGGGCTAGCCGGCTGTTCCCAGGATCGCGGCATTGCGGGCCCCGCCGCCGCGCGCACCTCGCAGATCGACGCGAGCTCCGCCGCGTTGTCCGCTGACGCGCCCGGTTCTGTCTATGCGCTCACCAATCAAGCCAGTGGCAACGCTGTCGCCATGTTCGCGCGTGCTGCCGATGGCTCGCTCGCGTGGCAGGCCAACGTCGCCACGGGTGGCACCGGCGCGGGCAGCGGCCTCGGCTCGGAGGACGCATTGGCGTTGAGCGATGACGGCCGCTGGTTGTTTGCGGTCAATGCCGGGTCGAATGACGTGTCGGCGTTTCAGGTCACCGCTTCCGGACTCTCACTGACGAGTCGCGTCGGCTCGAGCGGCCTGCGCCCGATCAGCCTCACCGTGCACGGCGGGGTGCTGTACGTCCTGAATGCCGGCGGTGACGGCAACATCAGCGGCTTCCGCATGAGTACGGACGGCGCCCTTTCTCCCATCCCCGGATCCACGCGCGCGCTCTCGGGCACGAACGTCGGGCCCGCACAGGTCGCCTTCAGCCCTGACGGGCAGCGGCTCGTCGTGACCGAGAAGACGACGAACCGGCTGGATGTCTACCCGGTGGACGGCGATGGCGTTGCCTCCGCTCTCACGTGGACGGCATCGGCTGGTGGGACGCCGTTCGGGTTCGCGTTCGGACAACGGGATGAGCTGTTCGTCTCGGAAGCCGCGGGGAGCGCATCGTCCTACGTGATCGCGAATGACGGCTCACTGACCGTGGCGAGCGGCGCTGTGCTGACGCACCAGGGCGCGCCCTGCTGGGCCGTCGTGACGAAGAACGGCAAGTTCGGTTATACCGCGAACGCTCAGGGCGGGTCGATCTCGGGCTTCGCGATCGCGAATGACGGCACGATCGACTTGATCGACCCCGATGGGCGCACGGCGGTCGTGGGCGGCGGGAACATCGACTTGGCGCTGAGCGGCAACAGTCGCTACCTGTACCAGCTCAATGGAGACCGTAGCATCAGCGGTTTCCGGATCGAGGCCGACGGGCATTTGACGGCGGCGGGCAAGACGGCCGCGTTGCCGGCGAGCACGGTCGGTTTGGTGGCTCGCTAACTCACGTGGGTGAAGGCAGCCAGAGGGTAAACGTGCTGCCTTCACCCAGTTTGCTGTCCACCTCGATCCGCCCTCCTTGCAGCTCCGCAAACAGCCGCGCGATTGCCAGGCCAAGCCCAGTTCCTCCCAGCTCGCGACTGCGAGATTGATCGATTCGGAAGAAGCGGTCGAAGACGCGTTCGAGATGCTCGGAGGGAATGCCGGGACCGGTGTCGCGCACGCTCACCCCAACCTCACTGCCATTGCGTTGCAACGAAAAAATCACGGCGCCGCTCGGGGTGTAGCGCACCGCGTTCGATGCCAGATTCAGGAGAATGTGGCGCGTGCGGTCAGCATCGCCGATGGCCTCCAGGCGGGGCGATGGCTCGGCGCGCACGACAAGCGATTTGTCCATCGCCATCGCTTCGGTGATCTCACGAACTTCCTCGACGACGGCGGTCAAATCGAACGGGGCATGAGCGAGGGATAGCTGCCGGTTCTCCCCGCGTGCGATGAGCAGCAGCTCCTCCACCAGCTTCGTCGTCCGGTCGAGCTCGCGCTCCATCGCGACGAGTGCCTCGCGCGTCTCCGCCTCGCTCCGCCCTTCGGCCGATGCCCACTGCACCTGGGCACGTAGATGCGTGAGTGGCGTGCGCAGCTCGTGACTGGCGTCCGCCGTGAAGGACTGCAGCGCGCGATGCGCGCGATCCACGCGCTCCAGCATGCGGTTGATGCTGTCGGCGAGCTCTGTGACCTCGGCCTGCCCGGTGGGGCTGGTGAGACGGGTGCCCAGCTCCGATGGTCCGATCGCGCGGGTCTCGCTGGTGACGCGCTCCAGCGGCCCGAGTCCTGCGTCGACCGCCTGCTTCGCGCCGCGCGCGGACGCAAATGCCGCCAACGGCAGCAGCAGCGCCGCGGCGGCGACGAGGATGCCGAGCGGCACGAGATAGGAGTCCCGGCTGCCGACGACGTATATGTCGAATTCGCCCATCACCCGGTGCAGTACGCGATCGCGCCAGCCAGCTCGTTCGGTAATGGCCGAGACGAGTTCCCCCCGGGAGCCCTCGAGGCGCTTGGCTGGCATCCCCGGCGACAGATAGAAGACCTGCGGCATCCCACCCGCGTTTGTCGTGGTTCGCGTAATGACAACCTGGCCGCCCATGCCGACGAGCTCATCCGCCAGTGCCGACGGCATGACCCCGCCTGGTGCGCTGGTGGAGTCACGGTAGGCGCCGAGCAACGATTGGATAACATCGGCGGTGTGCTCGAGCGAACGGCGCAGCGCCATCTCGGCGGCTGCCGCGAACAGCAGCACGACGACGAGGGCGTAACCGGTGAGCGACGTCCAGGCGACGCGGCTGAAGCGCCGAGTGAGCACGGTGCTCAGTCGGCGCTCACTCACTGGAGGTCTCCATTCGATAGCCGACGCCGCGCACGGTCTTGATCGGCGCTGTCCGACCGCCGAAGCTCAGTTTCTTGCGCAGGTAGTTGACGTAGACGTCCACGACATTCGTTTCGGGGTCGAACTTGTAATTCCACACCGCTTCCGCGATCCGCGAGCGGGATACCGTTCGGCCCACGTTGCGCATCAGGAACTCGAGCAGCGCGAACTCGCGCGGCGAGAGATCCACGACGCGGTCCTGCTGCGTGACCCGCCTCGCCAGCGGATCGAGTGTCACGTCGCCGACCTTCAGCGTGGCGTCCTTGTGTCGCAGCTCGGCCCGACGGATCAGCGCGTGTACACGCGCGAGCAGCTCGGGGAGATCGAACGGCTTCGTGACGTAGTCGTCCGCGCCTCCCTCGAGCCCGCGCACGCGCGACTCGAGCTCGTCCTTGGCCGTGAGCAGCAGCACCGGTGTCGCGATGCCCCGCTTGCGCAGTTCCGCGACGACGCTGAAGCCATCGCGGCCCGGCAGCATCACATCGAGCACGAGGCAGCTGAAGCTGCCGTCCAGCGCGCGTTCCAACGCCCGATCGCCGGAGTCGGTCTCGGTGACGCCGTAACCCTCCTCGCGCAACGCCTTGCTCAGAAACCGGCGGAGGTCCCGATCATCTTCGACGAGAAGGATTTGCACGAGGCTAACGTACGCCCGGTCGCGCCGCACGGGCAATGTGAAAAGGATGAGAATGCTCTAAGAATGAACAGCGCCACTTCCCTGGGAATGGCGCTGCCGTCATAATCAGCGCATGAACATCGCACTCTTGCTCGCGCTGAACCTCGCAGCGCCACTTGATACGGCTACCTTCGCGGGTGGCTGCTTCTGGACGATGGAGCACGCCTACGACGATCTGCCGGGCGTGATCTCGGCGACCTCCGGATTCATGGGCGGCACCACCAAGAACCCGACGTACATGCAGGTGGTGGAAGGAAACACCGGTCATCTCGAGTCGGTGCAGGTGGTCTACGATCCCGCCAAGGTCAGCTACGAGACGCTGCTGTGGACGTTCTGGCACAACATCGACCCCTTCCAGGCCGACGGGCAGGCGTGCGACATCGGGCCGAATTACCACACCGCGGTCTTTGTCCGCGGTGCCGAGCAGCGGCGGGCCGCGAGCTCGTCGCGCCAGCAGATCAGCGATCGGTTTCACAAGGGCGTCGCCACGGATATTCTGACGGCGGGCCCGTTCTACGCGGCCGAGGAGTACCACCAGGACTACGCGAAGAAGAATCCGGTCCGTTATGGCATGTATCGCACCGGCTGCGGCCGCGACCGGCGGCTGCAAGAGATTTGGGGCGATGAAGCGGGGAAGGTCTCAGCTATCGTTCCCCCTCTCCGTCATACGGAGAAGGGGTCAGGGGGTGAGGTGTATACCGTGAAGCCAAAGCCAAGCGACACCGAGTTACGGCGCACCTTGACGCCATTGCAGTATGAAGTCACGCAGCACGAGGTGACCGAGCGGCCCTTCCAGAACGAATACTGGGACAATCATAAGGAAGGGATCTACGTCGACGTCGTGTCCGGCGAGCCGCTGTTCAGCTCGGCCGACAAGTTCGATTCGCGCACGGGATGGCCGAGCTTCACCCGTCCGCTCGAGCCGAGCAACATCCAGGAGAAGTCGGACCACGCGCTGTTCATGGAGCGCACCGAGGTGCGGTCCGCGCATGCGAACTCGCACCTGGGCCACGTGTTCGACGACGGGCCGAAGCCCACGGGGCTACGCTACTGCATCAATTCGGCGTCGCTGCGCTTTATTCCGGTGGACAGTCTGGAAGCAGAGGGTTACGGGAAGTATCTCGCGTTGTTCAAAAAGTAGCCCCTACCGTTTCTGACGTTCGAGCAGACCGACGGCGCGGTGCAGGCGTTCGATGGCCGCGCCGAGGTCCTCGCTCGGACCCGACGACAATTCCCCGACCAACGCGATTTCCCTGAGCAGCTGCAAGGCATTGCGCACATGCTCCACAGGGCGTTCGGCGTTCGGCGCGCGCGCGGCACGTCCGCGGCGATCGAGCGTGCTCCGCCGCTCCGACCCGCGGCGGCGGTCCACCATGGTGCGCCGCTCTTCTGTCATGACCATGACAGTGTGCCGACGTGGCTCTGACCGTCGGTCGTTGCCGCTGCGGCGGTCGGCCCAGAACCTCGTGAATGTCACAGCGGCTGCCTCGCGCGGCGGTGGGAAACGGTCCCAAAAGGGCCCGTGAAGCTATCACGAAACCAACCCTTTGTCGAATCGTACCATCCAAGGAATAGCCTCAATTCCCGGGACAATTCATGATGCCACTCGTGCCGGTCGCTGCCGTCGTCTTGGCTTTACAAACCGTTGCGGCACCCCCCCCGCCCCCCCCGCCCCCGAGCGCTCCCTCGGCGACCACCGCCGTTGCGCACCGGGCGGCGACCCCGCCGGTCATCGACGGGAAGGACAACGACGAGGTCTGGCGACTCGGACCAGTCATCAAGGACTTCCGGCAGTTTCAGCCGACCGAAGACGCGAACCCGAGCCTTCCGACGGAAGCGAAGGTCGCTTACGACGAGCACAATTTTTATGTGTTCGTCCGCGCTTTCGATAACCATCCCGACAGCATCAAGAAGCTCCTGGCCCGCCGCGACGTCCGCATCTGCTGTGACCAAATCAAGATCATGATCGACTCCTACCACGACCGGCGCACGGGCTTCGAGTTTGCCGTGAATCCCGGCGGGGTAAAGCGCGATTATGCGATGTACGGCGACGATCAGCAGGAAGACGACGCGTGGGACGGGGTGTGGGAAGTGGCCACGCAGGTGGATTCGGTGGGGTGGACCGCGGAGTTTCGCATTCCGCTGTCGCAGCTCCGGTATCCGCACGCCCCCAGTAACACGTTTGGCTTCGCGATCTGGCGCGACATCGACCGGCACGGCGGCGAGCGCGTCGGTTGGCCGCTGTACCGAGTCTCGCGCCGCGGCTTCGTTTCGCAGCTCGGTGACGTCGTCGGTCTCGATGGTCTCGCGGCACCGCGGCGGCTGGAAATCGCCCCGTACGCGGTCGCCAAGAACTTGCCGGCCCCGGGATTCGAGCGCGACCAAAAGTATGATGGGGGTGCGGACATCAAATACGGCATCACTTCGAACATCACCGTCGATGCGACCGTAAACCCCGACTTCGGCCAGGTCGAGGCGGACCCGTCGGTCGTCAATCTCACGTCCTTCGAGACGTTCTATCAGGAGCGGCGCCCGTTCTTCGTGGAAGGAACGGGCATCTTCAATTTCAGTGTGAACTGCAACATCGTGAACTGTAGCGGTGAAGGGTTGTTCTACTCGCGGCGGATCGGCCACGATCCCACGCGCATCCTGGGTGCCGCGAAGATCACGGGCCGCCTGCCCGGTGGGCTCACGATCGGTGCCGTTGAGGGGATCACCAAGCGCGCGACCCAGAGCGGCGCCACCGTCGAGCCGTTCACGAACTACGGCGTGCTGCGGCTGTCGCAGGATTACCGCAACGGGCAGAGCGGGTTCGGCTTCATGGGGACCGCGGTCAACCGCAATGTCGATCCGGCGACCGAGGGTTTCCTCCGCAATCACGCCTATGTCGGTGCTGTGGATTTCCGCCACCGTTTCCATGGTGGGGCGTACGAGCTGAGCGGCTCATTCGACCTCAGCACCGTGAGCGGCAGTCCCGCCGCGATCGCACGGACGCAGCGGAGCTCGACGCACAACTATCAGCGGCCCGATGATGACGTCGCGTTCGACAGCACGCGGACATCGCTCGCGGGCGACGCCGAAGAGCTCCTGCTCACCCGCCGCAACGGCTTCATTCAGTTCCAGACCAGCTACATGCGCCGTTCGCCCGGCTTTGAGATCAATGATCTTGGCATCTTGTTCCGCTCTGATCAGCAGGGGTGGAACACCTGGGGTTCCCTGAACTGGCAGAGACCAAACAAGGTATTCCAGCGCGCATTTTGGAATTTCAACTGGTGGCAATTCTGGACCACGGGCGACGGGCTCCCCACGGACCGGGCTGCGAACACCAACTTTCACGGCCAGTTCAAGAATCAATGGTGGATTCATGTGGGCGGGACCGTCGGGAATCTGGGCGGCGTGTACTGTGACCGGTGCGCGCGCGGCGGGCCGGCGGCGCGAGTCGACCAGTACATCGCGCCGTGGGCCGGCATCCAGTACGACCAGCGTGCGGCGGTCGTCCCGCAGGTCTTCGTGAACTACTTCAAGGGCGACCGCGGTCATTCGCAATCGTTCAACGTCAATCCGCGAATCGACGTGCGGGTTTCTTCGCAATTCCGGGGTTCCCTGAGCTTCAGCGCGACGCATAACATCAACGACACGCAGGACCTGAACTCCGTCACGGATGCCAGCGGGACGCATTACCTCTTCGCGCACCTCGATCAGCTGACCACGTCGACGTCGTTCCGGATCGACTACACGGCCACACCGACGCTCACGGTGCAGGTGTACGCCTCCCCCTTCGTGAGCAAGGGGCGCTGGTCTGACGTGCGCGAGCTTTCGAGCACGCCGCGAGCGTCGGGCTACGACGCCCGCTTCCAGCCGTTCACCGGGCCCGGGCCGGGCGATTTCAATATCAAGTTCTTCAACTCGAATTTCGTCGTGCGGTGGGAGTATCGACCGGGCTCGACGTTGTTCCTCGTCTGGAATCAGGGCCGCGACGACTTTGAGCCGACGCAAGGAACCCGCGACGTCACGGGGGACTTCAAGAAGCTCTTCGAGGCCTATCCGAGAAACACGTTCCTGATCAAGGCGTCGTACTGGCTGAACCGGTAAGACGAATGTCCAATGTAGAATGATCAATGTTCAATGATCATTGATCATTCGGCCCTTACTCCTAACTCATCGATGTGCAAGAGAAGATCGGCCGCATCTTCATAGACCCGGTAGGCTCCTGCGCGCTCGAGCTCTTCCTGCCCGTATCCGCCCGAGAGCAGCCCGACGCCAAGTGCGCGCGCGCGGCGCGCGGCGAGCAGGTCCCACACGCTGTCCCCGACGACGATCGAGGTCTCGATGGCGACGCCAAGTCGCTGGGCGGCCGCGAGAAAGAGATCGGGATCCGGTTTCGCATGCTCGACCTGATCCCGGGTGACGACCGGGACCTCGGGGGCGACGCCGAGCATTTCGATCATCGGCTGGGCGCTCTCGCGGCGCCCGCTGGTCGCGATCGCCCAGGGCACGCTGGCCCGCGTGAGGTAGGCGAGCAGCTCGCGCGCGCCGGGGAGCGGGCGCACCCGCGCGACCTGGCGCACGAACGCCGCGGCGTGGGTCTGCTGGACGCGCGCGATGTCCGCCGCGGTGAGCTGGCGCCCGGTCTCCCGCGCCAGCGCGTTGAGGAACAGGCCACCGCTCATCCCGATCCGCCGGTGGATGCGCCACACCGAGAGCTCGAAGCCCACCGTCTCGAGCGCCTCGCGCCAGGCGAGCACGTGTTGGTAGACGCTGTCGATGAGCGTGCCGTCGAGATCGAAGAGGAAGGCGGGGCGATCGCTCACAGCTGGTGATTCGGCACAGCCGGTCTGTAGAGGATCGCGGTGAACGTCCCCAGCACCAGCATCGTGACGAGCTCGAGCCCCAGCTGCTTGATCGTGAGACTGAAGGGCCAGGGCTGCTCGGCGAACCACAGGAGATACATCGGGACCGGGCCGAAGAGCCACGCGAGCACGCCGAAGCGCAGGCCTTGCGGGATCTCCTCGCCCGGGGCAGGTCGGACCCATCGGCTGTACAGGGCCACGAAGGCGAACGCCATCGCGAGATGGGACAGCGGCAGAAAGACGATCATCCATGCCGAAGCCGTCGCTCCTTCAGGTCCAACCTGCATCGGTCGCAGCAAGGTCCCATAAAACGGCCGATAGTCAGGGCCGAGGATGAAGCCGTGGATCACGATCGCGAACACCTGGGCGACGATGAACACGGCGACGACCGTTCCAATAAACCGCTTGGCGTTCATGCAAGGCCTCAAGGAAAGGACAGTACAAGAAACTAGGGGCCGGGAAGCACACGCGCTCCCGGCCCCTCAAAGCCCCTCGGCCGCTTGGCCCGCTCGGCCTCTATTTCTTTACCGCCATCACCGCCGCATAGGCATCGACATAACCGGCACCGACTTCCCACGTCGCGTACTCGGGCAGCGGCTTCGCCGTGGACGTGAGCACGTTCAAGATTTGATCGGGCTTGAGTGTCCCGCCCGCCGCTTCCTGCATCAGCGCGACGACTCCGGCGACGTGCGGCGACGCCATTGAGGTGCCTGATGCGCACGTGTAATAGGGCTGATTGAGCAACGCGATGTTACAGATCCGCGCGTCGTGGTTCAGATCAGTCCCGTTGAGCACCGTTCCCGTGGACGCGCGCGTCGACACGATGTGGACGCCGGGCGCGGTGATGTCAGGATGATAGAGCGGGTCTCCGGGGATGCCGCGGGACGAGAAGTCCGCCAGCACGTGCTCCCTCGGCTCGTTGTTGGTCGGGACGAGCGGGTTCGAGCCGTCGTCCAGCATGCAGTGCGCTTCCGAGTTCGTCGGATCCGCTACGCCGATCTTGCACCCGGCCGCGACGCCGATCACCCAGGGCGCGACGCTGTACGGATTGAGGGTGTTCTGGTCGGGGCCATCATTGCCGGCCGCGAACACGACCGTGATGCCGCGGCTCGCGACCCTCTTGGTTGCTTCATTGATGGGGTCCTTCGGATCGAACGGACCGCTCGTGCCCCAGGAATTGTTGACGACCTTGATGTTGTACTGCTGTTGGTGATCGAGGATGTAATCGAATCCGGCGAGCGCAAAGAAGATGAAGAGGATGTCGCCGGTGCCGATCCCGATCAGATTGGCCCCAGGTGCGACGCCCGTGTAGTAGTCGTTTGATGACGTGCCGCGCGCTCCGACGATACCCGCGACGTGCGTGCCGTGGCCGACCGACGTCTCCGAGTTCGGAAGATTCTCGACGACCAGGGTGGCGCCCTTTCGGATCGGCTTGGGCGCGTCCTTCCCAAACGTAAAGAGATCGTTCGTGTTGAGGAGGACTTTGACGTTCTGCACCGTGTACTGCGGGTACGCGACGTCGGCGTTGTACAGGCCGTCGATGCCGCTGTCGAGAATTGCGACGCCGATCCCTTTGCCGGTGATCCCGGCAACGTGCACGGCATCGGCGCCAATCGCCGGCACGCTCTCGTGGAGCATGTAGTAGTCGAGCTGCTTGTTGGCGTAGACGCCTTCCAGCCCGGGCAACGCCGAGATACTCAGCAGCTGCGTCGGCGTGGCGAGCGCGGCGACCATGGAGAAGTTGTTGAACTGCACGACGCCGGCACCCGCGTTCAGAATGCCGTTCGTCACGGCGTCCAGCGTCGTCTGGGTCTCATCGAAGTTGACGATGTAGATCGCCGCGTCACTGGGGACGGCAGCGGCGCTGGGCTCCCCTCCGGTATGGTTCGGTCCGGCGACATTGCTGCCCTGGTCGCATGCCGTTGCCGACAACGCGAGCGCCGCGCCTGCCGCGATGAGCCACCGCTTCATGGGATCCTCGGGTGTCAGGGATATGCAGAAGAGTGGCAATCGGTGTGCCCGGGAGCTAAGCCCTGAAAACACAACGGCCGCCCTGTTGAGGCGGCCGCTGGTGTGGCGTGCGTCCAACGTTATTCCGGCTCGATCCGCTCCAGCGCGAAGCGTAGCCGCAACATCGCGGTGTCCAGCAGCCGGCGCGAGTCGTCGCGCAACGCGTCCTGGTCGGCGAGCTCCGTCAGCAGCTCCAACACGGCATGGATCTGCGCCGTCGCCGATTCCACGATCAGCCGGCGATCGTCGCCGCTGCGGCGCTCGACGTTCACCGGTGTGCTCTTGAGCCTCCGATCTCCGCCCCCTCTGCGATTCGCGACAGTCATGGGACCTCCCCCTCCCCCTCCCCTCCACCCACCTCCCAGGTGCGTTCGCTGTTCAGCAGTGCGTCCAGGTCTCCGCCTCTGCCTGGCGCGGCCCCGGTCTGAGCATAGACGTCATGCTCGTACGAGGCAGCCGGGCTGCAAAACAGCACGCCCATCGCCGTCGGGAATGGCGGTTCGAGCGCAGCGAGCAGCTGCGCCAGTGGGCGATTGGTTTCGTCGTGGACCAGCAGGTCGGGGGCGGGGGCGGCGACGACTTCCAGCTCCAGCGTTCCTGGCTTCAACCGCAGGCCCTTCTCTTTGTTCTTGCCGAACACGAGCGGCTTGCCGTGCTCGACGAGCACTTGGGCATCGGGTGCGACCTCCTTGCCGGTGATCTGCTCGAACACGGCGTCGTTGAAGACGACGCAGTTTTGCAGGATCTCGACGAATGAGGCCCCGCGGTGTGCGTGAGCGCGCTTCAGCACGCTGATCAGATGCGGCTGCAGCGTATCGATCGAACGCGCCACAAACCGCGCCCCCGCGCCTAGCGCGAAGGCGCACGCGGACACGGGATTCTCGATCGAGCCGAGTGGCGTGGACGGCGAGCGCGTGCCGCGCCGGGATGTCGGGGAGTACTGGCCTTTGGTGAGGCCGTAGATCTCGTTGTTGAACAGGATGATGTTCAGGTCCACGTTGCGGCGGAGGACGTGCAGCATGTGGTTCCCGCCGATGGACAGGCCGTCGCCGTCGCCCGTCATCACCCAGACGTCGAGATCGGGGTTCGCCAGCTTGATGCCGGTGGCGATCGCTGGGGCGCGGCCGTGCACGGTATGAAAACCGTATGTGGACATGTAATAAGGAAAGCGCGCCGCGCAGCCGATGCCGCTGACGAACACGGTGTGCTCGCGCTTGAGACCCATGTCGGCGCACGCCTTCTGGACGGCCTTGAGAATCGCGTAGTCGCCGCACCCGGGGCACCAGCGGACCTCCTGGTCCGAGGCGTAGTCTTTCGGCGCAAGCTGCGCGTCGGTAATCGTGGTAACCGTCATGAGATCTTCCTGATCGCCTGGGCGATCTCGGTCACGCGGAACGGTTTCCCCGTCACCTTCGGGAGAGATTCCGCCGGGATCAAATACTCGGCTCTGAGCAGCTTCACGAGCTGTCCGTTGTTCATCTCGGGCACCAGCACACGATCGTAGCGCCTGAGCAGCTCGCCCAGGTTGCGCGGGAACGGGCTGAGGTAGCGCACGTGGATGTGCGCGACGTCGCGGCCTTGGTCCCGCGCGATTTGCACCGCGCGATGAATCGCGCCGAACGTCGAGCCCCAGCCGACGACCGCGAGCTTGCCGTGCTCCTCGCCGAGCGCGACGGTCTGCAACGGAATGTCATTCGTGATTCCGGCGATCTTGTCCGCCCGCGCCTTCGTCATACGCGCGTGGTTGTCGGGATCGTAGGAGATGTGTCCGGTGTCGTAATCGCGCTCGAGCCCGCCGATGCGGTGCTCCATGTTCGGCGTGCCGGGCTTCACCCAGGGCCGCGCCAGGGTCTCAGGATTGCGCAAGAAGGGATGGAATCCCTCGGGGTCCGTGCGATACGTGACGGGGAAGCGCGGCAGATCCGCCTCGCTCGGAATGCGCCACGGCTCGGCGGCGTGGGCCAGGTACCCGTCGCTCAACACGATCACCGGCGTCATGTACTTCGTCGCGATCCGTACCGCTTCGATCGCGATGTGGAAGCAGTCGGCGGTGGAGGACGGCGCGAGGACCGCCAGCGGGGCGTCGGCGTTCCGGCCGTGCACCGCCTGAAACAGATCGGACTGCTCGGCTTTCGTCGGCATGCCCGTCGATGGACCAGCGCGCTGCGAATCGATCACGATGAGCGGCAGCTCCGTGGCGATGGCGAGCCCAAGCATCTCTGTCTTGAGCGCGATCCCCGGTCCCGAGCTCGATGTCACGCCGAGTGCGCCGGCATAGGCAGCGCCGAGCGCTGCGCCACTCGCCGCGATCTCGTCCTCGGCCTGGAACGTGATGACGCCGTACGCGCGCAGATTGGCGAGCGTGTGCAGCAGCGCCGACGCCGGCGTAATGGGATAGCCGGCAAACACCAGCTTCGCGATGCCCGCGGCCCGCATCCCGGCAATCAGCCCCCATGCCAGGCCTTCGGTTCCACTGACGGTCCGGTAGCGGCCCGGCTCCACATCCGCCTTCGGCACGACGTAGCCGACCATGTGCTCGGCCATCTCGGCGGTCTCGCCGAACGCGTGCCCGGCGTTGAGCGCCGCGATGTTGGCCTCGGCAATGACCTGCTTCTTCGCGAACTTGCGTTTCAGCCAGTCGATCGTCGCCGTGCGCTCGTAGCCGTACATCCACAAGAGCAAGCCGAGCGCCCACATGTTGCGGCAGAGATGCGCTTCACGCGACGACAGACCGTGTGGCTTCACCGCGTCGGCGGTGAGCTTCGTGATGTCGAACTTCAGCACCTGATACTTCGCCAGCGAATCGTCTTCGAGCGGATTGCGCTGGTAGCCTGCCTTGCCGAGGTTGCGCTCATTGAACGCGGCCGTATCCACGATCACGGTCCCGCCCACTCTCAGGTCGTTGAGCTCGACCGTGAGCGCCGCCGGATTCATCGCGACCAGCACGTCCACCGCGTCGCCCGGCGTCATGACGTCAGTACCGCCGAAATGGATCTGGAACGCCGACACGCCGAACGTGGTCCCGGTCGGCGCGCGAATTTCCGCGGGGAAATCAGGGAAGGTGGAGAAATCGCTGCCCGCGAGTGCGGTCTCGAGCGTGAACTGGCTGCCGGTCACCTGCATGCCGTCGCCCGAGTCGCCCGCGAATCGGATGACGACCGAATCTCGGGCTTCGCGTTGCGGGCCGGCGATGGAGGAGGTGGCCATATCCGTAATCTATACCACGTTTCGCAGCACGAACCACACGTTGGCGGGGCGTTCGGCAAGCCGTCGCATGTACCAGGCAAACCAGGCGCTGCCATAGCTGATCAGGATACGCACCTCGGCCCCCATCGACCGCAGCTTCCGCTGCTCCGCGGCCCGAATCCCGTACAGCATGTGAAACTCGTAGGCAGACGGATCGACGCGCTGTTCCACGGCCGCCTTGCGGATCGTCTCGATGAGCGGGAGGTCGTGCGTGCCGAATACCGGCTTCGCCCGCTGGCGCCCAGCCTCTGCCAGCAGCCGCCGGGCGAGCTGCCGGTAGTTCTCGTCGACATCGCGCTTCTTGGGAAAGGCGACGTCGGCGGGCTCGTTGTAGGCGCCTTTGACGAGACGGATGGCGGGGGCGATCGCCAGCAAGGCTTCCAGGTCTTTCGCGGTGCGGTAGAGGTAGGCCTGCAGGCAGACGCCGACATTCGGCCATTCCGCTTTCGCCCGCCGGTACACCTCGAGCGTGACATCGACGTAGCGCGACTCCTCCATGTCGATCCACAGAACGGACCGCGCTTGCTCGGCGCGCGCGGCGAGCTTCAGCACGTCCTGCACGCACCCCTCGCGGCTCGCGTCGACCCCCAGATGCGTGAGCTTGACGGAGATGTGCGCGGGCAGCTTGCGGCGTTGGATCTTCTCGAGCACGCCGAGGTAATGATCGCGCACCGCGGCGGCCTCGGCACGATTCGTGACCTGCTCACCCAATTCGGTAAGCACGCTGCCGAGCCCCGCTTTGCCGAATTGCCCGGCGGCCTCGAGGGCATCGTCCAGCGTTTCGCCGGGCATGAAGCGCCGCGCGGCGTTTTGGAAAAAGCGTCGCTCGCGCAGCTGGCGGGCGAGCCACTGGCTGCGGGAGGCTTTCAGGAGGACTGTGCGTGCGAATCCCATGGAGAGATAGTGTAGTGTATCGTTATTTCATGCCAGCGCATCGCGAAACGCTCATCGCTGCCGTCGCACTGTGGGGGGCGGGGGCCTGCGCACACCCGGGCGCAGGGGGGGGTCCCGTCACTCCCACCCCCGAGGCCGCGGAGGAGAGCTGCCTCCTCTCGACCGGCGACGTCTCGGCGCACGCCGCCACGATCACGATCGGACTGAGCGAGCCCGTCGAGCCGCGCCACGCGCCCTTCGCGCGCAACGACGCGGAGCGCCTTGTGTTCCGCCATCTCTACGAGACGCCGGTTCGCGTCGATTGCGAGGGCCATGTGCGTCCCGCGCTCGCGGCCAGGTGGGATAAGGAAGATGGTGGTCGCCGCTGGACGTTCCATCTACGCGACGGCGCGCAGTTCTGGGACGGAGCCCCCGTCACGGCGCGGGACGTCGTCTTCGGGAAGGGCGGTGTCGGCTACACCCTCGGCGCGCCCGAGAATGGCGTGATCGCCGTCAGTTTTGCAAAAGCCAACGATGACGTGCCGCCGCTCCTGGGCGATGCGAGCCTCGGGGTCGCCAAACCGGCGCCCGACTCGAGCTGGCCGATTGGGACGGGCGCGTATTGGGCCACGAGCGCGACCACCACGCCGCAGGAGATCCGGGCCCACACTTCTCGTGGGGATACGCTCGTATTCAAGTTGGCCACGAGTGGTGATGCGCGAGACTTGCTCGACGCGGGCGTCGATCTCCTGGTGACGCGCGACCGCGGGCTGCGCGACTACGGGGCAACACTCCCCAACCACGCTGTGGTCGCGCTCCCCTGGGATCGCACGTACGTGTACATCAGCGCCGAGGCAGGGACCACGCGGTTTGACGGCCTCGAGCAAGCCGTCCGTGCCGAAGCGCGGCGTGCCGAGGGTGACTTCTGGTGGCGCGATCTACGAGCCTGTGGCATCGCGCGAGACACCGCACCGCCCGCACCCACGAGTAAGCGCATTCTGTACTCGCGCGGCGATCAGACCGCGCGTGAGCTGGCGGGTCGCTTGGCGGCGCTGACGCACGCGGTCGCCACGGGCCGCGCGCCGGACGACTTCCGCGCGGCGCTCGCCGGGGGCAAAGACTGGGGTTACGTCGTCGCGCTGCCGCGGATGACGGCCGATGCCTGTCGCTCCGCCAGGGATCTGTTGCCGACGTGGCCGGCCGCCTTCACGGCGCTCGTCGACACGCGTCCTACCGCGATCGTGCGCCGCGGGGTCGCGCGCTGGACCGTGGATCAGGACGGGTCGGTGCACCTCGCCCCATGAAATTTCGCACCCGCCTCCTCATCTCGTTCGGGGTGGTGGTGATGATTCCGCTGCTCGTCTTTGGCCTCGGCATCCGCATCGCGATGTCGAGACGCGTAGCCGCCGCGTATGTAGGACGCGTGAACTCGCTGGAAAATGTGATCCGCGCCGACCTGGTGCGCGAAGAGGATCGCATCAGCTCGCGGCTGAGCGCAGTGAAGAAGAACATGCTCGCCGACAATCATCTGCGGACCGCGATGGTGCGTGGCGATGACCGCGGCTATGTGCTGGACTATGCCGGTGACGTGATGAAGCTTGCGGGTCTCGATTTCCTGCAGATTCAGGACGGCGAGCACAGCGTCGTCTCCTCCGGCCATTTCCGCAACGAGTTCGACCGTGTCGGGGCTTTTGCGACACCGGGCGGCGTGACCCTGATTCGGGCACCTGCCGCCGAGGGTCCGTTCCTGGTGCTCGCGCGGCCCGACACCGTTCGCATCGCCGGCCAGTGGTTCGATCTCATCGGCGGAATCGCCGTGGATTCGGCGTACCTGGCGCGGCTCACGCCGGATCCCGAGTTCGGTGTCGCGGTTCAGGTGGCGTTGGATATCGTGCTGGGGACGAGTGCTGATTCGGCGGCGCAGGTGGTCGGCAAGCTGCCGCTGCCGTACGTCGACGCGGTGGATGAACCGAACACGATCAGGGCCGCACAGATCGTGCTGACGCACAGTTCCGGCCTGCTGGCCGCCTTGCAGAACAACGTCAATCTCTGGTTTGGAGTCGCCGTTCTCATCGCCGCGCTGGCCGCTTTGCTGCTCGCGGGATGGCTGTCGACGCGCATCAGCGAACCGGTGGAGGCCGGCTTCCGAGACATGGAGCGTCGCGTCGCCATCGGCGACCTGGCACGTCAGGTCAATCACGACGTCAAGAACGGACTCGCGCCCCTGCGCAACGTGTTCCGCCACCTCACACAGGTGGCGCGCGACAAGCCCGACGAATTGCGGCAGGTGTTCACCGAGCGACAAGGAACGGTAGAATCGAGCATCAACTATCTCGAGACGCTCGCAGCCAATTACGCAAAGCTGTCGCCGCAGACGGAACGGAAGGCAACGGATGTCAATGCGGTCGTGCGTGAGACGATCGGTGGCTCGGGCGCCGTGAAAGCAAAGCTGGCAGATGGGCTTCCTCCGGTGTCTGCCGACGCGCTCGTGTTACGACGCGTGATCGAGAACCTCGTGAGCAACGCCGTCGACAGCCTCGACGGGAAGAACGGTACGGTCACGGTCACGACCGAGCAGGGGAAGGGCATCGTCCGTATCGCCGTGAGTGACACGGGGCGGGGGATGAGCAAGGCTGAGCTGGATCGCGCGTTCGATGACTTCTACACGACCAAGCCAGGCGGAACCGGGCTCGGTCTCTCGATCGTGCGCCGGCTGGTGCTCGATTCCAATGGCTCCCTCAATGTTGAGACAGAACCAGGAAAGGGATCCACGTTCATCGTGGAGATCCCGGTGCAACACCCATGACCGTCGTTCTCCTTGTTGATGACGTTCCCGCGATGGCTGAGCAGTACGCGTACGACTTGAAGCGCCTGCGCGGCTACGAGACGCTCATCGCCCAGAGCGGCCGCTCGGCACTCGAGAGCCTGACGCGCGACTCGATCGATTGCGTCATTCTCGATCTCGAGATGCCCGGCATGGATGGCTTCGAAGTGCTGCGCTCGGTCGAGCGCCTGGGACTGCGTGTGCCGGTGATCGTGTATACGGGAACGGGCGATTACGACCGCTGCGCGCAGGCGATCCGGCTTGGCGCTTACAGTTTCATCGACAAGGCCGAGTCGATGGAGCGGGTCGCGCAGGAGGTCGAGAATGCGATCGAGCGCCGCCGCCTCGCGGCCGAGGTCACGCTGCTCCGACACGGCTTCGGGCTCGAGTCCCCGCTCGTCGGGACGAGTCCTGCGCTCGCGAAGCTCAAGGAGGCAATCGTCCGCGTCGCGCCGGTGCCGAGTCCTGTACTCATCATCGGTGAGAGCGGCACCGGCAAGGAGTTGGTCGCTCGCGAACTTCATCGCCTAGGTCCCAACCTCAAAGGCCCATTCATCGCGCTCAACAGTGCGGCGCTGCCGCACGAACTGGTAGAAAGCGAGCTGTTCGGCCATGAGCGTGGCGCGTTCACGGGCGCCACCGCCACGCGAAAAGGGGCGTTCGAAGCGGCCAGCGGCGGTACTTTGTTCTTGGACGAGATCGGCGATCTGCCGGCCGCCGCCCAGGCCAAGCTGCTGCGCGTGCTCGAGGAGCGGAAAGTCACCCGCATCGGCGCGAACAAGACGATCGACGTCAACGCCCGCGTCGTCGCCGCGACCCATCACGATCTCGAGCAGGAGGTTCCG
>Ga0209157_1001527_pt1 | contig 19270 bp, 22 predicted proteins | sample GraSoiAngelo_135_FD_185892 | JGI IMG/M metagenome (GOLD analysis project Ga0209157, IMG submission 185892) | Grasslands soil microbial communities from the Angelo Coastal Reserve, California, USA - 14_0929_05_40cm (SPAdes) (version 2) | ecosystem: Environmental > Terrestrial > Soil > Grasslands ...
TGGGGATGACCATCCAGAGTCGCCGTATCTCCAAGTCCTCGCTCCGGGAAGCTGGCGAAGTGGTCCGGGGCGGCGGCGTCATCGCGTTTCCCACGGAAACCTTCTATGGACTGGGCGTCGATCCCTTCAACGTCCCGGCTGTCCAGCGTCTGTACGACCTGAAGGGCCGGTCCCCTCAGACGAGCCCCATCCTCGTGCTCATCCGCTCCCGCCGCGAGTTGCAGGCTCTGGTCTCGGAGATCACGCCCGCCGCCGAGCGGCTGATGCAGGCCTGCTGGCCGGGCCCGCTGACCCTGGTCTTCCGAGCCGCGGAGGCGGTGTCCTCGGTGCTCACCGCGGGGACGGGCACCATCGGAGTCCGGCTCTCGGCGTATCCTGACGTGCAGCGGGTACTGGAAGTCATCGGCGGCCCCCTGACCGGCACCAGCGCGAATCGCACCGGGCAGCCGCCGGCCACCACGGCGGACGAGGTGGAGCGCGCGTTCGGAGCCGATGTCGATCTGATCGTCAACGGCGGCCCAACGCCCGGCGGGCTCCCCACCACGGTGGTGGATACGACCGTGAGCCCCCCGCGGCTCATTCGCGAAGGGTGCGTGTCGCACGCCTCGCTGCGCGCGGTCCTTCCCTCCTGGACAGCCTGATCATGCTGCCGACGCTCCACGCCCTCAACAACCAACTCTTCCACCGCCTCCGTCTGACCACCAAGCTGGTCATCATGATGCTCGCGCTGCTGGTTCTCTCCCTCACGGCCTCCGTGATCCTCTCCTACATGTCCCAGCAGGCGCTGGTTCAGGAGCTGGAGGAGAGCATCAATGATCTCTCGAACGCCACGGCCGTCAGCGTCGAGCAGTTATCCGGCGAGCCGGACCCGGCCGCGCTGCAGAAGTTGATGGCCCGTTTGGGGACGAAAGGGGTGAAGGAGATCAAGCTGCTGGACGTGGAGAAGAAGGAGGTCATCGTCAGCACCCGGTCACCGTCACCGTCCGGTCGCAGGATGGAAAGCACGGTGACCAAAGGGGGGCAGCGCGAATACAATGTGACGGCCCCGCTGGTGGACGGCAACGAGGTGCTCGGGTACATCCACGTGACGTTCACCCTGGACGATGTGGAGCAGACGACCAAGGCGTCGTTGTACAAGCGGGTGGCCGTCACGTTGCTGATCTTTTCGCTCGGCATGCTGGTCTCGCTCTACCTCGCGCGGAAATACACGCAGCCGCTCCATGACGTCGTCACGGCGGCCAAGCACGTCGCCGCCGGCGATCTCACCAAGACCATCGAGGTCGAGGGCGAGGACGAGATCGCGGAGCTGACCCGCAGCTTCAATGAGATGGTGGAAAAGCTCCGCCAGCACCGCGAACTGGAAGAACGCCTCCGGGAGGCCGAACGCTTGTCCGCCGTGGGCAAGCTGGCGTCCGGCATCGCGCACGAGATCCGGAATCCCTTGAACTTCATGAACCTCAGCATCGACCACATCCGGAACAGGCTGGGCAGCGGGCGGCCCGAAGGTACCGCCGAGGTGATGGCGCTGATGTCCAATATCAAGGCCGAGATCCACCGGTTGAACGACATGATCGAGAATTTTCTCACGGTCGGGAAGCCGCTGGCGCTCAACAAGAGCGACGTGGACCTGGTGGCGCTGATCCGGGAAGTGGTCGGGCTCGCGCGCCAGAAGGCCGTCGAGCAGGGGATCGCCATCGAGGTGTCGGAAGCGACCCCCATCCCGCGTCTGCAGGCCGATCCGGTGCAGATCAAAACCTGCCTCATGAATGTCGTGCTGAACGCCATTCAGGCAATGCCTGCCGGCGGGCGCTTGCGCGTCACCACCCGGCGTTGCGCCGAGGCGTGGCGCGAGGGGCACGCGCCTGAGCCCAACGGGACCGTCGAAGTCATCATCTCGGATACCGGACCCGGCATCAGCGAGGAAGACCTCAACCGCATCTTCAACCCGTATTTCACGACCAAGAAGCTGGGGATCGGTCTGGGGCTGGCGATTACCAAGAAGATCGTGGAGGAGCATCGGGGCCGGATCAGCGTCCGCAGCCGCCCGAATGAGGGCACCGACGTGGTCATCAGCCTGCCGGTGGAGCGCGTCGAGGTGGCGGCATGATCACGGCTGGCCACGTCCTGGTCGTGGATGACGAGAAGGCCCAGCGGGACATCCTGACGGTGATCCTGGAAGGCGAGGGGTACACGGTCGAGACTGCATCCAACGTCTCACAGGCCCTCTCCGCGTACCGAAACCACCGGGCGGACGTCGTCCTGACTGACCTCTCAATGCCCGAGCGCGACGGCCTGGCGTTGCTGGAGGAGCTCATCAAACTGGATCCCGAGGCGCTCGTCATCCTGGTCACGGCTTACGGGACGATCGGCTCCGCGGTCCAGGCAATGAAGAAGGGCGCCTTCGATTACCTCGCCAAGCCGGTGGACCGGGAAGAGCTGCTGATCACGATCGCGCGTGCCTTCGAACGACTGCACCTCGTCAAGGAGAACCGGCGGCTCCAACAACAGCTCCTCGACGCGTTCAAAGTCGAGAACATCATCGGCCACCATCCATCGATGGAGGAGGTCTCTCGCACCATTAAGAAGGTGGCTCCCAGCCAGGCGACCGTCCTCATCACGGGCGAAAGCGGCACCGGCAAGGAGCTCGTCGCGCGGGCCCTGCACGCGCACAGCCCCCGCGCGCACCGTCCGTTTCGGGCGCTCAACTGCGCGGCCGTGCCGGAAACCCTGATCGAGAGCGAACTGTTCGGGCATGAAAAAGGCGCCTTCACGGGGGCCCAGGCGCGACAGATCGGCCTCTTCGAGGCGGTGGATCAGGGCACGCTGTTCCTGGATGAGATCGGCGATCTGAGTCTTCCCCTTCAGGCGAAGTTGCTGCGCGTGCTCCAGGAGAAGGAAATCCGCCGGATCGGCGGACGGGAAGACATCAAGGTGGACGTCCGGGTGGTGGCGGCCACGAACCGCAAACTGGCGACAGCCATCAAGCAGGGAACCTTTCGGGAAGATCTCTACTACCGGCTCAACGTGGTCTCGATCCACGTGCCGTCGCTGCGGGAGCGGGCCGCGGACATCCCGGAGCTGGCCGGCCATTTCCTGAAGAAGTACGCAGCCGCATCGGGCAAGGCCGTCAGGGGTGTGACGAACGAGGCGTCGCGCCTGCTGATGGACTACCCGTGGCCCGGCAACGTGCGGGAGCTGGAATCGGTCATCGAACGCGCGGTCCTGCTGTGCGATGCCGAGCGGATCGATGTCGGCGACCTCCCGGCGGGAGTGCGGTCGCGCGTGACTCCGCTCGCCCAGGCCGATTTCGAGCTGCCGGCCGAGGGCTTTTCGCTCGAGGGGTTCGAACGCAAGCTTCTCGAGACGGCGATGGCGCGGAGCAACGGGGTGATCGCCAAGGCGGCGAAGATGCTGGGCTTGACCTACAAGACGATGCAGTACCGGCTGGAGAAGTTTCAGATCGGACGGGGGGCGCCGGCGGGACGGGAGGCGTCACCGGAGGTGTCCGAAGGGCAGGGGTCTCGGCTGTGACCGGCGTACGGAGCGCCAACGTAGAGGAGGGACGAATGAGCGACATAGCACGGGTAGTCGGAGCGATCGCGCTGGCGGGATGCCTGATCGGGTTGAGCGGGTGCGACTGGTGGCCGCCGGCTTTGCAACAGCAGATCGGGGAACTGGACGCGAAGGTCAAAGCCGCGGAGGCGGAAAAGAGCGCCGTGCTCAAGAAGATGGCGGATGTGTCCCAAGCGGCTGAGGACTGCAGGGTCAAATCCGATCAGATGTCGAGAGCCCAGGCTGACCTCACGGCCCGGGTGGATCAGCTTCAGACGGCGCTGGCGGACGCCCAGGCCAAATTGAAGGGTAAAGGCAAGGCGGTCAGAAGCAAGAACAAGCGGTAGAACCGGGCTCGCGTCCGAGGATTAGGAACCAGACGAGCCCGTCGTCTTAGGGGGGGTCGAGCCGGTCTCGGGAGGGGACGAGGATGAAGGGTTGGCCGTGCTCTCGGACTTCCCTTCCTGAGCCGGCGGCTTCATCTTGTTCGAGTAGTCCGTGACGTACCAGCCGGCTCCCTTGAACGAGATAGCCGGCGCGGAGATGAGCCTGGTCACCGGCAGCGCGCACACCTGGCACGTGGTGAGCGGAGGGTCGCTCACCTTCTGCTTGACTTCAAAGCGGTGCCCCGCCTCGCATCCGTATTCGTAGAGCGGCATTGTACTAGTCCTGTAAGTCCTGTCCCCGCCACCGTCAAGACCCGGCCTACGGGCGATCACTTCAGCCGGCGGATGGCCTCCTCGATGCGGTTCAGTCCCTCGACGATTTTCGGCATGCTCGTGGCGTAGGAGATGCGCACATGATCCGGGGCGCCAAAGGCCTCACCAGGGACCATGACGGTCCGGGCCTCTTGTAAGAGATAGGCCGCCAGCGCGGTCGCGGAGGTCAGAGGACCCTCGGGCCCCCGCCGGCCGATCAGCCGGCCGACGTGCGGGAAGGTGTAGAACGCACCGTTCGGCATCGCGCAGGTCACGCCCGGGATCTTGTTCAACCGTTCCACCATGACCCGCCGCCGCTGGTCGAACTCCGCGACCATCTCCTTGATGAACGCCTCGCCCTGGTTCAGCGCCGCGACCGCAGCCTTCTGGGCGACGGACGTGGGGTTGGACGTGCTCTGGCTCTGCACGGTCGTCATCGCGGTGATCAGGTCTTTCGGCCCCGCGGCATAGCCGATCCGCCACCCCGTCATCGCGTAGGCCTTGGACACGCCGTTCACCACGACGGTGCGGGCTTGGACCTCGGGCCCCAGCGAGGCGATGCTCACGTGCGTGAGCCCGTCGTACAGCAGTTTCTCGTAGATCTCGTCCGAGATGATGAGCAGGTCGTGACGGAGCGCGACCGCGGCGATGCCTTCGAGCGTCCGGCGGTCGTAGACCGAGCCGGTCGGGTTGCCCGGTGTGTTGACCACGACGGCCTTCGTGCGGGGCGTCACGTGCCGCGCCAGGAGTTCCCCCGTCAGGCGAAAGCCGTGCCGCTCCTCGGTCGGGACCAGCACCGGCGTGGCGTCGTTGAGCAGCACCTGCTCCGGAAACGAGACCCAATAGGGGGACGGGATGATCACCTCGTCGCCGGACTCGACCAGGGCCTGGGCCAGGTTGTAGAGGGTGTGCTTTGCGCCGCAGGAGATCAGCACCTGCGACGTGTCGTAGGTGAGCCCCTGGTCGCGCCGGAGCTTCTCGACGACCGCCAGCTTGAGTTCGTCAATGCCGCCCGCGGCGGTGTATTTCGTGAAGCCGCTGCGGATGGCCGCGATGCCGGCTTCTTTGACCGGCATCGGCGTGTCGAAGTCCGGCTCGCCGGAGGCGAAGTCGATCACGTCCACGCCCCGGGCGGCCATCGCTTTGGCTTCGGCGGTGATGCGGAGTGTCGGGGAGGGCGAAGTGCGTCCGACCCGCTGCGCAAGCTTCATCGGGAGGCGCCCCGCAGGCGTTCCCGCAACCGACGGGCAATCTCTGGATGCACCAGGCCGGTGAGGTCGCCCCCGAGCCGGGCCACTTCCTTGATGATCGTCGACGTCAGATAGATGTATTCCTGGCTGGGCATGAGGAAGACGGTCTCCACGCTCTGGTCCAGGTTGCGATTCATGAGCGCCATCTGCAGTTCAAACTCGAAGTCCGACACGGCCCGGAGCCCCCGGATCACCGCGTGGGCCCCCCGCTGGCGGACGAAGTCCACCAGAAGACCTTGGAACGGCTCCACTTCCACGTGGGGAATCTCCTTGGTGACGAGGCGCACCAATTCCACCCGCTCCTCCAAGGCCAGCACCGGATGCTTTTGCGGGTTCGCGGCCACGGCCACGTAGATCTTGTCGAACAGGTGCAGGCCCCGGTTGATGAGGTCCACGTGCCCATTGGTGATCGGGTCGAACGTGCCCGGATAGACGCCGATCCTCATGCCGAGGCCTCAGCCCGATCCCGCTGGTACACCGATAGACAGGTGTCCCCGTACCGGTACCTTTTCACGAGAGCCAAATGTCCGATCCGATCGTCCAGGTGGGATTTATGGAAGTGCTCGACAACCACCACGCCGTACGGATGGATGATAGCATCGCCTTCCAACGATGGCAAGACCCGTTGCGCGTCCTGTGTCTGGTAGGGCGGATCGAGAAAGACGATGTCGTAGGCCGGTCCGCGCGCGTGCTTCAGGAAACGGGACACGGGAACAGGATGGACCTCGGCCACCCGCTCGAAGCCGCACCGACGGACGTTGGCCTCCAGCAGGCGGCACGCGCTCGAGTTGGACTCCACGAACGTCGCCTGCGTGGCCCCGCGGCTCAGTGCCTCGAGGCCGATGTTGCCGGTCCCAGCGAAGAGATCGAGGAAGCGCGCGCCCACGATCCGGTCCGCCAGGATATTGAAGAGGGCCTCTTTCACCTGGTCCGCCGTGGGGCGGATCGCCGCGCCGCTGGGCCCGGATAAGCGACGTCCGCGTGATGTGCCGCCGATGATGCGCATGATCGCTGCGAGTCTAACACGGTCCGCCGGGGTTTGCACAACCGAGGCGGCTTGACAACACGGCGAGCGCCGCGATAAGGAAGGCGACGGGCGCGGGAGGGAAGGCTTTCCCGTTATGCGGGCGACGGCGGGAAGACGAGCGGTGGGTTACTGGGAGACAGTCTCGCGGGCGTCCTCCGCAGGCGCAGGCCGCTTTTTCTGATTATGGGTGATGGTGGAGTCCACGATCGCCCCGCAGTTGATGCACTTCCAGGCGTAGACGATCAGGAAATAGTCTGAAAACCGTTCCCTGACCATGAGCCCTCTGCATTTCCTGCATTGCATCGTCCTTGTCCTCCTGTCGGTGATGGGAGACCCGTTGCCCGCATGTAGGCAAGGTAGGTGCCCAAAACGTGGGTTTCGGAATTTCATAGAGTTATGAGAGGTGACAGTCCTGCCGTTTAACTTAATGGACCATCCCTGTGTCAAAAATGTTCATCGGGTGTGTAAGTGGGTACACAGACGTGCAGGGAAATGATGACATGGGGAAAGCGATGGGAATCGAGACTTGGCCTCCGGACGAACGGCCCCGAGAGCGGCTCCTTCGGTACGGCCCGGAGACCTTGACGGATGGCCAGCTTCTTGCCATTCTGCTAGGCACCGGGTGCGAGGGCTGGACGGCGCTGGATGTCGGCGTCGCTCTACTGGATCGGCACGACGGCTTGCCAGGTGTCAGCCGGATGAGTGCCAGCGAACTCTGTGCCGTGCCCGGAGTCGGGCCGGCCAAGGCCGCTCTCATCAAGGCGGCGGTGGAAATCGGGAAACGGGCCATGGCCGCTCCGCTGTCCACGGGGCAGCGGGTGACGTCCAGCCAGGACGTGTTCCGTCACTACCGTCCCCTCATGCGGAACCTTCGCCGGGAGGTCTTCAAGGCGGTCTTGCTGGACGGCAAGAACGCCATCATTCGGGACGTGACGGTGTCGGAGGGGAGCTTGACGCTGAGTATCGTACATCCGCGGGAAGCCTTCGTGCCGGCCATCAGGGAGTCGGCCGCGGCGGTCATCTTCGTGCACAATCACCCGAGCGGAGATCCGGAGGCGAGTCCGGAAGACCGGGCCTTGACCCACCGCCTCGTCTCGGCCGGAGAGATCATTGGCATTCGAGTCCTTGACCACGTTATTATCGGGGACCATGAGTACGTCAGTTTTGCCGATCTTGGGTGGTTGACACCGTAGTCTGCGTATCGCTGAGACGGGGGGAGGAAGGAGGGCGATGCCTGCCAAGGAGAAGCACAAGGCCGCGAAGGAAACCCCCATAGGAGGAAAGGCCCGACCTAAAGCCGTCCATGCCGGCGAGTCGACCGACTTAGCTGCGGAAGTCAAGCGCCTCACCCGCGAGGTGGAGGCGATCAAGGCCGTGCTCAGCCAGCGTCCAGTTGGGAGCCCTGACGGGGGCGCGGCGCGGCGCGATCAGGACAAGGTGGTGGCTGACCGTCTAGCGCGGCTGGATGAGAAGGTCGAAGCGGTGTGGAACCGCGTGGCCGATCTGGAAGAGCGTCTGGAAGGCGAAAGCGCCGCCGGGCATGAAGCGGATGACTTCGACGACACGCCAGAAAAGGATTTCTACGAACGGTAGAGGAGAGGTAGACTCGCCAAGGAACCCTGTGCTACCGTGGCCGCATGCATCCAGGCGGCTACGTCCCTGATTTCAAAGAGTTTTGCGCGCTGGCCAAACAGGGGAACCTGATTCCGGTTTCCCGCGAGGTCCTGGCCGACTTCGAGACGCCAGTCTCGGCGCTCGCCAAGATCGACCGCGGCCCGTGCAGCTATCTGCTGGAGAGCGTCGAGGGTGGCGAGAAGTGGGCGCGCTACTCGTTTTTGGGGAGCGGCTCGCCGATTCTGTTGCACGGCAACGACCGCGAAGTGGTGCTGTCAGCCGGCCGCCGCCGCCGGCGGATTCCTGTGACGACCGACGTGCTGGCCAGCCTCCGCGATCTCATGGCGGAGTACCGGCCGGTCGAGGTGCCCGGGCTGCCCCGATTCTGCGGGGGGGCGGTGGGGTATCTGAGCTACGACGTCGTCCGCCAGTTCGAGCGGCTTCCGTCAGTTCGCCAAGACGTGCTGGGGCTGCCCCTGATGTGCTTCCTGTTCACCGACACGCTGTTGGTCTTCGACAACGTGGCACAGACGATCCGGGTCGTGGCCAACGCGCACGTCGGGGATCGGGACTACAAGAAGGCCTATGCCGATGCGGTCCGGCGGATCGACGGGATCAGCGCGCGGCTGCGCACGGGCCGCCGGCCGGCCCCGCGCAAGCCCGCTCCCAGGCGGCCGCTGGCCTTCACTTCCAACATGAGCAAGGCGGACTTCGAGAAGATGGTGATGCAGACGAAGGAGTACATCAAGGCCGGCGACATCTTTCAGGGCGTGCTTTCGCAGCGGTGGCAGGCGTCGATTCGGGCCCGGCCGTTTGACATCTACCGGGCCCTGCGGGTCATCAACCCCTCGCCGTACATGTACTATCTTCGGTTTCCCGAAGTGGAGCTGGTGGGCGCGTCGCCGGAGGTGCTGGTCCGGTGCGAGGATGACCTGGTGCAGCTGCGGCCGATCGCCGGGACTCGCCGGCGCGGGGCCACTGAGGAGGAGGACCGGGCCTTGCGGGAGGAGCTCCTGGCCAATGCTAAGGAGCGCGCCGAGCACGTGATGTTGGTGGATCTGGGGCGCAACGACGTGGGGCGGGTGGCGCGGCCCGGCACCGTCCGCATCAAGGACTTCATGGCCGTGGAACAGTACTCGCACGTCATGCATCTGGTCTCCCAGGTGGAGGGCCGACTGGCGCCCGGGCGGGACGCCTATGACGTGCTGCGGGCGTGCTTTCCTGCTGGCACAGTGTCCGGCGCGCCGAAGATCCGCGCCATGGAGATCATTGAGGAGCTGGAACCGTCGCGCCGAGGGCCGTACGCGGGCGCGGTCGGGTACTTCGGGTTTTCGGGCAACATGGACACGTGCATCAACATCCGCACCGTGGTGATCAAGGGACGCCAGGCCTTCATCCAGGCGGGCGCCGGCATCGTCGCTGATTCGGATCCCGAGGCCGAGTACGTCGAGACCTGCAACAAGGCCAAGGCCATGATGCGGGCCGTGGAGATGGCCGAGCGCGGCCTCGATTAACGCTCATGCTGCTGGTGATCGACAACTACGATTCCTTCACCTACAACCTGGTCCAGTACCTGGGCGAGCTCGGGGAGGACGTGCGGGTCGTCCGCAACGACGCGATGACGGTGGACGAGATCGCCGCGCTCAAGCCTTCGCGGATCGTGATCTCCCCGGGGCCGTGCACGCCGAAGGAAGCGGGGGTGTCGATCGAAACCATCAAACGGCTGGCCGGGACGGTGCCGATCCTGGGCGTGTGCCTGGGTCACCAGAGCGTCGGCGAAGCCTTCGGCGGCGACGTGGTCCGTGCTGAGCGCCTGATGCACGGGAAGACGTCCCAGATCAAGCACGACGGCAAGACGATCTTCAAGGACCTGCCGAACCCGTTTGAAGCGACGCGTTATCACTCTCTGATCGTCAAAAGGGAGACGCTGCCGTCCTGCCTGGAGATCTCGGCCGAGACCGCCGAGGGCGAGATCATGGGCCTGCGCCACCGGACCCTGGCAGTCGAAGGGGTGCAGTTTCATCCGGAGTCCATCCTGACTCGGCCGGGCAAGGACCTGCTCCGCAACTTCTTGTCACTCTAGTCTTCGACCTATGATCAAAGACGCCATCGCCAAAGTCGTGGACCGGCAGGACCTGACGGAAGCCGAGGCCGAAGCCGCCATGCAAGAAATCATGGAGGGGCAAGCCACGCCGGCGCAGATAGCGGCCTATGTCACCGCGCTTCGCATGAAGGGCGAAACAGTGGACGAGATCACGGGATCCGCGCGGGCGATGCGAGCGAAGGCCGTGCGCGTCCGCACGACCGACTCGGTCGTCGTGGACACGTGCGGGACGGGCGGGGACGGGGGTGGGACGTTCAACGTGTCCACGGCGGTCGCCTTCGTGTTAGCGGGCGCGGGGATCACCGTAGCCAAGCACGGGAACCGCGCGGTCTCTTCGCGGTCGGGCAGCGCGGACGTGCTGAAGACACTCGGCGTACGCATTGATCTGCTGCCTGAACGGGTCGAAGAGTGCGTGAACGAGATCGGCATCGGGTTTCTGTTCGCCCCGCTGTTTCACGGCGCCATGAAGCATGCCGTGGGCCCGCGCCAAGAGATCGGCGTCCGCACGATCTTCAATCTGCTGGGACCTCTGACCAATCCCGCCTGGGCGTCTGTCCAGATCGTCGGGGTGTACCACGAGGCCCTCACGGACCTCATTGCGAGCGTCCTGATGCGGCTCGGTGTGCGGCATTGTTACGTGGTGCACGGTATGGACGGGCTGGACGAGATCACGCTGACGGACCGGACACGCGTCTCCGAGGGCAAGGCGGGCCGGCTGACGAGCTACATGGTCGAGCCGCGAGACTTCGGGCTGCAGCGAGTGCGCGTCAAAGATTTGGCGGGAGGGGATGCGGAAGAGAATGCGCGGATCACCCGGGACGTCCTCTCTGGGCGCGAAGGCCCGCGCCAGCAACTCGTCCTCGTCAACGCTGCGCCGGTGCTGATCGCGTGCGGGAAGGCGGCGACCTTGCAGGATGGGGCGGCGCTGGCGCGAACGATCATCCAGTCCGGGGCGGCGATGGACAAGCTGGAGCGCCTGATCAAGTGGACAAACCGGTAGCATGATCCTGGACAAAATTCTTGAGCACAAGAGGCGGGAGGTCAAAGACAGGAAGAACGCCCGCTACCTGGCCGATCTGAAGACGAAGATCCGCGATGCGCCAGCGCCGATCGACTTCTACCAGGCGCTCGCCGGCCCGCCCCGTTCAACGACTAGTCCGACCGTTTCGTCGCCGCGGCTGATCGCCGAAGTCAAAAAAGCCTCACCCAGCAGGGGGGTTCTCTGCGAGAACTTCGACCCGCTCAAGATCGCCCAGACCTATCACGAGCACGGGGCCGCCGCGCTCTCCGTCCTGACCGACAGAGAATTTTTCCTGGGCAGCCTCGACCACCTGCGCGCGATCCGCGAGAAGGTGCCACTGCCCGCGCTCAACAAAGAGTTCATGGTGGACGAGCTCCAATTTTACGAGGCGCGGGCGCACCTGGCGGACGCGGTGCTATTGATCGTCGCGGCGCTGGACCGCGCGCAGCTCGTCGATTTCTACCATCTGGCTCGGCAGGAGTTCGGCCTGGACATACTACTCGAGGTGCACCATGAGCGGGAGCTGGACCTGGTGCTCGAACGGCTCCCCGAAGCCAGGATCATCGGAATCAACAACCGTGACCTCGCCACGTTCGTGACAACCCTTGATGTGACGCTTCGGCTGGCCAAGCGTGTTCCCGGGAACAAGCTGATCGTGAGCGAGAGTGGGATCTTCACGCGGGACGATGTGAGGCGGGTGGCCGAGGCGGGCGTCAAGGCCATCCTGGTCGGCGAGTCCCTCATGACGGCCAAGGATATCGGGGCGAAGATCAAGGAGTTGATCGGGCGCGAGGAGGAATAGTCTTCTACAGGACGAACATGAGGCCGACGAGCTGGCTGGCGCTAGGGCCCTTATTCTTCACCCACTGCACGCGGGTCAGCACCGGCACGTTCACCGGAATGGAGGACATCGGGATCCAGGTCCGGACCAGCGAGCCGATCTCTAGGAATGAGTGCCCTCTCGTCTGCATGCCGAGCCCGCCGTTACTGAGGTCCACGATCTTCCCCTGAAAGGGCACTTCCTGGTGGGGTGCCCCCGGCGTGCTGACCCTTCCCATGTAGGTGACGGAGTACGCGTACGGATGGCGTGGCGCTCTTCGTTTTTCCTCAGCCGATTGAGCCATGACACCAAATCCTTTCAATGAAGTGGATTAGGTTGAAGCGATGGAAAGCATCATGACAAGTCATCTGGTCTTTTCCAGCACCACGAGGATGCGGAATGCCAACACCCGATCCAGAAAGCCCAGGGCGCGCTCGAGGGCCAGCAGCGGCCGCACGAAGGAGATAGGCAAAATAGACGGGTGCTCGAAGCCCCCGCTCAGCGGGTACGCGAAGAAGGCTAGCCGGCGGTGGACCAGCTTGTCCAGTTGCGGGTACTGTCGGCAGAAGGCGTCATAGCCGCGTTCGAACAGCATCGTCGCCGCGGCCTGGTTCGCGTCGAAAGGCGCCCGATCGGCTTGGGGCGGCTGGAGCCGCAGCGGGTCCTGCGTGAAATCCACGGGCTCCTGATGCAAGTAGTGATAGACCGGCCACGACAGCCAAGAAATGTACGGGTCCATCACGACGATCCGGCCTCCTGGCTGAAGGACCCGCACTGCTTCATCGAAGAACAGCCGCACGTTCTCGATGTGGTGCAGGACGTCAAAGAGCACGACGTTGGCCAGTCCCCCCGTGGCGATGGGCAGACGTTGGGCATCGGCCACGGCGTCCAGCCAGGGCACCCGGACCACGTCCGTGCAGATGACCTGTGGCGCGTATTCCTTGAGATTGCCGGTGCCGCCGCCGACCTCCAATGTAGGGCCGGACCGCAGGTATGAGGCGATCTCCTCGTACCAATCGCGGTACAGCGCGCGGAGCACCGCGTTGCTCCGCCAGACGGCCTGGTGCCGCAGCAGGGTCTCCGGGGTCCTCACACCGCCTTGAGCCTGAAGAATCCGAAAACGGTCATCTTGAGCAGCAGCCAGCCGTGTGCAAACCGCCGGATGTTCGTGGTCCCGTAATCCCGTTCCTGGTAATGGATCGGGATCTCCAGGATCTTGAGGTTGAGCTTGGAGGCCCCGAAGAGGAGGTCGAAGTCGCCGAACGGATCGAAGTCACCGAAATACCGGCGGTTCGCTTCGATGCGGCGGTAATCCTCGCGCCAGAGCACCTTGGTGCCGCAGAGCGTGTCCTTGATCCGCTGATTGAGCAACCAGGAGAACGCCATGCTGAAAAATTTATTCCCCACCAGATTGAGGGTTAGCATGGCCTCCTTCTCCATCGGATAGACCAGTCGGGAGCCGTTGATGAACTCTCCCTTGCCGCTGGCGATGGCCTGATAGAATTTGGGCAGCTCTTCGGGCGGCATGGTCAGGTCCGCGTCCAGGATCATGAAGATGTCCCCGGTGGCCTGGGCGAACCCCAGACGCACGGCATCCCCTTTGCCCTGACCGTCCTGAACGAGGAGGCGAATGTTCCGGTCCGGGTGCTGGCTGATGACACGCCGGATCTCCTCCGGGGTGCCGTCGGTGGAGTGTCCATCCACGAAGATGATCTCCTGGCGGGTGCCGAACCGCGGCATCCGCCGGATGGCGGGCTCGATGTTGCCCCGCTCGTTCCGGCAGGGGATGACGATGGTTGTGGAATACTCGTGGTCGCGGCGCGGATCCAGCGGCCGGGCCACCACATAGTGGCAGAGGCAGGCCGCCCGCAGACCCGGCAGGAAGGCGAGAAAACCGTTGGCGAGCGCGCTTAGCAACGGAATCCATTGGGGCAGCAACAGTCGCTGCTCGGTCTTGACGACCTCGTAGTCCGCCAGGTGGAGCAGGTTGACGATGTCCGCCGACGCCAGCCAGTTCTGGTGCTGCTGCGGCATCTTCAGACCGATCCGCTCGGCGAGGCGGAGGAGCGGTTCCCACAAGAAGTTGTAGTACGAGATGATGATGCGCGTCTTCGGCGAGCAACACCGGCGCAATCGCCTCAGCGCCTCCTCGATGTCGACCAGGTGGCCGACCACGTCCGCAAGGATGACCACGTCGAAGGTCTCCTGCAGATCGAGGCTCTCGGCGTCGGCCGCGCGAAATTCCAGATGCGGGTGGCGACGTGAGGCTTCCTTCACCATGGCCTCGCTGAGGTCGATGCCGACACCCCGCGAGGGCTTCAGGGCGGCCAAGAGGTCTCCCAGCCCGCATCCGACTTCCAGCACCCGAAGACCTTCGGGCACCAGAAAGCGGAAGAAGCGCTGCTGGTCCTGGTAGTAGTAGCGGTTTCTCCGCTGCCAGGATTCCCGCTCGCCCGCCAGCCTGTCGAACCGCTCGCGGACCGCACGTTTCTTTTCCTCGTCCCTGGACACGATCATCTCCGCACCGAGTATAGGCCCTTACAGCCTGTGCCTCAACCCGGACCGCGTCAGGCCAGGCCGCGTAGGCCCAGTACGTCCAGCAGTCCCTGGATGTCGAGTCGGGCGATGAGCGTGTCCCGATGTTGCGGCCACGTGCCAGGAAGCCCTTCGCAGTACGGCAAATCGCCGAACGAGCGGACGTGCGAGAGCCGTAGGATGGTTGGGATCGTGTCGCTTTCGTCCGGAGCCGCCGGCGGTCTGGCCGAGTGGTTGAAGACCAGCCCCAGGATCGGCACGCCACGGGTTCTCAGGCAGTCCAGCGTGAGCAGGGTGTGGTTGATGCTGCCGAGGACAGCACGGGCCACGAGGAGCACCGGTAGCCCCAGGCCCTTGATCAGATCCACAACGAAGAGGTCAGTGGTCACGGGGACGAGCACGCCACCGATGCCTTCCACCACTACACAGTCATGGCGAGCCGACAGGGTCTGGAGCGCCTGCGTGATGCGAGTCGGGTCGATCGCGACATTGGCGTGAGCGGCGGCGACGAGCGGTGCCGCGGTCAGCCGGAAGCGATAGGGGGCGACGAGGTCGGGCGCATCCCGGGTCTCCGTAACGGAGAGGAGCCAGTCCGGATCGGAGAGCGCGTGTCCGTCGGCCGGTCCCGTGGCGATCGGCTTCATGACTCCGGCGTTGACGCCCTGCGCCTTCAGCGCCGCGGCCACGGTGGCCGTGACCAGCGTCTTGCCGACGCCGGTGTCGGTGCCGGTGACAAAGACGCCGCAAGCTGTCTGCACGGGGCGGGTCAAAAGGGTGGGATCCGACTATCGAGGTTGAAGACCTGACCGGAGACATCTCGCAGAGCTGCCAGCGCCACCACGAAGGCGGCCACGGCGTCCATGGTCGCGCCGCGGCCGAGGGCCGGGCCGAACGGCGCCGGCGCCGGGTCGTCGCGATAGCCAGTGAGGGCCGTGACATGCCAGCCCGGCAGGACCATGTTGACGCGCACATTGGTCGGTCCCCATTCATGCGCGACGCTCCGCAGGAGCCCGAGGAGGCCTGCCTTGGCGGCCGCGTAAGGCGCCTGACCGGCTCGTCCCTGAAGCGCCGAGAAGGACCCGATGAGGATGACAGAACCATCGCCTTGAGCCTGCATGACGGCGCCCGCGCTCTGCAGGCAGAGAAAGACACCGGTCAAGGTGGTGGCGAGGACCCTGTCCCAGGTCTCGTCCGAGAGGCGGAGGAGCAGACTGTCGTCGGAGGCCGCCGCGTTGCAGACCAGCACGTCCAGCCGGTGCCACCGATCCACCGCGGCCGACACCATCGCCGCGACGGTCTTCGCGTCCCGGACGTCGGCCTGATAGGCGAACGCGGAGCCACCCGCGTCTTCGACAGCCTTGACCGTCCGGTCGGCTTCGTCGGCGTTTGTCCGGTAGTTGACGACCACGCGCGCGCCGATGGCGCCGAATCCGACCGCAATGGCGCGGCCGAGCCCCCGGGAAGCCCCGGTCACCAGGACCACACGGCTCTCGGATGATCCCCTGGATTGCACGTAGACCTCGCGAGGTGGGGAGGGATTATAACATGACTCGCGTGCCTTGATGGCGCGGATGGGTTGTGCTACGTTAGCTGCCCCGTGCGTCAGAGTGCCTTCATCGCATTGCTAGTCGTCAGCGCCGGGTGCGTTCTGCCCTCGGCAGGGCTCGATGCGGCCCGCAACAATCCCGTCCTCAAGGAGATTCTAAACACCGAGGAGTATTTCCCGGACGAGATCGGCAGCGTATGGCGCTATCGCGGCCGCACCCGCACGGACACGATCGAGCGGGTCGCCGAAGCGACCTTTTCGAATGAAGTGTCCGCCATCGGCACGACCAACATCAAGGGCGAAACCGTCAAGATCTTCCGTGAGACGAACCAGGCGAACAAGGGGCCAACCGACGGGTTCTTCCGCCGGGACAAGACGGGGATCACCTATTACGGCAGCCAGCCTACCACACCGTTTGAACAGCAGCTGATCCCCTACCGGGTGCTGGCGTTCCCGCTGGTCATGAACGGCACCTTCCGGCAGCTCGAGAAGCGGGACGTGGACATGCTGGTGGACCTGGACGGCGATGGCCGTCACGAGCGGGCGGACGTCGTGGCGGATGTCCGGGTCGTGGCGCACACGCCGGTGACGGTGCCGTCCGGCACCTTCAACGATGCCGTCCAGATCGATGCCACGATGACCATCGTGATCTCCCTGACGAAGGACCGGAGGGTCATCACGAGCCGAGACCGGATCACGAGCTGGTTCGCCCGCGGCGTGGGACTCGTGAAGTATGTGGAGGAGATCGAAGCCCCGCCCGTGCTGGAGAACCGCGGCGAAGTCACCCACGTGAGCGAGGAGCTGGAAAGCTATGCGCTCAAGAGGGCGGTGGGGCTTCCGTCGTCCGCTTCCCCGCCTGGGCGCCTCTAAGTCTCTCACGCAGACCGTCGTCCGACGCGCAGATCTTCTGCAAGACCTCCAACAGGTGATCAATCTGGGCCGGCGTGTGGCCGGCCGTCACGCTCAGGCGGATGCGACTCGTGCCGGCGGGGACCGTCGGAGGGCGGATGGCCGGCGCGTAGATACCGTGGGACAGCAGGGTCTCAGAGAGGCGGAGTGCATCCTCCGCGTCTCCGATCAGAAGCGGAATGATCGGCGAGCGGCTGTCCAGGGTGTCGAAGCCCGCCTGCCTGGCGCCGTCGTGAAGGCGTCGGCGCAGGACCCATAACCGCTCCCGCCGCTCCGGTTCGTCTTCGATCACATCGAGCGCCGCAATGGCGGCCGCGGCCTGCGCGGGCGGGAGCGCCGTCGTATAGATGAAGGCGCGCGCCCGGTTCACGAGGTACTCGATCAGGTCTCGAGACCCCGCTACGAAGCCGCCGAGCCCGCCAAGTGCCTTGCTGAGAGTCCCCATCTGCACGAGCGGCTGGCCCTCCAGTCCGAAGTGTTCCACCGTCCCCCGACCGGTCGCGCCCATGACGCCGGTCCCGTGCGCGTCGTCCACGACCACCGTAGCGCCAACGTGCTCCGCTACCTTGTCGAGCTCGGGAAGCGGAGCCAGATCCCCGTCCATGCTGAACACGCCGTCCGTGACGACCAACGCGGGGCGGGGAGCCCGCCCGCGTCGCAGGAGCCGCGTCAGCTGCGCATGGTCCCGGTGGCGATACACCCGCAGCGGGGCGTCGCAGAGGTGGCATGCGTCAATCAAGCTGGCGTGGCAGAGCCGGTCGGCGTAGAGGACCGAGCAGTCTTCCGCCAGCGTAGTGATCAGGCCCAGGTTGGCCTGGTATCCGGTCGGGAACACCAGAGCGGCTTCGACGCGTTTGAAAGCCGCCAGGCGCTCTTCCAGCTCCCGATGGGGGCGCAGACTCCCGGACACCAGCCGCGAGGCCCCCGCCCCGACGCCGTAGCGGCGGATGGCGTTGATGGCGGCTTCGGTCACCCGCGGATGGGTGGCGAGGTCCAGGTAGTTATTGGAAGAGAAGAGAAGAATCCGGCGTCCTTCCAGTTCGACCTCGGCACCGGGCGCGGAGTCGATCGTGCGCAGTCGCCGGAGGAGGGAACGTCGGGCCAGGGTATCCAAGCGGGAGCGGTACATGGGTCCCCTCATACCGTGTGACTGGCTGTGTGTCAACCGCGACGGCCGTTACGGTGCACTGAAGTGCGAGCGCCTTCGCCAACTGGCGTGCACGATCATGCCTAGGCAGAGCATCATGCCGGCCAAGGAGGCCGCCGCGCCCACGCGCAACAGCGGGGTCTCATACCGGAACGTTACAGTGTGGAGGCCCGCCGGCACGACGACCGCCCTGACCAGCGCGTTGGCCCGCATGATGGGAAGTTCGAGGCCGTTCTCGAGCGTCGCCGTCCAGCCCTGATCGAAGGCGTCCAGCAGGATGAGCACCGCCGGCTGCGGGGTCTCCACCCGCACCCGCACCTCTTCGGGCGCATAGCGCTCGATCACGGCCGAGCCGCTGAGCGCGGGACCCGGCAGGGCCGCGTCGGTCGTTTCGATCACATCCACGTCTCCATTCAGGAAATCGGGTCTTCTGAGCAGGGCGGCCGGATCGACCGGCGGGGTTGCACGTTCCGGTCTCCGCGACAGATAGGCGCGCGGTTTGGGGGGAACAGGATTGCGGAACAGAGCGAGGTCATAATCGGGAACGACGGCCACCAGCGAATTGGCAAACTGCGGCGATTGGAGGTAACTTCTTTGACCAATATAATAGGCCACATTGAAACGTCCAGTGATCTCTACCCCCATCTTCTTCGGAAACATTTCGTTGAGCGCCATGCTGTAGCCGGGAAGATGCCCATCCACCGCCTCGATGTGAAACTGGGCATTGTGCTCCGGATAGAGGGCCTGCCGTCCCACCACTTGATCGGACTGATAGCCCAGGAGGCGATAGATATGTTTGGGCACGACGTATTTCGAGTCCAGGGTCGAGATCAGGCGGAAACGGCCTGGCATCAAGGTTCCTTCACGAGCCCTCAGGGCCCGGACAAGGGGAGGTTCGAACCAGGCAGCTTCGGCAGGTACTGTGCAGTAAACCCTCATGTTGGCATGCGCAAGGTCGAGCGCGATGATCGCCGGAAGGGTAGCGAGGAAAAGCGCTTCGCGTAGCCGTCCTGTTGTAGCTCCGGCAATGATTAGCCACATGCCGAG
>Ga0209157_1001529_pt1 | contig 19255 bp, 20 predicted proteins | sample GraSoiAngelo_135_FD_185892 | JGI IMG/M metagenome (GOLD analysis project Ga0209157, IMG submission 185892) | Grasslands soil microbial communities from the Angelo Coastal Reserve, California, USA - 14_0929_05_40cm (SPAdes) (version 2) | ecosystem: Environmental > Terrestrial > Soil > Grasslands ...
AAAATAAATAGAATTTGTCTGGTTAGGACCATAATGTTCCTCGACAAGAAAGATCGAGGCGGGAAAGGCTGGGCTTCGCTGGTCCGCTGACGTTGTCGAAGGCATAGACACCGCAAAGTTAGGCGGACCCCAGTCTATCCCTCCATAGATTTAGACTCACTTAGTAGCCCGATTGTGTCAACTTGACGCGAACAAGAATCTGGCGCATAGGAAAGTCCTATGGACTCGGTCCATAAGGACTTTCCTATGCGCAAAACCTTCGCTCAGAGAAGAACTGGAGAATCAGGGAGGGTGCCGCCTCACTTCGTCAGATGACCTGCAAGCTATCATCACTGCCGATGCGCGCCTGAGGAACTCAAACTCGCCGAAGGCGATGGTTGTTTAGTTTTTCTTTACAAAGTTTTTACCGTATTACACCAAGACACACCGAACGGTGAACATGATGGCGGGCCAATACCTCCCGCAGCTAAGACTGTTTGTATAACCGATCCATGTTGGACTTCACGATGTTCGTGTGCGGCTGTTTCGTTTTACCGGTCGCGATTAGAAAATCTTCCGGCCATAAACCGCTGCGTAAGGGTTATCCCACATGTCCTTGGCTAGGGAATTCCGACTGCAAACCAACCAGAGAAAACTAGCTATCGGAGGATACGAAGTGAACAAAGTATTAGCTTTTGCAGGAGCGGCCGTGATGGGATTGTTGATTGTATTGGGTCTGAGCGTGCACGCGCAGACCAAGTCTAAGTCATCCGCTCGCGACGCTGGAGTAACTTACCAAGTGACTGCGGTAGTGACGGAGAAGGCGAGTAACCCCGTTCCCGGCCAAAACGCGAAGGAGCAATCCAAGAGGTCAACAATTGGCAAGGGAAAGACGATGGTGAAGACTTCGAAGGATAACAGTTTCTGGGTCGAGGAGATTGACCTGGACGGAACCCGTAATCCAGTTGAATCGCAACTGCTGTGGGACGACACGCACAAAGTGCTCTACACATACGCAGACAAATCGTTCAAGTGCCACGACGGCTCTATGGGAAATGGAGATTTCCTGATTGCGACCTACGGGCAGGGCAATCGCGCGAAAAAACCTCCGGGATCCGGCTGGTGGATGGCGAGCCTGGATCAAGATGAGTGCAAGGCTCGCACGGAAGAGGTTTTCGGATGCAAATACGACGCCAGCGGTAAGAACACAAGTTGCGGAGTCGCAAGGCTGGATGAAAAGACCAATGATCTAATGATCATCGAAGCGACAACCACAAGCGTTCAATAATCGCACTCAATATCAAGGGGCGAAATCGTAGTCGCGGGCTTTAAGCTCGCGACTACATATTGCTGCGGCGACTCGCCTGTCGGTGATAAATTCTTCCCGCAGACTCTTTACTAAAGCCGCGATCTGGCGCGTACCCAAAAAATGTCGCTCTCCATCGGAAGCGCCAACGAACACCGGAACGTTCATTTCATCCGCGGCGGCAACAACTGCCTTCAACAAGGGGAAATCAGCAATATTGAAATGGCCAAGGGCGGCGCCTTTTGTCTCCAATTGCGTCAAAACATTTCGTGGCGCATCCATAAAGACGAAAGGGAGAAACCCGGGTTCAATGCCCTTGCCAGATGGCATGACGGGGATCATGAGCGTTCGACCATCAGAAAAACGCGCTGACGGTACCGAGCGCATCGCTGCACGTCACCATCGAATTCCGAAGGTCAAAGGGACAACTGTCGTAGCTCCCTTTGATGTGAACATGTGGTGGTAACGAGTCTCGACAAAGAATTTGACGTGCGGGGTGAACGTCACTCCACCGCCAAAGTTATAGCCACCCTTGTAAATGCTGAAATCGCCGGTGAATGTTTCGCTCGATGTGCCAACACAAACGTTCCAGAATTGGTCGCACGCGGCGGCCGGAATCACTCCGGGCGCGGCCAATAGCAGCTTGCGATTGTAAAGGCCGTAGCCTCCGGTCGCGTATGAGCTGAAGCGTTCTTGCTTGATGAACTCGTAAGAAGGGTTCAGCGTGAGACTCCACATTCGCACCATGGAGCCGAATGATAGGTCGACGCCGGTTTCTGGGCTTTCGAGAAAATTTTTGACGTCCATGTAGTGCAGGCTGAAATCGAGCGTGAGGCTGAAGTGACGATTGAATCGCGGACCCCCCGATGCCACAAAGTTAAAGCCATTTTGCGCATGACCTGCGATTCTACCGACCGGGAAAGTGAAGCCCGCGCCTACATCAGCGGTGATGTGATTCAGAAAATTCTGTGCCCGCACGGGCGTCGTGAAGAGCAGGCAAACAACTGCCGAGAAAAAGATTCGTTGCATCCTCAGCTTCTACACCCTCCCCTGAGCATGAAATGCAAGCACAGGCGATTCAACCCGGTAAACTTCGGTAAAACTGTATAGAAATTCCGAATCGTTTCAGAAAACCTCGGCAGCGTCACTGGCGTGGTGCTCGGTGTGGACATCCGCGTGCAGACTAGAGTCATCACCGGCCAATGGCACGGTCGAGGTTTGCCGTCGAGGCGATCGCAAGAACATTTTCATCCCCCGCGCGAACATCAATCTCGACAGACAATTGGGCAAATTCAAATTGCAGTTCCGTTACGACGAGATTCCGCACGTTTAGCAACCGCCGATGTTCCCGTACAAATCACTCCTCCGGCAACGGCTGATTTCGTCCGTCGATGTTTGACCTCGGGGAACAGGATGCGGGGCGGGATACGGAAATTTCCCCCGCGGGTAAGACTCGGGAAGCAGAAGGCAAAAGACAAAGTGCTCTGGCAAATACCGCTTGGTGGGCCATACATCCCGTTCAGTGGGAAAGACCGCTCTCCTGCATCCGCCTTTGCAGTCTTATCGTCTGTCCTCCACGCGCAACCAATTCAGGTGCTAAATCTCACCCCATCACGGAGCGCAAGGTCCTGTGCTGCGATCTGTTGCAGGTGCGCTGAATCCGCAATTCTGAATTCACTGGGCCGACGTCCTTCCCGCTGGCCATTCGTTGTGTTCCTTAAATTGCATGGAGTGACCTGAAGTCCTGTGTGAAGGTGGTGGTACATCAAGCATCTCGAATCATGAAACCACTTCTTCTTCAAGATTCGTAAAAGTTTGCGGTCTAGACTCTATGGAGGTTTTGTCGATACACATGAAAGTCACGCTATATGCCTGTCTTGTTCTGTTTAGTTTTGCCGTTGTACCGCTTTCCCTGTTTGGGCAGTCGGCCGAAATTGACCCGTATGCAGGTTTCTATTGATCGGGTACCAACGCCAGCGGGCCCGGTCGATTCATGAACAATCAGTTGCTCGGCGTCCGAGGCGGAGGGTACATCACCCATAAGCACCGGAGTGTTTACTGCATATGTGGAACGGAGACTGTGGTAAAAGACCGGCGATCCAGCAGTCGCCGCAGCGATATGTAGTCGCGGGCTTAAATACCGTTATTTTAGGAGAGGACCCTGAATTTGTATCGTTTCCAGAGTCTGTGTTGTTTGACCCAGCTCCGACGCCAAAGCGGCCAGCCTTGTCCGGGCTTCCCCGAGATGCGCCAGAGCCTGATCCTTCGTCGTCTGATCGATGACGGGAGCAAAGATCTGGTTGTTCAGCTCGATGATTTGAAGTTCCGTCGCTGTTTCTTCCAACTGGAGAGCCTGAATTTTCGCACGAAGTTTTTGAATCTGCTCGTTCCATTCTTTAATCGGATCAACAGCGGGCGGCTGCGGTTTTACAGGTTCTTCTTCGGGCTTTCTCCTTTCCGTAGCCGGCCCCCCTGCCGTTGCAGGCGAGCCTTCTGCTTTAATCACTAGGGCAGGCTTCAGATGCACCCGGCGCTCCCGCTCCTTTCGCGCTACATCAGCCAGGCTTTGGGCATGGACGCATACTGCCATTAATAGGATTACGATTAAAGCTCTCATGATCGGTTGCTATTCTTTCTGTCTGCATGAACGATTCCATCATGCAAGTTGCATGCAGTTGCAGGTATTCCCGAAGAATCCACAGTCCAGATGTGATCTCTACCATCAGCATCGGTGACAAAGAAACCCGCAAAAACTTTCCCCAATTACTGACCGTACGGGTGGGGAGCTTCGTTGCATCACCGGACTTGTGCTGGAAGCCACATGGCTGGTAAACCCGCTTGAAGAGGCCCTCACCGCTGGTGGAGCGCCTTCCGGTCACAGTTTAGGTTACAATCCTTCCCCTTATGCACGCGTACAAAGCACTCAATAGCCCGCCGAAGAATCCGTTGTGATGCAAATTGTGCGGCAATTCGTAGGTCCCACCGTTTTGCTGCTGGCATCGTGGGCTTCCGCTCGCGCTCAATTACCACCCTGCTACGCTGGATTTGAGATCTCGCAGGCCTGTATCACTGAGCTCTCGCTGGATCAGAAAGTGGCGGTGTATCAACGCAAGATCACTGAAGCGATGACAAGGTTGGGCGCAAGCTACAAGATCAGCCTTCGGCCCGTTAATAACCCGGTGGGAGCGGGGTACAACGCGGAGACGGTTGGTGATGTATTTACGGACGTAGTGCGCACCGACGAAGGAACATCTCCTCGTTTATAACGGTGACTTACACGATGAGACTCTTTATTCCACGAAGGACGGAATTTGGCACGATTCAGAAAAACTGAAGCCCGTCATCAAGGCCGGAAAACCGATGATCTTTTTTCACAACCACCCGGCAGAGGGCGGCAGGGCCGCCATGTTTCCAAGCTACGACGACTTTGGAGTTGCTGGGTTTCTTTCATTCATGGTGTATAGAGAAAATCCAAGCCTCGCGGTTGAATTCAGGGTCGTGCAACTCGGTAAAGAACGCACAATCGTGTCCTATGGGTTCAAAGGGACAGCCCTCAAGGACATCAAGAAAGTGGCCCTGGAGTACCGAAATGCGACTGCTCGTAAAGCGGACGTTGCCGAAATTGAAAAGCGGCAAAGCCTTCTCGATTACCATCTAGCTCAAGACAGTTTCAACGACTATCTGCAGTATGCGTGCCCCGTGGATCTTGCTCGCAACGATGCGGAAGTATGCAGGACGCATCCGCAATACTTCATCTGGCCAAGCGATAGGTTTTTCATTCACTATCGCCCGCAATAATCCACATTGTGGAATCAAGCAGAAGACGATACGGGCGCCCTCGCAATGGGCGCCCGCTCCGTCATATCATGCTCGCGGCAAGATCCTACTCGCTCGGGTGGCCGTTTCCCGCCTGCACTGCCTTGAGGATGCCATCCAGGTTGTAGGTTTCCGGGGCCTGCAGTGGGGGGAATGTTTTGTATGACATCAACTCCTTCTCCCACAGCTGCTGGCCGATGGGCAGCATGTTCCAGTCGTATAGAAATGCGGTAACCGGGCCACCAAGGGCACCTCCAAGACCCGCGACGGTTTTCTGTTCTACGCCGACCGCCTGCTCGAAGGGATCGCGCTTGATGTTTTCTTGGGGTCATTGCGGTCAAGAAAGTCGATAACCTTGGCCGAGATTTCCTCGTCCACCGTCTTCGAGCGCTCCAGCGTCAGCGGACCTTCGTCCTTGCACGTCTGGTTCTTCGCCTCGCCGTCGGCAGACTTGCACCAGAGCACTGGGCGCGGTGGCGTCAGACAGGTCGTCGTCTTGGGATCCACGGCGCCGGGTACCTCAGGCACACCGGGGATCGGCGTGTTCTTGCACGGCGGAGCGACGCCCTGCGTGGTCGGGTTTTTGTTGATGTCCGGGAAGCTGACCTGTTGCATCGCGTCCAGGTGATAGAGGTAACCCCAATACTCCTGCATTTCGCACTCTCAGTCGCACAGAAGGAAAAGACTCAAGCCGATTTCCGATCCAACGACGCGTGCCCCGGGGCTTCCTCAAGCAGACGAGGTGCGAAGCGTTCGGTGAGAACCGGGCCCAGAATCGAAGTGGTCAGCATCAAGACGAGAACCACATTGAGCAACTGCTGGTCGAGCAGGCGTTGACCGGCGGGGTTGTACGTATTGGAGGCGGCAAGCGTCGCAGCCAGCGTCGCAGCTACCTGGGGCAACGTGAGTGACCACATCGTTTTTCGAGCGTTTGGAGAATACGAGAAAGCTCGTGCGGCGATTTCGGCGGCAATCCATTTGCCGATGATCAAAGCGAGGACGACTGCTAAAGCTAAAGCCCGATTGTCGACGATGCTTTGGAAGAAGACCTTTGGATTGATCAGAAAACCGGTCGCTATGAAGAAGATCGGTATGAAAATGGAATTCCCAAGAAATTCCAGCTTCTCTTTTGCCGGCTTGTCGAGAACTGCTGCGTTGACGGCCAGTCCGGCGAGGAATGCGCCGACGATGTCCGGGAGGTTTATGGCTCTCGCCAAAAGACCCGAGACTGCAAGAATCGCAAACATGAGGACGAAGTAGGCGTCCTCGTGATTTTCCACTCTCTTCAGTCCGTATGCTCCCAGACGGCTTAGACCAAACAGGATGAGCGGGAAAAAGAGGGCGATTTCAATAAGCTGTACAGCAAGCCCGTGTGCCGAAAAGCCGCTCTTGTAAGTCGAAACACAGATTGCGAACACGATCAGGGATAGCGTGTCCGAAAGAACGGTCGCGCCGATTGTAATGGTGATGGGCTCGAGTCGAGTCACGCCAAGCCGGGACACGATCGGAGCTGCCAATAGTGTGTGCGATGCGAGCAGCGATCCTAATACGATCGCGCCAATGGGCTCGTAGCCAAACCAGAAACCAACCGCTGTCCCCAGCAGTAGCGGAGTCAGCGTTGTGATGAGACCGAATGTAATCGCTCTTCTCTGTACCTGCCGAAATAGAGTGAGATTGATTTCAAGACCGCAGAAAAACATGAGCAGCAGCTTGCCCAACTCCGCGGCGAACTCTACGGTTGGCCGGTGCTGTCCATCAAGCCCGATGACATAAGGTCCGATCAACACTCCGCTGAGTAAGAAGCCGCCGACATCCGGAAGCCTGATTCGACGGAACAGCGGCGGAATGCCGACAATGATCGCCATGATTACGGCGAATTTCGCCAGGGGTGGCAACGCCGCAGCATGGGCTCGAATAACCTCCATCGTTTCAGTCATGCAATAGTCCTGCTGTTGGTCGGACGTACGAAGTTGATGATCGCCTGCTTGGCCGGTCCGCCGCTCCACGACGGCAAAGGATCGGTCTGGGCGTAGGCGACGGTGAGCGAACAGCCGAGACACGCGAGCACTGCCAAATGACGGAATCGAGCAAAAACCGGGGAGTTCATGCGATAAGTCTCCTTTTAGTTCTCTGCACCAGATTCAGGGCTTGCCTGCGGCGGGCTGCGGTGCATTCAAGCTGTTTCGAAGTGCAATAGCCTGGGCATCGCCTGGACTCAGCTGAACCAGTTGTTCGGCATAAGCAACCGCAGACCGGATATCTCCCCTGTCCCGCTGGAATGCGTGATACATCTTGCTCTGCACGAACGAGCCATACTCATAGTCCTCTTCCAGAATTTGTCCATCGGCGAAATAAACACCCTCATCGAGGAGACTCGGCACATAACCATCCAGAAATGGTTCACCCGCCTGATGATCACTTTTGATCGGATGGCGCCGGGAGTGGCAAGGTGCGCACGTCTCAAGTTCCGTGCGGGTGCGGGCTTGACCTTGCCAGTGCGTCGTGCCGTTGGATGATTCCTCGACCTGCCAGCCACCGCGGCTGGATTTGAGTTGGACGACCAGTCCTTTAGAACTGTCTTCCTGCGCATCGGAGCTCTTTTCCCGGGATTGTGCCCAGGTTACGTGGTTTGCACCAGGTCCGTGGCAGGATTCGCACGAAACGTTGATTTCCGACCACGTCGTGGCGTAGCTGTCTTTATCGAGATCGTAATTCTTGCGCAAATTCGTCGAGTGACACTCGGCACACATGTAGTTCCAGGTCTGGTTTCTTCCCGTCCAGTGGAGCGGATCGGTGTGAGGCATTTTTTGGTTTGGATAGAGATGAAACCACTGCTGACCGCCTTGCTGCTGACTTCGTGAATCCCAGGCGAAAGCAAGACTCTGAAGATGGCCGTTCGGAAATGGCACGAGATACTGCTGTAGCGGGAAGATGCCGAATGTGTAGGCGACAGGATAATCATTAAGCTTGCCGTCGGCCCATCCGTGCGAACGTAATGTTTCTCGTCCTTCAGATAAAAGCTGGAGATTAATCCGTCTTTCGCGAATCGCGCGTTGCGAAAATTCCCGAGAACTGTTGAGGCATTCGCCTGTTGCATCGCCTGGGCGTGATGAGACTGGCGCCACGCTTCCGTCTCCGCGACGTGACAGCCAGCGCAACGCTCGACACCGATGCAGAAGCGGGTGACTGGATATCGTGCTTTCGTATTTCGGCAGGGTGCAGCCAAAGAGCAACGCCGAATGCCGCGATCACGAGGACTCCCATTACGGCGGCGAATCGGAGCCGCTGTATGCGCGAGCGGTGACGGTCGTCCAACGGGTTGCTTGCCACCATGGTGTTGCTCTACTCCCGAATGAGTGAAGCTAAGGTGAGAACGAAGCGACAATTACTCCAGAGTCCAGCGAGACAGGCCAGTCGTAAGCAGCAAACAATTCTCATCGTATCCTTCGCGCATGCATCCCGCGAACCAAAGACCGATTGCTCCAGTCGCGAGGGTGCCGGTCGTGTCGGGTATCTGGTGCATGTAGCTGATTGTCTTTCAGTGCAAAGCGCGGTGCCGTTCGCGGGCGCCTCCGTTTCCGTTCGCGCATTTACCCTTGGAGTGGCATCGCGAGAACTTATGGCGGTTCACAAGGTGCATTGCCGCGATGGGGTCTTCACTTTCAGTTGTGAGGTTCGTTTTATGGACCAACACGAGTTGCCAAAATACGCGACATGGTAATGAAAGGCGGCATCACGAGCAAAGTCATCTATCCGACCGCCATTTGTGAAAGGGGAGAATGAAGTTATTCTCCCTCATGAGAGGGGACGCGAGCGAAGCCAGCGAGGGGATCGCTCACAGATACTTTTGACAAAGGCTTCTTGCCATTCGGTGAGTTTTGTGCGAACTTCTTGCCCGACTCGGAATGAAGACGACGGTCAAAGGAGAACGAACCGTGGCCCACGAACCGCCCAGTTGTGATGGGTTTTATTCTGTTCCGAGTTGTCCTCAGGAAACCGCATTTCGAGGCTAGCCAATGATGAGCGCCGCCGCCGGCTTCCAACCGCATGTCTCGCCCTATGAGCACCCGCCGGAGTTAACCGTCCGGGCCGTGCTGCTGGGCGCCGTGCTTGGGATCGTGTTCGGAGCGTCTTCCACCTACCTTGCGCTGCGCGTCGGGTTAACGGTGTCGGCGTCGGTGCCGATCGCAGTCATCGCGATAGCGCTGTTGCGGCAGCGACACGGGCAGCGGGCAATTCTGGAGCACAACATCACGCAGACCGTCGGATCGGCGGGCGAATCAGTCGCGGCGGCGCTGGTGTTCACGGTGCCGGCGTTGATTTTTCTCGGGTATCCGCTGCGAGTGGAATTGAGCACGCTGATCGCGCTCACCGGCGGGATGCTGGGCGTGCTGATGATGGTGCCACTGCGGCGTTATCTCATCGTGAAGGAGCATGGAGTTCTGCGTTATCCCGAGGGCAAGGCGTGCGCGGAGATATTGATTGCGGGTGAAAAGGGAGGCATGTCGGCGCGGAAGGTCTTCCTGGGGATGGCGTTCGGGGCCGCGTTCAAAGCATTTCAGGGGCTGCTGGGCGGCGTGAAGGGAACGCTTAGCCGTAGCTTCGCGTTCTTCAAAGGCGCCAGCCTCGCATGCGACATCGATCCGACGTTGCTCGGCGTCGGGTACATTATCGGCTATCGCACCTCGATGATCATGGTCTCCGGCAGCTTGCTCGCGTCCTTGATTCTCGTTCCCATCATCGTCTTGTTCGGATCGGGATCCAGCGAGCCACTGGAGCCGGCCACCGAACTGATTCGCAACATGCAGCCGGTAGACGTATGGGACCAGTATGTGCGGCACATCGGAGCGGGTGCGGTGGCGACGGGCGGCATCTTCGGACTCATCCGCGCGCTGCCGGTCATTCTGTCATCACTTCGAGCATCGGCACGGTCACTCACCGGCGGTACGGCACAAGCCGCCAGCGTTCGCACAGATCGCGACACGCCGACGCCGGTGCTGGTCGCCGGCGCCCTAGGGATCGTTGCCTTCATCACCGCCTTGCCGCTCTTCAAAATGAACTTGCTCGGTGCCGTGCTCATCCTCGTGCTCGGCTTCCTGTTCTCCGTGGTGTCGTCGCGGATCACGGGCGAGGTCGGCTCCACATCGTCCCCGCTGTCCGGCATGACGATCGGCGTTTTGATGGCCACGTGCGGCGTGTTCCTGGCCGTGGGCTGGGAGGGTTCTGCGTACAGCCGGCTGGCGCTGATGATCGGCGCAGTTGTGTGCATCGCAATCTCGAATGCGGGTACATGCTCGCAGGACCTTAAGACGGGGTTCCTCGTCGGGTCCACTCCTGTGCGACAGCAAGGGGCACTGCTGATCGGCGTGCTCGCCTCCGTGCTAGCCGTTGGCTGGACCGCATACGGGCTGAATAATGCCGACTCTATGGAGAGGCCCGTCGATCAACCGTTCACGGTCAAGCACGAATTGATCGACCATGCCGACACGATCACCAGCCGCACAGACGGCCGCATGTACCGCTATGTACGACTCTCGCAGGACGAGGTCCCGGCCGGCATGAAACCCGGCGTTTATCTGGTGAATGAATCGTCCGGCAAGGCCGAGTACTCCCGGCAAGATGGAGTCGGCGGCCCGCGATTTCCGGCACCACAGGCCCGCCTCATGTCGGTTGTCATTGATGGTCTGCTGACGCACCGCCTGCCGTGGAACCTGATCTTGATCGGTGTCGCTATTGCATTATTCATGGAGTTGCTCGGATTCGGGTCGCTAACCTTTGCCGTGGGTGTGTACCTGCCGCTTTCGTCAACCATGCCCGTATTTCTTGGCGGCTTCGTACGGAAACTATGTGACAAGATTTACCGGCGGCCTCCCGACGATGAGGCTGAAAAAGAAGGAACACTTTTCTGTTCAGGGCTGATCGCCGGCGCGTCGATCGTCGGTATCTTTGCTGCGATGCAGGGGTTCCTGGCGGGGTTTGATCCGAACACTTTGTTGCACCCGGGTATCGCGCTGCTGTTGCGGCTGATGCCGGCCTGGGACAATCCCCTGAGCGATCTGTGGGCCATGGTTCTGTTGGCGGTGCTCGGATTCCTCATGTTCCGTTCCGCGCGCGAGCCACAGTGATTTGACGCAGGTATTGCAGGTATCAGTCTAGATATCAGGTATCAGTCTAGATTGACCGTGGACCCGGTGTGCATTACTCTACCGATGAGCAAGAGGAGGGGAGATGTTTCATTTGATGAACACACGCTGGATGACACGGTCGGTGCTGATGACGGTCTTATTGATGTGTATCGGCGTCTTGAACGCGGCGGATCTGGATCCGAAGGCAATCGCGATTCAGCTTCCGAAAGATATCAAGTGGGTTTCAAATCCGAACGCAGGCGCTGAGACAGCCGTGTTGTTGGGCGATCCGAGCAAGCCTGGTCTTTATGTGATTTTGCAAAAGTGGCTTCCGCATCACAACAGCCGCCCGCATTTCCATCCGAACGACCGTTACGTAACCGTCCTTTCCGGAACGTGGTGGGTGAACACCGGTCCTAAATACGATCCTGCCAGCTTCAAGCCCGTCCCAGCGGGCAGTTTCGTCATCCACTACGCCAAAGAAATACACTACGACGGCGCGAAGGACCAGCCGTGCGTGTTGCAGATTGTGGGCATGGGACCGGCGACCAACACCCCCGCCGAAGAAAAATAGGCCAGTGAACTGGACGCTGCCAGGACGTTTGTGGCGCAACCCGCAGAACGTGTGGGCGCGTAGAGCGCTCTTTCAAATTCATCTGTGGGCCGGCATTGGTGCGGGTATCTACATCCTTTTGATCAGCGTCAGCGGGAGCGTGATCGTCTTTCGTAACGAGCTTTATAAAAGCTTCGTGCGGCCGCCCCTCGTCGTGGAACCCTCCGGCACTCTGTTGACAGATGATGAACTGAAAGCCGCTGCGAAACGGGCTTATCCGGGTTGGACCATTGCGAACGTGTGGAGGGTCAAAAATCCGAACCAGGTTGTTGAAATCTGGCTCGAGCGTAACAAACAACGCAAGCAGCGTGCTTTCAATCCGTACACAGGAGCGGACCTGGGCAACCCAGACCCGGCCGGATTGCGCTTCGTCCTCTGGCTCGTGGACTTGCACGACAATCTGCTGTATCAGGACATTGGACGCAAAGTGAATGGTGCGGGCGCGATCTTACTTACGGTTCTGTGCATCACCGGAGCGGTCATCTGGTGGCCTGGCACTGTGAGCTGGCGCCGCAGTTTGGTGGCAAACTGGACAGGAAATTGGAAACGCTTCAATTGGGGATTGCACAGCGCGCTTGGATTTTGGTCGTTCGCCTTTGTTTTTGTCTGGGCGGTTTCCGGCATCTACCTGGTATTTCCCGATCCGTTTACAGCCGTCATTGACTACTTGCAGCCCGATGAAGCACAACGCGGTTTACGTGCCGGCGACGAAGTCCTTCGATGGGTCGCGCGACTTCACTTTGGCCGCTTCGCCGGATGGCCCATCAAAACTCTTTGGTTCCTTATCGGATTCGCTCCGGTTATCCTTTTCATCACCGGAGTCATCATGTGGTGGAATCGAGTGATCATTCCCCTCCTCGCAGAGGAGGGGTGGCGCGCAGCGCCGGGGTGGCGCGAAGCGCGAGCCCGGCAGGGCGAAGCCTCAATTGAAGCTCGGCGAACTGCTTCAGCCGGTCTGACCACCCCGGCTGCGCCTTCTATTGAGGCGTCGCCCTATCGGGCTCGCGCCTCCGGCGCGGCCCATCCACCCCTCCTCTGCGAGGAGGGGAATGTTTCGCAATTGGAGGATTGAGCGCAATGAAACTTAAGCGGATCACACTATTTCTGTTCATCGCAATCGTTTCGACAGCCGCCATCGGCGCAGCACAGCTGGCAAAGCTGGCGGATCCGTTCGCCACACCGTCGGTCCGAAATGCCGCGACGATCGTTGCAAAGCCCGACGCACTGCAATTAGAAGCACCCGTGGGCTTCACCGTCACTCTTTACGCGGATAACCTTCAAGCTCCGCGGACAATGATGTACGCGCCAAATGGGGATCTGTTTGTCGCCCAATCCCGAGCCGGCTCGGTCGTCATTCTTCGCGACAACAACAATGACGGCATTCCCGACACGCGCTATACCTATGCCCAGGGATTGACCGGCGTCTTCGGGATGGCAATTCACGACGGCTATCTGTACCTCGGGAGAACCGACAGCATCGTTCGATACAAGTATAAGGATGGCGATACTCAGGCTCAGGGGACGCCGGAAAAGCTTGTGGATTTTCCCACGGGAGGCCACAGCACGCGTACCATCGTCTTCAGCCGCGATGGAAAGAAGATGTACGTTGCAGTGGGATCGATGTCCAACAAGAGCGACGGCGAAGATCCCGTTCGCGCGGCTATCAATGAATACAACCCCGACGGAACAGGCCATCGGATTTTTGCATCGGGCCTGAGAAATCCTGTTGCGCTGACGCTTTATCCCGGCACGGATACAATCTGGACGTCGGTGAACGAGCGGGACACGCTGGGCGACGACCTGGTCCCCGACTACATTACCTCAGTAAAAGATGGCGGGTTCTACGGGTGGCCTTATTCCTATATCGGAAGTAACTACGATCCCGAACACAAGGGTAAGAGGCCGGACCTCGTCGCGCGCGCTATCGTGCCCGATGTCTTGATTCCGGCACATTCCGCCGCCGTGGGTCTGACGTTTTACACGGGAACGCAATTTCCCGAGCACTACCGCAATGGCGCCTTCATTGGTTTGCATGGATCCTGGAACCGCTCCAAACTTGCGGGCTATCGAATAGCGTTCGTTCCGTTCCAGAATGGCAAACCTGCCGGGCCTCTCGAGGATTTCGTAACGGGTTGGATCCTTAATGGTGGAAACCCTGGCACAGCCTGGGGCCGTCCCGTGTCACCGTATATTGCCAAAGATGGGTCACTTCTCATTACGGATGATGTTGCGAACAAGATCTGGCGGGTTCAATATAAATTTTGAAATCGGACGATTCCGCGATCTCAAATCCCGAAATCCGAAATCTCAGATTGGACTGCTTGTGCGGCGCGCTGTCTTGATCGATGCTGCGATGATCGTATTCACTGTTGCGCTATGTAGCGTCCTTCATCCGTTCTCGGGAGCGTTTTCGCGACGCGACAGGTACGGGCGCCTAAAGTAATCAGGCGTCGATGGATTTTCTCGCCTTTTCTCGCCTCAGTTCCCACCGCATCCACGGGGGCACGCTAGGGTCCAATCTGAATTTCGGATTTCGGGATTTGAGATGCAGGAATCGTCCGATTTCAAAATTTCCCTAGTGTGTCATGGCGTACATCAGGTAATTGACGCCAAACTTCAGAGACGACGCGGCATCGCGGAAAGGCATTTCGCCCCGGTCGAGCCATTCCCAGAATTCGCTGAGATCGTTGTTGTAATTGATCACCATCATCAACCGGCCGTGATCATCCTCCATCCCCAAAAACTCGACGGGACCGGGGCCGTAAGGTGCTCGCACATCCAACGTGTCGATCTGATAGAACGTGTTGAACATCGCGTGTTTGATCTCTAGCGGAACGACTTCTCGGTTTGGAAATACCTTCTTCAACTGATATAGAAGATTGTTCAGGTGACGCGGTCCGCGGAAGTCGTCGAACATCACGAATCCACCGCGCTCGAAATATTCCCGGAGGTTTTTGGTGTCTTTCTCGTTCAGACTGAGATACCCGGGCTCGCACAAATACGCGAATGGATATTTGAAAAGATCCGGGTTGTCGATATCGACGATCTGATATGCAGCCGGTTCGGTATGAACTCTGGTCACTTCTTTCACGAAGCCCGGGAACAATTCGTCGCCGAAAGGATAATCATGATGCCAGGGCACCTCGCGCACATAAATCGCGTCGGGCGTCATGTGATAACGAATGCGGGCATAGGTGAACTCCGCGTCCTTCGGCGGAGGAGCATCGAGTTCGGTCACTGCCGGAAGCAGCGACACGATACTCAATAGGAAGACCATGAGGCCGATCAAATGCCGCTTCATCGAATCACCTATGAGCAGGAGCTTACAATGATTTGCCGCCGTTAGGAACTAATATTGGGCGACCCGCTCTCGGGCGGTTCCCCGGCCGCCATCATCTGAGCGAGAATCAGTTGGCGCCCTTCCGCCCGGACCGCCGGCAGCTTCGAGCGGAAAATGGCGGCCCCGCCAACACACGCTATACCACCGATCGCGACTGTTAGTGGCGCGCCCAGTCGAGTGGCCAGGAGGCCGGCCAGCAGGGCACCAAACGGCGCCATTCCCATAAACATCATCGAATAAACCGCCATCACGCGGCCGCGCAGCCGGTCGGGAACCATGCTCTGGATGAGGGTATTCGAGGAAGCCAACTGCACCATCATGCAAAAGCCGACGGGTACCAGCAAAAGTGTGGAGAGCCAGAATATTCGAGACGCTGAAAACAAGATCAGGCTCGTTCCGAAGCCCATGCAAGCCAGCATGACCCAGGTGCTCAAACCTCGAATGCCTTGACGGCCGGCGAGCGTAATAGCGCCAAGCAAGGCCCCGATTCCGGAAAATCCCATCAGAAACCCAAGTCCTTTCGCGCCCCCGTTCAGAATGTGGTCGGCAAAGATCGGCATCAATACGGAATATGGCATACCCATAAGGCTAATGACGCCGATCAGCATTAGCAGTGTGCGCACAGGCCGCGTATGCAATACAAAACGGAATCCTTCGAGAATGGCTTCCGTATGGGATGTGTACTCTTCCTGAGGAGCCTGATTCCCCGACGTGATGAATAGCAATCCAACGATGACCGCCACATAACTTAGCCCATTGATGAGAAAGCACCAGCCTTCTCCGACAGTGGCAACGAGGATGCCGGCGACTGCCGGACCTATGATCCGGGCGCCATTCATCATCGAGGAATTCAGCGCAATGGCGTTGACGAGATCTTCACGGCCAACCATTTCGGCAACAAACGACTGCCGGACCGGAATATCGAACGCATTAACGATACCCAACAACACCGCGAGAACAAGGACGTGCCAAACCTGAATTCGATTCAAGAGCGTCAGCGCGGCCAAAGGAAAGGCGAGGAGCATCGCGGCCATCTGAATGGCCAGCATCGAACGGCGGCGGGGATACGTGTCGGCCACTGAACCTGCAATCGGCGCCAGAACCAAGATCGGAAACTGTGAGGCAAAACCAACAACGCCCAGTAGCGCTGCCGACCCGGTGAGACGATAAACCAGCCACGATTGAGCGACGGTTTGCATCCAGGTGCCCACAAGGGAAGTGAGCTGCCCGAGAAAGAAGAGCCGAAAATTCCGGTGGCGAAAGGCGCGCAGGCTGGTCTTCAATCTTGATTGTGCCATGAGTCTTTCAATCTCAAATCCGAAATCCATTGGACCACCCAGTTGACGGTCCAATTTGAGATCTCGGATCTCGGATTTCGGATTTGAGATTTGCTTTTGTCCGATTTCAAAATCCCTCCATCGGGGTACCACCACCCCTTTTATTTTATAGTTAGTGTCTATGCCCGAACTGCCCGACGTTTTGCTCTACATCGAGTCGCTCCAACCGCGAATCTTGAGCCAACAGCTCGAGCGTGTACGCCTGGCGAGCCCCTTCGTTGTGCGATCGGTCGCTCCGCCCCTGTCTCGAATTCACGGCCGGACTGTGAGGGCCTTATCACGGCTGGGAAAGCAGATCATTTGGGAGTTCGATGGCGATCTTTTTCTCGTGGTGCATCTGATGATCGCCGGAAGATTTCAGTGGAAACAGCGATACGCCAAAATTCCCGGGAAGCTCGGTCTTGCCGCCTTTGATTTTCCAACCGGCACATTACTTTTGACGGAGGCCGGATCGAAAAAGCGCGCATCGCTGCATCTGGTTGAAGGTAAGGCCGCGCTCCGAGCATTTGATCGCGGAGCGCTCGAAGTCCTCGACTCAACGCCGGCAGCTTTTAAACACGCGCTCACAATGGAAAACCATACCGTTAAACGCGCTCTAACAGATCCCAGGTTCTTCAGCGGAATCGGCAACGCGTATTCCGATGAGATCCTGCATCGTGCCCGTTTATCGCCAATGAAGCTAACGTCCAAACTCTCGGGAGACGAAATAGTCCGGCTCCACGAAGCAGCGAAATCGACGCTCAAGGAATGGATCGAGCGGCTTCGAACCGAAGCTGGTTCGGATTTCCCTTCGAAGGTTACTGCATTCCGGCCCGAGATGGCCGTTCACGGACGTTACGGCAAGCCCTGTCCCGACTGCGGCTCGCCGGTGCAGCGAATCGTCTACGCCGAGAATGAATGCAACTATTGTGCAACTTGCCAGACTGATGGCCGCCTGTTGGCCGACCGTGCGTTATCGCGGCTATTGAAACGAGATTGGCCGCGCAGCCTGGATGAATGGGAAACGCATCTCGAGTCGCGCCGCTGAGTACAAATTCCCCTCCTCGCATTGGAGGGTGGCGCGACCGCTTAATAGAAGCTGGCGCGCCGGGCGCGAAGCGCGAGCCCGCTCGGATCATGGCTGTCAAATGGAAAGGTGCGTTTGTAGAATCAGTACGGGCAATCCGTGACAGGAGAATCACCAAAGGAAGATCCTCTCGTCGAGTGGCTCGCCTGGCTGATGGACGAATCAATTCGCATCGGACCGTGGGCGATTGGACTGGATCCGCTGATTGGCCTGATCCCGGGCTTCGGCGACATGGCGGGCGCAGTCGTTTCCAGTCTCATCATCATGCGTGCCGTGCAGAGCGGAGTCGCCAAGAGCGCCATCCTGCGTATGGTCATCAACGTCGCCTTGGACTCGCTGTGCGGTGCAATTCCCTTTTTCGGCGACGTGTTTGACTTCGCTTTCAAATCCAACGCTTACAACCTCCGCATCTATCGCGAAGCCTTGCGCGGAGAACGCAAACCACTGAGGGATTGGTTCTTTATCCTTTTCGTGGCATTGGTCCTGCTGGCGATCATTGTTTTGCCGATCATTGGATTGATCTATCTGACGAGATTCTTAATCTCCCATATCCGATAGACCTTGGAATTGCAGGGGCGCCGAAATTTCGAAATCTCAGATTGGACTGCGTTAAGCGAAGTCCAATCAGAAATTTCAGATTTGAGATTAGGTTTCGTCCAATTTCAAAATGTCTTCCCTGGTTGCTGAACTGTAGGACGTTTCGCGGATAGCCCTAGTTTTGTGGGGCCGCCGATAGACTGTTGCGGGGTTCGGAAATGTGCAGCAGCTCGAGGAGGTGATTTTTCCAGAGCCCGGCGCGGTTGTAAGTCTGGTGGCCGCGGGTTTGGTCGCTAAGCGGAATCAGAATGTAGTGGCCGCGCTTCACTTTTTTTATCTCGCGTTCCAGGATGCCGAGCTCCGGAGGGTTGATTTCATCATCGGCCGAATTGACAGCGAACAGCGGTGCCTGGATTTTTTCGAGCACGGGCGAGGGATTGTAATCGGTCGAGGCTTCATACTGGTAGATCGTGTCATTCGCGTCGCCTCGCAACGCCGCTTTGGCCATCGCCTCGAGTGCCGCACCGGCTTTCTCCGCTGTCGGACTCTGCTTCTGATACTGCAAGGCGCTACCCGTCATGATCGAACGAATGTTCCGTGCGGCGATCAAGCCGCGAGGCTGTGCGGTGTATTCGCCGTTCTTCCAATCCGGATCATTCTTGATCGCCTGGATGGCCATGATCCGGGTCATGCGATTTCGTCCCGCAATTTCAACCGGAGCGCTCGCCATGGGCATCAGAGCATCCATGAAATCCGGATAGGTGACTCCCCAAAGCCACGTATGCATTCCGCCCTGGGACGTACCCATGACCATGCGCAGGTGGTCGAGCTTGAGCCCGTCATGAACTAGAAGATATTGCGCGCGCACCATGTCTTCATAGCGGTAATGCGGGAAATTCATCCGCAGGCCGTCGCTCGGCTTGCTGGATTTGCCGGTCCCGATCGCATCCGGAAGAATGATGTAGTAGCGGGTTGCATCCAGTGGCTGGCCTTTGCCGAATAGCTCTCCGCCGAACTCCGCAGACAGAAAGTTCCGGCCGATCCCTCCCGTCCCATGCAGGATGAGGATGGCATTGCTGACGTGGCCTGTCCCATCGCGCACGGGCGAGCCAAGAGTGATGTAGTGCAGCCGCAAC
>Ga0209157_1001532_pt1 | contig 19224 bp, 21 predicted proteins | sample GraSoiAngelo_135_FD_185892 | JGI IMG/M metagenome (GOLD analysis project Ga0209157, IMG submission 185892) | Grasslands soil microbial communities from the Angelo Coastal Reserve, California, USA - 14_0929_05_40cm (SPAdes) (version 2) | ecosystem: Environmental > Terrestrial > Soil > Grasslands ...
CCCGACGAACGTGATCTCGATCACCGACGGTCAGATCTATCTCGAGTCCGACCTCTTCTTCTCCGGCGTCCGCCCGGCGATCAACGTCGGCATCTCCGTGTCACGCGTCGGCAGCTCCGCGCAGACCGCCTCCACGAATCGTTCGCGGCTGACCCCGACCACCGCCGCGTCGAACAAGAAGGGCTGCACGTAGTAGACGTGCGTGCAGCCCGGGCGCACCGTCGGCGGGGCGATACCGGGCAGGACGCCGACGTGCTTGGACAGGTACTCCGCGTTCTTCACCCGACGCTCGAGGAGGTGGGGCAGCTTCGAGAGCTGCGTGATGCCGATCGCCGCCGGGATCTCCGTCATGCGGAGGTTGAACCCGAAGGCGTTGACCAGGTCGGTGATGCCCCGGTCGGCCACCACCGCCTCGCCGTGGTTGCGGATGAGCTGGAGGCGCTCCGCGTAGCGATCGTTGCCGGTCGTGACGATTCCGCCCTCGCCGGTGTGGATGTGCTTGTGGTAGTTCAGGCTGAACACCGTCATGTCGCTGATCGTCCCGACCCGCCGTCCGTGGTAGACGGCGCCGGGCGCCTGGGCGGCGTCCTCGATGACGACGAGCCCGTGCTCGCGCGCGAGCGCCATGATCGGATCGAGGTCCGCCGGGTGGCCGAAGAGATCCACGACGACGAGCGCCTTCGTGCGCGGCGTGATGCGCTCGCGGAGGCTCCGCGGATCGACGCAGAAGATGTCGGGCTCGATGTCGGCGAAGACGGGCACGGCGTGGTACCCGATCACCACCGTCGCCGACGCCGACATCGTGTACGGCGGCACCAGCACCTCGTCGCCCGGCCCTACGCCCGCGGCGCCGACCGCGGCGAAGAGGCCTGACGTGTTGGAGTTGAACGAGACCGCGTGCTTCGCACCGACGAGGCCCGCCCACGTCCGCTCGAACGCCTGCACGCGATCGCCGCCGTAGAAATCGCGATGCCAGGCGCCGAGGAACCGGGAAAGGATGCCGCTGTCCAGGACCTCCAGTACCGCCTTCTTCTCTTCCTCGCCGATCGGGTTGTGCGCCGGGAACGGTCGCGTCCGGACCGGCGTGCCGCCGAGCAGGGCCAGGGTCGCGCTCACCTCACGCTCCTCACCGTCGGGATCTCCGACGTCTTCAGACAGCGCAGCACCTCCGCGCCGAACGCCTGGCTCTCGATCTCGCGACGGAGCAGCGCGCGCGCCGCGTCGCGATCGGCGATGGCGGCGGCGAGTGTCTCCATCAGCCGCGAGAGCATCGGCTCGTCCTCCATCCGGAGGCTCTCGAGCGGTGTCAGCACCTGAAACGAGGCGTAGAGAGGATGAGCGCCAAGCCCGCTCAGCTCCAGCATCTCGGGGCTGCGGGAGAGCTCCACTTTCCCGCGTTCGCACCACACGTGCATCTCCCACACGTAGTACCGGTCGGCGGCGACGCTGACGAACGAGACCGTCGCGGCGTGGGGGCCGCGCCGGAGCGTCACGTACGCGACGTCGGCCGCGCGGCCGGCGAGCGTCGGCGTCCAGCCCGCTCCCCACCAGGTGTGGAACAGATCGAGCATGTGAACAGCCGAATGCGCGCCGGCGCCCGAGTACGTGAAGGTGGCGGCGATCGGTTGCCCCAGGCGTCCGGCCGCGACGTGTTGCGACACGACCGCGACACCGGAGTGCCAGCGCCGTGGGAAATCGACCAGGGTCGGGATACCGAGCCGATCGGCTTCCTCGAGAAGCCGCAATCCTTCGTCCCCGTCGGCCGCGACCGGCTTCTCCACCACGATCCCCTTCGGCTTTCGGGCGAGCACGTCGCGCAGGTCGGCCCCGTGCTCGGCATCCGGCGTCGCGATCAGCACGACATCCCACGGCTGGCTCAGCCAATCCGCCCGCTCCCGCGGGCTCGGCGGACAGCTCCACCGGCGCTCGGCCGCTTCGGCGCGCTCGGGGCGGTGATCGAAGAAGCCACCCAGTCGAAACGCCCGCGAGGCCTGCACCGCGTGGGCCAGGCTGAGCACGTGCGGTGAGCGGGGATCGTCGAACCCCTGCGCCATCCGGCCGGCGCCGAGGATTCCCACGACCAGTCGATCGCTCATCGCGCCCACGCCTCCCTCGCCTCGCGGCACCGCGCCTCGAGCTCGGGGTGCGCCCGCACCCATCGAACGATGTCGACGGCCGAGTAGCGAGGATCGTTTGCGGACAGCTCCTCGTGGAGCCGTCGGATCAGCTCGTAGTCCTCGGGATAGTCGAGCGTAACGAGGAGCTCCTCCGCCCCGGCGCAGGCCGCGTGCCGGATGAACCGCGGGCGCCAGCGGTCGCCGCTCTCCGGTCGGTAGAAGCCGTACGAGACGTGCTCGCGGTCGTCGGAATCGCCCGTGGCCGCGTCGAGCTGGAAGAGCGCCGACGCGAGGAAGACCTGGACATCCAGCCCGGCGGGGACGGCACGATGAGGATCGGAGTTGCTGACGTAGGGGTGGTCGTCGCGCGTTCGGAGGAACTCGGTGAGCGCTTCGCCGACGATCTCGGGATCGATCAAGGGACAATCGCCGGTGATCTCGACGCACACGTCGGCGCCGCTGGCCCGCAGGGCGCCGCAGACACGGCCGAGCACGTCGTTCTCGCTTCCACGAAAAACCCCCACGCCGAGCTTCTCGCCGAGCGCGCTGACGGGGTCGTCGCTGGCATTCACGGTCGTCGCGATCACTAGACCGTCCAGGCCCGGCGCGCGCCGGAGACGCTCCACCAGGATCTGGAGCAGCGGTCGGCCGGCGGCCGGCAGCAGCACCTTGCCGGGAAGGCGGGACGACGTCATGCGCGCCTCGACGGTGGCCACGCACTTGAGGCCCGACACCGCCGCCATCCGCCTAGACCCCCCTCGACGCGATCGCCGCATTGAGCGCCGAGATCTCAGGATGCGCCCGGGCGTAGGCGAGCAGCTCGCGGTAGCCGACGGCGCGCTCACCGATCCCGAGCGCATGGTAGAGCCGGCGGACGAGCTCGAGGTCGGCCGGCTCGTCGACAGTCCAGCGGAGATCGGAGTTGTCCTCCCGGTCGGTCACCGAGTGGATCAAGAAGAGGTCCGCGCGCTCTTGATAGATGAAGGGCGTCACGTGCTCGCGCGCCGCGCCGGACCTCGCCATCCGGTGGACGCGCTCGAGCGTATCGACGAACAGCGCCTCCGTGTCGAGGCCCCGCGGATAGGTCCGCGGCGCCACGTTCGACGCGTAGTCCCATCGCGCGGGGCCGACGAGGGCGTCGATGACGCGGTCGCTCACGTCCGGGTCGATGAGCGGGCAGTCGGCCGTGATCCTCACGACGACGTCGGCCTTCGCGTCACGGGCGGCGCCGACGTACCGCTCGAGGACGTCCCGCTCGCTTCCGCGGAACCAGCGGGCGCCCGCGGCTCGGGCTATCGCGACGACCGGGTCGTCGGTGGCGTTATCGGTGGTCGCGACGACGAGCTCGTCGGCTAGCCGACAGCCAGCGAGCCGACGCAGCTGCTGCGCCAGCATCGGCCGCCCCGCGACATCCGCCAGGACCTTGCCCGGCAGGCGCTTCGACGTCATGCGCGCCTGGACGACGATGACGCGTCTCATGCGCGGACCTTCTCAAACATCCAGAACGTGACGTCGTCCCAGCCGTCCGCTCTGGACTGGAACGCTTGCTTCCGCAGAGCAAGGCGCGGGAAGAGCTTCTGGTACAGGCCGCCGAAATCTCGCTTGAACAGGGCGCCGGTCTGGCCACGGTACGGGATCTCCGTGGGCTCGTCCGCGTAGTATTCGCCGCACAGGACGAAGCGACGCGAGCAGCGCACGATCTCCGCCATCACCGCCGGCAGCACGGCCGGCGGCTGGTGGATGAGCACGCCGACCGTGAAGACCAGGTCGAACGCGCGATCGCCGAACGGAAGGCCGAGGGCGGCGGCGGCCACCGGCCGCACTCCGGGCACCGCCCGGCGCAGCCGTTGGAGCGCGTGCAGGTTGACGTCGACACCCCAGACCGGACCGGGCGCCACCCCCGAGGCGATCCAGCGGAGGTTCGCGCCGAGGTTACAGCCGACTTCCAGCACGCGCGCTGCCGGGAACTCGTCGAGCGTCGCGCGCCAGAAGCGCCGGCGTCCTTCCCCGGCCGCCGTGTTGCGCTCCGTGTAGGCATCGCCGAACTCGCCCGACCAGAGCGCTTCGAGCCGCGCGGCATCCGGCGGCGTCGGAGCGTCGGCGCGGTTCCCGACACTCACAACCGCACCGAGAACCCGGCCCCGCGCAGGTGCTGCTTGGCGGCGAGGGGCGTCTGCTCGGTGAAGTGGTACATGCTCGCCGCCGCCACCGCCGAGGCCCGGCCGTCGCGCAGCACCTCGGCCATGTGCGCGTAGGTCCCCGCGCCTCCCGACGCGATCACCGGGATGGACACCGCGTCGCTGACGAGGCGCGTGAGCTCGACGTCATAGCCCTGCATCGTGCCGTCCCGGTCGATGGACGTCAGCAGCACCTCGCCCGCCCCCATCGCCTCCGCGTCCTTGGCGAGCACGGCCGGGCTCCGGCCGGCGGGTCGCCGGCCCGAGTGCGTGTAGGATTCGTAGGTGCCGTCGCTCCGGCGCCGCGCGTCGATCGACACCACGACGCACTGCGACCCGAAACGATCGGCGATCTCCCGGATCAACGCCGGGTGCTCGACCGCCGCCGAATTGATCGCGACTTTGTCCGCGCCGACCTTCAAGAGCCGTCGCACGTGCTCCACGGTCCGTACGCCGCCGCCGACCGTGAGCGGCATGAAGCATTCGTCGGCGAGATCGTCGACGGTTTCGAAGTCGGGCGGCCGGCCGTCGTTGGTTGCCGTGATGTCGAGATAGACGAGCTCGTCCACTTCGCGCAGGTTATAGACTTTCACCGCCTGCATGGCGCTGCCCACCCGGCGCCACGAGTCGAAGGCCACCCCCTTGACAAGCCCGACGTCCTTGAACAGCAGCGTGGGCATGACGCGGATCTTCGGCATGGTCCCGGCTCCTACAGCGCGAGGAAGTTCCTGAGGACCTGGAAGCCGAGCCGCTGGCTCTTCTCAGGGTGAAACTGGACTCCGAAGATTCGGCCCCGTGCGATCGCCGAGACGAACCCGCCGCAATGAGGCGTCACCGCGAGCACGTCCTCCTTGTCATGGCAGACCAGATGGTAGCTGTGGACGAAGTAGAAATCGTGGCCCGAGTCGACGCCGGTGAAGAGCGTCGAGGGTCTCGTGAGGGCGACCTCGTTCCAGCCGATGTGAGGGACGCGGCTGTCCTCGCCGGCCGGCTCGAGACGGCGGACCTCGCCGTCAATCCACCCGAGGCCCTCCGTCACGCCGCCCTCGTGGCCCCTCGTCGCGAGCATCTGCATGCCGAGGCAGATTCCGAGGAACGGGATCCCCCCGACCACCGCCTGCTCGCGCAGGATCTGGTCCAGCCCGCGCTGCCGGACGTTGCGGATGCCGTCGCCGAACGCACCGACGCCGGGCAGCACGATGTGCGTCGCGCTCTCGATGTCCTCGGCACGATCGGTCACGATCGGACGGCCGCCGCACTCCTCGATGGCGCGCGCCACCGAGTCGAGGTTGCCCATCCCGTAATCGACCACGGCCACACGCTTCATGAGTTGTCGTAGTTGATCTTGGTCAAGTTGCCGTCTTTGTCCTTGACGAGGCTGCCCCGCGCGTCGCACTCGAAGAGCTTCTTGTTCGTGAACCGATCGCAGATCCGGATGAACTCCTCCAGCGTCATGTCGATCGTCTCGATGATCTCCTCGAGCGGGGTGCCCAGGTACACCCAGGGGAACTTGCCGTCGTGTATCCGGACGAGCCTGACGGCGTCGGCGCGAGAGAGCCGGCCCCGACGGACGTGCATGCACGCCAGGTCGGTGGCGCGCCCGAAGCCGTACTTGAGGAACTTGAAGTAGTCGTGGATGCCGGTCTGCGCGTTGTCGAGGTTCTCGTAGTTGACGAGCGAGCCCTCGACCGGCCGCTGATAGGTCTCGAAGCCGTGCGCCTGGGCGTAGAGCGCATTCGAGTAGCCGTCCCACGGAACGTAGTAGCCGAGGAAAAGGCCGGTCACGCCCACGCGCCGGAGCTCATCGTCGCCCGGGTACGTGTACTGGATCAGGTGCTTCGGCTCGATCCCGTCCTGGCCCATGAGGTCGGAAACCCGGAGGCCCAGGAGCCCGCCGAACTCCTCGAGCCAGCGCCGGGTGAGGACGTTGTCCTCGGCGGCGCCGGCGGGCCCGCCGTACTCGTTCTGGGGGTTCTCACCCCACACGATCAGCGAGACGCCGAACTGGACCGCGATCCGGACCGGAATCGTGAAGATCGTGACGTGCTCCGGCCAGGAGATGTCGCCGACCTGGGTGAGCGCCAGCCGATTGATCTTCCGCCGGACAGCCGGGTTGGTCGTCACCTCGACGTAGTCGACGCCCTGCTTCTTCAAGTTTTCGATGTTCCGCCGCCCGATCGGAGAAAGGTGGTCGGTCGTGGCGGTGACGCAGAGCGGGTTCATCCCGAGCTCGAGCAGGCGAATGGTCTGGAAGTGGCTATCCTTACCTCCGCTTACCGGCACGACGCAATCGTAGTTCTGGCCATCTTTCGGGCGGTAGCGCTCGAGGATCGCCTGGAGCTCGCGCTTACGGCGGTCCCAGTCGACGGCCTGGCGCCGCTCGTAGTTGCGGCATGCACTGCACACGCCCTCGGCGTCGATGAACAGATCGGGCTTGGTCTCCGGCATCACGCAACGCATGCAGTACCTGATGTATCTCATCCCTTGGGCTTCGTCCCCTCGCTCGTCGGCGATCGTTCGCCAGCCAGGACCGCCATCACGGCCACGTCGTGAAACTCGTCACCCTTCCAGACGTGCTGCCGCAACACACCTTCAGGCTCGAAGCCCACGCGCCGATAGAGACGGCGCGCGGGCTCGTTGTGCACGAAGACGTGAAGGTAGACGCGATGCAGTCGGAGCGTCCCGAACGCGTAGCCGAGCAGGAGGCGGCTCGCCTCCGAGGCGAGCCCCTTGCCGCGTGCGCCGGGCTCGCCGATCACGACGCCGTACTCGGCGCGGTGGTGCCTCGAGTCGATGTGGCTGAGCCCGATCGTCCCCACACTGCGGCCGCTCGTGCGCTCCACGATCATGAACTCGAGTCGGTCGCCGCGCGCCTCGACCTCGGCCAGCCACCGGAGGTGTTCGTCGACAGTCGGCGGCCGCTCGCTGAAGAGCCGCGCTTGGACTTCCGGGTCGCTGCGCAAGCGGACAACGTCGGCCGCGTCCTTCGGCCCCATCCGCCGGAGCTGCACGCGCTCGCCCTCGATCATCGAAGATCCTCCAGCTTGATCACCGATTCGGCGGCGATGGAACGCGCCGCCGTGCGTCCCATCACGCGCTCGAGAGCCTCTGGCGGAAGCCCGAAACCGAGCTTACCGCAGCGAAGGACTGCGACGTTCTCGCCCGACAGCTGTTCGCCGGGCCGGATCTCGCGGATGGCGAAGATGCTGCGCCGGGCGAAGGCGCGGAGCTCTTCCTCTTCGGGGAGCGTCTCCTTGCGGCCGTGGCCGAGGGCCTGCTCGGCTTCCCGCACGCGCTGGACGAGCGCGCGGAGCTCGTGCGGTTCGACGGCGAACTCGTGGTCAGGGCCGGGGAGGCGGTTCGACAGCGTGAAGTGCTTCTCGATCAAGCAGGCGCCGAGCGCGACGGCGACCAGGGGCGCGACGACCGGATCACGGGAGTGGTCCGAGAGCCCTGTCGGCAATCCCGTCGCCTCCCGCAGGGAGACGATCGCGCGCGCGTTGACGGCGTCGAGTGGCGTCGGGTACTTGGCCGTGCACTGCAGCAGGACGACCTGGTCGTTGCCCTCCGCCCGGATGATCTCCACGGAGTGCAGGACCTCGTCGAGGACCGCCGCCCCGGTGGACACGATCATCGGCTTGCCCTTGCGCGCGATGTGGCGCAGCAGCGGCGCGTGGGTCATTTCGTACGACGCCACCTTGAACGCGGGCACCCAAGGATCCAACAGGTCGGCCGATTCCTCGTCGAACGGCGATGACAGGAACGCGAGCCCGCGCCGACGACAGTGGCCGGCGAGCTCCGGCACCCAGTCGTCGGGCGTCTCCATGTCATGGACGATGTCGTAGATGGAGCGCGGCGTGTTCAGGTAGTCGCTCGCGCCCGCGGACCTCGGGTAGAGCTTCGCGGCCTTGAACTGCTGGAACTTCACCGCGTCGGCGCGCGCGTCGGCCGCCGCGTCGATGAGCCGGAGCGCCTGCTCGAAGCTGCCGTTGTGGTTGCTGCCGGCCTCCGCGACGATGTAGGCGGGCTCGCCGTCGCCGACCCAGCGTTCGCCGATCCTGACCTTCGTCATCCGGCGGCCCCGAGGTCGGCGACCACGCGCGCCACGCGGCCGGCGCCGCGGCCGTCGACGAGCGCCCGGCCCTGGCGGCTCATTCGCGCGCGGCGCGTCGGGTCGTCGGCGAGCCCGGCGAGCGCGCGGCCGATCTTCGCCTCGAGATCGGCGTCGCCCGCGTCGCCGACCCAGGCGAGCGTCCCGGCCTCCGCGAGCGCGGTCAGGTTCAGGGTCTGGTTCTCGGCGAGACGGATCGCGAGCGCGGGCGTGCCGGTCGCCGCCAGCTCGTACACCGTCTGGCCGCCGCCGCAGAGCGCCACGTCCGCCGCCAGCATGAGCGACGCGATGTCTTTGGGATCCTCGTGGAGCGCCACGCGGCCGCCCGCCGCGTCGACCGCCCGTCGCAACGCCTCACTCCGTCCGGAGAAGGGCCCGACCACCACGTCCTGCTCGACCGCGCCGAGAGCGCGCACCGCCCATTCGACCAGGCGCGACGTGAAATCTTCGGGGTCGCCGCCGCCGACCGTGACGAGGATCCGCCGCGCCCGCTCGGAAACGCTCCGGGCGCCCGCCTGGACGAACTGCCGCCGGAGGAGCGCGTAGCGAGGGCCGAGGAGAAACCGTGTGCGCGGGGCACCGCGGTACTGGAGCCGCTCGGCGCCGGCGCTCGCGTTGACGACGAGATCCACCGGCAGCGCGTGGTCGGCAAGATCGTCGATGACGACCACGCGCTGGCCCGCGGCGGCGAGCCGCGCCAGGTCAGCGGTCCCGAGCGACGGCGAGTCCACGACGAACACGCGCGCCTGGCGGACGCGAGGGTGCTCGAGCGCGCCGGCGAGGTCGCGCGCGGACTCCATCGACACGACGTCGAAGTCCGACGCCGCGAGCCACTCCCGCGCGGCCCGGTCGCCGGCGAAGACGAAGAAGCACTCGACGCCCAGCTCTCGCAGCGCTCCCGCGAGCGTCAGGCAGCGGCGGGCGTGGCCGAGCCCGATGTCGGACCCCGCGTCGGCGCGGAAAGCGACACGCGGCGTGGCCGTCATCGCCGGTAGTGGCCCAGCACCTTCTCCACGGCGTGGACGACGTCCTCGACGTCCGCGTCCGTCATCGCCGGGAAGATCGGGAGGCTGAGGATTCGCTCGTACGCATCCTCGGCTACGGGCCAGCCGCCACGCCGGAAGCCGAGGCGCTCGTAGTAGGGATGCCAGGGAACCGGGATGTAGTGGACGTTGACGCCGATGTTCTCGGCGCGCAGCGCGCGAAAGATCTCGGCGCGCCCGACGCGGAGGCCTTCGAGCCGCAGGCAAACGACGTAGAGGTGCCAAGCCGACTCGCGGTCGCCGAGCGCGACGGGTAGCTCGATCTCCGGCAGCGCGGCGAAGGCGCGCGTGTACCGCGCGGCGATTTCCCGACGCCGGACGATCTGCTCCGGGAGTCGCTCGAGCTGCGAGAGCCCGAGCGCCGCCTGGATGTCGCTCAGGCGATAGTTGTACCCGAGCTCGGTCATCTCGTAGCGCCAGTCCTCGCGTCGCTGGTGCTCCCGCGTGATGCCGTGGTTGCGAAAGGCGCGGGCACGGGAGGCGAGGGCCGGATCGTCCGTGGTGACCATGCCACCCTCCCCGGTCGTGATGTGCTTCACCGGGTGCATGCTGAACGTCGTCAACCGCGCGAGACCTCCCACCGGACGGCCTCGGTACGTCGCGCCGAGGGCGTGCGACGCATCCTCTATGAGGGTGAGCCCATGACGCGCGGCGATCGCGTCCAGGTCATCCAGGTCCGAGGGCTGCCCGGTGTAGTCGACGGTGATGATTGCCCTGGTCCTCGGCGTGATGCGCGCCTCGACCCTCGCGGGATCCAGGTTGAGGGTGTCCGGGCGGACGTCGGCGAACACGACCGTCCCCCCGAGATAGCGCACGCAGTTCGCGGTGGCCGCGAAGGTCAGCGGAGTCGTGATCACCTCGTCGCCCGGACCGATGCCAGCGGCGAATGCAGCAGCGTGGAGCGCCGCCGTTCCGCTGCTCACGGCGACGGCGTGCGAGACGCCGACGGCCTTGGCGAACGCCGCCTCGAACTCGTCGACGGCAGGACCGGTCGTGAGCCAGTCCGATCGGAGCGCCGCCACCACCGCCTCGATGTCGGCCTCGTTCACGCGGTGCCGCCCGTACGGCAGCATCGCAGCCCGGACGGGTCGGCCTCCCTCGATGGCGAGCGCGGAACTCGCTGTCATGCCAGGGGCCCAAGCAGCTGGGTCAGCGCCTCGGGCGTGAGCTGCTGGGGGTTGGTGTCGCTCGCGTAGCGAAAGCCGGGTCGGAGCGGACGGCTCCCCGGCCAGCGATTCGACGCCCGCTCGAGACCGAGCGGCAGGATCACGAACTTGTCATCGAGCTCGAGCGTGTAGCGCGCCTCGTCCTCGGACACCAGGATCTCGTGCGTCTTCTCGCCGGGTCGGCTGCCGATCACGTCGACCTCGCAATCGGGCGCCACGGTTCGCGACAGCTCGAGAATCGTCATGGACGGGATCTTCGGCACGAAGATCTCGCCCCCGTGCATCTCCTCGATGCACCGCACCACGAACCGCGCCCCCTGCTCGAGGGTGATCCAGAAGCGGCTCATGGCGGGGTCGGTGACCGTGATGCGTCCGTTGCGGCGCTGCTCGATGAAGAAGGGGATCACGCTGCCGCGGCTGGCGACGACATTGCCGTAGCGGGCGCAGGAGAACCGGGTCTCCCGGGAGCCCACATACTGGTTGCCATCGACGAACAGCTTCTCGGCACAGAGCTTCGTCGCCCCGTAGAGGTTAATGGGGTTGACGGCTTTGTCGGTGCTGAGCGCCATCACGCGCCTGACCCCGCAGTCGATCGAGGCGTCGATGACATTCTTCGCGCCCATCACGTTCGTGAGAATCGCTTCGAATGGGTTGTACTCACAGGCGGGCACCTGCTTCAAGGCGGCCGCGTGTACGACGACATCGACACCGTAGAACGCCCGGTACAGGCGCTCGCGATCCCGCACGTCGCCGAGGAAATAGCGGACCGGCGAATCACCGGTGTCCGGGAATTGCTGCCGCATCTCGTGCTGCTTCAACTCGTCGCGGCTGAAGATGATGAGCTTCTTGGGCCGGAGCTCCCGGAGCACGACCTCCACGAATGTGCGGCCGAACGACCCGGTGCCTCCGGTGACCAGAACGCTGAGCTCGTGCCAGTTCACGGCGCGGCACCCTGCGTCCGCTGCGTCCGGTACCACTCGACGGTGCGCCGCAGGCCGTCCTCGAAGCTCGTCCGCGCCCGGAAGCCGAACCAGCGCTCGGCCCGGCTCGTGTCGACACACCGGCGCGGCTGCCCGTTGGGCTGGGTCGTGTCCCACACGATTTCGCCCTGGAAGCCGGTGAGCTTCGCCACGACGTGGACGAGGTCCCTGATGCTGATCTCCACGCCGGAGCCGAGGTTCACGGGCTCCGCACCGTCGTAGCGCTCGGCGGCAAGCACGATCGCCTCCGCCGCGTCCTCCACATAGAGGAATTCGCGGGTGGGCGTACCGTCGCCCCAGCATACGATCTTCGGCTCTCCCCGCTCCGTCGCCTCGACGCACTTCCCGATGAGAGCCGGAATCACGTGCGAGTTCTCAGGGTCGACGTGATCGCCCGGCCCGTAGAGATTGACCGGCATCACGTGCGTCGCGTTGAAGCCGTACTGCTGCCGGTACGCCTGCGCCTGCACCAGCAGCATCTTCTTGGCGAGACCGTAGGGCGCGTTCGTCTCCTCGGGGTAGCCGTTCCAGAGGTCGTCCTCGGCGAATGGGACCGGTGTGAGCTTCGGGTACGCACAGATCGTACTGACACCGACGAACTTCGAGACGCCGGCGCGCCAGGACTCGTGAAGAAGCTGCGTGCCCATGAGCAGATTGTCGTAGAAGAATTCGGCGGGATGGGAGCGATTCGCACCGATCCCGCCAACGCGCGCCGCGAGGTGGATCACCAGGTCCGGCCGGGCGTCGCGGAGCACACGCTCGATGTCCTCGCTCCGCCGCAGATCGTAGTCGCGGCTCCGAGGAACGAACGGGCTCAGGCATCCCCGCCCCTTGAGCGCATCGACGACGCGCGAGCCGAGGAAGCCGGCGCCCCCGGTCACCAGCACGCGGTCCATGCTCGTCCCGCTCACTGCACGTCCTCCGCGGCGACCACCGACGCCGTGAGTTGCCGGAGCGTGAGGATCTTGTCCCGCGGCACGTTCAGGCGCGCCAGCTCCGCGACGTGCTGCTCGGGACGATCGAAAGCCGCCAGGATGAGGCCGTCGAAATCCTCGCCGACGAGCTCCGCGACCGGTCGCACGGGGAAGCCGAGGAAATGGCCGTTCGGCTCCCGAGAGAAGACGCCGACGGGCTCGAGCCCGAACTCTTTGAGTGTCAGGTAGGCGAGCTCGGCGGGCTCCCCCGTGCCGTAGAGGACGATGCGCTTCACGCCCGTCCTGAAAAGCTGGCTCAACGACTCACGAAGGGTCTGTCGGGAGCGCTGGTATAGATGAATCGAGTAGGCCAGGTGGTCGTACGTGAGCCGGCTCTTCTCGGCGATCCCCTTCGGCGTGAGGAGGTACCGGAGGCGCTTGCCCGCTGCGGGCTTCTTCGGAAACTCGACGATCTTGATGGACCCCTTCCGGGCCAGGCGCTTGAGCAGCAGGTTGGTCAAGCCGAGCGCCACACCAAGACGCTGGGCGAGCGCCCGCTGGCTCAAGGGGCGGCCTTCGCTGATGGCGGTGAGGATTTCGAGGTCGCGCTCGGCGTGGCGTTCCACGGTCACGCGGCCGGTCGCCGGTCGTTGTTCATCATTTGAACGTTCAGTACTTGAACATGCTGCCCGCCAGCGTGTCAAGAAAAACCGTGATGGCCAACTAAAACGCTCACGAAGTCAGGAAGTTGACCGCCTCCGGCCCTATAATCGCCTCGTGCCTTCGGGTGGGAGCGGGTACGCGATCGAGGACCGGGGAAGCGAGCGCGTCCTCAGAGTCCAGGGGCGAGAGCACCACACGTACTATAGCGAGCGCCTCATCCGGATGCTGATCGAGCGAAAAGGCATCGAGCGCGCCCCCCTCTACTTCCCCTTCAAGGAAACGCGCGGCCGTTCACTTCCTCGAGCGCCTCTTCGCCTACCTGGCCGCGCGGGGCGCCTCCTCGCTCACCGTGCTCGAAGTGGGCTGCTCCTTCGGCCACATCACGGAATACCTGAACGATCAGCCCCGCGTGGCCGTGATCGACACCTTCGACGTCGACCAGGACTTCGTGGAAATGACGCGCGCCAAGCTCGAGGATCTCGGTCTCGCGAAAGTGCGGCAGATCCTCCACCTGACCGATGCGGAGACCACGCGGCTTCCGTTCGCCGATCACGCGTTCGACCTCGTCCTGGCCGTGGGCGTCGTGGAGCACCTCGCGCCAGACGACCGCCACCGCTACGTCGACGAGTGGTACCGCGTCCTCGCTCCCGGTGGTCACCTCGTGATTCTGGATACTCCGAACCGTGCCTTCCCTCTGGAGACACACTCCGCTGGCCTCCCCGGCATCCAGTGGTTGCCTCCGCGGATCGCCTTCGCCTACGCTCGTCTGGTGCGACCACGCTTCAGAGGCGTTCGGTTCGAGGACTTCGACCGGCAGGGAGCCTGGCGCAACGCTTCCCTGAGCGAGTGCTTCCCCTCGGTCGGGAGGAGCGCGTTTGAGGATGCGACAGAAGAGGCGGGCTACGGCTGGCGGTTCTTCCGCGACACTGCGCGGTCTCGCACCCGAAGAGCCTTGCTGCCGTTGTTCGCGGTCGCCTGCCGCACGCTCAAGATGCTCGGCGGCCCGCCTTCGCTGGCGCTACCGTACTTCAACCTCGTGCTGAGGAAGCGCGAGCCGGCCGACCTCACTCACCGATGACTTGGATGCTAATCTCCCGCCTCCGCGGCCCATCGAGCTCCGCGAAGATGATCGACTGGAACCGGCCGAGGGTGAGTTCGGCGTTGTTGATCCCGACGGCGACGGACCGCCCGATCAGCGCCGCGCGGAGGTGCGAGTGCGCGTTGCCGCGCTCACAGTCGGACACGCGCGGATCATCGTGGCGGTAGCCGTCCCGCTCCGGGACGAGCCGCTCGATGAGGTGCTGCAGGTCGTCGATCAGGGCGCTCTGGAACTCGTTGATGAACAGGGCGCAGGTCGTGTGCAAGGTGTTGATCAGCGCGATGCCGGCGGAAATGGGGAATTGCTGAATCGCATCGCGCACGCGCTTGGTGACATCCGAGACCTCGGTGCGCTGGTCGGTCGACAGCGTGAACGAGGTGCTGTACACCTTCATGGTCATGCTCTCTCCGAGGCGCACCACTTGGATTGGCTGGTACACCTCTGGTTGCGCCTAGACCGAACGTTACGATACCGACATATTTCTGGAAAAGTCAATCTCTAGGTCTCAGTGCCGGGTCTCGGCGGGGAACGATCGGACAATTTAGTCCATAGTTTCCCGGCGTTGGCATCGGCGCTCCACCTCACGCCGTCTTGGGGTCCAAGAGGTCGCGCAGCCCGTCGCCCAGTAGATTGAGCCCCAGCACGGTCAGGGCGATCGCGCCGCCGGGGAACACGGCGAACCACGGGTTCAGGGACAGAAAGTTCTGCGCCTCCCGGAGCATGAGTCCCCAGGAAGGGTGCGGCGGCTGGGTTCCGAGTCCGAGATACGCCAGGCCCGCCTCGGCGAGGATGGCGATCGGAAAGCTGGTCGTGGCCTGAACGATCAGCGGCGGCAGGATGTTCGGCAGGATGTGCCGCGCGATGAGGCGGCGGTCACCCGCGCCCAGCGCCTTGGCCGCGACGACGAACTCGCGCTCCCGGAACGCGAGGAACCCCGCGCGCGTCAGGCGGGCGAAGGCCGGGACGAACGCGATGCCGATGGCGACCATGCTGATCGCGATTCCCGGGGCGAACACGGCTGCGAAGAGTAGCGCGGAGAGAATCGCGGGGAAGCCCTGGATCGCGTCGACCAGCCGCATGAACACCTCGTCGATCCATCCCCCCACGTAGCCGCTGAGAATTCCGATCAGCATCCCCACGGCGGCACCGATCCCGACCGCGATCACGCCGACCGCGATCGAGGTGATGGTGCCCGTCATCACGCGCGAGAGCACGTCGCGCCCGTACTGGTCGGTCCCGAACGGATGCGGCCCGGATGGTCCCTGCAGGCGACCGATGATCGACATCGCGAGCGGGTCCCGCGGCGTGTACACGAGGCTCAGCGCCGCGGTGGCGATCAACAACGCCGTGATCGCGGTGCCGAGCGCGAACGTCACATGCCGCAGCGGACGCCACCCGGTCATGGCTGCCAGCGGCTCCCGACGATGCCGAGTCGCAAGCGGCACGAGGCCCGAGCGAGGAGCCGAGCGGAGCGGCTAGTCATAGCGGATGCGTGGATCCAACACCACGTAGAGCAGGTCGACCGCGAAGTTGATGAGCACGATCGACGACGCGACGAAGAGCGTCACGCCCTGCACGACCGGCAGGTCACGAGCGGTGATCGCGCCGAGCGCCAGGCGTCCCAGGCCCGGAAGGGCGAACACCGACTCGAGGATGATGGCGCCCGCCATCAACTGGCCGAGTTGGACCCCGGCCACGGTCACGATCGGGATCAGGGCGTTGCGGAGGGTGTGCTTGCCGATCACCGAGAGCTCGCTCACGCCCTTGGCGCGTGCGGTGCGCACGTAGTCCTCGCCCAGCACGTCGAGCACCGAGGAGCGAGTGGCTCGCACGAGAACCGCCGCCTGGAAGAGCCCGAGCGCGACCGCCGGGAGCAGGAGCGACCGCACGCCCGGCCAGAGCCCGACCGACCAGCCGGCGAATCCGCCGGACTGCACCCAGCCCAGGTGGACGGAGAACAGCAAGATCAGGAGCAGCCCGGCCCAGAAGCCCGGAATCGCGACACCAATCTGCGAGACGGCCATTGCGAGATAGTCGCCGGCTCGCCGGTGGCGCCGGGCCGCATAGAGGCCGACGGGCAGCGCGGTGGCGGCCATGAGCAGCGCCGCCATCAATGTGAGCGGAAGCGTCACCGGCAGCCGGCTCGCGATGAGCCGGCCCACCGGCAGGTCATACTGCAGGGACACGCCCAGGTCCCCCTGCAGCGCGTTGGTGAGCCATTCGACATACTGGAGGGGGAGCGGGCGGTTCAGCCCCAGCGCCTCGCGCAGCCGCGCCGCCGCCTCGGGACTCCCCTCCGGACCGATGATCACCAGCGCGGGATCGCCGGGCAGCACGCGAACGACGACGAACACGAGGCCCGAGACGAAGAAGAGGGTCGCGACGAACGCCACGGCCCTCCTCGCGATGTACCGCCGCACGCCCTTACGCGAGCGGCCGGGCTACTTCGCCCACGCGACCTCTGAGAGATCGAACGCCGGCAGCGGCAGGTCCTTCCAGATGCCCTGCACACCCTTCTTGGTCACGGCCAGCCGCGGATGGATGTAGAGCCACACGACGGGCGCGTCCTCCACGAGCTTCTTCTGCATCCTGACGTACAGCTCGCGGCGCGCCTTGTCGTCGACGGTGATCTCGGACTCCGCGAAGAGCTTCTGGAAGTCCGCGTTGTCGTAGCGGAAGTAGTACTTCGGGTTGGCGTAGTTGGCGATGTCCCAGGCCTCGGCGTGCCCGATGATGGTGAGGTCGTACTCCGCGTCCTTCCACACCCGCGATAGCCACTGGCCCCACTCGACCTGCTCGATCTTGATCCGGACGCCGATCTTCTGGAGCTGCGCGGCGAGGACCTCGCCGGTGCGCACCGTGTAGTAGTACTGCGGCGCGACGCGCAGGACCGCTTCGAATCCGTTCGGGTAGCCCGCCTCGGCGAGCAGCTTCTTCGCCTTCCCGGGGTCGTACGGCATGGCGCCGGACATGTCGACGAAGTAGGGGTTGAGCGGATCGACGTTGGTCCCGAGCACGCTGCCGAGGCCGAACATCGCACCCTTCACCACCTCGGGCTTGTTGATGCTAAGGGTGATCGCCCGGCGCACCCGTACGTCGCTGTACGGCTTGCGCGAGTTGTTCATCGACATGATGACGTCATTCGTCGTCTCACCGATGATCACCTGGAACCGTGGGTCCTTCTGGAGCTCCGGGACGTGCTCGGGGCCGAGACCGAACATCGCGGCGTCGATATCGCCCGCCTTGAGCGCGGCCAGCGCCGCGTTCGGGTCGGAGATGAAGCGGTACGTCACCCGGTCGAGCTTCGGCAGCCCCTTCACGTGATAGTCCGGATTCTTCACCAGCACGATGCGGTCGCCCCGCACCCACTCCGCGAGCTTGTAGGGCCCAGTGCCGATCGGCTCGCTCTTCAGGGTGTCGACGGCCTCGCGCGGGTATATCACGGATCCCTGGCGCGCCATGTTGAGAAGGAAGTTGGCGGTGGTGCTCTTGAGCGCGAAGGTGATCGTATAGTCGTCCATGACGATGATGTCGCCGATCGCCGCGTAGTATCCCGGGTAGGGGTGCTTGGTCTCGGGGTTCATCGCGCGATCGATGACGAACTTCACGTCGGCGGCCCGGAGCTCGCGCCCGTTGTGGAAGCGAACGCCGCGCTTGAGGAAGAACGTGTAGTTCTTGTTGTCCGAGGTGTGCCAGCGCTCCGCGAGCCACGGCACGATCTTGCCGTGGCGATCCACCTTCACCAGGCTCTCCTGCACGTTGTAGAAGACGACCACCGCCGTCGCGGAGGCCGGCGTCGCCGTGAGATCCAGGCCCGGCGGCTCCGTTGCGCTCTGCACGACGAGGTTCTGCGCGGGCGCCGCGGCGGGCGACACGAGCAGACCGAACGCGAGCGCGGCGAGCGGCCGCAGCGTTCCAAAGTGGTGCACCGGGGCCCCTCCTAGCGTTTGAGCGACGACCTGAAATGCTCGACCGTCCGCCGGAACCCCTCGTCGAAGTCCACCAGAGGCGCGTAGCCCAGCAGCCGCTTCGCTTTCGAGACGTCCGCGAGCGTGTGTGGCACGTCGCCGGCGCGCGAGGGGGTGTGTCGCCGCTCGAGGCGGCGCCCCACGATCGCCTCGAGCTTCGCGACGATCTCGAGAAGGCTCACGCGGCTTCCGCAGCCGACATTGAACACCTCGCCCGGCGCCGCGGGCGCCTTGGCCGCCAATATATTCGCCTCGACGACGTTGTCGATGTAAGTGAAGTCACGCGATTGGGTGCCGTCGCCGTGAATCTCGAGCGGCCGGCGGGAGAGCCCCCACAGGATGAAGCGGGGGATCACCGCAGCGTACTCCGACTTCGGGTCCTGACGCGGGCCGAACACGTTGAAGTAGCGGAGCCCCACCGTCTCGACGCCGTAGAGACGGGTCCAGATGGTCGCATACTGCTCGCCCGCCGCCTTCGACGCCGCGTACGGCGAGATCGGCGCCGGCGACTGGTCTTCGCGCTTCGGGAGATCCGGGCGGTCGCCATAGACCGACGACGACGACGCGTAGACCACGCGCGGAACCCGGCAGCGCCGGGCGGCCTCCAGCACGTTGAGCGTGCCGTTGACGTTGTTCGCGTTCGCACCCAGCGGGTCCTTCACCGAACGCGGCACCGACCGCATCGCCGCTTGGTGGAAGATCACGCGGGCGCCGCGCGCGGCGCGGAGGACCACCGACAGGTTGCGGATGTCCCCGCGGAGCACCTCGAGGTGGTGCCGGAAGCGCGGCGCGAACCCGAGGTTAGCGCGCGCGCCCGCCGAGAAGTTGTCGAGGACGCGCACGCGCGCGCCGTCCGCGAGGAGCCGCTCGACGAGGTGCGAACCAATGAAGCCAGCGCCGCCCGTCACGAGCGCGAGGTCGCTCACGCGGCGATTGTATCATCGCCGACTCGAGCGACCCGTCCAGCGCGCTGCTTGACACCCCGG
>Ga0209157_1001533_pt1 | contig 19213 bp, 17 predicted proteins | sample GraSoiAngelo_135_FD_185892 | JGI IMG/M metagenome (GOLD analysis project Ga0209157, IMG submission 185892) | Grasslands soil microbial communities from the Angelo Coastal Reserve, California, USA - 14_0929_05_40cm (SPAdes) (version 2) | ecosystem: Environmental > Terrestrial > Soil > Grasslands ...
TCGGCTCCGTTAACAGATGTTCGGCAGCCAATAACAGCGCCGGCGCGAGAGCGAGGCCTGCGGAGAGCGGCAAGTGAAGCCACCCCATCATGTGACCGGACAACATGAACGCGAGGCCGCTCACCAGCGATGCAGTCATACCAAGGCCAAGCGTTCTCGCCAGAAAGAACATACCGACTCCGGCCAACCATAGCTTCAGGAAGACTTCGCCGAAGTGGTTCGGCACCGCTGACAGGAAATGTTGCGGCAGCGAAAAAACCGTAAACGCCGAAATCTGACCATTCCCCAGCAGAGGACTGCCCATGAACGAGTAGGGGTTCCAAAGTGGCCAGCGGTGTTCGGAGAACGCCCGGCGAATCAGTTCCTCCCATGGTTCAAACGTAAACACCGGATCGGCGAGTAGCGAGTTCTTCGGTCCGGCGCTACCGCGGTTGAGGTCATGCCACGGCGCAAAATCAGAAAGAACGTCGGCGGGGAAGAAGAGATCTTTGAAATGGAACCCATTGCTCGAGGCAATAACCGCGACAAGAGTGATGATCGCGATTGACAGAATCTCCTTCCGCCGATCATTCGCTTTCATACAGGTGTTGCGCCGAAGCTGTCCTCAGATCGAGAAAAAACATCAAACCTGTCGTTAAGCTTGGGAGGCAAAATCGTATAAGGAATCCATGGCATCATCAGGGCCCGAACAACCTTCCCTGGATCTGATGGCCCGGCACGAAGCGCTGTTCGATATAGCGGACGTCGTCTGCACGTATCGCGACGGCCAAAGCTTGATGCACCATCTCGCGGCGCGTCTCCAGAAGCATAAACGAAATAAGCGGGTGTGCGTGAGTATCGAAGCATCCTGGAACCGAACGAGCGGTCTTCGGAGTGTCGTGTAACGGGGCGCATTATGTAATCCGCCGGGCAGGTTCACGGGCGGTCTCCCCAGGTCTGGCCCTATTTTCCGGGATGGGCGGAGAAAATAAGTGCAGCCGAGGGGCCGCATGGGTGGAGAGGTGGGCGCACGAATTCTCAATCGTGGCAAGCACGACGATTATTCGAAGGCGAAAGGGAGTTCACGGAATGCGGTAGACCTTGAACAGCGCATCAAAGTATTTAGGGTACGCTGCCGCAGCAACCTTCGATTGTATGATCGGGATGTTCTCGTCATTGCTCGTCAGCAAGCGATCTCCACGCAAGCATTTCACCTTTGCTCGTCAGCAAAAGCGATTTCCTCGCGAGCATTTCGCTTTTGCTCGTGAGGGAAGGCGATTTCCTCGTTGCCGTCGAACTGGGGTCGTTTTCCGACGATCTGTCCCCCTCCGGCGGACCCCAGCCTGGCCAACCGCGCGACGGTCCGCCGGCCCCCTCACTCCAACTATGAATGCGACATCGATTCTTCTCGCTTCCGGCCCACCCGAAGCTCCCAAAACGCGCTCAAATTCCCTACAGACTCCCGCACTCTCGACGTTGGCCGTAGTAAAGATACCTATCTCGCCGCCCAATACCAGAGGTTAGCGGCGCGCCGAGGAAAGAAAAGAGCCGCACTCGCCGTGGCTCACACCATTTTAGTCATTGCGTACCATGTGCTGCGGCGACGGCAGCCCTATCGAGAACTCGGCCCCAATTTCTTCGATGAACGCGACAAGACTCATGTTCAAAGGCATCTCGTTCAACGATTGGAAAAACTGGGCTTCACTGTCGAATTACACCCGGCGGCATAGTTTCAACCGAAACCGACGGCTTTGCACGCTCTGACTGGAAGTGTGTCTCCCCGAAGAAGACAAATTTTCATAGGAGACCCATTCTGCGACACTGAACGGCCGCCACCTGCCGACTCCCCCCGCTTTTATATTTCCTACATTCTGTCCATCGATCCACACGTTACCCGAACTCGGCCATTCCAGGCCGGCGATGATGCGCAGCAAAGTCGATTTCCGCAACCCGAGAGGCCTACTGCCGTAACGGTCTCGCAATCATCGATCTGCAGTGAAACATCGTCGAACGCCTTGAAAGTTCCGAAATGCCGGCTCACATGATCGATTCGAATCGCTGGCATGTGTTCACTAAAATCGTTTCACGAGCGTTCGATGGCTATCAACATTTCCTTCACAGGGCATGCGGGGCAGGGGACAGCAAAAAAATACGGGGCCTTCCGGCCCCCGTTTAACGAAAGGAGAGTGAGACAAAAAAGAAGATCTATCCGGCGATGCGCTCCGCGAATTCAGCCGTCGGCATTTGCAACCGGCCGGAACGGATTGTGGCCATGCGGTTGTGGCGCAGCATCTGATTTTCTGCTTCAAGTTCCCTGACACGACGCTTCAGTACATCGATCCTGGCTTCCATGTAATCGTACATTTGAGCTGAATCGCGGTTATCAATAGTAAGTCCATTATGACCGGTCATAAGTGCCTCCTTTGGCTTCATCCTGGCTCATCGGCGCCACGTTCCCCTATATCGCAGCTTGGATGCCGAACTTACGTCCGCCGCACGCGCTCCGGCCGAACCTGCCTGCCCGCAGCTATTTAGATTGCCGATTGCGATTTGAGCGGACGTATTCTGATCGAAAACGGCGCCCGCGAAAGAGTCAAAGGGTTGACTTATAGCGGCAGAACCTGACACGAGATCGAAGGCAATATCATGAATTCAAGCGACCTTGAGGCTGTCCCAAATCCCGGTAACATCGCTGAAAAACTGTCGGTGTTTTGACGATATGTCAATGCCGGATGAAATTTCCCAGAGTTCCGGTTGAAAATTCCCCACCCCAGGTTTTCAGTATCGTTTGGACAGAAATTTCCTCGCGAGGTTCGTTTATAGACGACGTTCGGTCTCGGGTTGAACCTGGATTGGAGGTCATGGCTTTTTCCTGGATTTGGCGTTGCCATCGGACTCCGCTGCGTCCAAAACGCGCCGCCTGAGGGCGGCGCGTTTTGGACGCAGCGGAGTCCGATGGCAACGCGGGCGCGAGCGATGATGGTGCTTCCTGCTCGGATCGCGGCAGGAGTCCGGCACGGCGGCGATCCTTGAACCGATAACTCTCACCACGAATGTTGATCGTTGTGGAATGGTGCAGCAAGCGTGGTGAAGCCGGTCAGGTAACGCGGGATCCGCTCCAACGCCGACAATGACCGTGCGCAAGGCGTCGTTACTTACAATTGACAGTCGATAATCTGTATCCAAAACTCGGCGAAGTCTCTGAAGTGGCATCGTGCTCCCGGTCCGCGGTTTCACGTGTGTAAAACTGGTTACTACCCAGCGCGTTGTCCTAACGCGCCACGTCCTTCCTGAAAGTACTGCACATTCCTCTCGGTCAGATGTGAACCTTCCCCGAGGAATACGCCCTGACCAAGTCGAATTAATTTACCAACTCATAACCCAATGGTCGGAGTTCAAATCCTTCCCGTCAATTGAAGAATCATCTGTTAGAACCGCCGCTTTGGTTGCCGTTTTCATTTTGTGCGAGTTTTTGTACGCGTTCTGAAGCGTAAAGGCGTCGAAAGCGCGCCGTGCCATTCACGACCGGCTTTCGTGACAGTGCAGTCGTACCGGCGGGCTGATCGGACTGCATGTCACGCGAACCCGCTCCATAAACGGTAAGGGATCGCTGGCGTTGTCTGGATCGCCGTATTGGACCGTGAACGTGATCGTCTGGTTACGAAGGTCCAGGGCTGGATCGCCGATCAGCCGGCTGTCGAACATCTGCGGATCCATATGGTGATTGTGCTCCCGGAACCACGCCTCTCCGCGCTCCCGGTAAACGGCGGCGACGCGGTCGATGAAAGCCTGCCGGACCGGTTCGGTGGGAGTAGGAGGATAAATGACACGGTCCTGGCGCGACTCCGGATCAAAAACGGCGATTTCCAGCGCGTGCGTTGGCGCGAAGTGGACTTGATTGCGATGGTAAACGATGCTTTCGTCCGGCAGCGTCAGCAGCTCCCAGCCGTTTAACTCGCCGACAATCTTCAGGTCGCGTGAGATCACGTAGAACGCCTCGGCCGAAGGATTGATGTGATAAGAGGCCTGGAAATATTTTTTGCCAGGCGACGGAGTGACTGGAGTGTTCAGGAAGTCGTCGGGATATTGCCGCAGATCCGAAATGTTCGCGGCCGCGAAGACGTCGCGTACAGTTGGCGCACTTCGTTGGACCTGCTGGATCGGCGAAATGCCGATCCAGACGAGAATCAGTGCGCTTAAAATTGTCCCGAAATAGTTCATGACTGGCCGTATTGTATACAGCGGTCAGTAAATGGAGCGATGAAGAAACGCCGGCTCATCATCAAGATAATCGTTCTCGCCGCTACGATCGCGATCCTGTTCGCGCCACTGCCCTTCGACCATTCGACGCGAATTGAGAACTCGGTCACGATCGCCCGTCCTCCCGAAGCGGTTTATACATACGTCACAACTCCGGGGAACTGGCCGAAATGGCACCCTTCTTCACTCGCCGTTAGCGGCGCGACAGACCACTCGCTGAGTTTAGGCGAGACCGTGACCGAGGATTTTCGCGTCGCCGGGCGCACGGGTCGCGTGGTGTGGAGGGTGGTCGAGGCGGCGGCGCCGCATTCATGGACGATTGATGGAATGATCGGGAATCGCGCCGCCGGTACGGTGCGCTATTCCCTGGCGGCTCGGGCCGGCGGAACGGACTTCAAACGGGAATTTGTCTACCATGCGCCAAACCTGCTGTTCGTCGTCCTGAACCGCCTCTCCATTCGTGCTCAAATCGATGCGGAATCCGAACAGGCGGTGCGGCAGTTAAAGGTTGTCCTTGAATCCGGGCCGGGTTCCTGAGGGTCATCTGATGGAACGGGTCCTGGCTTGCGCGTGGCCTCCGCTGGCCGCGATCTCCTGAGCTTGACCCAACGAGCTGGCTTCTGCCAGCGTCGGATTGCTCCTATATTCAGATTTTCCAATTGTCGCGGGGCTATCGCTGTGGTCGGTATGGACTAACGAACGGCTTGCGTAACGTGGCGTTGAGTGAAACAAACGAAAACTGCCGGCCATTGGTGTGCCTCGTGTAGGCATAGTTTTGATCGACACGCCGGGGGTGCCCGACGGCTGCAATCCGCTGGCTCTCGAGATAACGCCTGGTATCGGCAAATCCGTTTTCTCCAAAGTCAGACGTGGCCTCTCCATGAGGCCTTCGACCGCTCGCCCGCAGCATGATGTCTCCCACAGCGACGATGGCCGCGGTCGCCGGACGTGGGACGTAGATCTGGGTGATATATCGGTTTCGCCAAGATGGTTGTGATCTGGGCTCATCACAATAACTCGTTTGTAGGAACCGCAGGACGCCAGGGCAAACGTGTGTGCGATGAGGTTCCGCGCCAGGAGGTGGTGGGGAACCGTAATGCCGGAAATGTGCTGTTGCGGCCCAGCGCCGGCTGCAGCCTTTGAGATCGCAGACAGAAAAATCGATTTGTCCGTAAATTGAGCAGGCACCGATGTCAGAAGCAACGCTGCAAGCAGGAATTGCACGAGGCCTATTTGGATAGAAGCGCGTGATAGGAAAAAGGCTTCAAAGGAAGTGACGAGGCCGTTTCGTAAACTCGTTTTTTCCAATCCTCGTCCGTTAGACGGGTTCCATTGCGTTCGCTGAATTCATAATGATTGAATGCCAGCCCCACGACCAGGCGCGGGCTGCTCTCATTATCGACAAAGGCAATCATCAGATAGGGCTCTCCTGTGGCTTCGTAGAGAACCTTGTTCTCGACAGCATCCGTGTGGAGGTCGGCGATCAGTGCGACCTGGCCGGAGTCGTCGTGCGGCTCATCGCTGCCGCTAAATGGAGCAGCCATGAACGACAATTGCGTCACGCGCAGCTTTTCAAATTCGTCGCCGGTGATCGCCTGTCCCTTCAGCTCTTTTTGTGCCAACCCCTCGTAGAAGGTAACGATTTGCTTGAACTCCTGAAGCCTCGATAATGCGGTGTGGTTTTGAAATACGTTGTTCGTACGGAAAGACTGTTCTGTCTGGCTGATCAGAGCAACCAGTCTCTTCCAGAAATCGAGATTGGGTTCGATGAACCCTTTCACGACGGGCGGAAGGGGTGACTCCTCGTCGTCCCCGGGACCTCCCTGTTCCGCATAGCTCTGTTTCGCGTATAACAATGTGTCGTGTTTGAGTTCGGTATAGGAACCCAGGAAAGTCTGGATTTGTTTGTCAGGAAAAACAGGGGAACGCATGTAAGCCGGATAAGCGGCATCGTTATACGGATGAGTCAGCGTCGATAAGAGATCGAGCCACGCGGTGCCCAGCGATCCTGCCCACTCCTCCGGCTTTATTTTCCGCAAATCGCTGGTTTTGTTATCCAATCGGGACAGGAATCCCGATACTTCGGCCGGACTGAATCTTTTTTCATTCGACAGAAATTCCGATACGTAGGTCCGGGCCCGGGCATCTCCAAGAGCTGCCGGTACGAAAAGCGCAGTCGGCGTCGATGGTAACTTGACGGGGGATGCTTCCTGCCCGGCAGTCAGGTCATTCAGGATCCAGGCATCGAAGGTGAATTTCTGGCCAAAGATTCGAAAACCCGAAGACGCGCTGAGCAAATCCGCCTTGGTCTTTGAACGGATACCTGGATCGATCACCACATCCGAAAGAATCCTGGGTTTCCGGAGCTGGTCGATATTGTCTTTGATCCTTCCGATAGCGGCATCACCAACCAGATCGCCGGAAGTTCCCGTGGCGTCTTCCAGAATATTGCCTAAAAAGGTGTGCCACTCGCTGTAAGTGACGTCGTCGGTTTTGCCGGCGTAAAAATCTGTGATATCGGTAATCTTTTGCCAGGACACCAGCGGCACGACTCCATCGTTTCCCTTTGCGGCAAAAAGACTCATCAGCAGATTCGCGTCCTTGATACCGACATCTTTACCAAGGAGATAACCGTTCCGGCCGAGATACATCATCGTCCGAAAATACGCTCGGAGGCCCGAATCTCTGGTGTAATGGCCGCGTGGCAGGTATTGCGTGTAGTCGGCCATCGAACCGTCTTTATATTGTTCCCACAACGGAGAGGGTGTAACCGCATCTGCGGTATAAATCAACCGGAGTTCTGCCAGTCCTTTACTGACAAGGTCCGGGGCGAGGGCTGAGGAATACTTCGAAAAGATGGTTTTCGCGTTGTCAAACCTGTCGATCTCCCGATCACCGGTTAAATACTTTTCTTCTTCGCCTGGATCGGAGAAATAGTCCGGTTTTACGCTTCTATTTTCCAGGAGCGCGCGCGCCACATTGATTTGGGCGAGAATGTTTTGATATCGGACGGCAATCTCCGGCGCAGCTCGACCTGCCGCCTGGGCGGCATTATTGGCGAGCCCGGTCAAGAATGTACGGAGGAGTGGAGACAGTTCGTTCGCCTCGAGCTCCATCAACGTCAGGTCGAAATACTTGTGGTAGGCATGCAGAACGATGTCGGGTGTTATCAGTTTGGTGTTCTGCGGCGTTCGCTGATGGGGAGAGTAGTCTCCTCCGATTCCATCAAAGTACGAAAGCATGTCGTCGAAGTTCTGATGATTGGGCGGACTTAGAGGAACAAGCAGAAACTTATTCTTCTCCAGGTAATCTGCCTGCTCCTGACTGAGCCGAAGTCCGTGCGCCGCTGCGATGGCGTCCAGATTTGTGGCGTGACCAACCGTGCTCGCGCCGGCCAGCAAAGAGGAAAGCTTTTGCTGTGACACAAGGGATGCCTCGGTTGGCAATGACTCCTTATGCGGCTTCGTAAGCAAGGACAAGGTTTCTCCGGCCAGGCCGGCCAGAACTGTCGCGATGAGGCCCATCAGAAGATCCCTGCGATCAGATTTCCTGAACACGGCCCGACTATAGCACCGGCGCACGAATTCCTATCAATCACAGGCCCGTAAATTCCTACTAGAAAGAACGAGACTTAAGGCAGGGGGTCGCGGACGGGTTCAAACTTGCCGTCCAGATCAGGTTCAAAGCGAAACCTGGTCATGCGGTTATTTCGAAGTATGTATAGGCCATTCGAAGGCGCCGATGAACAATGCGTCGTTTCGGCGAAGCATTGTGAGCGCGATGTCGGGGATGTCATACCGCGTTACATTGCCCGTTGAAAGGTTGTAGCTGATCAGACCACCGCTCCAAGCTGCGCCTTCTGGATACCTCGCCAGGCCTGCCCACACAACATCCGTTTCAACCAACAAGGCGGATATGGACCAGTCTACGAGCTCGGGAATCGAAAAGACAGTGAACCGTTTAGTGCGGGTATCGAAATAGCCAGGACCACCCACACCGGTGCTTCCTTCGCCGTCATAAAATGTCTTTCCAAACCAGATGCGCTCGCCAACCGAAACCGACGGCTTTGCACGCTCTGACTGGAAGTGTGTCTCCCCGAAGAAGACAAATTTTCATAGGAGACCCATACTGCGACACTGAATGGCCGCCACCTGCCGACTCCCCCCGTTTTTATATTTCCTGCATTCCGCGCTCGCCGAACTGACACGTTCGATTCTGAACCCATTTAATGTCCTCGAAATCCGCCGGCTCGCCCTGAAGTGGATTGCTCTAATTGTTGACTTCTCTTTGGCCCGACGGCATTAAGAATGCTTTGCCATTTCGACTTTGGTGACCCGAAGAGTCTTTCCGTTTGAGCATTGACCAGTGGTGAGGAGTTGATCGGCCAACTAGTCGAAAAGTTGGTGCCGGGGCGGTGATCAGGCAACGCACACCGGGCATCGCAACCATCGAAACCGACCAGGGAGGGTGGCTACGACGGCGATCCGCGACAGAATGAAAGAAGGCGGAGTAGAAGCTCAGGGCGCTTCTTTCAAGTGCTTGAACAAACTGTCACTGTACCTTAGCGTCCTTGTGTTCCTCATCGGTGCGCTGGTTTTGGGCGGTTCGTTCTTCCACGTTCCGATCCTCGTCACAGTGCAGCCCGGTCTTGCCTCGATGAAGGTCAATTCGGCCACCGCACTAATGCTTGCGGCGTTGTCGCTCTGGTTACTCCAACAGGACGTGCCCGGCATTCGATCCCGAATCGGAACAATTTGCGCCGTTATTGTTGGCATGATTGGACTGCTCACATTGACGGAGTATTGGTCCGGAATCGATCTCCGCATTGATGATTTGCTCCTGGCGACACCGCCGAGCGAATCAAATAACCCGTTTCCGTCGCGCATGTCGCCCATCACGGCGTTCTGTTTCGTTTGCGCAGCTATTGCCTTGCTTCGGCTGGATATCGGCTGGAAGCGTCTGAGAATTTCCGAGATTGCGAACGCAGCGTTGCTGGAGGCGTCGGTGCTGGGCTTGATGGGCTACGTCTACGGTGTCCCTTCGCTTTATCGCATCGGCTCCTACAATCCACTGGCGATCCATACTGGGTTTGCGTTTTTGATCCTCGGCGTCGGCATTTTCGCAGCTAGGCCCGAGAGAGGTCTGATCTTGATTCTGGCGCGCCGCACCCCTAGCTCGGTGCTGTTATGGCGGATGTTGCTCGCAGCCATCGTCGTCCCGCTGGTTTTCGGCTGGCTTCGCCTCAAAGGGCAACAGGCTGGATATTTCGATACACGGTTCGGACTGGCGCTTTATGCAACCTCCATGATCACAAGTTTTGTCGCGTTGATCTGGTGGATGGCACTGTGGATTGACCGGGCCGAGATGGAGCGGCAGGAAGCGGAAAAACGCACTGCTGCTGACTTGCACGCCATGACACGCCTCAATGAGGTCGCAAATCGATGCATTGGCGAAAGAAATGAGCTGCATAAATGTCTGGTTGATATTGTCGAGACGGCCATCGCTATTACGGGAGCGGACAAAGGCAATGTCCAGTTGCTCGACTCAGCCTCCGGCGCCCTCACCATCGCGGCGCAACGCAGCTTCGAAGAGCCTTTCCTGAAGTTTTTTGCCAACGTTCGCAACGATGCTTCCGCGTGCGGCTCGGCCATGCAATCGGGCGAGAGCGTGATCGTCGAAGACGTGACGCGGAGCCAAATTTTCGCTGGCCAAACTTCGCTCAGCGTGCTACTCGATGCCGGCGTCCGCGCGGTGCAATCCACGCCTTTATTGAGCAGCACTGGGAATTTGTTGGGAATGATCTCGACTTACTTCCGCATACCTCATCGGCCGAGCGAGCGAGAATTGCGCCTCATAGATCTGTTGGCACGTCAGGCCGCAGACTACCTGGAGCGTAAGCAGACGGAAGACCAACGTGAACGGCTTCTGGCACGCGAACAGGTTCTGCGCGCCGAATCCGAACGGGTTAGCCGAATCAAGGATGAATTTCTGGCAACTATTTCTCACGAGTTGCGCACGCCGCTCACTGCCATCCTGGGCTGGTCTCAGCTACTAGGAAGGGGCGATCTGTCGCAAGCGCAAGCGGAACGGGCTATGGAAACTATCCAACGTAATGCCAAAGCCCAACTGAAGCTTATTGAGGATCTGCTGGATGTATCACGCATCATTTCCGGCAAGCTCCGAGTCGAGTGCCGTCCCGTAGAATTACACGAAATTGCCGCTCATGCCATCGAGGTGATCCTGCCGACGACACAGGTCAAAGGCGTACAGCTCAAAGTTGATCTGCAGCCAGGGATTCCAACCGTCAGTGGCGATCCTGACCGACTGCAACAGGTGATCTGGAATTTGTTGTCCAATGCCGTGAAGTTCACGCCAAAAGGGGGATGGGTACGAATCACGCTGGACAACCCTCCCGAAGGCGTTCGTTTAGTGGTTGAGGATTCAGGAGAAGGAATTGAGCCAGAATTTGCGCCCTATATCTTTGATCGCTTCAGCCAGGCGGACAGCAGCATGACCCGTTCCCACGACGGTCTTGGTCTAGGTCTGGCCATTGTCCGCCACTTGGTCGAGGCGCAGGGCGGTTACGTTTATGCCTGGAGTGCAGGCAAAGGCAAGGGAGCGAAGGTCACGGTCATCTTACCGGCTCAGGATGCACCAGCGAAGACTCCCCCCGCCTCGCAGCCGGTATCGGCCGAACGGCGACCGTTATATGGATGCCGTCTTCTCGTGGTCGATGACCGACCCGACGAATTGGAGTTGTTCAAAACGGTCTTACGGGCAGAGGGCGCGGAGGTAATCTCGGCCAACAGCGCTGCCTCCGCACTGGACTGGTTGCGAGAAGACCCCCCTGATGTTCTCGTCAGTGATATCGCAATGCCGGAACAGGACGGCTATGAATTGATCCGCAAGATGCGGAAGCTTCCGCAGGCAAAAAGCATTCCAGCTATCGCCCTGACAGCGTATGCTCGCATCGAGGATCGTGAGCGCGCCCTCGCCTCTGGGTTTCAGGCATACGTCTCAAAGCCGGTTGAACCTGAAAGGCTCATTGAAGTTGTCACCAGAGTCGCGCAGCGCGCGGGCACCAGAAGATTGATTCGCCTCACCAGAAGGTAACAAAGAACAGGCCGTTTGCCCGCTAAGGCTTCCGAAGCAGTGGGAAACGGACGCCATGGTCTGCATTCAGTTTCTGAGTTGCTTCAAGAACCAAATCTGCAATCGGAATTTGGGTGGAACTTCGTTCTGTAAAAGCCCAGAGGGTCTGCCCACAATCGCATAAGCTTGAACTTCCATCTGGCGACTATCATGGAATACCAGCACGGGGAGAGATGTTTCTCCAGCCTGTGTTCTGATATGGTTGTTAGGGCGATTTGCTTGATTTGCTCAAGAGAAGCGTCTAGGATCGGAGAAAATTGAGTCTCGCCATTCGGGGGAATTTTCTCCAGGAGGTTCGATATGAGGACTATTTGGAAGCGCCGGGACTTGGGCGTCCTATCTGTGTTGCTCGTATTCATCATGGTGAACACGGCGGCGGCGCAACAAGTCACCTTTACCAAGGACGTGGCGCCTATTCTGCAGGAGAAGTGTCAGGTCTGTCACCGGCCAGGCACCTTTGCGCCGATGTCATTGCTGACCTATGAAGAGGCCAGACCGTGGGCAAAGGCAATCAGGGAGAAGGTTTTCGCCCGGGAGATGCCGCCGTGGCACATCGACAAGAATGTTGGCGTGCGGCATTTCAAGAACGACCGATCGCTTTCCGACCAGCAGATCGGCACGATCGTGAAATGGGTGGACGGTGGCGCGCCGGGAGGAAACCCCGCCGATATGCCTCCACCGCGCGAATTCGAAGACCAGGACAAATGGCACATCACTCCGGATCTCGTCGTGGAACTGCCCAAGGACATTATCGTTCCTGCGAAATGGCCCGACCGGTGGATTGATGTCGAGGTGGATCCCGGCCTGACCGAAGACCGCTACATCCTGGCGATCGAGACCAAACCCACGAAGGGTTTCAGGGTCGTCCACCATGCCGTGACCTCCATGAAGCACGACGACGATCCTCCTGGCGATACTCGAGTCACAGCGCAGGGTACATTCCTTAACGAATACGCTCTCGGGAAAAACGCTGATGTGTTTCCCGACGGCGCGGGGCGCTTGATGAAGGCGGGAACCAGGATCAGTTTCAATCTCCATCTTCACGCGATTGGTCAGGAGACCGCGGCGAACGTGGCTCTTGGCTTGAAGTTCTATCCCAAAGGTTACGTGCCCAAGTTCGTCGAAATTACGGAACATGCCGGCGATCAGCCGGATCTGGATATTCCCGCGAACACCAATGACGTCCGGTCCGAAGGCTACACGACCTTGACAAAGCCGGCCCGCATCCTGTCGTTCCAGCCGCACATGCACAACCGCGGAAAAGCGCAATGCATGGAGGCCATCTATCCTGGAGGACGGAAGGTCGAAACCCTGAGCTGCGTCAGCAATTACCAATTCGCATGGCACCTTGTTTATCTCTACGCTGAAGACGAGCAACCGCTGCTTCCGGCAGGGACGACGTTGCACGTCGTCTCCTGGCACAACAACAGCGCTTCGAATCGCTTCAATCCGGACCCGGACAACCTGGTCACTTTCGGCCAGCGAACTATAGACGATATGGCCTTCGCGTGGATCAGTTATTACTATCTGTCCGATGAGGAGTACAAACAGCAACTCGAAGAACGAAAGGCCAAACAACAGAAGCCGACAGCCGGGAACTAGGATGAGAATAGGAAATAGCCACAAAAAAGCACAAAAATTTCTGTGTCTTTTGTGCCTTTTTGTGGCTTTTCCCTTGCTCGGTGTGGGAACGATTGCTGTGCGCGCGCAGATCAAGTACGCCCGAGGACAGAACGTCGCGCCAGCATTTGAAGGATGGGAACAGAATCCCGACGGAAGCTACAACTTCGTGTTCGGTTATCTCAACCGCAATTACGAGGAAGAAGTCGATATTCCCATCGGTCCGAATAACAGTATCGAGCCGGGTGGAGACCGAGGCCAACCCACGCATTTTTACCCCCGGCGGCAGCGATTCGTATTCCGAGTGACGGTCCCGAAAGATTGGGACAAGCAACAGAGAGTTGTTTGGACATTGACTTCGCGAGGGCGAACGGAACAGGCGAAGGCAGGGCTCCAGCCGGAATGGGAACTCAACGACGAGGTGATCTCAGAGAACAACGGCGGCGGCGTCCTTGCGGCCGGTAACGAACCGCCATCGATCACAGGAAGCCCCGCTCAAACGATCACGCTGCCCGATACTGCCACCCTAACCGTAACGGCCAAGGACGACGGGCTTCCAAAGCCTAATCCCCGTAGAACAACTGCGGCGGCGAACCCGGATTCCAATCCCGATGCCGAACGGCCTCGCCGCGATCCAGGCGTACAGATCAAGTGGATCTTGTATAGAGGACCCGGCGAAGTTCAATTTGATCCCCCGGCCAGTCCATACGTTTACGGCCAACCCATCACGCTGACATCGAAAATTCGTTTCAGCGCGCCAGGCACGTACGTGCTTCGAGCCGTCGCCAACGATGGGCAACTATCCTCCACATACCACGTAACGGTGACAGTGAATCCGGCGGGCCGCTGACGCGCAACAGTCCAGGTGCGGCCAGCAGTGCTAGTTTTTTGCGGTGTTTGGTATATTGTCTCCCCAAAAGCACCCAAGCGGGCGGAGGGTTACGATGGTCCATCCCATGGCCGGTACAGCAGGGAAAGACTCGCTGAAGGAGGTAGCCTGGGTCGTTGTCTTTCTCCTATCGACAGTGTTCGCGCTTCTGGCGTGGACGTTGCCTGCACGAAGCCAGGCAGCCAATGCGGCGCCTTCCGTGACGGCAAAGCCCGGGGAGTGGCGATATTTGAATGGCGATCCACAAGCGACGCGTTACTCGCCGCTCGACCAGATCAATAAGGACAATTTCAAGGATCTGAAGATCGCCTGGCGCTGGAAAGCCGCGATCGGGCCGGCGCCGTCCTCTCTTGGCGGCACAGCTCAGGGCAATGGAGATCCGGTGCTTGCCATGTATAAGAGCGAAGCGACCCCGATCATGGTCGGCGGCGTCTTGTACGAGTCGGCCGGCGGTCAACGCGTGGCCGTTGCCATCGATGCGGCCACGGGTAAGCAATTGTGGCTGTGGGAGGGAATGGACGAAGGCGGCCGCGACCGCAAGGCACCCAGAAGAAACGCAGGCCGCGGCGTCGCCTACTGGACCGACGGCAAGGAGGAGCGGATTTTCGTCGTCACCACCGGCTTCTATCTCGTGGCCTTAAATGCGAAGACCGGCGTGCCGGTGAAATCGTTTGGTACGGGTGGCGCAGTCGATCTCATGAAGGAGCTGCATGTCGACTTCGGCCATGTCTCGCGCATCGGCAACAGCTCGCCGCCCATGGTCTATCGCAACACGGTCATCGTTCCGCCCGCGCTCGAGGAGGGTTTCACGCCCGATTCGATGAGGAACACGCCCGGATACGTAATGGCGTTCGATGCGCGTAGCGGCAAACAGAAATGGTCGTTCCACACGGTCCCCAAGGATGGAGAATTCGGCGCGGAAACCTGGCAAGACCACTCCAACGCGTATACCGGCAACACCGGCGTATGGGCGCCGATCTCGGTCGATCCCGAGCTGGGGCGTGCTTATCTGCCGGTGGAAACGCCCACTGACGACTATTATGGCGGTCAACGTCTGGGCAGCAATCTGTTCGGCAATTCGGTTGTTTGCGTGGATCTCGAAACCGGCAAGCGCATCTGGCACTATCAGATCACGCACCACGACATCTGGAACTACGACCTCCCCTCCGCTCCGGCCCTCGTGAACATGACGATTGACGGCAAGCCGGTCAAAGCGCTGGTGCAGCTCACCAAGCAAGGCTACGCCTATGTGCTCGATCGTGTGACAGGAAAGCCGGTCTGGCCGATTGAGGAGCGAGCAGTCCCGCCAAGCGACGTGCCCGGCGAACGTGCGTGGCCGACGCAGCCTCATCCGAGCAAGCCCGCCGCCTACGAGCCTCAAGGCTATGTTGAGAACGACCTCATCGATTTCACGCCTGAGCTTCGGGCCGAAGCCGTCCGGATTGCGCGGCAATATCGCTTAGGTCCCCTGTTCACGCCGCCCTCGGAGATCAAGGAGGGCGGCACCAAGGGCTCCTGGTACAACCCCGGCGGTACCGGAGGCTCGCTCTGGCAGAGCGGCGGTTTCGACCCTGAAACGAATTATTTCTATATTCCTTCGAAGACCGGCCCTGGGGTCATCACCGTTCGCCACGACCCGAAGTCGGACTTGAGGTTCTCCCGCGGACCGGGCGGCGCCGATCTGTCGGTTCAAGGGCTGCCGATTCTGAAGCCGCCCTATAGCCGGATCACGGCGCTCAATCTCAACACTGGTGAGTTCGTTTGGGTTGTGCCGCTCGGAAGCACACCCGCCCGCATCGCTCAGAATCCGGCGCTCAAAGGGATCAATCTGCCGAACACCGGCGGCATCAATTTGCACGCCACGCTTCTCGTCACGAAGACGTTGCTCATCGCCGGCGAAGGCTGGGGCGGAGCGGGTGTCGTCCGCGCCTACGACAAGAAGACCGGGGCCGTTCTGGGCGAGGTGAAGATTCCCGGCATGATGGGAAGTATGCCGATGACCTATATGTTGAACGGTAAGCAGTACATCGCCTTCACCGTCGGTACGCCGACCGAACCGGCGGAGGTAATTGCGCTGGCTTTGGAAAAGTAGATTTCTGCCCGCTGCGTAGCAAGCCCGAACCGGACCGCAAACGCGACAGCCCGCCACTGGGATTCACCCGTGTTCTTTCTGTTTTCGGATGGCCCGGCGATATTCTTCGAAATCGTGGATGGGCGGATGCAGAGCTCCACTGGGATCATGTAATGCCCGGCGAAACCATCGTCATCGTTGAAGACAATCCTCTGAACCTCAAGCTGACGCGGCGTCTACCAAGCCCGTTACGTGCCGAAGTTTCCTAACGTGCTGTCCTGGACACTGCTATCAAGAAAAACATGTTGCGTACGACAGGTCCCCTTCTTAGCCTGTAATTCGTTATGAGAGTGCTTTTGGTAGAAGACAACGAAATGAACCGCGACATGCTCTCTCGCCGGCTGAGCCGCCGCGGATTCGATGTTCTGATTGCCGTAGATGGGGCTCAAGGTATCCAAGTAGCCAAGACTGAGTTACCAGATCTTATCCTCATGGATATGAGCTTACCCGTCGTGGACGGATGGGATGCTACTCGTCAGCTGAAGACAGACAAGCAAACCCAATCGATTCCGGTAATCGCGTTGACAGCCCACGCCATGTCGGGAGATCGCGATAAGGCGTTGAGTGCCGGTTGCGATGATTACGACACCAAGCCCATCGATCTGGATCGGTTGTTGGGAAAAATGGAGCAGCTATTGAAATAAAAATTATGACCGGATCGACCGAAAACGAAAGCATTGCGCATTTGCAGCATCAATTGCGGACGCCCATTAACCATGTTGTGGGTTATTCGGAAATTTTGATCGACGAGGCCACCAGACGCAATCTGCTCGGGTTGGTGCCGGCATTTGAACAGATCCGGGACGGCGGGCATCAACTGCTCAGTTCTATCCAAAAGGCGTTTAACGACCAGGGAGATACGGCCGGGGCACCGGCATTGGCCGCACTGATGTCAGATCTTCGCAACAAGGCGAGCGAGGTTCTGCATCATTCGGAAGTGTTGCGAGAAGAAATCGTCGAGAGCCATCAGCAAATGCTCGATGACGTCGACACGATAACTGGGGCTTTGCGGAATCTTTTGAAGTATTCGAAGCAGGACTACTTCTTACCGCCAGCTCCATCAGACGCAATCGTACCTTCCAAGAAACCGGCGTCGCGGCAAATGCACGATTCGCACAATCGTGCCGCAGGAACCATCGTCATGGCCGACGATGATGATGCAAATCGCAACGTGTTGAGGCGGCACTTGGAGGCCGAGGGTCATAAACCAATCGATGCAAGGAACGGTAAAGAAGTTCTCTCTATTCTCGAGACTCACGCGTGCGATCTCGTTTTGCTCGATATCATGATGCCGGAACTGGACGGTTTCGAAACGCTGCGAAACATGAAGGAAGACGTCCGGCTGCGTGATATTCCGGTGATTATGATCTCTGCCCTGGACCAACTCAGCAGCGTGGTGCAATGCATTGAGTTGGGCGCGGAAGACCACCTCTCCAAACCTTTCAATCGGGTCCTGCTGCGAAGCCGTATCGGCGCAAGCCTGGAAAAAAAACGGTTGCGCGACCGCGAGCGGCGCCAAACGGAAGAGCTTAAGGAGACCTTGCTTTTGCTCGAGAAAGCTAAGGAACAACTCGCGTTGCAGGCAACGCAGGATGTGGTGACCGGACTGGCGAACCGGCGCTCTGTCGACGCCTACATCGACTTTTGTGTTGAGCGAGAGAAGCCATTCAATGTGTTTTACATCGATTTGAATGAGTTCAAGAAAATCAACGACACCTACGGTCACCAGGCCGGCGACGACCTGCTCAAACAGGTCGGCAGCCGCTTACGGCTGGCATTTCGCTCCTCCGACATCGTCGGACGCTGGGGAGGCGACGAATTTGTCGGAGTCATCGTTGGATGCTTTTCCAACACCGAAGAAGATGTAGCCAGAATTGCGGGCTGTTTCAAAGACGAGTTTGTCATTGACACGGGAAATACGTTAATCCGAGCGAAGGTCGGCGCGGCCATTGGGAACGCCGTCTGGAAACCCGGCTCCGACGTGTCTGAGGTGCTGAAGCGCGCGGACGCAGCGATGTATTCGACCAAGCAGGAACAGAAGAATACTGGATAAGACCCGTCGCCAGAAACTGAAAGGAATCATTAGTGAGCATGTTCCAAATCGGACGGCAACTGAGCATCTTCATATTTTGCTGCGGACTCGTCCTTGTAGCCCAGAACCTATCGGGCGAAGGAAGAGACATCGCGGTGGTCGTGCGCGGCGACAACCCGGTGGACGGCTTGACGCTACCTGAGATACGCAAGCTTTTGCTAGGGGAGCAACAATTTTGGAATTCGAGCTTGAGGGTCACTCTTTTGCTTCGCGCACCCGTGGCGGTGGAGCGTGAGGTTGTTCTCAGGGTCATCTATCACATGAATGAAGCCGAATTCAAACAGTACTGGATTTCTAAATTGTTTCGTGCCGAGGCTGCGAGCGGACCCAAGATCGTTTATTCCACGGGCATGGCTACCGAACTAATGGCCGCGGTGCCGGGATCGGTGGCTTTTATCGACGCAGCGCAAGTACCCAAGGGCCTGAAGGTTTTGAAGATTGACGGCAAGCTTCCAAATCAGTCGGGGTACGCCCTCAGATGAGAAGATCCTCTATGAAAAAAATCCTATGTTTCCTGATGCTAGCAATGCCTACTGCAGCTCTAGCCCAACAGCCGGGCCAAGCCTCGGATCGCCAGTTGATCCTGCAGCTTTTGTCTCGCATTGAACAGCTGGAGTCAGAAGTCCGGCAAATGAAGCAAGCGGCCCCGGCAGGTACACCCACTGAATCTTCGGCGCCGGTTGAATCCAACCCCGCCGCGTCCACCGCGCTAACGGCGACAGCTTTGGCTAGCGCAGCGCAAGCAGCTGCAGCAACAACCCACGACATGTCGGTGCCGGGATTGCAGCCGGTGCACGTTCAAGGTTTTTCAGACGTTCAGTATCAAGCGAGCGATCTGAAGGGCGATCACAATAGTTTCGGACTGGGGCAATTCAACTTGTTCATCACCAATCGTCTTTCCAACAAATTTGGACTGCTCGGAGAATTGGTAGTGGAGAGCGACTTGAACAACACCGTCGGAGTGGATTTGGAGCGGCTCTTGTTCCAGTACACTGCAAACGACTACTTCGCCCTGAGCGCCGGCCGATACCATACCGCGATTGGTTATTACAACACGGCGTACCATCATTCCTCCTGGCTCCAAAGCACC
>Ga0209157_1001534_pt1 | contig 19212 bp, 17 predicted proteins | sample GraSoiAngelo_135_FD_185892 | JGI IMG/M metagenome (GOLD analysis project Ga0209157, IMG submission 185892) | Grasslands soil microbial communities from the Angelo Coastal Reserve, California, USA - 14_0929_05_40cm (SPAdes) (version 2) | ecosystem: Environmental > Terrestrial > Soil > Grasslands ...
TCATGATGGGGCTCGCCCCGTACCTCGGCCGCGAGCGCGCCCACGACCTGGTCTACGACCTGTGCCGCGAGGCGATCAGGCAGGACCGGCCCCTGCTGGATCTTCTGAGCGAGAACGCCGCAATCACCAAGCACGTCGACCGCAAGAAGCTCAGCGAGCTTTGCGACCCGTCGAACTACCTCGGCCTCTCCGGAGTGATGGTCGATCGAGTACTAGAGCGAATCCGCGCTGCTCCTTTGATAAAGGGTGTATAAGGGTTCACAAAGCGATGCGGCCTTTCAGAATCACCCCCAGACAAAATCCGGCGCGACGGCTGTCGCGCGTGCACGCGTTCGAGGCTCAAGGCGTGACGCTTAGATACCCGGCGCGAAGCTGGAGCGGCGTGCGCTTTGACGATGGCGTGGTGGTGTTCGCCCTGCGCGAGTGCGACGTCGAGGGCCATGACGACGGATTCAGCTGCCTGCTGTGGGCCCCGCCCACCGAGGGCACCCCGCAGTGGGTGGACCGGCCGAGCAGGCAGGAAAGGCTCGAGCACTGCCGGCTTGCCCTCGTGCACGGCGGCGCCGATGGCCTGCTCGTCTGCGGCGATGCGGGGCTGGTCGAGCCCGATGCCATCCTCGCGCTGCGCGTCGAGAAGCGGCGGGACGAGTACTGGGCCACGTGGGGGTTCGCCGCGCGGACTCAGACGCCCCGGGGCGGCCGCGACGCGCGATTCGCCCGCTTCTACGCAGCCCGCATCGCCGCCTAGCGCATTCAGCGAAATCGCAACACACTTGTGTGGCTCGGGATGAATAAGCGTATTCGTTCTTGATTTTCGGGGTCACACAAACTAAATTCGGTCTCACGGCAATCGTAGGCCGTAAACCCTCCCCCTCAACCAACCTCTGGAGCGCAGAATGAACAACATGCTTTGCCGCCTCTTAATCGCGCTGATGGCTTGGACGCCGTTCCAAATGGCGCACGCAGGAATGATCGGCACCGAACAATTCGTGTCGTCTGCCAGCAGCGCAGATCGCACCACGGTCCTCAACGTGCTGAGCCGCACGGAGGTGGCCAGCCAGCTCCAGTCGCTTGGGATCAATCCCGCCCAGGCGAGGGACCGCGTCCAGGCAATGAGCGATCAGGAGATCTCGGCGCTCGCCAGCAGGCTCGACTCACTGCCGGCCGGCGCATCGAGCAGTGGCGGCGTGATCCTCGTTATCATCATCGTGGCGGCGGTGTGGTGGTACATGTACAAGCGTTAGCGTGCCGTAAGTCGCACGCCTCGGGAAGGATCGGGGCGGATTGCGACTTTTTTGCTTCCCTCGCAGCCGCCTATCCAGTCAAATAGGAGCTACACAAAGAAATATCGAACCGGCTCAGGGAAACGCAAAAGACCCGCTCAAAGCGGGTCTTTCTTTTTCTAAACGGTTCTGGCGGAGAGTGAGTCCGCCGGAATCCACTGTAAGTTATTGAACCATTTGTATTGTAGGTCGTTCGACCGCACGTACCCACAGCGCTACCCACACTCCACCGCGGCTAGTCGCTTCCGCGAAGCGTAGCACCGGCGTTACGCTGTCCGCCTGCTCGTGGACCGGCAAGCCGCATGCAGTTTCAGGAACGACTACTTTCGGCGGCGGTCATTCGCCGACTCATTACTGAATCACTTTATCCGCGCATAGCCGAACCGACCGCGGGATCGTCAACCCGTTCGCGCAGTTCCTTGCCGGCTTTGAAGTGCGGCAGATGTTTTTCGGGCAGCCGATGCTGAGTGTTAGGCCCAGGACGTCACAGCGATGTGGAGACAGAGATAGAAATTGTGGAGCCCCAGTCGCTGTAAAGGCACTTCGAGGGTCGTTCCGTGCTGCACCCTAGGTGGAATGTGCACCGTCACGTTTCCCTCCTCCTCGATCATGCCTTGACCCAGGCAGACTAGGCACATGACTCCCCACTCGCGCCCCCTCCCGGCACAACTCCGACACCGGGAAAAGATCGGGACCCCGAGGTGGATTACGCCCCCGCGCCGCGCCTCTTCTGGCCGCAGGCAAATCTCCACGTTTAGCCCTTCAACTCGCTCTCCTTTGGGCACTCCCACGCCGGTGAAGTTCTGCAGCAGACGTGCCTGCAAGGCGTCGAAGGACGGTTGAATAGTTAAGAAGTCTCGCAGCCCAAAACGCCACTCTGGGATCAGCGGTTCTGATCGCGGCCAATCCCAGTCCCTGCGAGGCACTGGCGCCCTCTGAGCTGCGGTTTCGGTCTGGAGCAGATGGTGACGGTAAGCCTTCCGGCGTTCAGGATCAGAGAGGACCTGGTAAGCTTCGACGAGGTCCTGAAACGCCGCGGTACCTTGAGGGCCTACCCGATCGGGACGCAATTGCTTGACGAGTTCACGAAAGGTGTTCTGGATACCACGCGCCGTTTCGGTGCGCGAGACGCCCAAAATAAGGTGGTAATCCCTCAGTGCCATGGTCCATCCTCCTCCGCGAGTGATAGGAGAATCAATCCGCCCGTTGCCGGAGTTCGCTCCCTGATTGAGGTGTTTGCTGCGAAAAGCTGGTTGGTTCCCTGAGCCGGGCGTGAACCAAGGGCGAAGATTGACAGCCATCGGCACGGAACATAACGAACGCCGCTGACCGGGCGGGGCACACGCGCAACGCAGTACTCAGTTCGAGCCGTGATTCATCCTGTGGACGATGATGTCGACTTCCGCCCGCTCGTCCTCGACGTCGAAAATATTCTCGCTGACGCGATCGTCACATGTGTCTGCTGCATTGGCCCGCAGCGCGGCGTATTCGGCCGCACGCCAGGCGATCGGAAGTTCGGGCAATTTCTGGCGGTGAATTGCGGTGCGTTTCATGGTTTCCTCTCCACGAGTTGTTTGCCAGCTTCGTCGCAGCATATGCTCTAATTCGGCGGCGATATGTGCGCAGACGCACATTATTGCGGCATTTCCCGAGGAGCGCGCTCCACGCGGCTTGATACACCGGGTGGGATGAAAATCCCGAAAAGAATCAATCAGCGCGATGACGCGCGCCGACCCCCAGCACTTCGGGTATGCGAGCGGTTCGGCTTCGTACACCTTGCGAATGAGCTGCGCTAATACCGCTGTCTCCTCGTCGACCGTCACTGCGCAGGCCGAAAGGTGATATCGCCGTACTGGGCGCGAGCCTTCTGGCGCGTCTTGTCGGCGTCGGTCATCACCCCCACCGCGACGATGTCCCAGGGTTCCTCGCCGAAGGCAAGGCGGTAGTCCTCGAGTACGTTGCGCCGGAACTCGTGCCATTCGCCGATGCGGTCGCTGCCGCTGTCGACGACAATCATCTGGATCTTGTCGGTGTAGTTATTCGGGGCGATGGTGCCGACCGGGGCGCCACTTGACCAGATATACATGAGCATTGCGTACGGCAGCACCTCGCCGGAGAGCGCTTTGTAGAGCCTCAGCGTGGTGCGCTCGACGAAGTCGAGCCGTGTCACGTCGCCATGGAAGGAGATGACCAGGCGCGCCGCCGAGTCCGCGCGCGAGGGGACCCGAGGGTCGGCGCTGGCCAGCGGCTGCAGGACGCGCCAGCGCCACTCGAGGACCGGATAGCGTGTCGGATCGATGCGGATGCGCCGGTAGAACCCCGAGGCCGAGCCAGCCGCGTTCGCTTCGAGCACCACGCTCAAGTCGCTCTCAACGAGGCGATACTCGGTGCGCGTCGAGAAGGGCGAAACGATGAAGGGGTCCCAACCGCCGGGCGGCGCCTCGCCGGCGCGGCCCGCGGAGAACCGCGCCGCTTCGACCAGCGCGCCGTTCTCACGCTGGAGCTCGGCGACGATCGCGGTCGAGGCGAGCAGCTCTTCGACCGGGACGCCGACGCAGCCGGCGAGCGCCACACTGCAAACGAGCATTGCTGCGTTGCGGGAAAGTTTCGTTCGACTAGACATTTAGCCGCGTTTGGGAGCCTAACCGCGAATCCACGACCAGCTTTGAGCCATGTTAACGCCCCGATTCCTTGGCAGGGCAATCGCGAGCCTCATACGGGGATCCGACTGAAGCGTCCGCTTTGGCCAACAGCGGTCATTCGATTTGTCGCAATGTTCGTCTACGAGAGGCAGTAGCAATCTCCGGCGACGGGTAATTCAGGGCGCGGGACATCGGATTTGGCCATGGATGTCCCGGCCTGCCTCATGAAATTGTAGGCTCGCAGACTTGATAGTCGCGGTGACGCTAAATGGGCAACGGACGCAGGTGAGAACAGCCGCTACCGTGCCCGGCAAAAAGACATAACGTCGGCCTTACCCAAGGATCACGCGCACCTTATGGGCTTGACCATCATCGACGAGCGGAACTCGCGCCGGGCCCTCCGGCAGCCTCTTGCCGTCGAGCTCAGCGTAACTGACGCCACGACTGACGCCGCGAGGGTTTTCGACCGCGATCTGGTAGCGCGCAGAGCGGTATTGAAAGACGATCTCGAACCCGGGCCACGCCTTGGGGATGCAGGGGGCGAGGAGCAGGAACGCGCCGCCCTCTCGACGAACCCCGAGGATCGCTTCGATGCCGGCGCGGTACAGCCACCCGGCTGAGCCGGTGTACCAGGTCCAGCCGCCGCGCCCGAGGTGTGGAGCGACCGAATACACATCGGCGGCGACGGCGTAGGGTTCGACCTTGTAGCGCTGCACGTCTGATCGCGTGCTGGTGCGGTTGACCGGATTCAGGAGCGAGAAGAGACGAGCGGCCTTGTCTCCATCACCGAGTGCGGCGAAAGCAATGACCGACCATGCAGCGGCATGGGTGTACTGGCCGCCGTTTTCCCGGATGCCGGGCGGATAGCCCTTGATGTATCCGGGATCGAGCGGCGTGCGATCAAAAGGCGGCGCGAAGAGCAACGCCAGACCGTCGTCCGCGTGAATGAGCTGCTCGTCCACGGCGGCCATGGCACGCAGGGCGCGAGCCGGATCCGCCGCCCCGGAGAGTACGCCCCAAGATTGCGCGATCGAGTCGATCCGGCATTCGTCGCTCGTGTACGAGCCGAGCGGCGTTCCATCGTCGTAATAGCCGCGCCGGTACCATTCGCCGTCCCAACCGTCTCGCTCAAGCGAAGTTTGCAGCCGAGCCGCGTGCGAGCGCCACTTCGCGGCGCGCGCCTCTTCACCACGAGCGCTCGCTAAAGGCGCGAACGCGCAAAGCGTCGCGTGCAGGAACCAGCCGAGCCAGACGCTCTCGCCTTTGCCCTTCTCGCCGACCCGGTTCATACCGTCGTTCCAGTCGCCCGTGCCGATCAGCGGCAAGCCGTGTTCGCCGACGCCGAGGCTCCCATCGAGCCCGCGCGCGCAGTGCTCGAAGAGGGACGCGGTCTCGTCCGCGGGCACAGGCTGGAAGTACGAATCGTGTTCCCCGGGCCGCAACGCCTGGCCTTCGAGGAATGAAACGCGCTCGTCCAGCACCGCGAGGTCGCCGGTCGTCTCGACATAGTGAGCGGCGGCGTAGGCAAGCCAGATCCGATCGTCTGAAACGCGGGTACGCACGCCCTGGCCGGAGGGCGGCAGCCACCAATGCTGGACATCGCCTTCGACGAATTGCCGTGCGGCGGCGCGCAGGAGATGCGCCCGCGTCATCTCCGGTCGCGACAGGGCGAGCGCCGTTCCGTCCTGGAGCTGGTCGCGGAAACCGTAACCGCCGCTCGCCTGATAGAACGCCGATCGCGCCCACACGCGGCAGGCGAGCGTCTGATAGAGCATCCAGCGATTGAGCATGATGTCCATGGACCGGTCCGGCGTTTTCACCTGGAGCGTGCCGAGCAGATCGTCCCAATACGCAATGACTTCGCGCAGGACTGCATCAAGATCGGCTGCCCGGTAGCGGGCGATCAGGGATTGCGCATCGGCCGCCGTCGCTGCCTCGCCGAGGAAGAAAACGATTTCCGCCACGCCGTCCGGCTCGAGCTCGACCGGGGTTTGCAGAGCGCAGCAGGGATCGAGGCCGGCGCCGACCCGCTGTAGGAGGGGCGTTTCCCCTGCAAGCGCGGCCGGGTTGTCGAGCGCGCCATTGCGCCCCAGGAACTCCCGCCGGTCGCCGGTCCAGGCGCTCTGCCGATCGCCCAGATCCGCAAAGGCGACACGGGAACCGAACGTCATGTTCCATGGGTTGCGAGCGAACATCGCGCCGGTTTCCGGATCGATCTCCGTCACAATCGAGAGCGCGGATGCTGTGCGCGATGGGCCGAGTACCCACTCGACATAGGCGGTGAGCGAAAGCCGCCGGGGTCGCTCCGACGTGTTGCGGATCGTCAGCCGCGAGATCTTGATCGGATCATCGAGCGGCACGTATTGGAGAAGATCGAGCGCGACACCGTGTGCGGCGTGCTCGAACCGGCTGTATCCCTGGCCGTGCCGCGCGATATAGGGCGCAACCTCGTCACGGATCGGCGACGCCGTGGGCCCCCACAGCTCGCCGGACTCCTCGTCGCGCAGATAGAGGACCTCGCCCGGCCGATCGGTCACGGGGTCGTTCGACCGGGGCGTGAGCTGGTTCTCGCGGCTGTCGAGCGACCATGTGTAGCCGCTGCCCTCGACCGCCACTTGAAAGCCGAACGAGGGATTGGCGATGACGTTGATCCATGGGGTCGGAATCGACCGCCCGGCGCCGAGGATTGTCACATACTCCCGTCCGTCCGCGGCGAATCCGCCGAGCCCGTTGAAGAATTCGAGGTTCGGCGGCGCCGGAACGGTCTGCGGCAGGTCCGCGGGCGGCACGCGCCTCGGCAACGGCGCGGCGGTGGTATCCGTTTCCTCGAGACGGTTGAGCTGTTCGGAGAGCGTTCCGCGCCGTCCCGCAAGCACCGCCCGGGCCATGGAGAGAAGCAGGGCGCGTGTCTCCGCCGAAATGAGGTCCGCGCGCAGCACGAACACCGAGCCGCGCGCGACGTCGGCTCCGATCTGCGATCGGGACTGGCTCGTCCGGGCGAGCGTCTCCAGGGCGATCTGAAGGTCCTGGATATACGAGGATGCCCGTTCGTTCAGAATCACGAGATCGACGGCGAGCTGCTTCATCCGCCAGTATTCATTGGCTCGCAGCAACGGGCGGACGATGGCGATGTCCTCGATGTTGTCGATCCGCACCAGAACGATCGGGAGGTCGCCGGAAATGCCCTGGGCCCAGAGCGCTGTCGGCCCGCCGCCGCCGCGGCGTATGGCGTCGGACGGCGGACGCATCGACGGATCGGCGTAGAGCACGGCGCCGGCGAGACGCTGGAACAGGCTCGCCTGATCCGCATCGACGCCGAGGTGACTCAACTGCACTTGCGCCTGGGTCCATGCCAACGTGGCCGCGCGGTCGAAGGCCGTCGTGTCGTGATGCTTGTCGGCGAGGTCCAGCACATCGCCACGGGACGACGCGACGACCGTCCAGAATGCGACGCGCACCACACGGCCTGGCGGAACTCGCACGCGGCGGCGCAGCGCAAAAACGGGATCGAGGACAGTGCCGACGGTATTGGAAAGCGGCCGGCCATCCATCACAGCGACCGGCGCCCGAACCTCGCGTCCACGGCCAAGGAACCGGCCCCGCTCAGTTTCGATCTCCGGCTCGCCCACCGCCTCGCCTTCGACGACGGCAAGATGCGCCGCCCAGATTTCGGGCTCGGCGGGCGAGCGGCGCCGCCGGGTCGCCAGGATGGCGCCGATCCTGGCGAGATATTCGGTTTGCACGAAGAGCTTGGAAAAGGCCGGGTGCGCCGTGTCGGCGGCGGGCGGCGCCAGCACCAGCTCGGCGTAGGAGGTGAGCTCGATGTCCCGCGCCCGCGTGCCCGCGTTCGCGACCGATACGCGGCGGACCTCGGCGTTGTACTCCGGCGAGACGACGACGTCGAGGATCGTGGTGATCGTTCCGTCGCGCCGGACGAACTCGGCGCGATCCTCGGTGAACGTGACCTCGTAACTGTCCGGTTCGACGCCGCTCGGCTGGTAGCCTGCGGACCACACCTCGCCGCTCTCCACGTCGCGCAGGAAGACGTAGGCGCCCCAGTCGTCGCGGGTGACGTCTTCGCGCCAGCGCGTGATCCCGAGATCGCCCCAGCGGCTGTACCCGGAGCCGGCGCCCGTCAGCATCACCGCATAGCGGCCGTTCGAGAGCAGGTGCGCCTGCGGCGTGGCGTGGTGCGCGGAGCGGAGCCGTCGCACCGCAGGAATCTCCAGGTCGCGGACCGTGGATGCCGTCTCGACTTCCTCGGCCCTGGGATGCGCCACCGCGACATCGCGCGGCGTGCGTTCGTGCAACAGAAGCTCCGTCGCCTGCACGATCGGCTCGGCATGAAACCGTGCCCGCATCCTCCCATCGAGAAGACCGTTGGCGATGGCGACGACCGTCATGCCCTGATGGTGCGCCATGAAGGCGCGGACGATCGCGACCTCTTTCCCCTCGGGCAGACGCGTGCGCGTGTAATCGAGCGCCTCGTAGAAGCCGTAGCGGCCATGCGCGCCCAGCGCGGCGAGTCGGGCGAAGTTGCGCGCCGCCGCTCCAGGCTCGACCATGGCTGCGAGCGCAGTCGCGTAGGGTGCGACGACGGCGTTTTCGCCCAGGCCGCGTTTCAAACCCAGGCCCGGGACTCCGAAGTTGGAATATTGATAGGTGAGCTCCAGGTCGCGGACGTTGTAGGCGGATTCCGAAATGCCCCAGGGCACGCCGAGCGCGGCACCGTAGGTCATCTGGCGGCGCACGACGAGACGGCTCGTCTGCTCGAGGAGGCTCCCGGCCGGTGCGCGCATGACGAGCGACGGCATCAGATACTCGAATATCGAACCCGACCAGGAGAGCAGCGCTACGCCACGTCCGATCGGAGTGACGGCACGCCCGAGCCGGAACCAGTGCCGCGCGGGAACGTCGCCCTTGGCGATCGCCACGAAACTCGCAAGGCGCGCTTCCGAGGCGAGCAGGTCGTAGCAGCTCGGGTCGAGAGTGCCCTCCGCGACCCGATAACCGATCGAGAGGAGCTTGCGGTCCGGGTCGAGGAGAAAGCCGAACTCCATCGCGGTGGCCATGGCCCGCGCCGTCGCCTCGAGCGTCGCAAGGCGCCGTTCCAGGGAGCGGGCAGCGTCGGCGGTCTGTGTAACGTCCCGGCGGTGACTTTCGATCGACGCTATCGTCGCCTCCGCCCAGAACAGCATTTCGGCGCCGGCGTCGTCGCCCCGTTCGCTTGCCAGCGTGCGGGCGATGTCGACCATGGTCGTGGCCTGAGGCGCGGCCACCGCCAATCGGGCAGCGACGTCCTCCGGCGGCACATGGTGTTGGAGGAGCGGGTCCTCGCGGAGAGTAGCCGCCAGCGCATCGAGCGCATCGTCAAGCTGATGCCGCGTGATCGTCTGCGTTCTCCGGTCGTCGGAAAGTCCCCGCAAGGATTCGCGCGTGAGATTCAGGCCGTCTTCGATGGCGGCAAATGATTCAGGACCTGCCTGCGGGCGGCGAATCCACTCCCTGCAGGCGATTGCAAGAGCGATCAGGTGCCCGGCCAGATTGCCGCTATCCACCGAAGAGATGTATTGCGGGTCCAGCGGGCGAAGGTCTCGCGTGTCGTACCAGTTATAAAAGTGGCCGCGGAACCGCTGCAGGCGACCCATCGTTGCGAGTGTCGCTTCCAGCCGGTCGACGGTCTCGGTCGTCCCGGCCCATCCGAAGTCGCGCGCGCTGACCGCTGAGAGGAGGTAGAGGCCGAGATTAGTGGGAGAGGTCCGGTGCGCGACAACCGGCTTCGGGTCTTCCTGGAAATTGTCCGGCGGGAGCATGTGGTCCTCGGCCGTAACGAAGGTCTCGAAGAAGCGCCAGGCGCGGCGCGCGACCAGCCGCAAAGCACGGGCGTCCGCATCCGAGACCGACAGGCGACCCGCCACGAGCGGCGACAGGCTCGTCCATCGCGCGATCGCCGGCGATGCGAGCCAGGCGAGCACCAACGGCGCCGCCACCGGCCAGGCGTCGTTCCTGCCCCACCAGACGACTATCGCAGTGACGATGCCGATGGCGACGCCACCGTTCATCTGCCGATAGAACCCGGGGAGGTCGAGCCGCGGGCTCACCTTCGCCTGAGCTGCCGTGACCCAGTCGAGCAGATGGCGGTGGCTCACGGACAGACGAAACAGCGTTCGTCCGATTGCATCGGCCATCAACCATGCCTGGTGCGCGAGGAACACGACCAGCAATGCGGACTGGGACAAAGCGAGGCCGACATCCGCGGCGAGGGCGCGCAGGTGGCTGCGTGCCGTGATCCGGGCACGTCGCGGCACGATTCCCGCGAGAACGGGGAGCAGCGTCGACAGCGCAATCGTCGACAGGACGAAGCCGGTCCAGACGACGGCAGCGTGCAGCGGCAGTGCCCATCCCGCCAGCAAGGCGGCGACGCTCGCCGGCGCAGACAGCGACCGCCGCAGGTTATCCAGCATCTTCCAGCGGCCGATCGACGGCAGCGCGCTCGCGCGCTCATGATCGCTCGCGCTCCGATCAGCGACGGAGGCGTCGCCGCGACCGAGAATCCACGGCAGCAATTGCCAGTCGCCGCGCACCCAGCGGTGCTGGCGTGCGGCGGCGACGTCGTAGCGTGACGGAAACTCTTCGACCAGCTCGATATCGGAAGCGAGGCCGGCGCGGGCGAAGGTCCCCTCGAATAGGTCGTGACTGAGAAGCGTGTTCTCGCGCACGCGGCCGTCGAGCGCGGCTTCGAACGCGTCCACGTCGTAGATGCCCTTGCCGGCGTAGGAGCCTTCGCCGAAGAGATCCTGGTACACGTCCGAGACGGCGGAGGCGTAAGGATCGATGCCGCTGGTGCTGGAGAAGATGCGCTGGAACAGCGACCCCTCGCGACCGATCGGCAGCGAAGGCGTTACGCGCGGCTGCAGCACGCCATATCCTTCCACGACGCGCCGGGTGCCGGGATCGAAGCGCGGATGGTTGAGCGGGTGCGCCATCTTGCCGACCAGCCGGCGGGCCGTTTCCCGCGGCATTCGCGTATCGGCATCGAGCGTGATGACGTACCGGACACCGGCAGGCAGCGCGCCGACACCTACGAAGGTCGTATCTGTTGCGCCGCGCAACAGACGGTTCAACTCGTGAAGCTTGCCGCGCTTGCGTTCCCACCCGATCCACCGCTGCTGCCCTTTGTTCCAGACCCGCCGGCGGTGGAGCAGGAGGAAGCGGTCCCCCCCGGCTACCGGTCCATAACGGCGATTCAGGCGGGCGATGCCCGCGGCGGCCGCTTCGAGCAGTGCGTTATCTCCTGCGACGGTCTCGGTCGCCGCGTCCGTCCAGTCCGAGAGCAGTGCGAAATAAAGCTCGCCTTCCGGACTTGCAAGGTGGTGGATCTCCAGACGCTCGATCTGCCCTTCGAGCGCGGCCTGCGTCGTGAGAAGGATCGGAACGGCGACCATCGTGCGCAGGTGCGAAGGGACGCCGTCGCGCAGTTCCAGGCCCGGCAGGATCGTCGCACCGACCTCTCTCGTGACGCTGCGGTTCACGAGCGCCATCGCCGCATCGATCGACGGAATCAGCCCGAGCAGCGCAAGAAGCGCGAGCCACCAGTCTTCGACTCCCCTCACCGCCAGTGCAAACAGTGGCAAAGAGAGAAGGATTGCAGCGACCATGATGACGCTGCCGACATAGCCGCCGATGCCGATCGTGACGTTGAAACGACGCAGCCAGTTGCGTATGGGAGCGCGAAATCCGACCGCCGCTTCGAACGCGCGGCGCCCTCCGGCAATCAGATGATAACCAGGATCGCGTTTCCGGCCGTCCGTACCGCCCCCGCAGTGATGGACACCACCGCCCTGTTGCTCACGCGCCAGACCGCTTGCGGCCAGAAGAGCCGCTTGCGCAATCTCCATTTCCGTCAGTTTCGAGCCACGCGCCAGCTCCTCGATCGCGGTGCGGTAGAGGTTGCGTGTCGGGAAATCCATGCTCGCGAAGTCGCTGCCGATCCGTAACGTGTCGTCGACAAGACTGACGCTCTCGACGAGCTCCGCCCAGTCGAAGTCGGGGATCAGCCGCATGCTCGTGATGACGTTGCGGACCGTCACGTTCGTGGCGCCCTGTCTTTGGTGCTCGTCGCGCACGATCGCATCGGCGGTCGTTCCCTGTGCCACCAAGCGCTCCTCCAGCCACATCAGCGCCCGCGTGACCTTCGGATCCTGGTCTCGGAGCCGTTGCACGAGCTGGACGGCGAAGGCTCCCGGCAAGGGTGCCTGCTCGTAATGCTGAAAGACCGGGCGGAACGGTTCGGCCGGGCGCGCGTTCACGCCCAGCAGCCGGTCGGCGAGCGCGTCCGCTTCCTGGCGCGCGGCCCGGCTGGTCACGATGCGCCTGGCCCCGCGTCGAAGATTTTCCACCAGCACGATCCGCAGCGTGATCGCGACCGCCCATAACTCCCCGATCGTCAGCGGCTGAACGCGCTGGTAGGCGCGCACGAACCGGCGCAGCATCTCGGGGTCGAAGCGGCTGTCGGTATGAGCGACAAACGCCCAGGCGATGCCGAAGACCCGCGGATAGCCGGCGAAAGGTCCGGTGGCCAGCTTCGGCAAGTGCCGATAGTAGGCAGGCGGCAGATCGTCGCGAATTTCGCGGATCTGCTGTTCGACGAGATGGTAGTTGTCGAGCAGCCACTCGGCGGCCGGTGTAATGCCACGACCCTCGCCGACCGCGCTGGCGATGGCGCGATACGCTTTGAGCAAAACCGATTCGTTGTCCCTCAGTCGTACGGCGAGGGATCGCCCGGCCATCGGCCGCGCGCTGACAGGTTGGGCCGCTGCGAGGCTCTCGGCATGCTGCTCGAGACGCTCGATGCTGAAGAGCTCCTCGCGGATGGACTCTTCGTTATCCCACGGTGCGGCCTGCGCGACGCGACCGAAAGCGCGAAGAAATGCCGGTCTCAATGTGGTGTGCTCCGTAAATAATGGATCAGCGGGCCGAGGTTACGAGCGAGTACTTGTGATGCAGCCCGCCCAACACCGAACTGAGCTGCAGCGCGAGGTGCGGGTCCAACTGATGCCCGGAATCCTGGTTGGCGGCCAACGCTGCCATCGCCGGCGGATCAGGAACTCCCGGACCCAAGGACGCGTGCGGACGCGCACCGTTGTTATGCGCTTTCCATTCTTTCAAAATCGATCGCAAGTGCGATTCTGATAGCGGAATCAGCCAATCCAGGCACTCACGTCGAATCGTGCCGATGACTCGCTCGCAGATCGCGTTGGCCATGGGGCTAAACAATGGCGACTTCAAGACGGTCAGCCCCAGCCGGCCGATTGATTCATCCAGACTCTTCGCGAAGATGCGATCGCGATCGTGGATCAGGTATCGATACCGGACCTCGTCGTTGATGGCTTCGCGCAACTGCTGCAGCGTCCCGGCCGCACTCGGGTGAGCAGTCACGTTGATATGCACAAGCCGGCTTGCGGAGCACAGGCGTCTTTGTTCGCGCACAGCCTACGGCAGGAGGATCACCGAACCGGTGGTCTTGCGCGCCCGTCGGGAAGCGCATGCCACCAGCGGCCCGGGTAGCTCGATTCCGCGATCATGTCACTTGGACACGCTCAGTGCACCGTGAATTCCCGACTGTTTCCACTTCTTGCCTCCGTCCAAATCGTTAAATGGGATAGGAGAATCCGTCCGAGGGCGCGGTGCGGGTTCTGGTGCAACGACTTTACGCCCCTGCGACGCCTAATGTGGGTCGCGCATGGCCTCGCCGGCGAAGGCCGCCTTCCCTCCGCTCCGGACTCGATGCCGCTCTGACGCTACAGTTTTTTCAGCACGCCGACCGCGTTCGCCGCGTCCTCGGCCGAGTCGAGCGCAAGAAAACCGACGAACGTCCGGCCTACGGCGGTCGCCGAGAGCGCCCGGAAACTGATCCCCGCGCCCGCCAGCGCTCGAGCGATTGCCGCAGTCGTGCCCGGCTTGTCCACTCCCTCGACCCGCACCGTGTGGATGCCCTCTGCCTTGGCGAGGCCCGCATCTTGCGCTGCCCTGAGCCCCTTCGCGCCCTTTACCGGCACCACGAAGAGCAACCCCTTGCCGGGCTGCTCCGGAGCCCGGCGCGCGAACGCGAACTCGAGGTTCGCTCCCGCCTTCGCAAGCGGGTCGAGCACATCAGCGGCGCCTACAGGCCGATCTTCGATCATCGCCGTCCACATCTGGGCGCGGCTTAGCTTGAGCTTTATATCTCACCTCCAGTTGGCGCATTCCATGTTGACCGGGCCTAGACTCGAATCAACTTTGCGTCAGCTTCTCTCGTTCCTTTTTCCAGATTGAACACTACGACACTCAACCTGTCGCACTTCAACATCAAGACCGGCCGCGTCACCATGGCATCTCTACGGCCCTGGCAGGGCGCGAGGTCCTCCAAGTGGGATGCCGGTCGGGGTGGTTCGAGCTGCCGCTCAATGCACCGTGAGCCTTTTCGCTGCCGCTACGGCTTTCTTCGGTAGCGTGAGTTCCAGCACGCCGTCGTTGTACTTGGCTTGGGCGGTCGCTTCGTCGACCTCCTGACCGAGCGTGAACGCGCGCTGGATCTTGCCGTAGTAGCGCTCGGCGCGAAGCACAGTCTCGCCGTTCTCGACGTCTTTTTCGTGCTTCACTTCCGCGGATACCGCAACTTCGTTGCCGTTAATAGTTATGCTGATGTCTTCCTTCTTGACGCCGGGCAATTCGGCCAGCACTTGATACTCCTTGTCGTTCTCGCTTACGTCCATGCGGAACTGCGTCGGCGCGGGCGCACGCGGCTCAGGGTTAGGCAGCCACACGGGGAGGCCACGGAACAAGTTGTCGAGTGCATCCTCGAGCGGATTAAAGCGTGTGATGTTTACCATTTTGTTCTCCTATGAAAAACTCGAACCACTCGGCGGGTGAATGCAGGGAGGGCGGATGTGCCCGCCCTCCCGCCGAACCAAAACACCTACTTGCTTTAGGCCAAGGCAGCAGCGCCGATCTTGTGGAAAGTGGAGTTGGAAACCTCATAGGTATCAACCCGAGGAGTTCCGTCAACCAGCTTCTCCAGGATCTTGGTCACTTCTGCGTAAGACCCGCGGTTATAGGCGTCGGCACTTTCTTTGTTGTCCCACAAACTCACGCCAAAAGCTTCCTTTCCGGCCGGGGCAACGAACGTGATTTCATCCTGAAACCCTTTTTGTTTTCGAAGCATGGGGATGATTTGCTTTTCCAGCTGCCGGGTAAACTCCGCGGCGCTGTTGGGCTTCAGTTGCAGGGATACGCGGCGTGCATACATGTCGTTCTCCTTGGTTGTGATGGCCAAGGGGGCATTTCAGATAACCGTGCCTGAGTTCAAGTGACCAGAAGACTCCCCCGGTCCGTTGCAAGCATGAGTCACTTAACTCATTTTGTCAATCGTTTGTTTATAATATTCTCATGATTAATCCATTTTAGTTAACTAAGGGAGGCTTGCCATGGATGTCTGCCTAGTCATCCGGGAACGCCTGGCACGACTGGGGCTCGAGCAGAAGGACCTGGCGGCCGCTGCCGAAGTCACCGAGTCCTACATTTCTCAGCTACTGACTCGGAAGAAACTGCCCCCCGCGCCCGATCGAACAGACATCTACGAGAAGATGGGCGAGTTTCTCAAGCTGTCGAGCGGCAAGCTTGCGAAGCTGGCCGAGGTCCAGCGCAGGGCGGAGTTGAACAGGGATTTCCAGGACCCGCCGATGCCTTTGTTCCAGGAAGTTCGAGAGTTGGTTCTGCGCAAGTGCACACCGGAAAAACAGCAAGAGATACGGGCGATTTTTGAAAAGCAACCCTTTGGCGAACTCGAACGCCTCGTCACGCAAAAGCTTCTGGACGTGATCAAGCGAGTCGCCCGGGAGGAATTGAAAAACAAGAAGTGGCTCCGCTCGGTGGCTCGAACCAGCGGCCGAAGCTACAAGCAGATGCGAGTCATGATCCTCGAGTTTCTGGATACAGACGTCTTCCACGTGTCACTGGAGAACTGCGTTTCCTTCCTGGATCCACTGATTGACTCCTGGGATCTCGATATCGCGACCTTCGGTATGAATATTGTACTTAACCGAAGATTCGCCCCAGGACACTTGAAGCGTTTTGAGTTTGTTGAAGCGGAACCCGATCGACCTTCCGGGGGCTCGCCAGGGCTCAACGCATTCCTGAAAGATGCTTCCCTGAGCGGCAATGTAACTCAGGAGGAAATCGAATTTTTAAAACGGTTGAGCTTCAAGGGAAAGCGGCCTACGCCGCTCTACTATTACCGGGAATTGCAGAATCTCAGAGATCCACTGCATTTTTCTGCGTTGACCCCCGCTCGCAGCGCGATTCAGTAGCGGTCGTAATTCGCTTGTCGCGCCGCCGTCCGCACGCGCCGTCCGTTCCACCCTCAGCTGGGCCACTCGTTCATGCTGTTCTGGGCCCCGAGAACGGGCCTACGGCGTGTTCGCGGCCGCTACTTCCAGCTGACTGTTAATCCGAGGCCTAGCTGGATCTCCTCGGCAACATGAACGCCGCATAGGCAAATGCCGGCAGGAAGCCAATAGCCCACCACACCAACAGTCCCGCCAATGCGTTAAACGTGTCTCCGAACGTCACGAAAGAGTGAAATGAAACACCCAGCACGGCGAAACACAACAAAGCAAGGAGTGCTCCGACAGGCCAGCACATCAAGGTGGTGACAATAGCCGCCATCACCGTCCTCTGCGAAATGGAACCTAATAGTCGTCGCATTTTTTTTTGCCGACCTTCGCGAGCTCATCAATACCCCGTGCCGAAAGCTGCTCGACGCGCTCGCGTCGCAGCGCTAATAGCCGGTCCAATCCCAGCTGTTGACTAACCACCGTTCGGGTGCCTTGGTGGCGAATACCACCTGGAGGCTGCGGTCCGACTGAGACGGGCTTGACCACGTATAGGTCCATTGCAAACTGCCCTGCGACTCGTGCAACCCGACCTGCGCTCTCAGCGCAGTCCTTTTCGGCTTGCCGAGCAATTTCTCCACTTCTTCCAGCGTCATTCCCTGCTTCAAATCGACCGCGCGCCGTTCGGTCTGGGTGAGGGTTAACGCTTTAGGGTACGCAACTTGGGCGACAGTCCCCGCGCTGTACAGCAGGCACGACAGCATCGCGGGCAGAAAGATCTTTACATGCAAAGGTTTCATTTTGTGCCCTTCTTTCTCGATGTCACCCAACCGGATACTTGAGAGTTCCGAGGATCGGAGAAGACCGCGAGGAGCAGAAAGCCGGTGGAGAGATCGAGCATGGTGTGTTCCTTTGGTTCTGGTCGCTGGACATCAAGCAGCTTGCACCTGCGCCTCGATCAACGATTCGGCGGCGCGAGCAACGTTCCTTGCCGGACCGCGTACGCCCAGAATCTGGGTGCTGACCTGCGCCCCTTCCATGAGGAGAAACAGCTGGTCGGCCAGTAGGCGGGGCTTGCGCGCCCCGAGCCGGGCGCACATTTCGGCAAGCCGTGTGCGCAATTTGGCCTTGTGCGCCTCAATCACCTTGCGCGCGGGGTGATCCTTGTCCGTAAGTTCTACCGCCGCATTCGCCATGGGGCAGCCTCGAGCCTGAGGGTCGATTACGTGCTTGGCTAACAAAGTGAAGGTTGCCTTGAGCTGTTTGCGGGGATTGGCGGGAAATCTGCGTGACGTCGCATCCCACGTCTGCCAGAACTTGATGTCGTGGTCCCGCAGCCATTCGGCCACCAGTTCGTCCTTGGAGGGGAAGCTCCGGTATAGGCTCATCTTGGTGGTCTTGGCTTCTTCTGCAATCGTTTCCACCCCGACAGCGCGAATTCCCTTGCGGTAGAAGAGCTCCGACGCGGTGTCGAAGATGCGCTTACGGGCGCTCGGGCGGTCGGCATTCTGGGGGAACGGTCCGTCGGTCCGAGGCGTCTTGGCCATAAATATTCCGCTTGACGTGTTAGTGACCAGTCAGTATCGTAGCACATGTTTCTGTTAGTGACCGGTCAGTATCGTCGCCGTTGCGTGCACATTGGGCGTGCCGCCGCCTGCGCCTTGGCGCTGGGCTGCGTGTCCGGAGCGCCGTTCGCACAGTCAGACGAAGGCCAAATCGAAAAAGTAGTGTTTGATGCCGGCGCGCTGTTCGATTTCGACGCCTACCAGCTGCGACCCGAGGGCCGCGCTGCGCTGGATGACTTCCTCGGCAGGCTGAAGGGCACCTCCCTCGGGATGATCAGGGCCGTCGGTCACGCCGACCGCCTGGGTTCCGAGGGCTACAACCAGATCCTCTCCGAAGACCGCGCCGAAGCGGTCAAGGCCTATCTGGTCAGCAAAGGCATCGAGCCCGACCGCGTGCGCGCCGAAGGCCGTGGTACCGGGCAGCCGGTTACCAAGCCCGGCGAATGCGGCGACGGTAAGAAGGCGAAAGTCATCGCCTGCCTGCAGTCCGACCGGCGCGTTGGAATCGAGGTCGCCGGCACCAGGGCGCTCACCAATTGGATGGCCGGCATTCGACCGGAAATGATCGTCAACCAACTCGTGGAGAAGCAGATGAACTGGGATCAAATCGAAAGCGACTGGAAGCAATTCCGGGGTAGCGCCAGGCAGCAGTGGGGCACGCTTTCGGACGACCGGCTGGACATGATCGCGGGAAAGGGTGACCAGCTCGCCTGCAAGATCCCGGAAACATACGGGATCACCAAGGACCAGGCCGAGAAACAACTGTCCGACTGGCAAGGGCGCCAGAAGGACATGGCACAAGGCGCCCCTTAAGGAGGCAATCTCATCATGAAAATCCGTCCGTTGCACGACCGCGTGATCGTCAAGCGCATCGAAGAGGAAAAGAAATCCGCCGGTGGCATCGTCATTCCCGACACTGCCGCCGAGAAGCCCGAGCAGGGCGAGATCGTCGCCGTGGGCAAGGGCAAGAAGGACGATAACGGCAAATTGATTCCGATCGATGTCAAGGTCGGCGACCGGGTGCTGTTCGGCAAGTACTCCGGGCAGACCGTGAAGGTGAAGGGCGACGAGCTCCTCGTGATACGCGAGGAAGACGTCTTGGGCGTCATCGAAGGCGCGTAAGGCAGCCCGACAATTTTGAACTAGGAGAAACTGCAATGCCTGCCAAAGAAGTCCGTTTCCACGAAGGCGCTCGCACCAAGATGGTCCATGGGTTGAACATCCTGGCCGACGCCGTGAAAGTGACGCTGGGGCCCAAGGGCCGCAACGTCGTGCTAGAGCGCTCGTTCGGCGCGCCGACCGTCACCAAGGACGGTGTCTCGGTCGCCAAGGAGATCGAGCTGAAGGACAA
>Ga0209157_1001536_pt1 | contig 19198 bp, 19 predicted proteins | sample GraSoiAngelo_135_FD_185892 | JGI IMG/M metagenome (GOLD analysis project Ga0209157, IMG submission 185892) | Grasslands soil microbial communities from the Angelo Coastal Reserve, California, USA - 14_0929_05_40cm (SPAdes) (version 2) | ecosystem: Environmental > Terrestrial > Soil > Grasslands ...
CGCGGGAGCGACGCCGGCCTCCGGGAGACGAGACCCCCGATGGGCTCGAAAGGCGTCCAGGCGGTATCGGGGCGCAATGGCGGTGCCTGTCGCGAGCTGATCCGTGCCAAGCCGCTTCGCGAGTTCCGAGAGGCTCGCTCCCACGCGGGCGGGAACGGCGTGGACCTATTCAACCCCGCGCGGGGTCACGCGCGCTGGAAGTAGTAGAGCGTGTACGCCTTCCGGGCAGGGGTTGCATATCCGTTGTGCTCGAGGCGGACCGGAATCCAGCTCTCCGGGAGATCGATCAAGTCCTCCTCGTCGCACTCGAGCGTGTGGAGCTTCGCCTTCATGGAAGATCGAGCGAGCGTCCGTAGGTAGGCAGAAAGGCCTTTCGGGCTCGTTCTCGCGAGTGATTCTCGTTCCGTCGGAATTCGCCCACGGTGGGCTGCCATCCGAGGCGCCTTTCCCCTCGGTTCCGTTTCGCGGTCGCTCGCCCTCCATGGGCCTAGGATGCGCTATATTAAGGCCTTAAAATAGCTACCTCGACGTTCTTGTCAGACGCTGATACGGGAGGGGAAACGCTTTTGACCCCTATGTGTATGGAGGAACGAGGTCAAACATGCCGTACACGTACCAGGGATGGACGCTGTACTCGCGAGACGTGAAACTGAAGAAGGGACCGAAAGTGACGATCTACTTCTTCAGCAAGCGGAAACCGAAAAGCGGCAAACCGATGGACGAAATGCCGAAGAATCGGAAGATCGGCGTGAACAAGCGCACGGGCCTTCCGTTTCTCCGGAAAGGTTGAGTCCAATCTCGCGAACCCCACCCGCCGAGGCAAAATGGGGGAGGACCTCGGCCCCTTTCCTTATTGACCTGTTCTTCGAGGATTCCACTCCAGCGTGGGCGACCGGCGCGCATCGCTCGCAACGCGTGAGCTGTAAAGTTTTTCCCGGGCATCGCATTGCGGGGGACGCGATGCCGGAAGGGACGATTTCATTCGAGGTCGAGGCTCCCGTCGAGCGCGTGTGGGCGTTCCTCAGCGACATGCGGAAGGTGGGGAGCTGCGTCCCCGGCGTGCAGTCCGTGGAGATCCTCGATGACAAGCGTGCCCGGTGGAATTTGCAGGTCAAGATCGGACCGCTCACCCAAGACATCCAGGTCATGACGGAGACGACGGACCAGATTCCTCTGAACCATGGGAGGTTCCGCGGGGCGGCCGACAACATGGAAATCACCGGGACGATCGACTTGGCGCCTGCAGAGAACGGCACGAAAGTCACGTACACCATGGCCGTCCAGTCCAAGGGGCCGCTCGCCCGGATCATGGACAACTTCCTGCGGTCCCGATTGAAAGGCCAGACGGAAGAGTTCGCCGCGAATGTGCGCAAGGCACTGGAAGGCTGACCTCGGAGCCCCAGCCCGTGCGTGCCTCTCGTTCAACCGTGATAACCGGAGCCTAGGGCTTTTAGTCCGGAGAGCGTGAATCCGCTGCGTGCCCTCCATCGGGCCCCCCAATGGCGGGACTCCGCCCCCTCGGCCCCCACTCGTGGCGGAAGACTTGCTCCTCTACGACTCGGACGGGCAGTCCCTCCTCGACGACCACGCCCTCCGAATCCTCATCGCGCTGCACCAAGAGAGCCTCACGGCCCAGGAAATCGCGACGCATTACCGGGTTCCAATCGCCGCGTGCTACCGACGGATCCGCCGCCTCCTCTCGTTGGCCCTGATCTCCGAGGCGGGATTCGTCACGGAGGGCCGCCGGCGGCCAGCGCGACTCTATAAGTCCGAGGTGAACCGATTCCAGATCACGTACGGGAGCGGCCGGATGCACCTCCACCTGCTTCTGCGGAACGGCACGGAGGCGAACACGATCGTCGGCATTCCGCCCGACGTCGGGGTCAGTGGAACAGCGCCTCCACGCCCGCACGAAGTCGGGGAATACCCGTCCGCATGATGTCTGGATTCGCGTGTCGCGCGAGGGCCGCGTAGTACGCAAGGAATTGCATCGGGACCACCGACACCACCGGACGGAGATATGGATGAATCGCCGGAAGTTTGATCGCGGTGCGCGGATGCTCGCCAATTGTTACAACAGACGCGCCACCCCGGGCGAGTGCTCGGCCAATAGTATCACAGCGCCGGCCGTCTTCCCGAGCCCGGAGAAGAACCACTGATTCTCTCGCATGGAGTGAAAGGAAGGGACCATGAAGGAACTGCTCCAGATGGTATCCGCTTGCAGGCAGGCTGCACGTTTCCCGGATCTTCAGGGCGGCCTCGAGCGCCGTGATGTCGTCCCAACCGCTCCCGAGGAATGTCACGTGGTCCGTGCGGGCCACGCGCTTCGCAAGGCGGCGGACCACGCTTTCGGTTTGTAGCGCCTTCTGAAGGGTGCGCACAACCGCGCGGATTCCTTCGAGGACATCCGACCGCGTCTTCGCGAGCTGTGCCGCCAGAGCGGCAAAGGCGGTAAGCTGCGTCGTATAGCTCATTGTGTTCGCCCAAGAGCGATCGTGCAGCGAGCCGATAATGAGGATGTCATCCACGATCCGCTCCATCTCCGTGTTGGGCAGACCCGAAATGCCTAACGTCCGGACGCCTGCACGCTTCGCCCGGGCGAGGGCGCGATTCGTCGTTGGCGTAGAGCCGCTATGACTCACCCCGAGGACGGTGGCTTTCGCTGGAGGCGACCGGCCGTATGCAAGGTCATACGCATGCGTTGCTTCCACGACGACTGACGCGCGCAGGGATGCCTGTAGGACACGCGCTCCGTAGGTTGCGGCATGGAAGGATGTGCCACAGCCCGTGACAATCACACGACGCGCTTCTCCAAGGAAAGAGGCCGCGTCTCCCCGGCCAACCCGTTCCAGTGTCTCCGCGACGCGCGCCGGCTGAGCATGTATCATTGCGTGCATGTGGTATGGGTGTCGATGGCGAGGGTCGGGAAATAGGACCATACGCCCGCATACATCTTTAGCCGCTTAACGTCCGCCAGAGAGTCAGAATCCGGCCGGGTACCCCGGGGAAAACGGAACAAACCCGGTTACTCTTAAACATGAGAACACTGCCATGGGCGTCGAGGAGGTGCGCTGTGGACCCGCCGCCCAAGGACCCGAGCTAGACGCCCGTACGACGAGCGGTCGTGCTTTCTGTTGGGGAACCAACGACCCCGAGGAGAGGCTTGATCTCCGACAGGAGAGCTTCGTTGCTCAGCCTCAAAGCTAAGTCGTACGCTTCATCGAGGTATCGCCGCGCAGCCGATGTCGCGGCATTTTCCATGTGGAAACGGCCCACGAAGACGAGGGACCGAGCGAGATCCGATGGCTCGCCGTATTCTCGAAGACCCTGCAGGCCTTGCTCCCACAAGCGGGTGGCGCGGCTCCAACGCCCCAGTTCGAACTCCCGCTGTCCTTCGTAAATGCCGAGCAACGCGAGCGTATCTGGCTCCTCCAGGATTTGGACGAGTCGCTTCGCCTCTGCGATTTCTCCCGTAGTCTCGCGCGCGCGTCCGCCCATGTCAAGAAGGGAGGCGCTGCGGTTCATCCTCGCGTATGCGACCAATCGTAGGTTGCCAACCAGGCTGGCGAGCTGGAGGGCCCGATCGCAAAACTTGAGGCTCTCTTCGTACCGCTTCAGCGCGTGGTAGGAGGCCCCCACCGAGATGCAAGCGCGGGCCGTCTCGGTGAGGTTCCCCGCCCGCTCTGCGATCCGAAGGCCCTCAAGCCTGTACGCAAGTCCCCGGTCGATCTTACCCCGGTCGTGCTCGATACTCCCGAGGGCTGTAAGACTGCGTGAGAGCGCGCCGGAATCGGACGCCTCGGTCGCATGGTCGACCGCCGCGTTCATGAGCGTTGCTGCCTCCGCGAGCCGGCCCTTAGCCCGCTCCAGGAGCGCCATTTCCCTCAGGATCTCTCCGGACTCCGCGGGATTCGGATGGACCTTGAGGCGTGCCTGGGACTCGATGAGGTGTCCGAGCGCCTTCGCATGCTCGTTGCGGCAGCGCTCAATCGAAGCGATCTTTCGAAGAAGCCGAGGGATCCTGTCGACCTGCGAATTCGACTCAGCCCGCTGCAGTGCGTGACGATACTGCAATAGGGCGGGCCGCAAGTCTCCGGAAGCTTTCAAAGCGTCGCCCGCAACTTCCGGCAAGATGCAAGCCGGTCTGGGGTCGAGGACCGCACTGCCCATGGTCCTCAGCAACGTGAGGAGCTCGGAAGCGGGGACGGAATCGAGGAGGCCCGCGTCGTGCGAGACGAGGTACTCCCCGAAGGCCTTCACATTTCCGGACTCGATGAGGTGGTACATCCCCTCGAGAGGGTCTCCCACCTCCGACCCATCGAGGAAATAAGTTGCTGCGAGGAAATGGATTGAACGACGTTTTGCGCGCGGGAGGCGCTCATGAATCCATTCGCGGATTGTGTCGTGCACGACGACGCCGCCGGATATTGTAGGAGCGATCAAGTTCTTCGCCTGGAGCAATTTAATCGCCGCCTGCCATTCGCCGCAATAAGAGGGGAGGGCGCCGCTCGGAACGAGCCCACGAAACAGGGAGGCCGCCTCGAGGATCGTCTGCTCATCTTTCGTCAAGGTGTGCCAAATCTCGCGTTCAAGGTACCTCGTGATTTCCCGGCCCACGGTCGACCCCGTCTGTGCAGCGAAGGACAACAGGATCGGATGGCCCCGGGCCGAATTTGCCACCCGCTGCAGCGTGATCTCGTCTCCCGCGAAGCCTTTCGCGCGAAGGAGGGCCAGCGAGGCGTCCGGATCGAGCCCGCCCACACGAAGGATCTCGATGCGGGTAGTCTTTGAGGCTTTGCGGCGCACGGGGGCCGAGGGGAGCGTTCGCGAGATCAGCACGACCTTCCCCGACCCACCCCGGCCGGCCCCCAGGATCGGGCCCACGACAAGGCTTGCAAGCTCCGGGATCGCGCGGTGGTAGTTGTCGAGGACGAGGAGAATCGGAAGGTCACGTAGGTCGTGGGCGAGCACGCGCGCTGTGACCTGAGGGGCTTCCGCCCGGCGTTCGGTTTGGAGGTTCTTCAACCCCCGCCGACCGAGTCGGGCCAGGAAGGCGGCTAGGTCCCGAAGGAAAATTCCGCGGGTTGTGCCTTCATGGATTTCGAACCAAAAGATGTACGGCCGTGGCCGTTGACGCACGAGCCAGCTCGCGACGAGCGTGCTCTTCCCGATCCCCGCGATCCCCGAGGCGACGAGGACGGAGGAGGACGAACTCGCCCAGGCGTCGAGGATGCGGAACTCCTCGGTCCGCCCGAAGACGCGTCCGAGACGCCGCAACGTGTCGCCCCAGAGGATCGGCGCCACTGCGCCCGACCCGATTCCGTGGAGCTTCGTGAAATCGAGGCGGCCCCGTCGCACGAGCGAGACCGCGGCGGTCAAGTTCACGAATCCAGGGAAGATGTCCGGAATCTCGGCGACCCGCATCGGCGTCGGGTCGAGCCCGGGAGCCAGCACTTCGACAATGTCGCCCTGGAACCGCGTCCGGAGCTTCATCGCTTGAACCCAGCCCTCGTGGCTCAGACGGTAGACCGTCTTGCGGACCCGGTGGCCCGGCACGTGTGCACGCTCTCCGGCGACCAGGCCCGTCGACTCCATTCGCGTGAGCCACTTCGTGACCGTCGTGCGACCCGAATGCGTCGCCGCCGCGATCCCTTCCTGGGTGAGGACGGTAAGGGTCCCGGGCTCGTGCGCCGACGTCGACGAGAGGTGCGCGAGAATCCGCTTCGGCGTCGAGTAAAAACGTTTCCGGCGATACCCCCTCGCCACGCCGCGGAAACAGGGCGAATCCTCTTAAGGGTATCCAAAAAACGGAACATCTCGCGTCGTGTGTTCTCGAAAATGAGACCACCGCGACGAGGCACGCGGACGGAACCCTTTTCGGCCCTCAGGCTCTGGGCCCCCCGATGGCAATCGTCGAATGGATCCGAGCCTCCCAAGCGATTCTGTTCGAGGCTTCAATCGTCCCCGCGTTCGTGGGGACGTACGCAGCGGCGAGCGCCGGAGCTCCGTTCAACGCGATGTGGTTCGGCCTGATCCTGGTCTCGCTCGTCGGCATCCAGGCGGGCGCCAACCTGTTCAAGGGCTTTTACGAAGCCCAAGACCGGGTCTCGCCGCCATCGTCCCCAGGTTCGTGGTTCGCATTTGACAGCGGAGCCGCGGCAAGCCTGGCGCGGACCCCCCGAGCCGTGTTGGACGTCGGATACGTTGCCTTCGGAGTCGGCGTCCTGGCGGGCCTCGCCCTCGTCGTGTTGACCGCGAACCTGGTCCTCCTCGCCTTCGGCGTCGCGGGGGCGGCACTCGCGTGGAGCTACAGCTCGCCGCCGCTCAAACTGAGTTACCGAGGGATTGGAGAAATCTCCACCTTCCTCGCGTTCGGTCCCGTGATGACGGTAGGCGCCACGGTGGCCTTCGGCGGCGCCGGTTTGACGCGGAGCATCGGCGCGTCGATCGTCCTCGGGCTCCTCGCCGCCGCGATTTCTTTCGCCCGGTACTTCCCCAATCGGGAGGAGGATCGCTCGAAGGGAAAACGGACTCCGGTAACAATCCTCGGGGAACGTAGGGCGACGAAGGTCTTCGACGGGCTGATCCTCGCGCCTTTTCCAATTGGAGTCGCCTGGTTATTCCTCCGAGGCGGCATCGTGTGGATGATCGTCCTCGTGCTCGTTGCCGTCCCTGTCCTCCTTGCGTTCCACCTTGGAGCCAAAGTGCCGAAGTTCTACGAATTCGCGATTGCCCTGACGATTGCATTGCATCTGTTCGTCGGGTTCGGGCTGATTCTGGACTTCGCCTTCGGGTTATAGGGCCGTGGTCCCGGCAATCACGTACGCCGCCGTCATCCCCGCGCCGAGCAGGAGGACGGCCTGGATCGTTCCCGCGTTCGCTGCGATGTGGGCAGGGTACTCGCGGTAGTGAGCTCGAAGGACGGCGCGAGCGCGGGCCAAGGGTAAGACGGCGACGAGGCCGATCACGGCAACCCAGGGGACGAGTCGTAGGAGCGAGGATGCCACAAGCAGGACGAGCGCGGTCGCAACGAGAACCTCGTACAGCGTAACGGACTTCTCGAGCCCGATCCGAGCAGGAATCGTGCGTTTCCCGCCGCGCGGGTCGGTCTCGTGCTCCGGCATTTCGTTCACCAGAAGGAACGCCGCGACAAGCAGGCCGAGCGGAATCGATGCGAGCAACGGCTCCCAGGCGACCGCGCCGGTCTGGACGGCGTACGAGCCGAGGACCACGAGGGGTCCGAAGATGATCGCAACCGCGATCTCGCCGACGCCGTGGTACTGGAGTGCGAAAGGAGGGAGCGTGTAGAACACGCCAATCGCCCCTCCGATACCGCCCAGGACGAGGAGAATCCAGCCCTTCGGGCGAATGAATGCGAGGACGACTCCAATCAACGCGGCGGCTGCGAAGAAACCAATCCAGACGCGACGGTGCGCCTCGAACGACACGGCGGCGTCCGGGAGGACCCTCGCTCCACCGGTGAACGGACTCACGAGGCGAGTCGGCAAATCATCGACGCCGCGCTTGAAGTCGATCGAGTCGTTGCTCATGTTCGTAGCCGCATGGAGGCAGACGACGCCGAGGGCCGCGAGGAGAAACGCGGCGAGGTCGAACATCTGAGTGCTGTTCCAGGCGACCGCGGTGCCCAGCGCAACGCCGACGAGGGAAGCGACGAAGCTGCGCGGCTGGGTCGCCCGGAACCACGTCCGGAGGGATGCCATCTACTCCCAGACCGTCTGCCCTCGCGGGAGGACGCGCACTTCGATGAGCGTAAGCGGTCCGGGGCCGGGATTGATCACCGTGTGTTCCTCGCCGTGCACAAATCGCACGACGCAGCCGGGACTAACCTCGTGCTTTTCGCCGTCCACGACGACCTGCCCCTTTCCATCGACGAAGTAGAACACCTGAGTGTACCGGTGCCGGTGGGGCGGCGACTTCACGCCGGGATCCATCTTCGCGAGCCCCATGAGCATGAAATTACTGTCGTTGGGCCCCATGATCTTCTTGTCGACGATCCCGGGTCCGATCCCTTTCTCCCACGGTTCTTCCGGCAGATTCCGCACAATCGCGCCCACGGTCCCACTCAAGAGCGCGCACGCCGAGCAGGTATAAGAACGTGGATGATTCGGAGGGCTTTCTCCCGTTACGGCGGCATTCCCATGCGGGCGAACCGCATGCCCCATGAGGCCCACTTCGCGCCCGTGATTCCGGCCAGGAGGATGAACGACACGAGGACGATCACGATGCTCTGGAACAACGAATACGGGCCGGACCAGAATGCGGCGTAGCGCAACACGAAGCTAATCCAGCCCACCCCGACGAGAATCGAGGCGGCCACTCGCCACCGCATCCCCAAAATCGATGGTCTGCCTTGCATGCGTGTCCCCGCGGAATGTCGGCGAGTCCGGGATAAGGATGACGACCGAGCCGGACCGGAGGACGGCTCATCCCGGTGGCTTGAGTTCCGCGAAGATTCGAAGGTACTCCCGCAGGTACCGTGTGATGAGGAAATGGCGGCGAACTCGTTCGCGGCCGGCCCGTCCCATCGACTTCCGACGCGCCGGATCGCGGAGGAGCTGGACGGTCCGATCCGCGGCCTCCTTGACGCTGGAGACAAGGTATCCGTGCCGCCCATCTTTGACCTGGAGTCGAATCCCCCCGACGTCCCCGCCCACGACCGGGACGCTCTTCCACAACGATTCGCTCACGATGAGCCCGAATCCCTCCCGGAGGGATTTCGCGATCGAGACGTCCGTTTCTCTCTGGAGCACGTTGACCTCGAGCGCCCCGACCCCGCGGAGGTCTGTCATGAAGTGGATGTCGGGATCCTCGCCGGCGTGCCGGGCCGATCGCTCAAACCACATCCACCCCTCCGGATCGTCGCGGGCCATCGATGCGACGAGGAGGAGCTGGACCTTCGGGATTTTCTTCTTGACGAGCCGGTACGCGTCGATCACCCCGAGCGGATCCTTCCATGGGTCGAACCGTCCGACCTGGCTGATGACCGGCCGGTCAAAGTCGACGTCGAAGCGCGGCAAAATCGTCTCCCGCTCTTCGCGGTAGACGTGTCGGTTCTTCGGGCTCGTGGGATCGATCGCCGGTGGATTCACGTAGACTCGCGGGAAGCGGATGGTGGGCGGCACATATTCGCGCGCGCTGAACACAGCCGCGTCGTAAGCCTCGAGGTGGGGCGCGAGGATTGGGAGGACGGATGGGTTCGGGGACGTCAGGTCAAGATGGCAACGCCAGATCCACGCGCCTCTCCGCTTGCAGAGGTTGACCAGCGGCGCCGGCTGCGGATCGTGAATCACGACGTAGTCGTACTCGTCCTCGAAACTCGATGCATTGAGCTCGTTGAAGTGGCGGTACGTCGCCTGCATGTCCGCCGAGAGCACGACGTCCGACCCTTGGAGCGCATTGTGCATCGTCTTCGTCGCCGTGAAGAAGGCGTTCGACCCGGATAGGACGAACCAGTGTGCGTCGAGCCCGACGTCCCGTTGGAGTGGGACGAGGCTATGGAGCAATTCCGCGACCCCGCCGCCGTACGGCGTCGCGTTCACGTGCGCGACCCGTTTCCCCTTGAGCCGACTCGCGAGGGCCAAGATCTCCGCGAACGCCGGACCGCCGATGATCGCTCGGTAGTCCGACAGCCGTTTCTCCGTGACGTGGACTTCCTCCAACGGATTCCTGCCCCCAGACCTTGAGGAGAGGAAAGCGAAGATTATTTATCCGTTCTTCCCCCGTCCAACCTCTCGTTGGCGCGGGTCGAGTTGCGGGGGCTATCGAAGGCGTACGACGACGCCCCCGCGGTCCAGGGACTCAACCTGGAGATGAAGGACAAGGAATTCGTCGTCCTCCTGGGCCCGAGCGGATGTGGCAAGACGACGACGCTCCGCTGTGTCGCGGGACTCGAAACGCCGGACGACGGGGAGATCTACATCGGCGACCGCCTCGTGAACGACCTCGATTCGAAGGAACGGAACGTGGCGATGGTGTTCCAGAGCTATGCGCTCTATCCGCACATGACCGCGTACAAGAACATGGCGTTCCCGCTCGAGAACGCGAAGGTCCCGGAAGGAGAGATCGTTCGGCGGGTAAACGAGGTCGCGGTGCTGCTTCAGATCGAAGGCCTACTCGGCCGAAAGCCGAGCCAACTCAGCGGCGGACAGCGGCAACGGGTCGCCCTCGGCCGGGCAATCGTCCGGGAGCCTCAGGTCTTCCTGATGGACGAGCCGCTCAGCAACCTCGACGCGAAACTCCGCGTGCACATGCGAGCCGAGCTAAAGAAACTGCAGAAGGTCCTCGGCGTGACGACGATTTATGTGACGCATGACCAAGTCGAAGCGATGACGATGGCGGACCGAGTGGCCCTCCTGCACAAGGGCGTGCTGCAACAGTATGACGGCCCGCGGAAGCTCTACAGCCATCCCTCGAACCAGTTCGCGGCAGGGTTCGTCGGCAGCCCGCCGATCAACCTGATCGAGTGCGACCTCGTCGACGGGAGCCTCCTCGACGCGGCCGACTTCTCCGTGCCGCTGCCGGACCAGTTCGCGGAGGCGTGCGGGCGCAATTCCACGACGAAGCTCGTCCTGGGGGTCCGACCGCAGGACATCCATGTGAGCACGGTGGAACCGACCGAGACGGGCTGCATCCCGGCCGAGATCTACACGACGGAACCCTTGGGGGACTCGACGATCTTGGACGTGAAGGTGGGCGACAAGCTTCTCAAAGCGATCGCGGCCGCCGCGTTCGAAGGGGATGCGGGATTGAAAGTCTGGATCCGATTCGTGGCCGAACGGACCCATCTCTTCGACCGGAGCAGTGGCGAGGCAATCGCCTAGGCTCTCATCGAGCTGACATGGACCTCGACGCGTTGCGAAGGCGCCTCCAGAGAGATCTCAACTCACTCCGCGCGCCGCAAGGGTACTTGCGCGCCGGCGCGCCTCGATACGCCACTTTGTTCGGCCGGGATTCGCTGATTGCAGCTTGGCAGATGCTCCCATACGACCCATCGATCGCGGCATCGACCCTGCGCGTCCTCGCATCGTACCAGGGGCGTCGCGTCAACGCAAGGTCGGAAGAACAGCCCGGGAAGATCCTGCACGAACACCGCTTCGATCTGGCGTCCCGGGCGGAGCTGCCGGATTGGGAGTTCCCGTACTACGGGAGCGTCGATTCCACGCCCCTGTTCCTCATCGTTGCCTCGGAGTACGTGCAGGCGACCGGGGACGAACGAATTTTGGATGTCCTCTGGCCGGCCGTCGAGGCGGCTCACCAATGGATGTCCTCACTGGGCGACGCAAACGGCGATGGTTACATCACATACGAACGGAAGAATCCGCAAGGCCTGTTCCACCAGGGTTGGAAGGACGGATCCGGAGACCATCTGAGGATCGACCCGCCGGTCGCGATGGTCGAGGTGCAAGGCTATGCGGTCGCGGCGCACCGCGGATTCGCCGCCCTCGCGAGACGATACGGGGAGGACGAGGGGGCGGCAGCCGCCCGAGAAGCCGCTTCCCGCTTACAAGATGCGCTGAACCGCGACTTCTGGATGCCCGAAGCGGGCTACTACGGCCTCGCACTCGACGGGGCGAAACACCTCCGCCGGGCCATCACCTCGAATCCCGGGCACCTCCTTCTCATGGGCGTCGTGCCCGAGACCAGACTCGCGACGATGGTCTCCCGGCTCTTCCGCCACGACTTGTGGACGCCGTTCGGGGTTCGGACCCACGCAAGTTCGGAGCCAGACTTCGATCCGTTCAGCTATCACATGGGGACGATCTGGCCGCACGACAACTGGTTCGTCTGGCGCGGCCTTCGCGTGGTCCACCGGGACGCCGACGCGAAGCGGGTCCGCGAGGCGATCACAAGCGCGTACGAAACGCTCGGCAAGATCCCGGAGTTCTACGCGTGTATCGACGACCAGCTCGTGGACCTATCCGTTGGGGATCCGCCGACCCGGGCGAACCCCCTCCAAGCGTGGTCGATTGGAGCCCTCTGGGACATGGTTTCGGCCGACGATCCCGGCGTCAGCCCTTGATTGTCCATCCGATGAGGCCGCGGATGTAGAACCGCTGGAGGATGATGTACAGGGCCACCGGGACGGACATCGTCAGGATGGCCGCAGCGGAGAGAAGGTCGAACGGGCGGACGTACTGGCCCACGAGCCGCGGAACGCACTGCGTCGACAGGTACCAGTTCGCGTTCTGGATGAGCACTTGAGCGAAGAAGAAGTCGTTCCAGACCCACATGAACTGGAACACGACGACGGCCGCCATCGCGGGCAAAGACATCGGCAGCACGATCCTGAAGAAAATCTTGAAATCCGAGGCGCCATCAACGCGGGCCGCCTCCTCGATTTCAGGGGGCAGACTCCGGAAGAAGTTCCGCATGAAGAGCAGGATCCACGGGATCCCCCATGCGGAATGTAAGAGGATCAGGCTCCAGAGGCTGCTCACGAGATGGAGCGCGATCATGAGATTGTAGACCGGCACAGCCACCATCATCTGAGGGACCGCCATGAGGAGGACGACAGAGAGGAACACGTAGTCCCGGGTCCTCGTCTGGAAGCGGGCGAACCCGTACCCGGCGAGCGCGCCGACGAACATCGGGATGATTGTCGCGGGAAGCGCAACGAGGAACGAATCCCGGAGGCCCAGCGAGAGCGGACAGCCGGGGTTGTTCCACGCGGCAATGAGGTTGTCGACCGTCACGGTGAAGGGGGACAGGTTCCACCATCCAAAGCTCGTCTGAGATAGGGGGCGGAAGGCCACCATCGCGACGCCGACGAACGGCAACATCCACGCGAGACCGATGCCCCACGCCACGACGTGGATCAAGACGGTCCGCGGACGGATTCGCCTCAGGTGACCACCTCGGAACCCCCCGCCTCCTCCGGCCCGACCCGTCGAGCTTCCATCCTCCGCACGGATGGCGTCAGCCGTCGGCGTTTCTTCCGGCGAGGCGCGGTCAGGAGCCTTCGGAACAAGACGACGGCGACAATCAGCGTGAAGATGGTCAAGAGGGTCGCGACGACCGCCGCGCGGTTGTAGTCGATGATGAAGAAGTACCGATACATCTGGAGGGCCAAGACATCGGCCGCGCCTCCCACGCCACCTTGCTGGCTCCCTGCCGTGGCCCCGATGACGATGTCGAAGAGCTTGAGCTCCCAAAGGATCGTCATCGTCACGATGACGAGGGTGACCGGGCGGAGCAGAGGCCACGTGATCTTCCGGAAGATCTGCCACTCCGACGCACCATCGACGCGGGCGGCCTCGAAGTAGTCCTTCGGAATCGTGGTGAGGCCGGCAGAATAGACGACCATGCTGAAGCCGGTCCAGGACCACACGGTCCCGAGGATGAGGCCGAACAGGAGGGTGCTAGGGTTGGCGATCCAGTTCACCGCAAGCGACCTGATCCCGAGCCAATCGAAGAAGCCGGGGACGAGTCCGATGGGCGCTTCGAGAATGAACCGAAGGACGACCCCGATCACGATCAGGGGCGTGACCATCCCGAGGAAGACGAGGGACTTGACGATGGAGGCCCCGCGTACGTTCTGGAGGAGCACCGCGAGGAACAGTCCCATGAACAACGTGAGGGGAAGGTGGATTCCGGTCCAGATCAGATTGTTGAGCAGGGTCCCGCAGGGTAGACCCTGCTGGAGACAAGCGGAGTTGAAGGTATCCGGGGACCCGAGGACGGACCCGTAGTTCTGGAGACCCGCGAACCCACCATCGGGCCCTAGGAAACTCAAGGTCAGCGTTGCGGCGATCGGGTAGATGACGAGGACGACGAGCAGGATCGCGGCGGGCAGGAAGAAAGAAAGAAACTTAGCTTGGGACCGAAGCCACCGCTGAATCGTCGCGGGCTCGGGCAAAAGAGAGGTGAGGCGGGGCAGCAGCCCGCCTCCCCGTCGGTTCATGGTTGCGCTACAGCTGCCGCCTGGATCTCCGCCAGAATCGTCTGCCATTGGGCCGGAGTCGCCCAAAGCTTCTGGAGCTCGCTCCAGAACTTCCCCTGGAACGGGTTCCCGATCGTGTCGTCCAAGTCCGCAAGTACCACTTTCCCCTGCAAGAGGCCCGCCACCCGTGCGTCAACCGTCGGGTAGGCCGAGGCGGGCACCCCCGCCGCGGTGGCGATGTGGCCGCCCTGCTTCACTTGTTCCTCCTGCGCGGCCTCCGACCCAAGGAACGCCGCCAGCCGCTTCCCGAGATCCTGGTGCAGGCCGTATTTCGGGACGAAGAAGTAGTCCGCCGCGAAGACGATGCCTTGGGTTGACGCCCCGCCCGGCAACGAGAACACCCCGAGATCGTTCGGGTTCGGGACCATCCCCGTGATCCAGCTCCCCATGAAGTACAGGGGATGGGTGGGGGGAGTGGTGCCGCCCCACCACGAGGCCAAGACGGCCGGGTCGTTCCAAGTGAGCGGCTGGGTCCAGAACCCGTTCTGCAACGTCGGCACGAGGTAGTTCTGGAAGACCGCCTGGACCTTCGCGTCGGTCCAAGCGAGCGTCCGCTGCGCGAGGGCCTGATGCATCGCCGCCCCACCGTACGTCGCGATGAAGTGCTCCGTCACGTCCGAGAGGGGCCAGCCGACGCCGTCCCCCGCGAGGATGGGAGCTTGGCCCGTCTTGTTCTTGAGCGCCCAAAGCAGGCTGACGAATCCGGCCCACGTCGTCGGCGCCTGGAAACCGTTGGCGTTGAAGTACGACACGTTGTACCAGAATCCCGGCTTCACTTTCCCGGTGTAGGCGCCGCCCCAGATCTTGCCGCTCACGGTGAGTGGGTCGAGCGCCCCGGGCTGATACGAGGACGGGCTCAGGGTCGTCGTCAGCTCCGTGACCCATCCCCTCGTCGCGTACTGTTTAATCGTCGCGCTCGGCATGAAGATGACGTCGGCGGGCGACTGTTGAGCCTGGAAGCTGATTGGCAGGGTCGGCGTCAAGTCTTCTTGACGCGAGGTCGTATACTGGTACGGAATCCCGGTGACCGTCTTGAATTTGTCCAGGACGGGCTTGAACTTCGACCACTCCGATCCCGCCCACGGGCCAATCACTTGGACGGGGACGGGCCCCACGGCCGGTGGCGTCGCGAGGTAGTAGACCGCGAAGCCCGTGACCAGGCTCGACACGATGACGACGGCCACGATCGCGATGACCAGTATGGGCAATCGCCGCGGCGGACGATAGCCGCCGACTCCAGCACCCGGTGTTCCACTTTGCGTTGATGAAGACAAATCCTCCTCCTCCCTTGAGGCCCCGAATGGTGCGACGCCGCATTACTCTTTCGGATGCAACCGCACCACGGGGTTGAATCGACGCGCACAATCCTCAATACCATTGGGTGCGCGTACCGGCGCGGTACGATGTCCGAGATCCGGAAGGACTACGCGACTCCGACCTGGGTCGTGTTCTCTGCGGCCCGATCCCAGCGACCAGGAGCCTTCCGAAATACGAAGGATGCCACCCCGAAAGCCGACTGCCCGTTCTGTGAGGGCCATGAGGGGATGACGCCTCCCGAGGTCCTCGCGTATCGGGATGGCGGGACCGCGGACGGGCCGGGCTGGAGCATCCGATGCGTCCCGAACAAGTTCCCCGCGCTCGAACGGTCCGGCGAGGTCCGGGAACACCGGGATGGGCTGCTCGTCTCCGTCGATGGTGTCGGAGCCCACGAGGTCATCGTCGAGTCCTCGGACCATGACGGACACCTCGCGAACCTGCCGGACTTGCAGGTCGAGGACGTGCTTCGCGCGTACGCCGAACGCCACCGAGCCCTCGCCGCCGACCGGCGGGTGCGGTACGTCCAGATTTTCAAGAACCACGGAGAGCGGGCCGGCGCTTCGTTTTCCCACCCGCACTCCCAGGTCATCGCGATCCCGATCGTGCCCCTCCGGATCCTCGAGGAAATCGAGGGGATCCGGGCGCACGGCGCGGAGGGCGACGTCGGATGCCTGTATTGCGAGATCCTCCGGCGCGAACTCGAGATGGAGCGCCGTATCGTCGTCGAAAACGAGTCGTTTGTCGCCCTCGAACCGTTCGCGGCCCGCTTCCCGTTCGAGACGTGGATCCTGCCGAAAGCCCACGAGCGCGCCTTCGACTCGGTGTCGGATGCCGACCGCCGGGTCCTGGCGCGCAGCCTGAAGGATGTCCTCGGTCGCCTGTATCGAGCCCTCGACGACCCGTCGTTCAACTATTACATCCACACGGCGCCGGTGCGAGAGCGCGAGGCGGCGTACCATTGGCATCTCGAGATCACCCCGCACCTCACGGAGATCGCGGGCTTCGAGCGCGGGACCGGATTCTATATCAACCCGGTCGTGCCCGAGGACGCGGCCGCGATCCTCCGAGGTGAAATCCGATGGACGAGTCGCCCCGAATGAGTTATGTGCGCCTTTGCCGCTATCTCACACGAACAACGAGGACCGGGCCATGAAAATCCCTGATTCCCTCAAGTATGCCATCCTCTTCGTCATCCTCAGCGTGGTGGGAAGCGTCATCCTGTTCTTCCCAGGTTGGTTCTTTCGGCCGTAACCCAAATGGCGGCGGCGTCGTCAAAGACGAGCGCGCGCCTGAAGGCCGTCTTCATTTGCGACGGCGCCTGCGCCCGATGGCGATTCCAACCGCAATCGCCGCGAGGATGACGGCAACCGCCGCCCCAATCGCAATCAGAGGAAGGGAAAGGAGGGGCGATCCGGGATTCGGTGCCGAGCAGGGAACCCCATCGACTGCGCCGCAGGTCGCCGCCTCGACCGCATCGATGTCTGCGCCGACGTCCTTGCCGTCCGTGCCCGCACTCTTGTACGACGAAGAAGGGGCAAGCCGGTAGTCCCCTCGTGGGAGGTCCGCGAACCCCACGTCGTTCAGCGTTGCGGGATAAAAGTTGTCCACCGGATACGAGGCCGCGGGGGCCCCCGGGATCACATTGCGTCGGAACACGCTCCCTGGGAAATAGGTGTTGAGCGAGTCGTTCCCGGACCCACGACCGCTCCCGAACACCCCATACAAGTTGTGGGGCGCGACGTTGTTCGTGAAGACAAATCCGGAGTTCGGGAGCGAGTCCGCAATCACGACATGCTGGCTCTGGAACACCGTGTTGTGGTCGATCGCGACATCGGCCGTGCCGTTCAGCATCAGGACGAACGCGCCGAAGCCGCCCCATGTCGTGCCGTTCAGGTCGTACAACAGATTGTTCTCGATGCTGACGTTGTTCGTCTGTTGGCTCGGGAAGTTGTTGTCGTACCCCAGCACGCTGAGTCCCGAGCCGGTGTGCCGGACGATGTTGTTGCGGAAGGTGACGTGGTCGATCTGGGACCAGGGCGCAGTCCCATCTTGATTGCGGACCGTGAACAGGATCGCGGTTGCGGTCTGCGCGTCGGTCCAGTCGTTCTCGAACACGTTCCCCTCGATCAGGACGCGGCGCGCATTCTTCAGCTCGAAGAGGTTCTTGACGCTCCAGTGGGTTCCGGCGTAACCCGGGTCGTCGACCTTCCAGGAGAGCGGCTTGAAGAAGTGGTTGTGCCGCACGACGATGTCCGCGGGCACGAGGCCGGGTACCTGAGGGTCGGCGCCGCCGAAGATCAGGTTCTCCCCCGCGCCCTCGAGCTCGTTGTTCACAATCGTGAAGGGCCCGGCGCCGTTCCAGCCCGCCAGCGCCTGCGAATCTGCACCGACTTCCTTGAAGTCTGTGAAGATCGAATCGTACACCCCGATGTTCACACCGTTCATAGCGATGCCGCGGCGGCTGCCTGCGACCGCGTCACCGTGAATGTAGCATCGTTCGAACGTGATGTTGTGCGGCTGCTGGTCGACGGACGTCTCCGCCGCGCCAAGCGTTACCACGTTGAACAGGAAGGTCCCCGAGGTCGGCGCAATCTCGAGGCCGAAGAACCGGTAGTTGTGGGCTCCCGGATCCGTTGTGAAGACCGAGCCGCCCGCGGCGGCGTTGATCCGCGCGAGCGGAGGGAAGGATGACGGGTTGATTCGGGCTCCTGCCGGAGGGAGGGCCGAGTCCGGGGCGGTCGTGCGAATGAGGATGTCCCCGGTTCCCGTCTTCGCGGGCAGCGTGAACCAGCCCGTGTACGTCGCGCCCGCGGCAAGTCGGATCGTGTCCCCCGGTTGCGCCTGGTCGAGGGCAGCCTGCAGGTCCCCGCCGGGAGGGACATCGATGAACCCCGTGGAATGCGGAAGACCTTCTTGGGCGGCCGCGGTCGCGGTCAGGATCGAAGTGAGCGCGATCAGGAACGGGGGTGAACGGACGAGCGATGCCGGCGGCGTCATTCACGACGCGGCGCAACCGACCCGCATCCGATATGGAGTTTCCGTTACGCCTATCTCGATTGAGTCTCGGGCGGGATTGCAGGAGGCGCGGGAAGGGCAGAGTCCCCATTTAACCAAACCGTTAAATATCCGCCGGGCCTTTCACTTAACCGAATGGTTAATCGAGTTGCGGCCAAACTGGACTTGGACGCCATCTTCGCGGCGCTGGCCCATCCGATCCGGAGGGCCATCCTGGAGCAGCTCGCCGGCGGTGACGCAAGCGTCGGTGAACTCGCCAAGCCGCATGATGTCAGCCTGCCGGCGATTTCGAAGCACCTCCGGGTGCTCGAGGATGCCGGCCTGCTGGTCGTCGAGCCCGAGGGCCGTGTGCGCCGGTGCCAGATCGATGCGGCGCCGCTCAGCACAGCTTTCGGGTGGCTGACGCGCTACCGCGTCCTGTGGGAGGACCGCTTCGACCGATTGGCCAAACACTTGGAGGAAAACCGATGACGAAAACGATGCGACCGGCAACGACCGTTCGACCGGCGATGAAAGCGTTGGAGGAGTGACCGTGCCGACGAAGACCACGACGAAAGGAAGAGGGCCTGCCGCGAAGGGAAGCGTCGTCATTACGCGCATCTTCGACGCGCCGCGAGAACGTGTTTGGAAAGCCTGGACGGACCCGGAGCAGCTGAAGCACTGGTGGGGGCCGAAGGGATTCACGACGCCCGTCTTCCGGGCCGACCTCCGCGTGGGTGGAGCTCTTCTCTATTGCATGCGATCGCCAGAGGGAAAGGATTACTGGGGCACGGGCGTCTACCGCGAGATCGTCCCGGTGACGCGGATCGTTTACACGGACACCTTTGCGGATGAGAAAGGCAACGTCGTCCCCGCGACGTACTACGGGATGAGCTCCGAAATTCCGCTCGAAATGTTGGTGACCGT
>Ga0209157_1001539_pt1 | contig 19169 bp, 19 predicted proteins | sample GraSoiAngelo_135_FD_185892 | JGI IMG/M metagenome (GOLD analysis project Ga0209157, IMG submission 185892) | Grasslands soil microbial communities from the Angelo Coastal Reserve, California, USA - 14_0929_05_40cm (SPAdes) (version 2) | ecosystem: Environmental > Terrestrial > Soil > Grasslands ...
CTCGCTGGTCAGCGTGGGTCGTGAGCTGCAGATCGAAGCGAAGGGGGCCCGGCAGCCGCTCGGCGTGTGGGAAGTGACAGGGATCGGTGGACCCCACGCGCTGTTCCTGCATCCGGCGTCGTCACGAATGATCCTGCTGGCCGCTCCGATTCCGGTTCGCTATGCCGTCCTCGCGGACAAGCACGTGGGGCGCAACGTGGTGGACGGAAGTGTCGTGCGTCTCTCCGAGAAGAACGCCGAGATCCGGTCGTCCGCGCCAGTGCCGCTGCTCAGCAACGTGAAGATCTGGATCCCCGAGATCGAGGCGAGTGCCAGTCCGGGAGAGCTTTATGCGAAGGTCGTGGAGGCGGCGGCGACCGACCGATCCGGCTTCATCGTTCGCTTCACGGCCATCGCTCCGGACATCACGAAGTACCTGCAACATCGCCTGGACGCCGATCGAGCGTCGAGCCGCTCGGCGTGACCATGGCCACTGGCCAGACCGTCGACCGGCCGCCGGCCACCACGGGCTGCGGCAAGCGACCGCCAGGATGCCCCGAGTCGGCGGCGAACGTGCCCTCGAAATCTTCCGCGCTCTTCAGGTTGTACACCTCGCCTCTCGCGACCCGCTGCGACACGCCGACGTCCACGACGCTGAAGCCTTTCACCATGGACGACAAGGAGAAACACAGGATGAAGATGATGGCCGCAACCGCCGTGATGGGAAGTCTCGTGCTCGCCGCCGGAGGGACCGCTTTGGCCCAGGCGCCCGGTGCGACCGAGAAGAAGCCGGCCGCCAGCGCGACGAAGCCGGCGGTGGGCGAGGCCGCCGTGGTGAAGGCGCGCGGGACGATCGCCGCCATCGACAAGGATCGCCCTCGACCAACCCACGAAGTGAGGCGCCAGTGAGAGCCATCGGGGCCCTGGCGATCCTGTTCGCGGTCGTGCCGTCGACCGGCTCGGCAGCACCGGTCGACGGGTCGGCGCCCATGCAGTGCGCCATCCAGACGGTGATGGTGTGCGACGACCCGTCCGTCTGCATACGGGGGAGCGCGCAGACCGTCAACCTCCCGCCGGTCGTCAAGGTCGACGTTGCTAAGCGGCTGATCAGTGGAGCCGCCACCGGGCGGACCGTTCGTATCACGTCTGTCAGCCGCGGGAGTGGTCGGCTCCTGCTGCAAGGCGAAGAAGTCGGCATGAACGGCTTTGCCTGGGACATGGTGATCGTGGAAGCTTCGGGCGTCATGTCGGGTGCGGTGCTCAGTCATGGTGGCGGCTTCCTCATGTTCGGCGGGTGCTCGACGAGCTGAAGACGCCGGTCCTGATCTCTTACTGTCTTGCGGCCGCGCGGTCGTTCTGCCGAGCTGCCCTCACATGACCTGGGCGATGGCGTCGATCAGCTGGTCGTGGTGGAACGGCTTCGTGAGGTAGCCCGCGGCCCCGGCGGCACGGGCGCGATCGCGGGTCGAGGCACTGTCATGACCTCTGATAAAGATGACCGGAATGGAGCGTCCCGAAGCCGCCAGGGACTCGTAGAGCTCGAAGCCGGTCAGCCCAGTCAGTTGCAAACCCACGCGTCCGTTTCCAGATCCCTCGAGGCCAATCCCCTCAGTTCATCCCGTGTGACCGGCCCCGGCGGGTTGGCGTCCCGAGGCAGAGCATGGCAGCCGCACGTGCATCGTTGATGCCGCGGTCGAAGGAAGCGATAGCCGGAACAGGCCCAACCTCGCCATAGATCAGCAGGACCGATCGAGGGTCCGCCTCGGTAGCCCACGATCAGCCCCGTGGACATTGGTCCACACCGCATCCGACCTTCGTCTCATTGTCTATGTCCTGACCGACGTGGGACCGTGACTCCGGCCTGACCGCAATCCTAGGAGGACGCGCACGATGACGGCGCCGACGCAGCCGACCACGTCGCTAGACCTGAAGGACTTCTTCTCCGCCGCCGAGGCCCGGAGCGACCGCTGGCGCCAGCTGAACGCTGCCGGGCGGGCCTGGGAGACCGCCGTGGTCCAGGGCCACCCGGAGGACAAGCTGCACGCGGAGGCGGCACGGCTGCTCAGGGAGATCGTCGCCCTCGAGCATTACTGGGCCTACCCCGGACCCCGGCTCATGGGGGCGGTCGGCGAGGCGGTCGAGGAGCGGAACGCCGGCGTGTTCGCCCGGCTCCTGCAGAAGATCTCCAGCGCACTCGTCACTGGGAGCTACCGGCACGAGGGGGCGGCGTGGGATCCACTCCAGGACGGCGAGGCCAGGCCGGAGTTGCTCGTGCCGGATGCCCAGCAGGGCGACGGCCACAAGCCGTACTTCGAGGTGCTCGTGGTCACGCCGACCGATCCAAGCCTCTGGGAGCGGGGCCGGAACGACCTGAAGCGCCTGCGCCGCCCCGAGGACCCGTTCGTCTACGAGGTCGTCCAGGTAGCGACCTTCGAGGACGCGGTCCTCGGCACCATCTTCAACGCCAACGTGCAAGCGGTGGTGATCCACGATGGGTTCCTGTTCCATTCCCGCCACGACCTGCCGGTGCTGCGCCAGTTCCTGCTGCGCCATCTGAGCATCGACCCCGCCACCACCGCGCCCGGCGAGCTGGCCGTCACCCTGGCCCGGGCGATCAAGAACTACCGGCCGGAGCTGGACGTCTACCTGCTCACCGACCGCGCGGTGGAACAGCTCGCCGGCAGCGAGGAAGCGGCGCCGCTGCGGCGGGTGTTCCACAGCGTCGAGGAGATCATGGAGATCCACCTCGCCGTCCTCGATGGCGTCGGCGAGCGGTATGAGACGCCGTTCTTCGCCAACCTCAAGAAGTACGCGCAGCGGCCTATCGGCACCTTCCACGCGCTCCCCATCGCGCGGGGCAAGTCGATCTTCCGCTCGAACTGGATCCGCGACATGGGCCACTTCTACGGCACGAATCTCTTCTTGGCCGAGTCATCGGCGACGACCGGCGGGCTCGACAGCCTGCTGGAGCCGACCGGCAACATCAAGAAGGCCCATGAGCTGGCGGCGCGGGCCTTCGGCGCCAGGCGGGCCTACTTCGGCACCAATGGCACCTCGACGTCCAACAAGATCGTCGTGCAGGCCCTCTGCAAGCCGGGCGACATCGTCATCGTCGATCGCAACTGCCACAAGTCGCACCACTACGGTCTAGTGCTGGCCGGAGCCCAGCCCTACTACGTCGAGGCCTACCCGCTGACGCAGTTCTCGATGTACGGGGCGGTGCCGCTCCGGACCATCAAGAAGGCGCTGCTCGATTGCAAGGCCGAGGGGAAGCTCGATCGCGTGAAGGTGATCGACCTGACCAACTGCACCTTCGACGGCCACATGTACAACCCGCGGCGTGTAATGGAGGAGTGCCTGGCCATCAAGCCGGACCTCGTGTTCCTGTGGGACGAGGCCTGGTTCGGCTTCGCCCGCTTCACCCCGTTCCACCGGCGGCGTACGGCCATGGGCGCGGCCGCGGCGCTGGCCGCCCGGTACCGCGAGCCCGCCTACCGTGAGGCGTACAAGACCTTCGCCGCCAAGGTGGCCGCGCTCGGTGCGAACACCTCGCTGCTGCTGGACATGCCGCTGCTGCCCGATCCGGACAAGGTGCGCATCCGCGTGTACCAGACGAACTCGACCCACAAGTCCATGTCAGCGCTTCGCCAGGGCTCGATGATCCTGGTCTGGGACGACGACTTTCATCAGGTCGAAGGCCCCTTCGAGGAGGCCTTCTTCACCCACACCTCGACCTCGCCGAATCAACAGATCATCGCCTCGCTCGATCTGGCCCGCCGCCAGATGGAGCTGGAGGGCTACGACCTGACGATGAAGGCGACGGAGCTGGCGCTCCGCATCCGCCGCGAGGTGAACAACCATCGGCTCATCGCGAAGTATTTCCGCATCGCCACCCCGGCCGACATGATCCCGGCCGAGTTCCGGGCCTCGAAGCTGGCCGACTACGGCCCGCCCCAGTCGACCTGGAAGGAGGTCATCGAGGCCTGGAACGAGGACGAGTTCGCGCTGGACCCGACCCGCCTCACGCTGATCTGCGGGGCGGCCGGGTTCGACGGGACGCAGTTCAAGAACTTGCTGGCCGACCGCTTCGATATCCAGCTCAACAAGACCTCACGCAACAGCGTCCTCGTCCAGACCAACATCAACAACACCCGGAGCGACGCCGCGCTGCTGATCAAAGTGCTGGCCGACCTCAGCCGCGAGATCGAGCAGCGCCTGGCCCAGGGCGGCGTCACCGAGCAAGTCGCCTTCGCGGCCCGGGTGAAGTCGCTGATGACCGATGTCCCCGACCTGCCCAACTTCAGCCGCTTCCACGACGCCTTCCGCGACAACGCCAAGGCGGCCAGCAACGAGGGCCACATGCGGTCGGCATACTTCATGGCCTACGACGACGCCAACTGCGAGTTCATCAAGCTCGGCAGCAAGGAGATCGACGACCGGCTCGGGAACGGGCCCGAGCTGGTGTCGGCCAACTTCGTGATTCCCTACCCGCCCGGCTTCCCGATCATGGTACCGGGCCAGGTGATCACCGCCGAGACGATCGCGTTCATGCGCAAGCTCGACGTCAAGGAGATCCACGGCTATCACGCCGCGCACGGACTCAAGCTCCTCACGCCGGCCGCGCTGGCCAGCCGGAACGGCAAGCGCGCTGAGGAGGGAGGACCAGATGCTTGACTGGTTCGCTGCGACGCTGCGTAGCTACCCGGAAATCGCGATCTTCCTCTCGCTCGGCGTCGGGTACTACGTCGGCAAGTTCACCTTCCGCGGCATCGGTCTGGGGGCGGTCACCGCGACCCTGCTCGCTGCCGTCGTGATCGGGCAGCTCGGGATCACCATCTCCCCGCATGTCAAGTCGACCTTCTTCCTCATATTCCTGTTTGCCGTCGGCTACGGCGTGGGGCCGCAGTTCGTCCGCGGCGTCGCCAGGGATGGCCTGCCCCAGGCGGTCTTCGCGGCGGTCCAGTGCGTGTTCTGCCTGGTGGTCGGCGCGGTGGTCGCCAGGCTGGCCGGCTACGATCTCGGCTACGCGGCGGGGCTGTACGCGGGATCGCAGACCATCTCCGCCTCCATGGGCCTCGCGACCGACGCCATCAACCGAGTGGGGTTGCCCGCCGACCAGGCCAAGGCCCTGCTCGACGGGATCCCGGTCGCCTACGCCGTGACCTACATCTTCGGCACGGTCGGCTCGGCGATCGTGCTCGCGCTGCTCGGGCCGGCGCTGCTCCGCCTCGATCTGATCGCGGCGTGCAAGGACTACGAGGAGAAGCAAGGCGGCACCAAGGAGCTGGGGGGGGGCGGCTCGGCCTGGCACCGCTGGGAGGTGCGCGCGTTCCGCGTGAGGCCGGGCGGGCCGGCCAGTGGTCTCCGGGCCATCGAGGCCGAGGCCCTGGTGCCTGATGCGCGCGTCTTCGTGCTACGCGTCCGCCACAAGGGGACGATCGAGGAGGCCACCGCCGACACCGTCCTGCACGAGGACGACGTGGTGGCGGTCGCGGGCGCTCGCGAGGTGCTGGTGAAGGTCATCGGGGGCGTCGCCCACGAAGTCGAGGATCCGGAGCTGCTCAGCTTCCCGGTGGAAGGTGTCGACGTCTACGTGACCAGCAAGGCCGTCGAGGGCAAGACGCTGGCCGAGCTGGCCCAGCGGCCCGGCGCGCGGGGGGTGTTCTTGAGGAAGATCACCCGGGGGGCAACCGCCACCACCATTCCCATCCTGCCCAAGACGACGGTGCACCGCGGCGACATCCTCACTCTCGTCGGCCGCACGCAGGACACCGCCGCCGCCACCAAGATGCTCGGCGTGGCCGACCGGCCCACCGACGTCGCAGACGTGGCGTTCATTGGTGGCGCGATCACGCTGGGAGCGCTGGTCGGCGCGCTGGTCTGGAAGGTCGGCGGAGTGCCGTTGACGCTGTCGACGGCCGGCGGAGCCCTCATTGCCGGGCTGGTGTTCGGCTGGCTGCGCTCGACCCGCCCGTTCTTCGGACGCATCCCCTCGTCCACCGTCTGGTTCATGAACTCGGTCGGCCTCAACGTCTTCATCGCCGTGGTCGGCATCTCGGCCGGCCCCGGCTTCGTCAACGGCCTGCGCACCCAGGGCATGAGCCTGTTCATGTGGGGCATCGTGGCCACCACCGTGCCGCTGATCCTCGGCATGTACGTGGGCAAGTACGTCTTCCGCTTCCACGACGCGATCCTGCTCGGCGCCTGCTCCGGCGCGCGCACGACGACGGCGTCGCTCGGCATGATCTGCGATCTCGCCAAGAGTCAGGTGCCCGCGCTCGGCTACACCGTCACCTACGCCGTCGGCAACACGCTGCTCACCATCTGGGGCATGGTCATGATCTTGCTGCTGTCGTGATGACCCCCGAAAAGATCAGGAGACCGCCATGGACCTCGTGAGACTCCGCGAGTTCGAGACCCTCAGCCCGTTCGAGATCAAGGACGAGCTGATCAAGCTGGCCAAGAAGACGTCGAAGACCACGCAGTCGGCGTTCCTCAACGCCGGCCGGGGCAACCCCAACTGGATCGCCACCACGCCGCGCGAGGGCTTCTTCCTGCTCGGCCAGTTCGCCCTGACCGAGAGTACGCGGGTGATGAAGCATCCCGCCGGTCTCGGCGGGATGCCGCAGTCCCAGGGCATCGCCGGCCGTCTGGAGGAGTGGCTCACCACGCACGCCGACATGCCGGGGGCGCCTTTCATGGCGTCCATGGTGGACTTCGCCGTGAAGACATTCGGGTTCGAGCCGGACGCCTTCGTCCACGAGCTGGTGGACTCGATCATCGGCGACAACTACCCGGTCCCCGACCGCATGCTGGTCCACAACGAGCGCATCGTGCACGAGTACCTGATGTGGGCCATGTGCGGGAGCCCGCGCCCGCCGGGCAAGTTCGACCTCTATGCCGTCGAGGGTGGGACGGCGGCGATGTGCTACATCTTCAAATCGCTGAAGGCCAACCGCCTGCTCCGTCCCGGCGACACCATCGCGCTCGGCACGCCGATCTTCACGCCCTACATTGAGATGACGCATCTCGAGGACTACGCCCTGAACGTGGTCACCATCGAGGCGCCCCAGGGGAACCGCTTCCAGTTCACGGACGCGGAGCTCAAGAAGCTGGAGCATCCCCAGATCAAGGCCTTCTTCCTCGTCAATCCTGGCAATCCGACGGGCGTCGCGCTCAGCAAGGACACCATCGGCAAGATCGCCAATCTGGTCAAGACGAGCCGTCCCGACCTGATGCTCCTGACCGATGACGTGTATGGCACGTTCGTGCCCGACTTCCGATCCCTGCTCGGCGAGCTACCGCACAACACGATCGGCGTCTACTCCTATTCGAAATACTTCGGCTGCACGGGCTGGCGGCTGGGCGCGATCGCGATTCATGAAAGCAACATCTTCGACAGGATGATCGCGAAGCTCCCCGATGCTGAGCTAAGGGCGCTCGACAAGCGTTACGGCGCGCTCACCCTCGAGCCGCGCAAGGTCAAGTTCATCGACCGCATCGTCGCCGACAGCCGCGACGTGGCCCTCAACCACACCGCCGGGCTCTCCCTGCCCCAGCAAGTCATGATGAGTTTGTTTTCCCTCGCCGAGATGATGGATGGGGCCAAGCGGTACCAGAACGCGTGCGCGGAGATCGTGCGCCGGCGGGCGCTGGCGATGATCGAAGGTCTGGGCATCGAGGTCACCCCGAACCCGCTCTACGACGCCTACTACGGGTTGATCGACTTCGAGTTCTGGGCGCGCAAGAACATTGGCGAGGACGCGGTGCAATATCTGAAGAAGAACGTCCACCCGCTCGACCTGGCCTTCCGCCTGGCCGAGGACCACGGCATCGTGCTCCTGAACGGCGGCGGCTTCGAGGCTCCCGACTGGTCGCTTCGCGTGTCCCTGGCCAACCTGGCCGACGACGTGTACGACGACATCGGGCGCGGGGTCCGGACCGTCGCGCGCGGCTACCGGGACGCCTTCGAGGCCTCGAAGCGCGCGAAGAGAGAGTGAGGGGGCCACGCGATGTGGCGCGTTGCATCGACGCTCGTGCTGGCGTTGCTGGTCGGTGTGGTGACCTGGTGTGGCCCGGTGTCGGCCGACGACGCGCCCCCGCCGCCGCCGGCGCCCCCGCTGGAGCGCCTCTTTGCCCCGTTGAAGGAGCAGATGGCGACCCTGCCCCCCTTCCTGCGGGACACGGATCTGAGGGCGCACTTCCGTTCGTTCTACTTCAACCGCGAAAAGCCCGACGACAGCAACAACGAAGCCTGGACCTTCGGCGGCTGGATCAGCTACCAGTCCGGCTTGCTCTTCGACACGTTCTCGATGGGCGCGACCCTCTACGGTTCGGCGCCGCTGTATGCGCCGGAGGACAAAGACGGCACGCTCCTCCTCAAGCCGGGACAGGAGGGGTACTACGTCCCGGGTGAGGCGTGGGGGGCGCTCCGGTACGAGGACTACGCGGTTCTCAAGGGCTATCGTCAGCTGGTCGAACAGACATACATCAACCCCCAGGACAATCGGATGACGCCCAACACGTTCGAGGGCGTGACGCTCGGAGGCAAGGTGGGGTTCGTCCAGTACTTCGGGGGTTTTCTCTGGGACATCAAGCCACGGAACTCCGATGAGTTCATCAGCATGTCCGCGCAGGCCGGAGCCAAGGGGAGCGACGACGGTGTCGGCCTGGCCGGCGTCCGGCTGACGCCGGTGAAGGATCTGAGGATCGATGTCAGCAACCAGTACGGCGTCAACACCTTCAATACGATCTACGGCGAGGTCGACTACCTTCGTCCGCTCAATGAAAACTGGAAGCTCCGGCTCGGAGCCCAGATCACGGACCAGCGCGCCGTCGGTGACGCGCTGCTGACCAGCGCGGAGGAGCGGTACTGGAGCACCCAGCAGGGCGGAGCGCGCGTCCAGGCGATCTACCGCGAGCTGACGCTGACCGGCGCCTTCTCGATCACGGGCTCGGGCAACACCATCCAGTCCCCCTGGGGCACCTTCCCCGGGTACGTCTCGCTGATGGACCAGGACTTCAACCGGGCCAGCGAGAAGGCCGTGTTGTTCGGACTGGCCTACGACTTCTCCAAGGTCGTCACGCCGGGGCTCAGCGCCTTCACCAATCTCGCGTGGGGCTGGGACGCCATCAACCCCAAGTCGCGGGCCGACGCACCCAACCAGGCGGAGTACGACCTCACGGTCGACTACCGGCCGCCCTGGCTCAGGCCGTCCTTCCTGAAGGGACTCTGGTTCCGCGTTCGCAGTGCCCTCCTCGACCAGGAAGACGCCAAGACGCTCGGGTATCAGTTCCGCCTGACGATCAACTGGGAGAGGGACTTGCTGTGAACAGCGAGTGAGCAGTGGACTGGTTCATCATGGCCCTCCGGCACAATCCCGAGCTCGCCATCTTTCTCACGCTTGCGCTCGGGTTCTTCATCGGCCGTCTCCGGATCGGAACCTTCAGCCTGGGCACCGTGGTGGGCACGCTGCTGGCCGGCGTGCTCGTGGGCCAGCTGGACATCAAGGTCCCCTCGATCGTCAAGGCCGTTTTCTTCGATCTGTTCCTGTTCACCACCGGGTACAAGGTCGGGCCCCAGTTCTTCCGCGGCCTCAAGAAGGATGCCCTGCCTCAGCTGGCGGTCACGGTCGTCCTGTGCGTCACCTGTCTGCTCAGCGCCTTCGCGGCGTCCAAGCTTCTCGGCTACGACATGGGGACAGCGGCAGGTTTGCTGGCCGGAGCCTTCACGGAGTCCACGGTCATCGGCACCGCTGGGGAGGCCATCCATCGGCTCGACCTCCCCGGAGCCGAGAAGATCGCGCTCGTGAATAACATCCCGGTCGCGTACGCGGTGACGTACCTCATCGGCACCGCGTTCATCGTGTGGTTCCTGCCGGTCGTCGGGCCACGGTTGATGGGGGTGAACCTCCGGGAGGAGGGCCGGAAGCTGCAGGACCAGATCTCGGGCGGGGAAGAGCCGGAGGCCGGCGTGCAGTCCGCCTTCCAGACGTTCACGGCTCGGGTCTATCGCGTGACCAACGACCGGCTCGTGAACAGGACCGTCGCCGAGCTCGAAGCCCAGCCCAGGGACTTCCGCGTCTTCATCTGCCGCATCCGTCACCATGGAACGATCGTCGAGGCCGAGCCCACCACGGTCATTCACAAGGAGGACGTGGTCGCGGTGATGACTCGCACCGAGACCCTGACGGCGCGGGGAACCGAGATCGGGCCCGAGGTCGACGACAAGGTGCTCCTCGATTTCCCACAGGAGTTCCTGGACGTCGTGGTCACGAACAAGGCGCTCGCCGGAAAGACGCTCAGAGAGCTGGCCGCCCTGGAAATGGCGCGCGGGGTGTTCCTGAGAAAGCTCGTCCGGCTCGGACAGCCCATGCCGTTCACCCCCGAGACCCGCATCGACCGCGGTGACGTGTTGAGCCTCGTCGGCGCCAAGCGCGAAGTCGAGCGGGCGGCGAAGAAGGTCGGGTACGCGGACCGGCCGACGGTCGCGACCGACATGATCTTCGTCGGTCTCGGAATCTTCATCGGAGGACTGGTCGGCCTGCTCTCGGTGACGATCGGCGGGCTGCCGCTGACCCTCACGGCCAGCGGCGGGGCTCTGATCATGGGCCTGGTGTTCGGCTGGCTCCGCGCCGTGCGTCCGACGTTCGGCCGTATTCCCGAGGCCGCCATGTGGGTGTTCGACACCGTCGGGCTCACGGTCTTCATCGGCGTGGTGGGTCTCGGGGCAGGCCCCAGCTTCGTCTCGGCACTTCAGACGTCGGGGGCAAGCTTGATCGTCGTGGGTCTCCTGGTGGCCGTACTCCCTCACACCGTGGCGATTCTCTTTGGTCGGCATGTCCTCAGAATGAACCCGCTGATCCTCCTCGGCGCCTGCGCCGGCGCGGGCACGATCACTGCGGCCCTTCGCGCCCTCCAGGAGGAGGCGCACAGCAAGCTGCCGGCTCTCGGCTATACCGTGCCGTATGCCGTCGGCAACATTCTGTTGACGGCCTGGGGACCGGTCATCGTGGCGCTGATGCGCTAGCGCCAGCGGTATTCCATGTCGCTCTGGCAGTCCGCCGATGCGGCACGACCGGGATCGCGGCGGTCGCGCCCGGCCACGACGGCTCGTGTGCTCCCGATGCTCGCCTTGCTGGTGGCCCTGGGGACATCGGCAGGCCTCTCCACGGCGTGGGGGCAAGCGCCCCCCGCGGGCCCCGCCCCGGCCAAGGCCTCTCCGGCGCCCGCGGCGGAAAAGCCCGCGCCCGCGTCCATCCCGGTTCCCGAGGTGGCCAGGCGAGCCGATGACATCGGCAAGCAACTCCGGGACTTCGAGGCCCTCCTCGTCCCCGGTCAGGCCATCGAGGCCATCGAGAAACGGCTGCCCGAGATCGCCGTCCAGATCACGAGCCAGACCCAGGCCGCGGACCGACTGCTCGACGAGCAGCCAGGGGCGCCGACGCTCGACGGGCTGACGGCTCAGTGGCAGACGACCCGCGCGGAGCTGGTCGGATACGTCACCGTCCTTGCCGGGCGGGCCACGGCCATCGAAAAGGCGCTCGCGCACCTGACGGCTCAGCAGAAGACGTGGACCCAGGCCCGGGCCGACGCGCAGGCCTCGCGAGCACCGGCGCAGGTGGTCGAGCGCATCGACAGCGTGCTGGCCGACATGGCCGGCTCGCGCACGCGGCTTCAAGCGCAGCGCGCCGCCACCCTCGTGTTACAAGATCGGGCCGCGCAGGAGGTGACCCGGTGCGAGGCCGTGCTGGAGCGTGTGGCTGCGCTTCAGCGGGGCGTCGCCGGGCGACTCCTGGAGCGAGACGGCGTGCCCCTGTGGGAGATCGGACAACTCGCCAGCGCCGTCACCGAGCTGCCCGACCGCATTCGCAACGCCGCCGCGGCCGGCCGCACCCAGCTCCGCGAGTTCGTCCAGGGGCAGCGACGGGTGATCGCTGCCCAGGTCGCGCTCTTCCTCGGGCTCGCGCTGCTGATGGGCGCGGCCCGGCGTCGCGCGGCCCAATGGGCTCAGTCCGGCGAGACGGCGGCCAGTATGCGCGTGTTCGATCGCCCCATCTCTTCCGCCCTGGTGCTCACCGTCCTGGTGTCCGGCTGGATTTACCTGACAACCCCGGCGCGCGCGGTCGTGGCCCTGGGCCAGGTCCTGGTGCTCGTCCCCGCGCTGAAGGTCACGCGGCTCTCGCTCGATCCGACGCTGGTGCGCCCACTGTACGTGGTCGGCGCGTTCTTTCTCGCCGAGCTCGTTCGCCACTTTGCCTCGACGGTCCCGCTGCTGGGGCAGCAGGTCTTCCTGCTCGAGATGCTGGCCGGGATGGTCGTGCTGACGTGGTGGCTCGCGTCAAGGCGGCGCAGGGGGGCGGCTGACACGATCACGAGTCGGGAACGTGCGCTACGCCCGGCCGCCCGCGTCGTGCTCGTCACCTTTGCCGCCGCCTTCGTGGTGGGCGCCGCCGGGAACATGAGTCTGGGTCTGCTCCTCGGCTCGGGCGTCCTGGGAAACGGGTACCTGGCGCTGGTGCTCTACGCGGGCATCCGGGTCGCCGACGGCCTGGTGGCGTTCGCCTTGCGCGTGCGGCCGCTGTGCGTCCTCGGGATGGTCCAGCGCCACCGCCCGCTCCTCGAGCGGCGAGCCCACGGCCTGCTGCGCGGGCTCACCATCGCCGGCTGGGCGGTCTTCGCGCTGAAGTATTTCGGCCTCTGGGGGGCGGCGGTGGAGCTGACGGAGGCGGCGCTGGGAGCTCACCTGCGGCGCGGATCCCTCAGCATCTCGCTGGGCGATGTGCTGGAGTTCGCGGTCACGGCGGGGGCGGCGATCCTCCTCTCCGGCCTCGTCCGCTTCGTGCTGGAGGAGGATGTGTACCCCCGACTGCAGCTGGGGCGGGGGCTGGCCCAGGCCCTGTCCAGCCTGCTGCACTACGGGTTGGTCCTGGTCGGCTTCTTGCTGGCGCTGGCGGCTTTGGGGGTGGACCTCACCAAGATTACCATCCTGGCCGGCGCCTTCGGCGTGGGGATCGGCTTCGGGCTGCAGACCGTCGTGAACAACTTCGTCTCCGGGTTGCTTATCGTGTTCGAGCGGAGGATCAAGGTAGGTGACGCCGTCCAGATCGCCGACGTCGCGGGCCGGGTGGAGCAGCTGGGCATGCGCGCCTGCACCGTGCGCACCTGGGAGGGCGCAGAGGTTATCGTCCCCAACGCGAGCCTCATCGCGGAGAAGGTGACCAACTGGACGCTGTCCGACCGCCTGCGCCGCATCGACGTGGGGGTGGGGGTCGCGTATGGCACCCCCCCGGAGAAGATGCTCGACATCTTGCTCGCGGTGGCGCGAGCGCATCCGCTCGTGCTCCCCGATCCCGCGCCGGTCGCGCTCTTCCTGGGGTTTGGCGACAGCGCCCTCCGCTTCGAGCTGCGTGCCTGGATCGACCGCTTCGATCTCTGGGTGCAGACCCAGAGCGAGCTGGCCGTGGCCCTGTACACCGCCCTGGGGGAGGCTGGATTCGAGATCCCCCTCCCCCAGCACGAGGTGCGTCTGCGGCGGGCGTGAATCGCGTCGTGCAGGCGAGTCGCGGCCGCCTATGAGACCAAGGTCCCATAGACCCGACAGCCCAAGGGACCAACGTCCCATCGACGCGGGCCGCCGGGTCCGCGACGATATCACGACAGCACCACAGCAACGGGCCGAACCGGCCTCAGGCCCAGGGGATAGCGATGAGCCGAAGGTAACGTAAGGGGCGCTCCGACAGACCGGCCGTAAGCCGCGGAGTCCGGAGGAAAAGGAGAAGCCGTGATGGACGCCGAGCATCGTCGACTGGACGAGACGCGCACCAAGATTGCGCCGTGGCGGAAATGGGGGCCGTACCTCTCGGAGCGCCAGTGGGGCCCGCCGGCCTGATTGCGCACGGGTCATCGCGCGAGTAGGGCCAAGGGCCTATGGCGAGCCGGGCGCCCCAGTCACATACTGCTCGCGTGACATTCCGGGTGGAGAGGGTCATGGAGGTGTTCATGGCAGCGCGCATGACGCTCACAGGATTGGTGCTTATGATCGTGGTGCTGGGGTTCACCGCGCACGCGCCCGCGATCACGCCGGAGGAGTTTCGCCTGCGTTCCGGCGCTGACGTCGTCGCTCTGTGCTCGACGCCGGCGAGCGATCCGCTGTACAGCGCCGCGGTGCACATGTGTCACGGGTTCGGCGCCGGGGCGTATCAGACGATCATGGCGATGACCCGTCACGAGAAGCTCAAGCCAGTCGTCTGTCCGCCAGATCCTCCCCTGTCGCGCAATGAGGCCGTGCGGCGCTTCGTCCAGTGGGCGAGTGACAACCCGCGGTATTTGACCGAACCCGCGGTCGAGGTCGTCGGACGCTTCTTCGCCACGCAGTTCCCCTGTGGCCCGAAGTGAACGGGCACGGAGGCCTCATGCGAGCACGACACCGCGAGATCAGGGCCGCCACGGCGGCAGCGCTGGCGCTGACCCTTGCCCTCGGGGGGTGCGCGGGCATGACCGACACGCAGCAGCGTGCTGTCACCGGGACGGCGATGGGCGGCGCCGGCGGCGCGGCACTCGGCGCGATCGCCGGCAACGCCGGGATGGGCGCCGCCATCGGGGCGGGCGTCGGACTTCTGGGTGGGCTGCTGGTCGACCAACACGAGAAATCGAAGGCCGAGGCTTACGATCAGGGCGTTCGCGACGGGCGGTCGGCACGCTGAGAGCACCCGTGACGAACACGGTGTCCGAGACCCGTCTCCTTGCTGGTCTTCGCGCCCCAGAGGGGGGCGAGACGCGGCCCGAGGATCCGTACGACTTCTCGGTGATCCTGGGCGGACCGCTGTACCAGATCGTCCGGCGGGCCCACCTGTCTGGCGACGCGCTCGAGCTCTTACGTCGTCGGATCGTCACTATCTCCCTCGTCGCCTGGCTACCGCTGCTGATCCTGTCGACGCTGGGTGGGCGCGCCTGGGGCGACGCGGTCGCGGTGCCTTTCCTTATGGACATCGAAGTGCATGCCCGGTTCCTGCTGACGCTGCCCCTGCTCATCGTGGCGGAGCTGGTGGTGCATCAGCGGATGCGCCCGGTGGTCCGGCAGTTCCTGGAGCGCGGCCTGATTCCGGACGCGGCCCGAGCGAGATTCGACGCGGCTACGGCCTCAGCTCAGCGACTGCGGAACTCGGTGGTGGCGGAAGTGCTGCTCGTCGCGTTCGTGTACATCAACGGCCTCTTCATCTGGCCACATTACGGCGCCCTGAATGTCGCGACGTGGTATGCCGTGCCTGGGGGTGGCGGCCGCCAGCTCTCCCTGGCCGGCTGGTGGTTTGTCTATGTGAGCCTCCCACTGTTTCAGTTCATCCTGTTCCGCTGGTATCTCCGGCTGTTCGTCTGGATACGCTTTCTCTGGCAGGTGGGGCGGTGCAGGCTCAGCCTGGTGCCCACGCACCCAGATCGCGTGGGCGGCCTCGGCTTCCTGTCGAGCACCGCGGTGGCGTTCGCGCCGCTCCTGGCGGCCCACGGAACGCTGCTGGCCGCCATGATCGCCGCTCGGATCTTCTTCCAGGGGGCGACGCTGCTAGATTTCAAGGTGGAGATCGTCGTGATCGTCGCGTTCCTCCTGCTCGTCGTCCTCGGGCCGCTCCTGCTGTTCATGCCGCACCTGGCCGAGGCGCGGCGCGTCGGCCTGCGCGAGTACGGCACCCTGGCCCAGCGCTATGTGCGGGAGTTCGACGACAAGTGGCTGCGTGGCGGCGCCCCGGCCGGCGAGCTCCTGGTGGGGAGCGCGGACATCCAGTCCCTGGCGGACCTCGGCAACAGTTTCGAGCTCGTCCGGAGCATGCGCGTGGTGCCCGTCACGAGGGACGCGGTGCTCCAGCTCGCGGTGATCACCCTGGTGCCGATCGCTCCGCTCCTCCTCACCATGGTGTCGCTGGAGGAGCTCTTGAAGCGGCTGCTGCAGGTCGTGTTCTAGCGAATATCGGAGACAAACCGGTCCGCGCCCGGCGTCAGGCCATGATATGTACCCCGCCGTCGACGTACAGGGTCTCGCCGCTGATCCGCCACGCATACGGCGTGGCCAGGTAGGCGCACGCGAAGCCGACGTCCATGATGTCGACGAGCTCGCCGAGGGGCGCGCGTTCCGCCGCCTGGGCGAGCAACAGGTCGAAGTCCTTGAGACCGGCGGCGGTCCGTGTCTTGAGCGGCCCGGGGGAGATCGCGTGGACGCGGATGCCCCGAGGGCCCAGCTCGTAGGCGCGGTAGCGGCAAGACGCCTCCAGCGCGGCCTTCACCGGGCCCATCACGTTGTAGTTGGGAACCACCTTGTTGGCTCCGTGATAGCTCATTGCGAACATGGTGCCGCCCTCCGCCATCAGCGGCACGGCCAGCCGCGCCATGCGGATGAACGAGTGGCAGGAGACGTCGATGGACTTCGCGAAACCGTCGGCCGAGCACTGGAGCAGCCCACCCCTGGAGATCGTCCGTGGGAGCCCAGGCGATCGAGTGCACCATGATATCGAGCCGCCCCCACAGGGCCTCGATGCAAGTGAACACTGCGGTCAGCTCGCTCGGCTTGGCCACGTTGAGGGGTTCGAAGATCGGAGCGTCCAACGACTTGGCCAGCGGCTCGACGTGGGGCCGCGCCTTGTCGTTGAGATAGGTGAATGGGTCGGCGTCGAGTCGAGATAAAAGTAGTACTCCTTGACGTCCTCGCCGTGGTTCCCCTCGCTGTTCGTCAGGCCGAAGAGCCGCTCCTTGAGGATGGGATCCTGGCCGTTCCAGAGGGCCAGCGCAAAGCAGAGGAGCTGCCGGTCGTCGGAGATCCCCCCGAGCCCGTCCTCGCCCCAGCGGTAGGCCCGCGAGCGGGCCTGGTCGTGGCTGAAGTATTGCCACGCGTCGCCCGACGCGCTGTAGTCCTCACGCACCGGGCCTGGGGCCAAGGTCCGATGGTTCTGGCCGCCGGCGTGTAGTCGGATGCCCCCGATGACGCATCGAGGGGACGGCATCACGCTGAAGGGCCGGGAGCTGGCCGTCATCGCCTTTCCGGAAGGCCACGCGACGCTGCTCGAGACGGCACCGGGGATCGCTGTCGCCGACGCGCTGGTTGCGACGAACGCGGAGCTCCGCGTCTCCGCCGACGTCCGGCCAATGCCGCTCGGCACGAGGGTCGAGCTGTGCTCGGCGCCGTAACGGGCGGGGAGGACAGCAACGTGATCGTGATCATGGTGCGAGATGTGATGACCCGCCGGCTGGTGACGATCGGGCCCGAGACGCCGTGCGACGCGGCGCGACGCCTCATGGACGAGCACCGCATCCGGCACCTGCCGGTCGTGGCCGGGGGGCGGCTGGTGGGGATGGTCTCGGACCGAGACGTTCGGCCCGCCGGCTCCCAGTCGCCCGGCACGGTCGCCGGTCGGATCATGACCCCGGATCCCGTGACGGTAACCTCGGAGACCCGGGTCGAACACGCGGCGCGACTCATGCTCGATGCGCGCTTCGGCTCGCTGCCCGTCGCGGACGGCAACGCGCTGGTCGGGATCGTGACGTACACCGATCTCCTGCGCGCGTTCGTGCAGGTGCTCGAGACGGCGACGCAGGAGCGGATCGCGGTCGACTTCTCGGGGGGCCGCTGATGCGCGAGGTGATGATCGCCGGCGCCTGCCGCACGCCGTCGACGAACTTGTGTTTGTCATGTTCCCGGGCGGGCTCGCCGTCCTCCCACCCTTCTGGACGCGACGACTTGGCGACATAGAGGCGCTCAAGAGTCGACCGATCTTTCCCCAAGAAGAACCGGACGTCAGTCCGTGTTTTCAGGTCGACTAGACCTTTGTTTAATTCGGTGAGCCTCTCATTTCGGTTCACCAGGTTCATAGCGGTAAAAGGTGTAAGCCCTGGCTCGGGCCAACCGGAAAGGTAGCCCTCTTTGTCCACTGCGTCCATTGCGACGGGTAAATGGATGGATACTGCTGTCCACGGTATTCGAGGACGCCAGTCCCCCACGTGAACCCCAGCCCGGCGGCGGCCGAGATGCTCTCGATCGAGCAGGATCCTCTCGTCGATGGGCTTGGGGAGATACGCGGCGGCGCCGGCCGCGCGGCAGCGAGCTTCGGTTTCCCGGTCGTCACGTCCAGCGATGATGATGACCGGCACCCGCATGTCGGACTCGGTCAACCGCCGCTGAACGTCGCTGCCGGTCATTCCCGGCATGTCGAGATCGAGGATCGGGCAATCGGGACGGTACGCCGCCGCCCGGTGAGACCCTCATCAGCCGTGCACGGCACGAACTCGGTGTAGCGGGTTCCCCTCTTTGCACGGGCGCGCCGCTTCGCTCGGCGTCGAGGCCGACCCCCGTCGCTCACAGAGCGTGGGCAGCATCCGCCAGGCCGTACTGCGCCCGTGATGGTCAGCAGCGCGCCGTAGGCCCTAGGTCCAATGGTGACCGGATGCCCTGCCGTGGTGCGATGACCGCCATGACGACAACTCCTGTGAACGGCCTCACGTTGAAAAATCGGGTGGCGGTCGTGACCGGCTCGACGAGCGGCATCGGTCTCGGCGTGGCGCGCACGCTCGCGACGTACGGGGCCGCCGTGCTGCTCAACGGCTTCGGTTCGAAGGCCGCCATCGACACCGCGATCGCCGACGTCGCGGCGCGCGGCACGGCGGTCGCCTACAGCGCGGCGGACATGTCGAAGCCGGGCGAGATCGCGGCCATGGCTCGGATGCTCTCTCGCGACGGCTCGGGCTGGCGACGCTGTGCATGGGCGGCGGACAGGGCATCGCCATGATCGTCGACCGCGAGCCGTGAGCGGAAGTCTCCCATGCGACCTCTGAACGAGCTCGAGCGTCGGGGTGAGATGAGATGGCGGGCCGAGGAACACGCCTGGGTCGCCGACCCCGACCACGTGATGCGGGCGCTCACCGACGCCGGCTTCCAGGAGTACAAGCGGGAGATCGCGAAGGACAATCGGAGCCACGCCACGAGCGGCGGGATATGGCAGGGGCTCGACCCGCGAACCGGCGTCGTTGCCACCGTGATCTGGCACGCAGCCTCACGGGAGGCGCACGTGTTCATCGAGATCGACGGCCGGCCGTTCGAGGGCAATGCGTGGGCGGAGGTCGACGACGCTGTGCTGACCGTCCTCGCCGAGGGCGGCGGTCGCCTGACGCTGGGGCAGATCGCCGCCGGCGTCGCCATGTCGGAGGACGCC
>Ga0209157_1001540_pt1 | contig 19168 bp, 15 predicted proteins | sample GraSoiAngelo_135_FD_185892 | JGI IMG/M metagenome (GOLD analysis project Ga0209157, IMG submission 185892) | Grasslands soil microbial communities from the Angelo Coastal Reserve, California, USA - 14_0929_05_40cm (SPAdes) (version 2) | ecosystem: Environmental > Terrestrial > Soil > Grasslands ...
AGACCTCGTGCTCGGGCGGCGTCAGCGCCGCGATTAGGGGCATGGTGAGCTGAGGGAACTGGATCAACCGGCAAAAGCGGAGGCGCCGCGAGGCGGGTGACTCGGCGGTGATCAGGTGGATGCGCATCAGCCGATCGTACAAGAAAGACAAGAACGCCGCCGGTTAGGAACCGTTGTATCCCTTCGGCGCCCGGAATCCTCCGATTTCGCGAGCCAGCAATTGCGCGAAACGGATCGGCGTTCCGTCTTCCAGATATGGTCCGACAATTTGAATTCCGACAGGCAATCCGCTCTTGCTCAAACCTGCCGGTGCGGTTGTCGCCGGACATCCCGTCAAAGTGGCGGGACTGATATAAGCCAGCATATTCAAGAAAGGTTGTGCTCCGCCTTCCGGAAGCGGGATCATTCGTGTCTCGATGGGCGTTGGATCGTGAGCGAAGGCAGCAGTAAAAGTACTCGGGAGGAGAAACACATCGGTCGACTGAAAGAATTTCTGCCAGAATGCACGATAGGCCAGTCGCCTGAAATTCTGGGCTTGCCATTCGGCGAAACTGCTCAGCGAACCTTTGGCCATGGAGTCCGTCCGATTTTCCAGCCTGGGACGGACGTGCTTTTGGCGTTCGGTGGGCATGACGCTGAAGTCAACCGCTCCTAAAAGGAACAAATACGTTTCAAACATTTCTTGAAACCGGAATCCTTCGGGCCATCCGTGTGTGACAGCGGCTCCGGCTCTTTCGCAAGCGCGTATTGCGGATTCAAGTACGGCTTTGGTTTCCACCGACACCGGTGCAAGCGGATCCTCGAGAATGTATTGGATACGATATTCGCTGAGCCTTTCGTGTCGCGCCGGTGGGAGTGTCCACTGGAACGCCTTTGTGTCGGGATACTCCATGCCGGCTAAGACTCGCATACTCGCTTCTAAATCTTCGGCGTACCGCGCCATCGGACCGGCCACCGCCAGGAGCGTGGAGAATCCCGGGTCGCCGTGCAGTCCCGCAGGAAGATGACCCTGAAGGCTCACGATATCGAGTGTCGGCTTGTGGCCGTAGATGCCGCAAAACGATGCGGGAGTCCGAATGCTGCCTCCGATGTCGGACCCGACACTCAAGAACGCCATGCCAGCAGCAAGCGACGCGGCACTTCCGCCAGAGGACCCTCCGGGTGTCCGGTCCAAATCCCAAGGATTGTTCGATCTACCGTAGATCTCATTGAACGCCTGCGTGTCCATCAGAAATAGCGGGACATTCGTTGCGCCCTGCAGAATTGTTCCCGCGTCCAGAAGCCGCCGTACAGCCACGGAATGCGCTGGAGCGTTCGAATGTTTCAGCTCCGGGATGCCCCACGTGCATGGCTGGCCCTGCACGCCAAAACTTTCTTTTACATTAATCGGAACGCCATGAAGTAAACCAAGCGGAGCATTGCGGGCGATCCTTTCGTCGGCTTGCTTAGCCGAAGAGAGCGCCTCCTCGCGCAACTGGTACACGTAGGCATTGAGCCTGGGCTGAAAGGCATCAATCCGCCTGAAGGTGTGCTGCGTTAGCTCAACCGAAGAGATTTTCTTTGCGCGGATCGCCGCGGCCGCAGCGAGAGCCGATCCGAAGTCCGGGTCGAATTCATGATTTAGCATCGTGCGCATGGGATCCTCCTTCACGCAGAGAAAACGATATCAGAAACTCCGTGCTTCCACGAACTGACGTGGCCCGATTCTCGCCGTCATGAAAAAGGTGAAATAGCGTATTCGTGTCTGAAGCTACAGTTGCTCGTTGATCCTTCACGAGGATCAACAATCTAACGAACGGTAACCGTTACTGAAGCAGTGCTGCGTCCGTACTGGTTCGTCGAATACAGGGTGTAAGTCGTCGTCTGGGCCGGGGTGACGACACCGCTGGTTCCTCGGACAGGACCTACCTGCGGTGAGATGATGTTGTAGAGACTGTTCGTCACGTTCCAACTCAGCGTCACGGCGGTGCCGGACGTGACGCTGGACACGCTCGCACTGAAACTGCCGATGGCCGGCGGCGGCCCCGTTGGCACGTTCGTATCCGTGTAAACCGCAGAGCGTGATTGATGGCTCCGGCCGCCACTTCATCGTAGCGTACGAGTCCGGGAAAGATGGGCAGGCCGGCCGCGTCCGCCGAGGTCCAGGTGAAGGGGCGCTGTCCGTTGCTGGCCATGTCCCAGATGGCGGATGAAGCCGCGCTCCAGATCCCATTTTTCACCGTAGCCGGCGGTGATAGACCGCGGCTACAGTGCGTTCGTCGACTTGTAAGTATTTTTCAGCAACGCGCTAAAGAATACACGTGCTTGTAAAATGGCCGCACGTTACGGTATTTGCGGCTCTTTCGTCCTATCGTTGCGCACTTTAGTTCGCCTCCAAAAGATTGTTTCCGGAAGGATCATGTTCTGGGAGTTGGACTCATGAGACATTTTCCATTGCGATCAGCCATTGCCATACTGTTCCTTTGCGCCGCGGCCCTGGCGCAGAATCCGACGGCGAGCGTCACGGTGGACGCGGGAGCTGGACGCCATTCCATCGATCCCGGGATTTATGGGATTGCATACGGAACAACACAGCAGCTTACCGACCTGAACGTTCCATTGAATCGATATGGTGGAAACAACGCCAGCCGCTACAACTGGCAATTAAACGCGGACAACCGCGGACAAGACTGGTATTTCGAAAGCATCCCAGACGCGAGCAGCCTCGCCGGTGAACGGGGCGACACGTTCATTTCGACAACGCAGTCCGGCGGAGCGCGACCCATGATCACGATTCCCATGCTCGATTGGGTGGGAAAGCTCGGGGCGAATCGCAGCAAACTCGCGTCTTTCTCCCAGGCTAAATACGGCGCACAGACCGGCAATGACTGGCAGTGGTTTCCCGATGCCGGCAACGGGATACTGAAATCCACCAATCAGCCGGTCCAGAACAATGATCCTAACGATGCCAATGTCGGAAACAACTCCAACCTTCAGCAACAATGGGTGCAGGCGATCGTCAATCATTGGGGCGCGGCCTCGAACCTGGCGCCGCGTTATTACATTCTCGACAACGAGCACAGCATCTGGCATTCGACGCATCGCGACGTACATCCGGTCGGCGCCACGATGGATGAGATCCGCAATCGCATTCTGGACTATGCTGCCCAAATCCGGGCCGCCGATCCTAACGCAAAAATCGTAGGGCCCGAAGAGTGGGGCTGGAGCGGGTACTTCTATAGCGGCTACGACCAACAGTATGGCAGCCAGAACGGATGGAGCTTCCTGCCCGATCGCGCCAACCACGGAGGCGCCGACTATTTGCCGTGGCTACTGAATCAGATCAAGCTCGACGGGCGGCATCTGCTGGATATCTTCACCGTACATTACTATCCGCAGGGCGGGGAATTCAGCAATGATACGAGTACAACGATGCAATTGCTGCGGAATCGATCGACTCGTTCGTTGTGGGACCCGAATTACACCGATCCTACGTGGATCAATGACAAAGTCATGCTGATCCCGCGACTGCGAAATTGGGTGAACACGTATTACGAGCCGGAAACGCCGATCGGCATAACGGAATACAACTGGGGCGCCGAAAGTCATATCAATGGAGCCACCACGCAGGCCGACATTCTGGGCATCTTCGGCCGTGAGAGTCTGGACTTGGCCGCACGGTGGACCACACCGGATTCCACGACGCCCACCTACAAGGCCATCAAGATGTATCGCAACTATGATGGGAATCGGTCCACGTTCGGCGATGTGAGCGTTTCAGCCGCTGTACTGAACCCTGACAACGTCGCCGCGTTCGCCGCCCGGCGGACTTCCGACGGGGCGTTGACCGTCATGGTCATCAGCAAGTATTTGTCGGGCACAACCCCGGTTTCGATCGGCATCAGCAATTTCTCCGGCAGCGGCACTGCCCGGGTTTATCAATTGACCGCAGCAAATCTGATCAACCGGCTTTCGGATTTGAGCTTCACTTCGACCGTGAACCTGACCTTGCCCCCGCAAAGTATTACCCTGTTCGTGATCCCCACCGGGACACCGAATACGCCGCCTGTCGCGATGGCAGCCGGAAGTCCGCTCTCAGGCATCGTCCCCTTGACGGTCAACTTCAGTTCCGCCGGTTCGTACGATCCGGATGGGTCCGTCGCCGGCTACTCCTGGAACTTCGGCGACGGCAGCCCATCGAGTACAGCCGCTGCGCCTTCGCACGTCTACTCCAATGCGGGAAATTTTACGGCCGTCCTCACCGTTACCGACAATCGCGGCGCGACGAGCACAGCACAGGTGGCGGTTACCGCAAGCCCGGATCCTAATTTCATCAATGCTCCGTCGAACCTCACAGGATCGGCAGGCAAAAGTTCGGCGAAGCTCACATGGAACGACAATTCGGCTAACGAGGCCGGCTTTTACATTGAGCGTGCACCTTCGGGCTCCGCCAGTTTTGTGCGTATCGGAAGCGTTCCCGCCAACACTAGTACGTTTTCCGATAGCGTCGGCCGAGGCAACTACACTTATCGCATTCAGGCTTTCAACAGTACTGCCCTCTCCGCGTATTCAAACTCGGTGACCGTGCGAGTGAAATAACCTGTTGGCCCTTAGGTCCTAGTACCGCTGAAGCCTCCAACAACGGCAACCCATTTCGAGCGAAGCAAATCTTTGAGCGAGAATTCCAGCCCAACGGAGAACATAAGGAGAATGACGCCGATCTCTGCAAGGAGCTCGAGCGTTGCAGCATCTTCAATTTTTGGCCCCGGAGTAAACGGACTAATCAGTGCTCCCGCCAAAACGTAGCCAATGATCAACGGCTGTCGTAATCGCCACGCGACGAGTCCGCCGGTAGCGCCGGCGATAAACACATAAGCGAAATCTCGAAAGAAGGGAGCAGGGGTGCCCACTTGTTAAATGTAACAGCGGCTGTAACGCCGCGGCCGTGGCGCCAGCGCCGCCGTCGACGAGCGGTACGGTCACATTCAAGGTGGGCAACGTGACGGGGCCTCGGCAGTTTCCGTGGCGGTTGCGGCCGGCGCAGGACGGTCGAAATCAAGAGACACTACCGCGTTCGGCTTTTGGTAGGCCACTGCATTGTCGTTCTTCCTTTCAGGGACACGTTCAACTCGGTTTCCTTCACGATTATTTCCGCGTCGTCCGTAATGATTGATGACTCCGGCACGATCATCACCGTACTCCACAGAGTTAAGTGAGTTGACGAGTCCATTATTTCCGCAACGGACATGATTATGGACGTGGCGTCCAACGGTCATTACCGCGCACAACCATTTCCATTCTGGACACGATTGTCGGTGAAACGCTAACGTTTATTGGTGGTTCGGAAACGATTATTTCCACAATGGATTGGGAGGAAGACGCCGACGATCATTTCTGGCCGGCGATCTTCATTTCCCAGTTTGCGATGTCGGGTGATGGGCGACTCAATTCGCGCTCATCAACAACAGTACCGTTACGGCCAGAGGACGCATCGACATTTTCGACCAATCCGGTAATCCGAGGCCGGTGACCCTGAACGGTGTCACACAAAGTACGTTTTCATACGCGATACCTGCCGGTGGCAGTATTCACCCTCGCTCCACGGGACGCAAACGGTCAGTCGCCGTTTTAAAATCATTTCACCGTTACGCTGACGGTTTGTTGAGTGGACCGATTCCCCGCAGCGTCCGTCGATCTGGCGATCAGTGTGTGATTTCGCTTTTGAGATTTAAGACTCGTGTTCCATTTGTAAGTGAGTGTTCCGGTCGTTGATGAAACCGAAGTCGAGGCGACGCGATTGTTGGTGCTGTCCAGGAAAAGCTCGATCAGACTCAACTGGCGGTCATCGGACGCACCGACCTGCACGGTATATTGCCCGGTTATGGTGACTGGAGATACTGGCGCAATGAACCAGGTCGAAGGGAGTGTCGTATCCGGGGGAAGATTGCTGACGCTGACGTTGATGACCGGCGCGGTGCCCGCATTGCCCGCGGCATCCGTGGCGGTCGCGGAGATCGTGTGCGACGCGTTGGTGGCCTTGGTCGTGTCCCAAGAACAGGAATAGGGTGACGTCGTATCGACGCACAGCGTCGTGCCGTCGATTAAAATAGTGACTGCAGTCACGCCAACGTTGTCGCTGGCGGAGGCAGTGACACTGACTGTTCCCGATACTGTCGCGCCGCTGGCCGGAGCGGTAATGCTGATCGTTGGTGGTGTCGTATCCGGGGGAACATTGCTGACGGTGACGCTGACGACCGGCGCTGTGCCCGTATTGCCCGCGGCATCGGTCGCAGTCGCGGAGATCGTGTGCGACGCGTTGGTAGTTGTGGTCGTGTCCCAGGAACAGGAATAGGACGCCGTGTTATCGACGCAAAGCGTCGTTCCGTCGACCGAAATCGTGACCGCAGTCACGCCGACATTGTCGCTGGCGGAAGCTGTGACAGTGACGCTTCCCGATACTGTCGCGCCGTTTGCCGGAGCGGTAATGCTGACCGCGGGCGGGGTCGTATCCGGTGGCGGTGGTGGTGGCGGCGGCGGTGAACTGGAACCAGGCAAGACCGTGACGCAGGTCTTGGCTGCATCCATCAAGCCCTGATTATCGGTAACCGTTGTCCAAAGATAATAGGAGGTTCCAGGATCGTTATAGACGCAACTGCTTTGGGGACTTGTCGAGGTTTTCAAACCATCGGCGCAATAGAAACCATAACTGGCAATGCTCCCGTCCGGATCGGAGCTGCCCGTCATATCGATGTTGACAGTCAATGGCGCTACACCGTCCAGCTCATCTACGACTGCCGACGCAATCGGAGGCGTCCCTGTGGCTCCTCCAACACGAACCACATCGCTGTACTTCGGAGACAGATTGAGTTCCTTGTCGATGCCCTGCACGCTGATTCGATACGTACCGGAAGAAGACAGAGTCAGGTTAAAGTTCTGAGTGGCGTCCGTCAGGCAGCACATCTCCCCCCAAACATTCGAGCTCAGAAACCATGCCTGCCAGTACATCGGCGACTGGCCTTCAGGATCGGTGAGTTTGAAATTCAAGTTCACCGATCCCCCGGTTGCAATGCTGTTGGAGGATACGGTGAAAACGCCCGCCGGCGGCAGTCCGTGATTTGGATTCGCGAGTACTTCGACGATCGACTCCGCCAATGCACTTCCGCCACGGCCGTCGGCGACGGAAACAACATACTTGGCAAATGCCAATCTCGCCAATGACGGGGCGGTGAATAAGACCGGGTTTGTATTCAGAGGCGGCGTCGGAAAGATGTTGTTCAGTTGCTGGGCATAAATGGCGGACCCGGATACGAGTGGCGCCCACCCTAACGTGAGCGGATCGTTGTCGGGATCCGAACCCGACGCCGTGAGGCTAATCTGGTCGCCTGAGTTGGCCGTGATATTCGACAGCGGGGAGACCGCCGGAAAGTTGTTGAGCTTTGGTGACGACAGCAAAGGATTATTTAGCGCCTTTGCGAAGTTCAATCTGCCGCCCGTTGTTGTCGTGACTTTCAATCGCGAGTCGGTCAAGGCATCATAACTTGCGGGGTTCAGAATAACGTCCCGGATATTTGCGGCGCTTGCGGAGGGATTCACATGGAACAGGGCCGCGGCAACGCCCGTCACATGTGGAGTCGCCATGGACGTCCCCGATAGCAGCTTATAACCGCTGGGATCGCACAGGGAACACGTCCCTGTAGGAACTGTCGAAAGAGTCGATACACCGGGGGCGGCAATGTCCACGCTCGCCAGACCTATATTGCTGAAGTAAGCCGAGGCATCGTTGGAATCGGATGCGGCAACGGACACAATGCCCCGGTTGTCATAGGCGGCAGGATACAGCGGTGAGACATCCGCGTTGGCGCCGTTATTACCGGCAGCACAAACATCGAGAATTCCCAGTGATTCCGCGTACGCCATGGCGTCCTTCAGCGATTGCGTGTAACCGCCGCCGCCCCAGGAGTTGTTCGTGACTCGAATGTTAACGCCGTGCGTTTTGAGCTCTGCGATTTTGTTGAACGCCACCACTGCATCGGAAATAGAACCGCTACCACTTGAGTCGAGAAACTTCATCGACATCAGTTTCACGACCCAATTGATGCCAGCTATCCCAATGCCGTTGTTAACGGCTGCACCAATTGTCCCGGCCACGTGGGTTCCATGGCCGTAATCGTCGTTGCCTCCAGCGGTGCAGGTTCCTCCGATGCATGTGAAACCATGCGCTAATGTCACCGGATCGGTCCAAAGACTCGCCTGCAAATCCGGGTGATTCGAGGCGATCCCGGTGTCCACCACGGCGACTACAACATCGCCGGCGTTGGTTTGCTTGTCCCACGCGGCCGGAGCCTGGATTTTGGTCATGTCCCACTGTTGGGACCACATCGGATCTAAGGGTGTGGTATCGATGGCCTGTACCTGATAGTCCGGCTCCGCGTAAACAACATTCGGATTTCTCTTGTATCGGGCGATGGCTTCAGGGACGGGAACGTCCTGCGGATTATCGACGAGGAAAAGGTTCAGTCGCTGCGAGAGCAGCCTGGCTTGTCCTGACCCGGGATGGAACTGCGGCGCACCCCGAAATCTTACGAGAACTCTGGACGGGTGATATCTCCATCCATTACTTGCTTGCGGCGGTCCGGTCTGTTGTGCGAGCGCGGAGCTCAGAAGCAGCGGCAAAAAAACAGGCAGAAAGATCCTCTTCAATTCTTCTCCTCTTCCATGAGTACGAAGACGCGTCGGGAAATGCAATTCCAAATCCAAAATCGAGGAGGTGTTGTTAGTAGCAGGAAATCAATCAAACGAGGACGTTTAGGCCAAGACTACCTGAACTACGGACGATTCTGTCCCGTATCCTTTTATGTAAACAAAATCGACGGGGCCGCTGCGATTCTCTTGTAAGTTATCGATAGGGAATGTCTTGCCGCCCCTGCCACAGGCCGTAGGAAATCCTTACAGAACATGTCGCCAAAGTTTACAAAGCCTTGTAGCTGAAAATCGGACGGAGCTTGAGGAGGCGAAAAAAAGGTCCGGCCATGACCGCCGGAAACTATTCCCGCCGTCCCAGTTTCTGTCATGGACAGAACTCACGTCTCAGTTTCTTGTCAGATTTGAACCGACAAATCAAAGGGGCCAATTGGCCGAAAGGGCAGCTGCTCCGATGGGTTATGCGGGCAAACCAAACTCTAGCGCGAAGTGACGAGGGGAATCGGAGACTGCTCGGTGGTCTTTCGAGGCACGCGTGAGGAGACATAGGCGGCGATGGCAACCAGGTCCTCTGACGTCAGGTTTGCGATCGCGAGCTTCATCAGCTGTGCCGGCTCGCTATTCCGTGTGCCCTGTTGAATGTCCCAGATTTGGCGCACCAGGTAGCTCGGTGAGCGGCCGGCGATGGGCGGGCTATCGCCCTGGCCCATCAGATCCTCTCCATGGCAGGTGATGCAGGGAGTCGACTTGCCTCGGATAAATTCGTTTCCAACGATCCTTGCGCCACCTGTGGTGACCAGATCCTTCCCTTTCTTGATACTCCCCACCGGCACGTAGGCAACGAATCCCGAGTGCGGATTCCGATACGTCTCGGCCTGCTCTTCGTTCTGCGGCATCTCGATAATGCGCATGCCGATCGGTTCGGTCTTCTCTTGTTCCAGTGGCAGAAACAGATTGCCGGCGATGCGCGTCTTCGGCACCAGATTGGTTTCAACGACGCGAACCCAGGGCCACCACTTCATCGAGCCGAAATACTCCGCGGCGGCTTTCAGTTCTTCGTCGGTCAATGATTTTGCCAGTTCGATCATCGTGTTCGTGTTCGGCTTTCTCGGATCGGCACTGTGCCGCCTGCCGCTTCGAAAGTCTTGAATCTGGCGCATGATGTATGGAACCGGCAGGCCGGCGACGGGTGCATTCTCCGGGCGGCCCTTCCCGGTAGGAAGATGACAGGAACCGCATCCGCGCGTGTTTTTACCCAGCGCGGCGGGACCATGCGCAACGACCTTCGGCATTGGGGGGTGCTCGTCAGGGAACCAATCGATGACGTTTTGTCCGTCGCGGACGTCGACACGAGAATATGCCGCGTTGCTGCCCGGCAGATGCATGGGCCTTGTTTGCTCGACCGGATCTTCATTAGGGCGCAAATTTCGGCTGGGGGGATTCTGCGGAAGAGCTTTTTCACCCGGAAGAGGAGGCCTGTCGAAACCATATGCCCACAATGGCTCGTTCTGGAAGTCAATCTCCGCGCGTTGTGCACCCTCCGGTGCCTTGGCAGTCTCGGTGGGTTGCGGCCTCCGCCAATGACTGTCGTAGTACCGTGTGACAACTGCTCCCAACAAGAAACACACAATACCCAGCACGGCCGGCTTCGCAAAGCGCATCAACAATGCCTCCTTTTTCCCCAGAACGGCAGTATGCCAAACCACAGCCGATTTACCAAGCAGAGCTTAAGCGGATCGTAACAGAGGAACATGCCCCGCCTTGGTAAAGGCGGGGTGGACGCGCCGTCAATAAAAATATCGCCGTAGGCATCCATTAATAGGCGCGGACGGGGCGGTTCGTTCAACATCCGCGCAGATCTGTTCGGAGGTTAAACCAACCGCCCCGTCTGCGCCGAAGCTGAGGTCGCTTCGCGGCATTTGATTGATGGGCGCGGTCGCCGCCTCGCGCCGGACTGACGGTCTTCTGCCACCACTCCACGAAAGCACACAACTCAGCAATTTTCTTTTTAATGGCCCGGTCCAGCATCGGCCAGTCGCGCCTTGATCCGCACAGCGAGTTTCGGTCCATTGGCTGTCTCATGTTTTCACCAGCGGCAGCACGAGAAACGCCTGCGTCGTGGTGACAACGCCGCCGCTAGAGTTCCCGGTGTAGCGGTTGCCCCCCGTCAACGAAGATCCAAAATCACCCGATCGCTGAAGCGTCTTGCTGGCGCTGTAATTCAGGACAGATCCGGCAATATTGCTTCCAGTCGAGCCGGAATCATTCAGCCCGGCATCGTACACATACTCTTGCTGACCCGCACCGTGTCCGATCGCTTCCAACAGCGCGACGCCCGTCCAGGCGGGATAAGTGCCTAAGCCCGGCAGTAGGATGCGTGCATCTTCTTTGCTCATGCCTGCCGCTTTCGCAATGCCGCAGCATGATGAGCGATCGCGCCCACGGCGTCATATAAAGCGCGCCTTGTGCAGATACGCGTTCGATCATAAGCCTTTCCCGATAAGGAACGGCACAAGCAGATAGTAAGATGTAATCGCGGTGTACAGCAGCCCTACAGCGACCGAGAATACTGCCGACTTTTGCCACCCGCCGACTTTGACGCCTTCTTGACCAAGTTCGAAGAAAACAGCAAGCGGGCCCACCTGTGATAGTAGGTAAAATGCTTTGACGATCTCGAAGCTGCCAAATCGAAGAATGAAGAACAGGTAAGAAAACACGGCGAAAATGAAAATGGCCGCAATCGCAAGGTAAGCTCGGCCGTTTTCTGAGTCCCTGCAACTTGCAATGGCGCGCAAAAAGCCGGCTCCAATCAAGACAGTCGGGAAAATCGCCAGATAGTAAATCGCCACTTCAAACGGCCGTGTCCACCTCTTCGAGTAGTGCCCACTGTCGATCCACATCGAGCTGTAGTTCCCATCGATGAATGAACTTGCGCGCGACACGAATTTGTCCACTGCGCCAAGTCCCGCCCGCGAAGGATCTAACACGAAGGGCAGATCGAAATATTCGATCGTAAAACCTTTTTGGAATTCGACGTTGACGGGCAATAGTTCACCGTATTTTTTAACGTTTCGCAGGTAATAGGGACCGGTAAAAGCGATGAAGACTAGAGAAGCCGTCAAGAAAGAAACGATCAAGCGAGTCCGCCTCTCAACTTGCGCCACAAAGAAAACCGCGTAAGCAAAGCACGCTGTCAACGCCAATAAAAATCCTGAATACTTGCTTAGACACGCCAATCCGACCGCACTGCCCAAAGCAACTGACGGACCAATGCGGAATCGTTTTTCCCGCACGATAAAGATGAGTAGGAACAGTGCTGCGGTTATCGCCAACGATGAAAAAACCTCGTTGGATATGAAAGGACTGAAATAGATTTGCATCGGCAGCAGGGCCACAAAAGCCACCGTACTGGGAGCGAGACCTTCGGGCCGGGGAAAGAGATAACGGATGATCTTTAGGACGAGCACGATCTGTACGATCATAAACAGAGGCGTTAGCAACTGGACCGCTTTTAAGGATAAGAAATCCGAGGAAGCCAGTTGCCATCGCCCTGCTGCAACCGCCGAACAGGGCAGCACGGCTCTGTATAAAGCCGCGGCAATCCAATAATAGATGGGAGGCTGAAACCTTTCCCAGCCCTCGTCTGGCATAAGAACGCCTCGACCCGATGCTACATAGCGAAGGTAATCTATGTGACCGTCGGCGTCCCAGCCTTCACCGGGGTCCCGAATGACCGCCATTGGAAAATACAATGCGATCAGAAGAACAGCGAGTATCCATTTCCGAAACCTGCTCGTGCCAGCCAACTTCCAGCCCGTCGGTCGCGCACCGGTAATATAGAAGAAGATCGCCATCGCGAGTACGGCATATGCTGCAACTCTCGCCGATCTCTGAAGGAGACGCCTATAGGGATCAGCGGCTCGTTCGGACCACTGTCCAGGAAACCAATCTCTTGGCGGCGGCATCCCTTGTGGAGCTGCCTGCTGGGTTTGTGACAATGACCAGACGCGCCAAGTTGCATCCGAGTTCACAAGTCCACTAACTCGTAGCGCTGGCGGGCGTACCGTATTCCAGACCAAGATTTCCAGCCGATTCGGTCCGGGGAGCAGCCCGTCTGTCAGATCGAATTCCTGAGGGACCTTCCAATTGCGACCCAAGCCACGCTCGCTTGGCCCGGATCTCACCTGCCCGTTGAGCCTCAACTCGTAGCTTCGAGCAGCGGTAACCATGACCAGCGCCGAACTGATTCCGCCTGCCCCATCTGGAACAACGAAGTCCTTCCTAAACATAGCCGCCAGCCCTTCATCCACACGCGAAAGCTCGATGGGTGCTAGCATCCAATGGCCTGAAGAGAAAGACGGCGGCAGAAACCCAATCTCAGGATTCGCCGCTGTCTGCAACGATAAGACGACGCTGAGTAACAGAATGAGAAGAACGAGAAAAATGCCAAGGGATGCGCTCTTCTCACGCACAAGGAGCTTCGGCATCGGACTGGATTATAGTTACCACTACCCCCTCTCATTCTATCTATTTTCCCGCCATCGATGGCGATTCGAGCATAGAACGATCCTAACGAGTATCGAATCGGTGAAGTTTCGCGCGGATGTGCTCCATCACATCTTCAAAGCTGGACGGCTGACCATTGTTGACGGTAGGCATACACTCAGTAAAAAGTGGGTGGCGGGCGCCGCGACTCGACGGCGCCGCGCTTTCAGGCTCGTGCCCCGGAGCCGTTATGACGCGGTGAGCCAGGCACGAGTGGACTCCGCTTGCGAGACCGCGGCCGGGCTACCGCGGCCCGCAAAATAAAATCAAATCCTCCTTTCAGTCGTAAAACCTCCTCAGGAGCCACGGCAGGCATGCTGCGGCTTTTTGGGAACCCCGCCTTAACCAAGGCGGGGAATGGTAAAATCGTCGTCGATAAGCGGTAAATTTTGATATTTTGGCGGTACTTGTCCGAGAGGGAATTTATGAGGCTCATCATTTTTGCGTGTTGCGTGTTAGCTGCGGCACCTCTATTTGCCCATCATTCCTTTGGTGCAGAATATGACGCTAATAAGCCCATCACGCTGACCGGCGTCGTTACGAGCATTCAATGGACGAATCCCCACTTCTATTTCTTCATCGACGTGAAGGATCAGAACGGCAACGCCGCGAATTGGAAATTTGAGGGCTATCCGCCGGTCGTGCTGAACCGGGTTGGCTGGAAGAGAACGGAAACAATGTTACCGGGCGATACTGTCACGGTATTTGGTTGGCAGGCTCGCGACGGTAGCAATTGGGCCCATTCGAGGTTCGTGACGTTTGCAAAGAACGGTAAGAAGCTCGAATCCGGACCTCCTGCGGGTAACGGCGACGGCGGCACCAGGCCTCCGGTTGCGGCGCAATGAGGGAATTCGCATATGACGAATAAAATTATTGCTTCGCTTGCCGTTGTCTTGGCGGTACTTATGACGCCTGTCTCGATAATGGCGCAGAACAAAAAAGCGCTACCAGCGGTGCCGCGGACCGCTGGTGGGCATCCGGATCTCTCCGGTGTTTGGCAGCCGGGAAGCGACAAACCCGGAACCTGGGAAGAAGCCAACCAGGGAGTCGGAGTAGCGGAACCAGGCCAGGGAGGCAGTGTGAGGAAGGGAGCCAACCCTGCTTACCAGCCCTGGGCCGCCAAACTTGTTCTGGAGGCGTACAACCGCCGCAATGCCGATGACTATACCGCCCGCTGTATTCCCGAGTTGGATCTTGGTGGGCTATCGCTGTACCCGAACCAGTTCGTTCAGACGCCAAACCTGATTGTGATTCTGATTGAAGTGCGTCACGCGTTCCGCCTGATCCCGCTGAACGAGAAGCATCCGGAGGACTTGGATCCGGCGTGGCTCGGGGACTCGGCGGGTCACTGGGAAGGAGACACGCTTGTCGTCGATGTTGTCGGCTTCAAGGAACGGCTTAAGGGATCGAAGATCAATACGGACGCTCTGCACATCGTCGAACGATTCACGCGCGTCGATTACAACACGATCGAATATTCCGCCACTGTAGAGGACCCAAAGGCATTCTTGCGCCCCTACACGATCACGAGCAAATACATGTTGCGGCCCGGAACTCGCCTGCAAGAGTACGTGTGCGAGAACAATCAGGACCCCGCCTCTTTCGAGGAGCTCGATAAAAAAGGTCTCATCACGAGGGAAAAATGACTATGAACCGCCGCGAACATTTGAAATCCCTGATTGGATTGGCAGCACTGCCGTTGCTGCCTCAAACCGCGCGCACCGCGCAAAATGCTCCAGTTCCGCCGGAGGGGATCGGGCATAAGATCCGTCATCTGGCCTACAGCGATATTGGCGGCCGTCCCGACAGCGTGCAGATCATGCTGAATCGGCGCCATCTTTATGTCGGTCACATGTTCAGCAATGGCCTGACGATTCTCGATGCCTCGGATCCCCGGCGGCTCAAGCCCGTTGGGTTCTTTACCGGTGGTGACTATACGCGTACCCATCACTTACAGGTTGCCGAAGACCTTTTGCTGCTCGCCAATGGCGCCAATATCGTGGCGATGCAGTCGTACGATGATCTGCGCGGGTACTTTGAAAACGCCCTGGCCGACAGCATCACGAATCGTAAGAAATTCCGCTCGGGCCTCAGCATTCATGACATTTCTCATCCGCCGGAGATGAAAGAAATCGCGTTTCTGGAAATGCCGGGATTAGGGATTAACCGGCTGTGGTGGCCCGGTGGACGCTACGCTTATGTTGCTGCGCATTTCGATGGTTTCACCGACCACATTCTGTCGATCGTCGATCTCAAGAACATCACAAAACCCGAGATCATATCGCGCTGGTGGCTTCCGGGAATGAACCGCGCGGCAGGCGAACCCTCAAATCTCGCCCCAGGCAAACGGGCCGCCTTGCATCACATGCTCACCGCCGGCGATCGCGGCTACGGCGCATGGCGTGACGGCGGGTTGACGGTCCATGACATCAGTGATCCTACGAAGCCGAAGCTGCTCGCCCATATCAATTGGTCGCCGCCGTTCCCCGGCGGCACTCACACGACGTTGCCTTTGCCGGGGCGGAATCTGGTCATCGCGGCCGATGAGGCCAACGCCGAAAAGTGCGCGAAAGGATTCTTCTACACGTTCATCGTGGATGTGCGCGCGCCTGAAAATCCGGTGCCGATCTCGACGTTGCCGACCCCGAAGGAACGGGACTTCTGCGCGCTCGGCACTTTCGGTCCTCATAACTTGCACGAGAACCGGCCCGGGAGTTTCCGCAGCGAAGAAACCATATTTGCCACGTACAACAACGCGGGTGTGCGTGTGTTCGATATCAGAGATCAATTTGCGCCGAAGGAGATCGCGTCTTGGGTGGCGCCGACGCCAAAGCGTTTGATTGATCCGCGTCCGAACGTGGCGCTTGCTGCGAAGACCGCCGACATTTACGTCACCACCGACGGGTTGCTCTACGTCAGCGACTGGAATGCGGGTTTGAACGTTTTGCAGTACGAGGGGTGAAGCGATTGCGCCCTCCCCCAGAGGGAGAGGGACTCAATCCAGAAAATTAGCCTCCTTCAGCCGTGCCGGCACATACTCTTCCGTAACGTAGCTGATGTCCTTGCTGATGAGTGCTTCAACCTCGAGCTTGAAGCCGTTGTGGAGCATCAATTCGATTTCCTTCTGCCACGGCTTCTTATGGGAGAACCACGGATACTGCGCGATCTGGCCCGCCCGTTTGATGTCCTGTTCATTCAACCGGATTTGTACGCTCGGCCTGAGCTGGCATCGCGTGTAATCCTCGCTGCGCAAGCCCAGAAAACGGGCTTCGGGAATTGCCATGCGGCGTGATTCGTAGGCGAGATTGATGGATCCTTGCTTGATGACACTGTAGATGTAGTATCCCCAGGGATCGTTGTCGAGCAGGCAATATACGGGAAGCTTTAGTTCGTGGTGCAGGCGGTGAAGCATCCGGCGTACTCCGCGGGGAGGCTGTCCGCCGCCGTGAGTCAAAATGCAGTTGTACTTGCGCCAGAATTTGTCTTCATTGAATCGCCGCCATACCGTGTCCTTTTCAACATGCAAAACAAACTTCGCCGTGTGCTTTTTGAACTGCACAATGTCGGGCTCGAGGATAGAGGGAATGCTGTAGCCTCCAGAACCCATCCGCGAACAATCGATCTCGTCGCCGCTGTCCACCAGCGTGATCGGACCAACCATCGCCCCGGCGTTCTTTGCGTAAAGGTGAAGCTCCTCGCGCATCGCGTCGAGCGTCACCTCCATGTCTTCGATGACGGGATCGCATTCGTCCTGAGCGTCGAATGTCTCTTCGCTGGTCCCCTCGATCGTATGCTTCAGCAGGTAAAACAGACCTCGGATGCTGGTTGTTTTTCCTTGCTCGATCAGTTGCTTGCATCCGGAGCCGACCAACAGCGTTTGCATGTAGCTGCGGGCCTGGGCCAGGTTGAACAGCTCGCGGCGATTCTTTCCGCCGCCCATTTCGATGATTCGCTTCGATTGATTGAATCGCACGTTGGACAGAGAACGCGATGGCACATCGACGTAGGGTGCCCGGCCGCGTTCGGCAAATTGCGCAACCTCGTCGGCGAGATAGCGGATCGAGCCGAGGGTTTTCTTGTCTTTCGCCGTGAGGGCGGTGTCGGTAGTTTTGGTTTTTTTAGGCATGATTTTCAAGTTGCGGAAGATCCACCCTCTCCCTGTGGGAGAGGGCAGGGTGAGGGTTCAAGATTTGACGAGACTTCTTTTGAGGCTTCGCCCTATCGTCCTCCGTCAGTGTCCACAATCAAAACATTTTCTCCGAAATCGGCCTCAGCCTCTTCAATCCTCCTGCCGCGGTCATCCAGTTTCGTATCCGCCACAGCGGTCTTCCGGTTTGCGATATCGACCAGCCGGCCATACAGTTGCTTTCTTGATCGATCGCCGGAGTCTTTGATCGCTGCCACGGCAGTGGCAACTTCGCCCAGATACCGCAGGAAGACCTCCCGCCGTTCTCCTTCCTGACGCACGCGTTTTCGCCGGTTGAGATAGATCGCAAGCTTTCGGCCGACGGCCTGAAGCCCGAGCCTGAGATCCTTCATGATTTCCGGATACGCCGCCACGGCTTCTTTCGATTCACTTGTGAAGGGGACCCACACGCTCGCCATGTGTACCATCACCCTAATCGGACCAACAGGGAGTTGCCCTCGAGATTGCGCCAGACCATAAGCGCGCCAATTCGTGGCGGTCACCGCTTGAGTGATGGCGCACGCCGCAGGTTGAAATTGCAGCGGGACCCGGTTCGCATACCGGAGCACTTGCATCGTCTGTCCCTCGGTCAGATTAACATTCTTCATCGCCGCGTGCAGTTGGGCAATGTCTTCTTCTTTGAGTTTCGCCGGCGTTTGCCGTGTGCCCAGCTTGGCCTGCGTCAGAATTTTTTCCACGCCCGCTGCGCCGATGCCGTCGAAGGTCGTGAGCAAAAATTGCTTCAGCGAACGCGCATCGCTTTCTTGGAGCAGTTCCGCGAGGGCTTCGAGCGTTACTTTCTGCGTGGGGCTGGCGCCGCCATACGCCAATCCCACCTCGATGACAAACGGGTTTCCGCGATACACGGCCGGAGGACGAGTATCCGCGCAGAAGAACTCACCAGGCAATTGATGATGCAGTCCCCTGAGAATCAGCCCCTCGCCGATCGGCGAAATACAGTTGCTTGCCGGCGCAGGGATTTTCGTGTTTTGAATTGCAGCGTAGAGCGCGTCGGCTTCCTGGCGTCCGATGCGATGCGGATTGGCTCGCGTGCGGACCTTCGCGGCTTCGCAGATCCGCTGGGCTACACCCGGGCTGATGCGAGAGAAAGACGTGGTGAGAAATTGCGACATTGTTCCAGCGTGACTGCCTTTCAGCATGGTCACGAGCTGCCCGAGTTCGATCCCATACGGATGGGGTTTGATCTCCACCGGCTCCGGCGGAAGCTCGGTTGTCGATCTCGAGTATGTGGTTTCGCCGCCATCCGGATCGACGTAGTGAATGGTGACGTGAGGGTTGGCAATCGCGGTCTGCTCCAGATATTCGTCGACGCTGCCGCGCCCACGCACATAGCGGCCCTCGAGCTCGATTGTCACGCGCGTACCGCTCCGGAGGTGCTGCGATTGCTCGCCCGGACTGGGATAGTGCGATACCCACTCAATACCGTGGTCGGCGATGTACCGGTGTCCCTTTTCGCCGGCCGGTATATCTTCGCCGTCGCCCTTGCCGTTGATGATCTCCGGCTGGTTGCGCCGCGTATCAATTTGAATCTCGAAATAGTGCGCCGGCTTTTTCTCCGAAGTCATCGAGATGATCTTCACCGGTTTGCCCGTTGTGAGCATCCCATACATACCCGCAGCACTGATGCCGATTCCTTGCTGGCCGCGGCTCATACTTAACCGGTGGAATTTCGATCCGTAGAGCAGCTTCCCGAAAATCAGCGGGATTTGCTTCTTAACAATTCCTGGACCATTATCT
>Ga0209157_1001541_pt1 | contig 19166 bp, 15 predicted proteins | sample GraSoiAngelo_135_FD_185892 | JGI IMG/M metagenome (GOLD analysis project Ga0209157, IMG submission 185892) | Grasslands soil microbial communities from the Angelo Coastal Reserve, California, USA - 14_0929_05_40cm (SPAdes) (version 2) | ecosystem: Environmental > Terrestrial > Soil > Grasslands ...
CTCTTTCTAGAGACCAAAATACACTTGACAGAAGGAGTCGACCGGCTATTATGGTCACCTAGTAACGCGCCCACCTGGGGACGAAGTCGCACCGCCGGTTGGTCGGCTTCAATGCTCCCTGACCCCGCCCTGGGTCTTCATAGCCATACTGTGAAACATACGACCCTTGTAACCTTTGCATGCGTTCTCGTGGCGCTGGCCGGGCATGGCGCAGCCAGTGCGGCCGGCTCGTTCTACGTGGACAGCTGAAACGGCAGCGATAGCAATCCGGGCACGCAGGCCGCCCCCTGGCAGAGTTTGACGAGGGCGAATAAGCAGCTGCTCGCGCCGGGGGACAGTTTGCTCCTCAAGCGAGGGAGCCTCTGGTCCGGACAGCAGGTTCAGGTCCCGGAAAATGGGACGCCAAGCGCGCGCATCAAAGTCGACGCGTACGGCTCTGGTCCGGCGCCCGTTGTGAGCGGCGCTTCCACCTGCGTGATGGTCTCAGGCGACTACGTGACCGTACGCGCCCTGAAGCTGGACAACTGCTCCTGGGCCGGCGTTGAGTTCGCCGAAGGCGCGACTTTCGGCCTGGCGGAATTCAACGTCCTCAGCCACAACGTCGCTGGGGCCCACGTAGCCACTGGTGCCAGCGACAACACGATCCAGAACAACACAATCGTCGATAACAACAAGATGAACGTACTTACTCCTTGCCCACCGGAATGCAACAACGACAACGGGGCCTGGGGCGTCCTCCTCAACGGTGACCGCAACGTGGTCGCCTACAACACGATCTCAGGCAGCGATGCCTATTCCTACGACTACGGCCGTGACGGTGCTGCCGTGGAGATCTACAACGGCGCGGCAAACACGATCCACCGCAACAAAGCCATCGGTAACGAGACTTTCAGCGAACTTGGCGGCGCAGCGACAAAGGACAATACCTTCATCTACAACTCGGTCCGCTCGGCGGTAATGCAGGGCAAGTTCGTGGTCCTGACTGGCGTGGCTAAGAATACGACCCTTAATAACAACAGCGTCTACCTAACTGGTGCCACTAGCCAGGGCATCGTCTGCTCCAGCGGTTGCAACACAGGCGTCCTCCACGCGCGCAACAACCTGATCAAGGCCGTCTTAAAAGCTGGATACTCAGACGCACCATTCGACGACGCGTTCGGAATCTACAGCGGTTTCATTCAGTTTGCCCTGGGCGCCAACAGTATCGCGGCCGATCCCAAGTTTCGTAGCACCACCGACTTGCGGGTGGAACCCACATCGCCGGCCGTGGACAGCGGCGCGTCACTCGGCTACACGACCGATGTAGACGGCAAACCGGTGCCGTTGGATAACAACAACGACGGTATCAAGACGGTTAACCGGGGCAGCAATGAATGGCTGGCTCCTCCAACACAGTGCCCAGATTTCAACGCCGACGGGCATGTCGACATGTTCGATATAAGCAGGCAAACGAATTGGTATGGCCAGGCTTCCCGCCCAGCTCCGGCGCAGTATGACGTCAACCATGACGGCTATGTAGACATGTTCGACATCGGCTACGTCTCCGGCTGGTTCGGCCGGGGTTCCTGCTAATCCCGGACACTAAGCCAGGTGTCGGGAATGATTGCCTCGTCGACGGTTCACTTTTCAGCCGTCACAGCCTGGCGTTCAGCGAGATAGTTGTCCCAGCTCCAGCGATCCAGGAACTCACCGGCGGCCTGGTATCCGCTGTCGTAAAGCCAGTCGCGGTCCGCCAGCGCCAAATCGAAGTCAGTGGCTGAGTACTTTCCCGTCGGTATCTTGATAATGCGCTTGAGGTCCGCCTCCTCGAGCGCCTTTCGGTCGTGTGCCGTATTCATCGTCCGCACCATCGCTCGTGTCATCGAGATAAGGCTGCGGATGCGTTCATAATGTGGCTGCCCCGCGGTTGGTTCCCACAGCAGAAGGCCAAATGTAGGCCAGGGAGGCGTTTCGCCCGGAGGGGAGTCGAAGTACTGAATCGGAAAGTTGCTCAGCAATCCTCCGTCGACGACCCACTGACGGCTGCGCTTGCTGGGTTTCTCCGCGATTTTCGCCGGCATGAAGAAATACGGAATACTGATACTCATGCGCACGGCGAGCGCTACTTCGAAGTCAGCGGGGTCCAGTCCCAGCCTGCCGACATCTTGCGGCAGGATCATTAGCTCATTCCGGGTGATATTGGAGGCCACGACATGCAACCGGTATTTGAACCTGCTGAGATACGCCTCCTCAGAATCGGTTGGCTCCTTTGGCATAACCAAATCCGCGAAAGTGACGCGCTCCTTGCCGAACTTCTCCTGAAGCAGCTCTCGCATAACGCCGAGAAAGTAATCGCCGTGATAGAACCCCTCGTGAAACAGAAGGTTGAGCCACTGACCTACGAATGGCAGTCTGCCCAGCGTCCCGGCGTCCATCATCTTATGGAAATCAACGCGCGTCTCCATAATCTCGCGCATTTCGGCCGCTGAATACCCCGCGGCGATTAGCGCGCTGGCGACCGCGCCCGCCGATGTCCCGGCCACATTCTGCCAGTGGAAGCCGGCGTCCTCAAAAGCTTGTAGCGCTCCGACGAAAGCGATACCTTTGACGCCGCCGCCCTCGAACACGCCATCAGCCCGCCGGCTGATTAACCCATTGGAAAGACTCGAACTCAGGCAGCCGTACTCCCAGCATTCAGAAGTTGCGTCTGCGCAGTGCTCGATAAGTCCCTCGGATCGCCGGGCGATGTCTCCACCTGTGCGCTCGCAAACACATATGTCACGGCGCTCACGCGTCGACCAGTCGCCGCTTCCAGGCCATAGACGTAAAGGCCGGCCTGCGTCTCGTACTCGCGCAGTCGCTCGGGGACTGCTTCGGGCGCGATCTGGTCCGTCTTCCAGTCCACGATCTCGATTCTGTCGTCCCTCTCTATGACCAAATCGATGAACCCCTCCAGCACGGTATCATCCACCTGGACCGCGAAAGGCACCTCTCGCAAAGCCCGCTTTGCGGAGCGCGCCCTCTCCACAGCCTGCGACGAATGCAAAACCCAGCGGACAAGCCTCTCCACGTCGGCTGCGCGGTGCGGGATCGCCTCAGCGACAGCTTGCGCCCGCGCGAACGCCGAGATCACCGCATCTTCGGCATCAAATGCCAGGCTCTGGATAGCCGCGTGGACCGCCCGGCCCAGCCGCGTTCCACCCCTGCCTCGCGCCCAGGGCTCGCTCTCATCCCTCTTCTCATCCTTGTTTTGCCCGCCCAGCGCCGTCGCGCTCGTGTACCGGCGCACGGTCCCTCCGGCGACAAGTTCTCTCCTGCTCTCTTCGAACTCGCGGTAAGCGGGCTCTTCGGTGGGATCTGGTTCTAAGTCCTCGAAAGCCCTTTTGGCTGACTTGGCTTCCCTTGTCAGCTGCGAGCGCTTCTCGGCATGATCCGTCGCGCCGTGCTCTATCAGCTTTCGAGCGCCGCAGGTATTTTGCGCTCGTTTAGCGTGGTATAGCGAAACGATTAGGTGATCGCGCGCCCTCGTCGTAGCAACGTAAAGCAAACGCTCATATTCGGCCTGCGCGTGCCTCTTCTCTAAATCGCCTAGCCGATCGACCGGGCCGAGCTTGAAGCTCCGGTTCCCATACTTGCTGCCGATGCACACTCCGATCTCGCCAGTAGACCGGTCGATCAGATACGCACCTGGGCGGTTCACCGGCGCAGTGCCCAACCCGGCGACAAATACGATCGGGAACTCGAGTCCCTTTGCGCCGTGAATCGTCAACACACGGACGGCGTCTTCGTCATCATCCAGCCCGGCCCCTTCATTGTCGAGTATCGCTTCGCCGGCACGGCTCTCCATCCAGTTGACGAATGCCCGCAGACTCGCCGGCTCGCTCGCCTCGAACGCGCGTGCCTGCTCGACGACGAACCGCGCGCGCCGGAAGCTGTTGCGGTTTCCAACGTCAAGGATGCCGATCTCGACCTGCTGCGTCTTCGCCACGAACCGGTCGACGAGCGCTGCGACTGAGCAGTCGTGTCGCGCCTCGTGGTAAGCAGCCAGGGTGCGCAGTCCATCGGCTACTCGCCCCTGCCTCTCGCTCAGCACCGGCGATAGGTAGTTCCAAGGTCCGCCGGCCGCCTTGTACTCCGCCAGCTCAACATCGGAGCAGGCGAATGCCACACTGCGCAACGAGGCAACGATTGCCACTTCATCGGCTGGATCGTCGATGGCTGTCAGGCAGTTGAGCAAATCGCGCACTTCCTGCGTCCTGTAGATCAGGCTTCCGCTCTCGACCCGGTACGGCAGCGCGGCGTCCGAGAAAGCCCGCTCGAGCGCCGGGAGGATCGCCCGCGTCGGAATCAACACCGCAATGTCGCTGAATGAGGCCGGTCGGACGGTGCCGTCACGTTCAGCAACTTGCCATCCTTCCTCCACTGCGGCAATGCAGTTTGCTACAACCTGCGCCGCCTCAGTCTCTCGCACTTGCCGCGCATTCGCCTCGCCGGCGTCGCCGCCGACCCAGGCGACGCCCGGACCAGCAAAATCGCCGGCGTGGCGCCCGTCGTAGATGAGCCGATATTCAGGCTGAATGTCTTGCTCCCAGCCGGGGCCGATAAGCGGAGCGAACACGGCGTTCACCCAGTCGAGCAGGATTCCGCGCGAACGCCGGTTGAGCGCCAGTACCGGAATGATGCCCCCGCCGGCCCCTACTGCGCCTCGCGTTTGAGAATAGATGGCCATGTCCGCTCGCCGGAACCGATAGATCGATTGCTTAGGGTCACCGACAAGAAAAAGGCGCCCCGGCTCAAGGGCTCCGCTTTCGGGATCGGTCGCGAAGGCCAGCGCAATCTCCACTTGAAGGGGATCAGTGTCCTGAAACTCGTCGATCAGCATGACCTCGTAGCGTTCGCGCAGACTTCCCACAGCCTCGGGATTGCTCCGTAGAAGATCTCGCACGAGAAGGATGAGGTCATCGAAGGTTAGGGCGCCGTCCCGAGCGCGTTGACCGGCATCGGCAATCACGAAGCGGACGACCACATGCAGGACGGCAGCGAGAGCCTGAGAGCGACACGCATGAAGCGTTTCATTCAGCCGGCAAGCGATATCGGAAGCGACGCTGCGCACCCGCTCGATGGTCTGTTTGCCTCCCCATGCCTGCTGATTGCTGACGCCCCAAGGAGTTGTCAGTACTTCCGCCCCCGCCGCCAGAGTTGATTCCCGGTCCGCGTCGCTTCGCAGCAGTTCGTTTACGAGCGAAGCAAGCCTCTTGACCCTCTCAAGTAGCGGGTCGTCGGCTGGCGCGACCTGAACAGGCAGACTTTCCAGCGCCGCGCTCATCTCTTCAAGGTCCGGCCATACGGGCACACCCTCCTGGGGGGAACTGGTTTGGAGGAGCGTGCCCAGGTCCGGTCGCCTGCTCAGCTCTACCGCAAGCGTTTCTATGTGCCAGGTTGATAGACCCAGCCCAAGCGCCCGGTCGATGGCGCTGCCCGCCTCCTGATCCTCCGCTAGGTTCTCGAGGTAGATACGCCACCGCTCCTGAAAGCGGCGCCCCGCCATCACTTCATCTTGCACGCGGAACGATGGGTCGATGCCGGCCTCCGCTGCGTACGAGTACAGCAAGCTCTGGCAGAAGGAGTGGATCGTCGATATCTGAGCTCGGTCCAGCGATGCCAGAGCTTCCGCGATGGTCGTCTCGCTCGTGGATTGTTGCTCCCTCGCCGTCTCAAGCCCCGCGCGAACGCGATCACGCAGCTCAGCGGCGGCCTTCTCGGTGAATGTAATCGCGACAACCCGCTCTATCGCGCGCCCGCCTAGCACCAGAGCCACGACGCGATCGACAAGAGCGCTGGTCTTGCCGGTGCCGGCCCCCGCCTCCACGAAAAGCGTGTCCCGGAGGCACGTGCGTATCCGCTCTCGCGTCGCGCGGTCCTCTGCCTCCTGATCTGCCTGCGCCAAGCTATGCCTGCCCCAGCGCCGCTTGTTCGACTCTCCGCCACGGCACGACAGCCGGATCGTCCTCTTTTGCCGCCATCTCCAGGTCACGGCGACGCGAGCAGATTCGGTCGTAATCACAGTAGCGGCAGTTCTTGAACTTCCCGTAGAACTCCTCGTCCTCTCCCGAGACTGCCGGGAAGGAGCCGGCGTCGATTCCGGCCATAATCGCCTCTAGCGCGCGCTCAAAAGCGTGACCTTGGTCGGGCGCAGGCTCGTATCCAATGAACTCGAAGCCGCCGCGCTTCGTGATGAACCAGTAGACCGCGTGCACATTCTCTGCTTCGGGCGCCGCCGCGACGTAGACCGGCAACTGCAACTTCTTTCCACCGGCTAGTGGATTCGCGGGCTTGATCTCCTTATAGTCCTCGTTGCTCCCCGACTTGTAATCGATGACCCACGCCTGCTTGCCGTCAGGCGTCTCGTCAACACGATCAACTACACCCTTGAGTGTGACGCCAGCGATCTTTACTTCGGGAATATTCGTCTCGAATCGTTTCGGTACCGCGCCGGTCCGCTGCCTGAATAGCGTATCCTCGTCGAGAAAGCGGCGGAGGTCCGCCTTGATCGTCCGGGCCTCGTGCATGCTATAAACGCTGAGGCCGGTCAGCCCGCGCTCTTCCGCCTGCCCAAGTTCCTCGTCTGCGAGGCACATAAGCGCTTCCCTATCCTCCGCGGTCCACGCTTCATATTGTTTGGGCCGGCCGCGGGCCTGCTGCTCCAGAAAGAACCGCTCGAGAATCTTGTGGATGAGCTTCCCGCGAGAGGCGGCGTCCATCATGTCCCGCTCTTCGGGCTCCTCGACCGGATACAGTCCGAGGACCGACTTCGCGAAGTAGCGGAACCCGCATACACCGTAATTTTCGAGGGATGTCGGCGAGACGCTACGCTGAAGCTCGAGACGCGACCGTTCCTGTAGCTCCGCCAGATTGCCGTCCCAAGCCGTGAATCGGGCACCTCTTCGAGCGCGAAGCATCGATACCGCCGGCCACAATCGGTGTTGCGGGTCCAGCCAGTCGCCGCCACGGCGCCGCCCGATCGCCCAGCGATAACCGGCTTCCTCGGGCGTCACCACCGGCCCGCTTAGCGCAACCGATATGGGCGAGCGTCCCCTCCGCAGCCACCCATCCGCCGAAGGATGAGTGCGCAATTGGGATGAGGTGATTACGCGCGGATCACGCTTGGAAACCTCACTGCGCATCAGCGGAGACGGGTAGTACTCGCGCGTGCCGCCCGGCTCATGTCTTGGAGCTGTCCAAATTGCAGCACCGTCGCCGGCGGCCTGCACCGCCCTTCCCGCGGCTTCCTGATTGCGCTTGATTCGCAACTCCACGTCTTCGATGTATGGGTAACGCCTTCGTAGTTCGGCCCAGGTCTTGTCGTCAACCAGGGCATCACTACCCGGTCCAGCTGGTAGCGATCCTTCATAGGCGCCGCAAAGAATCACCCGCCGAAAACGAAGGCCGGCCGCTAATCGGTAGTCCGATATGGCTACCCCGCTCCCCAGACTGCGAGGACGCAAGTACGCCGCCTCGAGGTTCGCCCGCAACGCCTCGTTGAATGCACTCAGGCTAAAGCTTCCCCCCACGGCGCCGACCGTCCCCAATTGCTCAATCTCCAACAGAACATCGTCCAGCGCTTGAGCAGAGGGGTCGAGATACTCCTCGACCATCTCGCTGAACAGACGGATGAACTTAGCAGCCGGGAGCGGCTCGAGGAGCTGCTCGAGCCGCGCAATCATCCCGTTCATGAACTCGCGAAGATCCCGCGCCTGCTCGCTTGCGTTGGCTTCAGCCCGCGCCCTGGATTCGTTTCCTTCCGCTTCCCGATGCGTCGAAGACGCCTCCATGTCGCGCATAAACGCCTCGAGCCCCCGCCTCCAGCGGTCTGCTCCCTTCGTGATCCCGGCCTGTCGCGACACTCGGTCCCATGCGGCCGGCAACGCGCCAACCGTGCCGCCACCCGCAGGCAGCTGGCTACGGAGTGGCGCTATGCTCAATAACTCCATCACTGAGGTCCGCGAAAAATTCCTCTCGGGCAGCATTGCTAGGTCTAGCACAGCGCGGCCGGCCCGCGTCTCAATCAAGGGTATTCCGGGTAACGGTACCGCCGGCACCTCTGCGGCGGCGAATGCCTCGCGTAACAAGCGGCGGTAAGCCCGATCCGCGCCGTGAAACACCCCGATTTCATCTATGCCCACACCGGCTTCCAAGGCAGAAATTACTTCGCGCACTGCTTCCCGCGCCTCGCTCGTGGGGTCTGGCGCGAGGACGAATCGCCGCTCCGGGTCGCACACAGGTTCGTCGAGCTCTGTATACTCCTGCGCTCGCTCTTGAAATGCCGCCAGGACCCCAGCGGCCCCGGCTGACTCCCCGCTCGGAGGAACGACCAACACTTGACCAACGTCAGCTGGCCGCCATCTGCCGTGGCGAACAACTGCGGCTGCCTCATCTAGCAGGTCCTCCTCGTCATAGAAGCGCGCGGACTCCTGTCGAAATCGATCGTACAGGCGGAGAATCTCGGCAAATTGATCGCCGTACACGCCTCCTCGAACGTCTGACGAATTGCGGACCCCGCCCCGGCGCAAACGCCGAAATATCCGGCGCAAGGCCCGGGCGTAGCCGGGCAGGTCGCCCACCTGCGCCAGCGCCCCGCGCGACCCTCGCGCGATAACCTCGGCGAGATAATCGCCGATCGGCCGGGCCAGCGGGGCGCGTCCTGCTTCTGCCAGGTGGCCCGCAGCGAGTAGCTCAGCGATGCGAGGCAGGGTCTCGAAGCGCACACCGGCGAAAGGCGCCAATGCCGCCAGGCGACGTCTTAACTGAAGGCCAGCGGCGTGCGAGGGCACGATCACCGTAACCGGCGCCAGCGGATCGAGGCGCCGCTCGGCCGCCAATGACTTTAAGGCGGAAAAAACGTCGGGCATTCGGTACCCACGATCCTTGACGTGAGCAGCCCTGTCAAGCGGGATACGGCACTATCAACATTCGCGCACGATTGCAAGCCCAGGAACAGTTGGAAACCCATGGTTTACGCTTTCCGGTGAGAACTTGGCGAGATACCCGTGCGAAACTGACGCCCAGGAGAAATTGCGCGTGCACCCAGGAGGTATTGGCTCATGTCCGAACAGGTGATGGTCATCGTCGCCGACCTTGACGACCCGAAACACGGCGAGATCAACGTCGTCGAGAGCGTCCACAAAGGTGCGAGGCTGGTCGAAACATTGCTCGAAGCTGGCTTCGACGAGGCGCGCATCCGAGTTTTCTCCGGCGCCGAGATGGATATGAGAGTGAGGCACCGGCCAGTCGTTGCGCTCGTCGGCGGAGACCAGAATGCAGAAGGTGGCCCCGGCGAGACGTCAGATAAGCACTCCGAGAACACCGAGGACTCGGCCCAGAGAACAGTCGCCTCTGGCACCAGAGCTGAGTCTCGTAAGGAGGAAGTGACCTCCCAGCATTACGAGCGCAACGGCGTTCGCTTCTCGGCCGCTTTTCGGCCTGCCTGAACTTTAACCCCACGCAATCTTCGAGCGCTCAGCATGGCAACGGCGAGCGTTTAGCCGCTATTATGGGCCGGTGACCTATGCAGCCGCGCCCGAACAGTATACGGAAATCGCGTTCAGAGCCCTTGACGTTGATGCGGCGAATCTCGCTCTAGGCCACGAGACGTTCGAGGCTTGCGGCGCGACTTTCGTCCGCAATCGCGCGTATCCGCTCATCTACGACGCGAACCATGTGGCCGCCATTAGCGCCTCCACGCCCGAAGAGATAGACCGCCTCCTCGCCCGCGTCGAGCGAGAGTACGATCACACAGCCCATCGTGAGTTCGGAATCGACTTCAGGACTCCGCCTGCCTTCGTCGCTCGCCTTCTTCTCGAGGGGTTCGAGCGACGCGACTCGCTGGTGATGGTACTCAATGGCGAATTGCGCGCGCGCCCGCCTGATATCGAGATAAGGCGCGTGCAGACCGAGGACGATTGGCGGGACTACGCGGCGCTCAGGGAGCTGGACTGGCGTGAACATGAGCGGCGCATCAAGAAGGCTCCGGAGCCTGCGGTCGGCGAATCGCTTTACTCTGTAGCGCGGCTCAAGCAACCGCCGGTCCAATACTGGTTCGCCTGCTTAAAGGGCCGTCCCCTCGCCTACTTCAACTCCTGGGCCGGCATTGACGGAGTCGGGCAGGTTGAGGATCTCTTCACGCATCCGAAGTTTCGCCATCAAGGCCTGGCGACGGCGCTCATCCACCATTGCGTGCTGGAATGCCGGCACAACGGGGCCGGCCCTGTCGTTATCGTCGCTGACCCCACGGATACGCCGAAACAGATGTACGCCGCGATGGGCTTCCGGCCCATCGCTGTGTACTCGCATTACCTCAAGAGGCTTCCAAAGACACAGCGCTCCCGGTAACTTCGTTCCGCGCCCGTCGGCGCGACGCCTCGTGCTGATAATCGGTCGCGTTCGTTGACACAAGCAGCGGCGCGTTTCGCTCGGCGTTTTTGGATGCTATAGTGAACGCAAATATGGCCCAGCGAACTCGACGCAAACAAGACGGCGAGCCGGCCGTCGCCTCCTTCCCCGAGCTCCCCCCCGACATGACTATCGAAGCCATGCTCCCGCACCGTTGGGCCAGCCAGGACGGCCGCGACATCTTCTCCAAGGCCAACGAATTCGCGCTTGCAGACCAGGCGCGCGACCGCCAGATATATCCCTTTTTCCAGCCCCTGGACAACAACGATGGCCCGCAGGCGCAAATCTACGGCAAGCGTGTCTTAATGTTCGGCTCCAACAACTATCTCGGGCTCACTCGCCATCCCTATGTCGTCGACTCGGCAGCCCGCGCTGTCCTCAAATACGGTACCTCAATGACCGGCTCGCGCCTGCTCAATGGCAGCACGCACATGCACGAAGAGCTGGAGCGCCGCATTGCAAGATTCGTAAACAAGGAAGCAGCACTCGTCTTCACGACAGGCTACCAGACGAATCTAGGCGCGATCTCTTCGCTCGTCAGCCGCGGCTCGGTCGCTGTCGTCGATAAATCGGATCACGCCAGCATTTACGACGGCTGCCGACTGGCAGAGGGTGAGATGGTGCGCTTCAATCACAACAGCGCGGGGCATCTCGATTCTGTCCTCAGGAGGATAGGCGAGGATAAGGCCTGCCTCGTCGTCATTGACGGCGTGTTCAGCATGGGCGGTGATATCGCGGACCTGCCCGGCATCGTCGAGGTCTGCCACAAGTACCGTGCCCGGCTCCTCGTGGACGACGCCCACGCCATCGGAGTCATCGGTGAAGGCGGCCGCGGCACAGGAAGCCACTTCGGTTTGGAAGATGCCGTAGACCTTGTCATGGGCACCTTCTCAAAATCGCTTGCTTCCATTGGCGGCTTCATTGCCGGCCCCCGCAAGGTGCTCGACTGGGTGAAGCACTTCGGGCGCACCCTAATCTTCAGCGCTAGTCTCCCACCCGCGTCCACCGCGGCTGCCCTCGCTGCCCTCGATGTGCTGGAGCGCGAACCCGAGATGGTAGACCGCCTGCACAAGCTCGCTGCCCAATGGCGCCAGGGGTTGAGCGACATGGGCTTCGATGTGGGCCGCTCTGAGACACCGATCGTTCCGGTGAACGTCGGCGACGAGTACAGCACCGTGATGTTCTGGAAATCGCTGATCGAAGACGGCGTCTACACGAACCCCGTGATCTACCCCGCAGTGCCTATGGGCAAGGCAATGCTCCGGACGAGCTGCATGGCTACCCATACCCCTGAGCAGATCGAGCAAGCCCTGGAGCGCTTCCGAACTGTCGGCCGCAGACAAGGTATCCTCTCCTAGCTCAACGCCAGCCACCGCCGTTTCTGTAACAGCGGTTGCCTCCAAACGCGACCTTGAAGAGTTCATCCGCCTGCCCTGGCGGCTCTACCACGGGGACCCAAACTGGGTGCCTCCCCTCCTTCGCCTCCAGCGCGAGCTCTTCTCGCAAAAGCACAACCCCTTCTTTCAGCACGCGGATGTCCAGCTGTTCCTCGCCCGCCGTGATGACCGCGTCGTTGGCCGCATTTCCGCACAAATCGATCACGAGCACAACCGCTACCACAACGAACGTACCGGCTTCTTCGGTTTTTTCGAATGCGAGAATGATACTGCCGTTGCCTCGGCTTTGCTGAATACAGCCGAGGAGTGGCTGCGCGACCGAGGGATGGATCGCATTCGGGGCCCGCTAAACTTCTCCGTCAACGGCGAAGTCGGTTTTCTTGTCACAGGATTCGATTCTCCGCCGCAAATCCTTATGCCATACACCCATGCCTACTACTTGAGCCTCGTCGAGGCATCCGGCTACGGCAGGGTCCAGGACCTGTATGCCTGGCGCTGGGACAGCCAGCCGGTGCCCGCAGGCCCCGCTCGCCTTGTGCGTGAACTACGATCGCGGCCAGAAGTTCGCGTCCGTATCGCGGATATGAAGCGCTTCGACGAGGAGGTTCGCACGATCCTTGACCTCTACAACGAGGCTTGGAGCGAGAATTGGGGCTACGTCCCGGCAACCGAGGCCGAGGCCCGGCAAATGTCGCGCGACCTCAAGTTCATCGCCGACCCGCATCTTGTTCCCTTCGTCGAGATTGATGGGAGGCCTGCCGGCGTCGCTCTCGCCGTTCCCAACCTCAACGAAGCGATCCATGACCTTAACGGTAAACTGTTTCCGTTCGGGTTGCTCAAGCTGCTCTGGCGACTCAAGGTCAGGCGCCCGCGCAACGGCCGGCTACTGTTGCTCGGCGTGCGCAAGGAGTTCCGGACGCGCCGCTATGCCGGCCTCGCCTACCTGCTCTGTGACGAGATTTACCGGCAGGCTAACCAGCGCGGCTACGAATGGGCGGAGTTCTCTTGGACGCTCGAGGACAACCACCTGATCAACTCGCTGATTAGCAAGATCGGTTGTCGCCACTACAAGACCTATCGCATTTATGAAAAGCCGCTCTAGCCAAAGCGCGCGGCCTTCCGTCATCCTGAGCGCTGGCTACATTGGCGCTCGGCGCCGAGTATCTTCGCGAAGGGATCTGCGGTGGGGTCTACCTCCGTTGGAGCCAACCTCTTCCCCTGGTCGTCCGAAATGCTCGGCGTCTAGTCCATTCTTCTTACGCTCGAATCATCCATGGCCATGAAGGTTCTCGTTACCGGCGCCAGCGGCTTCCTTGGCTCCCACGTTGCGCAACAGTTCGCGGCTGATGGCCACAGCGTCCGCTTGCTCCTCCGCAGAACGAGCAGCCGCCGCTTCCTCTCCGGCTTCGTCTATGAGATAGCGCTCGGCGACGTATCAGATCCGGCCACGCTGTCGAGCGCCGTCGATGGCGTCGATGCCGTCGTCCATGCCGCCGGCCTCATCAAGGCCCGCAAAGAGGTGGAGTTCCAAGCAGTCAACGCCACTGGCACCGCGAACCTCGTTCGCGCCGCCGAGCAGTCAGCATCGGTAAAGCGGTTTGCATACGTCTCCAGCCTTGCCGCGCACGGCCCGAGCCCGGACGGCGAGCCACGGCCATATGATGTGCCCGCAAATCCCGTAAGCGCCTATGGCCGCAGCAAGCTCGCCGGCGAGAATGCCGTCCGCCAGTCCGACCTCGCTCCGCGAGCCGTGATCTTCCGCCCGCCGGTGATCTACGGCCCGCGCGACCCCGCCCTCGTTCCCTTCTTCCGCCTCGTGCGTTTCAGAGTGGCCCCGTTGTTGATGGGCGGCCGCAACCGCATCTCGATCGTCTACGCTGAGGACGCTGCCCACGCTATCGTCCAGGCAACTACGGGCGAAGCCGAGATCGGCGGCAAGGTGTATTCTCCGGAAGACGGCCGCGTCCACACCTGGCGCGACCTCCTCGCCGCAATCGAAGAGGCGGTGGGCAGGCGCGCACTCCGCCTAAGCGCCCCGCCTTGGGCGTTCTCGGCCGCCGCACTCGCGAGCGAGGCTTTTGGCTTTGCGACGCGCCGTGCCGTCTCTCTCACCCGCGACAAAGTCCGCGAAATGGCGCAACGCCATTGGGTCTGCTCCAGCGAGAACCTCCGGCAAGATCTCGGATGGGCCCCTTCCGTCAATATCCGACGAGGAGCAAGGCTCACTGCGGACTGGTACCGCCGCGAGCGTTGGATCTGAAGCGTCTCCTCGCGTCGTTGTATAATCCGCCGCGCGAGCAAGGGAGGTCACACATGGAGTGCAAAGTCATCAGCATTTCGCGCGCGCTCGGCGCGGGCGGCGAAGAAATCGGCCTCGACGTGGCCGCCAGGCTCGGCTTTCGCTTCGTAGATGAGGAGATAGTCGCCCGTGCTGCGGAGAAGGCGGGAGTTTCCCCTCAGACGATTGAGAAGGCCGAGCGCACGCCTCCGCTAGTCGAGCGTATCCTTCAGTTTATGGGCACAACCGCGGTAGAGCCGGCCGGCTATGTTCCCGCTGTTGCGCAGATGTCGCCGGCCTACGAGGCGCTGATCGAGCAGGTCATCCGCGAGACCGCGGCACAGGGAAACGTCGTAATTGTGGCCCACGGCGCCAGCATCCCTCTCGCCGGGCAGTCCGGCGTTCTTCGCGTGCTTGTCACGGGATCGCCCGATTCCCGTGCCGCCAGGATCTCGAGTCAAGGCTCTGACTTGCGTAAAACGAGAAAGGCCGTCGAAGACTCAGACCGCGAACGCAAAAGGTACCTCGAGCGCTTTTATGGCATCGGAGCCGAGCTCCCGACCCACTACGACATCGTCCTCAACACGGATGTTCTGCCACTCTCCGTCGCCGCGGACGTTATTGTGGCTGCCGCCAAAGGATCGTGAGCCAGAGCCAGTTTTAGGCCATCGCTGTCCGCGATGCTAGCAGTGTTTGGGCCAACCAATTCGACCCCTAGATAGCGGCAGACGGAGCGGGATGCCCGGCTCGCCTCCCCGAAAGCAACCTCCGTGCCCCGAGCCATCCTGGCTCCGTCCGCAAAGAGGATGGCGTATCCTCGCTCACCCACTCTAGCCGCGACTGTATTTCAGTCACATCGCCGTCGATCGAGATGAGGTTTCAGAGCCGTAACGCTATCGTGTTTAGCTTGCGCTATACTGTGCACATTCTTCGATAGGAGCAGCTCGATGCCCCAGTCCGTACAGAGCGAGCGCCTCGACTTCAGCTCTGCCCGAAACCTTCCGCCTGAGCAGGCCGCGTTCTTTCATCTCGGCGAGCCGAAACTCGTCGCCGAGGGAGTCGCCTTTTTCCCGGCGCTCGGCAATTCCACCGCCTTCATCCTTGATCCAGGAGTGCTTATCGTCGACACCGCGCAGCAGCGCTTTACCCCGGCCATACTCTCCGGCTTGCGGGCCAATTACACAGAGGCGCCAATCGAGGCAATCATCTATACACACGGCCACATCGATCACGTGACGGGCGCCGAAGCGATCATCGCCGAGGCCCAGAATCGCGGCGACCGCCGCCCGAACATCATCGCCCATCGCGATCTCCCCGCCCGCTTCGATCGTTATCGCCTTCTCGCCCGCCAGAACGATCACATCAACCGCATTCAGTTCAACTTGCCACCTGATGCCCGGCCGTTCTCCGAAGCGGCCCTCACCTACCCCGACACGACTTATGACACGAGCATCACAACAACCGTCGGCGGGACAATCTTCGAGCTCTATCATTGCCGCGGTGAGACCGACGACGAGACCTGGGTCTGGTGCCCGTCCCGGCGTGTTCTATGCACCGGCGACACGTTCGTCTGGTGCTCGCCCAACGCGGGCAATCCGTACAAGGTACAGCGCTACGCGCTCGACTGGGCGCGCGGGCTGGAGCGCATGGCCGGTCTACGCCCGCTGCATCTCCTTCCCGGCCACGGCCCCGTCCTGTCCGGCGAAGAACGCATCCAGGAGGCGCTCCTTACGACCGCGCACTTCCTGCGGTCGATCCACGACCAGGTCGTCGCTGGCATGAACGAAGGCAAGTGGCTGGAAGACATCATCCGCGACATCCACTGGCCCGCTACAGATAAACCGTGGCTCCAGCCCATCTACGACCATCCGGAGTTCATCGCCAGAAACGTTTACCGCCTCTACGGTGGGTGGTACGACGGAGACCCCGCCGACATCCTGCCGGCGCACTCCCACGACATCGCCGTCGCGCTCATCGGCGCCACAGGGTCGGCGCCCATTCTCGACCGTGCGCGAAGACTCCGAGACCAGGGCGATCTCCAGATGGCCTGCCACCTCGTGGATTTCGTCCGCAAGGGTGAGCCAGGCAACCGCGAGGCGTGGGAACTTTGGCGAGACCTCTTCGCCGCCCGCGCCGCCTCCGAGCCGTCCCTCATGGCCCGGGGCGCTTTTCTCTCGGCCGTTCGCGAGGCGGAAGCGAACCTGAAGGGACTTGGATGACCGCTGCCGAGGGCGTGTTCGAACTGGTCTATCCACTGCCCGACCTCGAGCGGCCTCGCCTTCTTATTGCATTGCAGCCGTGGATAGATGTCGGCTCGGTTGGGACGATGGCGCTGGGCTTCCTCGAGCAGCATTGGGACGCCCAGGAGATCGGCAGGCTCAGGCGCCCGGGCGTCTTTTACGATTTCAGCCGCTACCGTCCCATGCTCTACCGCCGCGAAGGAGATCGGCATGTCGCTATCCCGAACACCTTCCTCCGCCACGCCAGGTCGCCCGCGGGCCAGGAATGGCTCTTCGTTCACGCCCTCGAACCGCACTCGCACGGCGAAGATTACGTAGAAGCCGTTCTTGGCCTCATTCGTCAGTTCGGCGTGCGCCAGTACACGCTCATCGGCTCGATGTACGCCCCGGTGCCCCACACCCGCCCACCTGTCGCCAGTGGCGGAGCAGCCAGCGACGACCTTCGCGAGCAGGTCCTGCGCGCCGGCGTCAAGGAATCCTCCTACGAAGGCCCGACCACTATCCTCGCCACAATGCCCCAAATGGCCTCGGGCGAAGGGATCGAAACTGCGAGCATTATTCTCCAGCTCCCGGCCTACATTCAGCTTGAGCGTGACTACTGCGGGACCGAGGCGCTTCTCGACATTCTCTCTCGCGCTTATTCCCTCGACCTCGACATCTCATCGCTACATGAAGAGAGCCAGCGCCAGCGCGAGGCCATGAACGAGTCCGTTGCTCAAAATCCTCAGCTGCAGGCGATGGTCGCTGAGCTCGAGCGAGTGTACGACTCCGAGAAGGAGGGACCTGCCGAGGAGACCCCCGAACTATCCCCGGAGCTGGAAGGCTTCTTGAAGGACGTCCAGACCCGGCTCGACGATTCCTCCTAGAGCCGGCCTCACCAACTCCCGCCACCTCCGCCTCCGCCCCCTCCACCCGAGCCACCGCCTCCGCCGAACCCGCTTATCCCTGATCCGCCCGGCGTCGAAGCCATCACGCCCGAGATACTGGACGAAAAATAACAATGATCCCGCCACGAACGGCGGCGATCGAAATCGTTATTGCGTTCAGCTGAAACGGTTCCCTAATCTGGTTCGCCCCGAAACCACTAGCCGATCTGTCGGTGCTCGTCTAGAGACGGAAACTCCTTGAGCATGAACGCGCGGACTGATTTGGAGAACTTCGCGCTTGCCTCGTCGACATCACCAACTGGAGCCCAAACCGCCGACCGGAGGTGCGGATTCAAGATGGACAACACATTCTCGTCGAGCTGAAAGAAAAGACCTCCACCATCACTCGTAAAGTCCCACGCGCCCACGTGCTTGACTACCCGAAGCGTCCATTCCAGGCCAGTCGCTGTACCGAACAGCGGCTGTGCAAACGAAAGTAGACTGACCCCATCAACTTCGAAGAAGCCCGGCATCTCGAAGAATGTGTGACCCCACACGGCGGGATCGATTTCTATTGGTGGTTCCACGTTAGAGCAGTATTCATGAGCACGAATTAGCTCCCCTTGGTCGACCTCGAAGTACAACCGTACGGTCATGGCCTCATCTCTGGCACTTCGGGCAGAAGTGTGTGCTGCGTCCCGCGACTTTCGCGCGCTTGATCTCGCTCCCGCAGACGTAGCAGGGTAGGCCCGTGCGCCGGAAGACCTTCACTTTCAGCTGATGCCCGCCTTCCCGCCCGCTCGCATCGAGATAGTCGCGGAAGCTCGAGCCGCGGTCGCCAAGGGCGAGTTCGAGCGCTTCGCGAACGGCTTCGTGCAACCGCTCGACACGACGCCCCGACAAAGTGTTCGCCGCTCGCTTGGGACTGATCCCGGCGATGAACAGGGCCTCGTCGGCGTAGATGTTGCCGATGCCGGCGATTGCCTTCTGGTCGAGCAGGGCGCCCTTTATGGGGCCCGACCGCCGCTTGAGGAGGGCGTGGAGGTAGGCAGGCGTGAACTCTTCGCCGAGTGGCTCCGGGCCGAGCTTCGTCCACATGAGCGCCTCATCGTCGACCAGCCACATCGTCCCGAACTTGCGCAAGTCCACAAAGCAGAGCCACGAGCCATCGTTGAGGCGGAAGGTCGCGCGCAGGTAGGGCGACTCTCGGCAGGCGCTCGCATCGTGGAGGAGGCGCCCCGTCATGCGCAGGTGGACGCCCCAGGACAGCCCGTTGTCCAGCCGGAACAGAAGGTACTTGCCGCGGCGCTCGATATCCTCGATGCGCCGCCCGGCGATTTGCCGGCAGAACTCGTCCGGTGGAAGGAGCTGGATGAGCCGCGGCGCGTTCGGGGAGACCCAGGCTTCGGTTATCGTGCGGCCTACAACGATCGGCAGCAGATCGCGGCGGATGGTCTCGACTTCAGGGAGTTCGGGCACGGACTAGGTCGCGGCGAATTCTTCGACGCCCGTCGCCTCGCCGTACTGCATCTCGCCCCAGTTGCGGCCGGTCTTCGTGTCGATCTTCAGCGGCACCTTCATGTCGAGCGACTTTGGCATGATCTCGAGGCAGAGGCGGCGCATGTCTTCGAGCTCTTCGCCGGGGCACTCGAAGATCAGCTCGTCGTGGACCTGAAGGATCATCAGGCTGCTCATTTTGCGGTGCTGCATCTCGGCGTCGAGGCGGTTCATCGCGATCTTAATGATGTCCGCAGCCGTGCCCTGGACGGGCATATTCACGGCGGCACGCTCAGCGGCGTTGCGCACGTTGAAGTTCGTCGAGTGGATCTCCGGGATGTAGCGCCGGCGGCCGAACAGCGTCTCGACGTAGCCGTATTCGCGGACTCGCTGGATGGTCTCTGAGGTGTAGCGCTGCATGCCCGGGTACTTCTCGAAGTATGTACGGATGAACTCCCCC
>Ga0209157_1001542_pt1 | contig 19162 bp, 16 predicted proteins | sample GraSoiAngelo_135_FD_185892 | JGI IMG/M metagenome (GOLD analysis project Ga0209157, IMG submission 185892) | Grasslands soil microbial communities from the Angelo Coastal Reserve, California, USA - 14_0929_05_40cm (SPAdes) (version 2) | ecosystem: Environmental > Terrestrial > Soil > Grasslands ...
GCCGGCTCGCTGATGCGAAGCGCACGCGCAGCCACTCGTAGTAGTAGTCGGATCTGCGGCTTGTATCCGCTTTCCAAACAGCGTTGGAAATGCTGCCATCGCCGTCAAGCAGGCCACGCACGAGTGACGCCAGGAATTCGGGAGGTACCAATAGAGCGCCGAGTGTCAAACTTTTCCTGGGCGTCAAGCCGATGCTCTCGAACCACCGATACAGGCGTGAATCACTGAACTGGACGTGGTAGACGATCCGGCCCGCGCGGGTTCGTTGCTCGACGATCTTGTTCGTCCGTCCCAGAAGATCGATGTACGTCAAGACGAGGTCCTTGTCTGCAGACTTGAAGTTGATCGCTCGCCGCCCTGTGAGGAGGCAACCATCAGTCGCGGTGAGTCCGACGACGTAGGCCATCGACGGCGACCATTCGATAGGCACAGTCGTCGCTGTACCGAATAGCCGTCTGCGTTCCGCGGCGGTCCTCGTCCACGTACGCAGCCGCAGCTTTCCCGTATTCGCCGCTGCGGCACGAGCGATGCGCGGGTCGGTGGCCGCAGTGAGTCCCTTTCTCCAGCCCTTGCCCTCGCCTGTAGCCATCACCCGATCGGAGCACGATCGCTATCGCGTGTCTATAGGACTCGTGATGCAGAGGGCGGGCTTCGCCGCGTATCTACACTCACCATCGTGGCGCGGGGGGATCGGCCATACGGCACATTCCCACACGACGGCGCCGAGCAGCCGTCGGTTACGCCGACGCGCGCGACCCTTCGTCAGCGGTTTGCTCCGTTCGCACGCCGCACACGTCCGGCGCAGTGGTTCGTCGCCAGCGTCGTCACCGCCGTTGTGCTGATCGCCGTCGGCACGGCGCTGTTGCCGCGATCCGCCGTGATCACACAGACCGACGTGAAGAGGGCCGTGATCGACGCGCTCGCATCGTCGACGCCGAAGCCCAATGTCGCGATCGAGGCATACGACAGGGTGAAAGAGAGCGTCGTCGCGGTCCGCACGCGTACCGGCGGGAATGCGACGCCGCAGCCGCGTGGCGCGGGCTTCATCCTCGACACCGGCGGCACCATCGTCACGAGCCTTCACATCCTGAGCGACGCGGAGGCGATCTTCGTCGTCTTCTACGACGGAGCGGAATTGCAGGCGCAGGTCCTCGACCGCCAGCCCGAGTTCGACATGGCAGTGCTCGGCGTCTCCGCGGGCGGCCGCAAGCAGGCGACGCTCGCGAGCGCGAAGAACCTAAAGGTCGGCGACGAGGCGATGGTCGTGGGCAGTCCGCTCGGGCTCGGCAACGGTCTTTCCGTCGGCACGGTCTCGCGACTCGGCACGCTGGTTCAGCCGGCCTGGGGCGGACCGCCGATCGGCGGACTCATCCAGTTCAATGCCGCGGTCTATCCGGGTAATTCGGGAGGGCCGCTCGTGAACCGGCGCGGCGAGGTGATCGGCATCGTCATCGTCGCCGCGAACGAGCTCACGGGTGTCGGCTTCGCTGTGCCGATCGATGCGGCCGCATCGGTCGCCGGGTCGAACCCCTTCTAGTGGAATTCCTCGCGCCCGCGAACCTCGCACTCCTCGCGGTGCCGCTCGTCCTCGCGATCGCCTATGTCATCTTTCAGCGCCGCCGGCGGCGCTACGCGCTGCGCTATGCCTCGGTCGCGATGCTGCGCCAGGCGGTCGGCCCAGGACCGGGGCGACGTCGTCACGTTCCGGCGCTTCTCTTCCTCTTCGGCATGGTGTTGCTGGTGCTCGCGATCGGCCGTCCCGCGACGCCGGTGAAGGTGCCCGGCTTCGAGGGCACGGTCATCCTCGCGATCGACGTCTCGGGAAGCATGCTCGCCGATGATGTGCGACCCACACGGATGGACGCCGCAAAAGCCGCGGCGCACGCGTTCATCGACAAGCAACGCGTCGCGAAGAACCGCGTGCGGATCGGCGTCGTCGCCTTCTCCGACAACGCGCAGATCGTCATGGGGCCGACGCTCGACAAGGTCGCGCTCGACGACGCGATCGATCGCCTGAAGCCGCTCCGCTCCACCGCGATCGGTCGCGCGATCCTCTCATCGCTCGACGCGATCTACGAGGGCGCGGGCCAGGGCGACATCAACGCCGAGGACAAGGTCCGCGTCGGCGTACCTGTGAAGACCCTCCCGCCGGCGCCCGCGCTCAAACCGGGGGAGCACGCGCCGGCGTCGATCGTCCTGCTCACCGACGGCGAGAACAATCAGGCGCCTCCGCCGCTCTCGGTCGTCGGCGAGGCTGCGACGCGCGGCATCCGCATCTACACGGTCGGCGTCGGCACTCCCGAAGGCGCTATCGTCACGAACGAGGGACGCTCTGCCCGCGCCGAGCTCGACGAGAAGACGCTGAAGCAGATCGCCGAGGCGACGGATGCGCAGTATTTCAACGCCCAGAGCGAGACGGACCTGCGCCGCATCTACGAGGAGCTAGCGACGACCCTCGTGCTGCGAGACGAGCTATCCGAGATCACCTATGCCGTCGCCGCCGCGTCCGCAGGCGTGCTTCTCGCCGCGGCGTGTCTGTCCTTGCTCTGGTTCACCCGCCTTCCGTAACCGTCAGACCACCTGACGCGGTGGCTTGACCGACGGAGCAGAATCCGAGCGACCAGTCGGGGCGTTCCGGCCGGCCGCCGAGGCTCCCGCGAGAAGCGACGACCGCACCGGGGAAAAGGGAGGAAGCATGCCTAGATCTCGCATGCTCTGGCGCACTCTCGCACCTGTCGTCGCGGTCCTGCTCGTCACCGCAGCGTGCCAGCAAGCGTCTCCATCGCAGGTCTACACAGGCGTTCAAGCCCGCACGCCGATCGAGAAGATCGGCCAAAACGGCGATATGAAGAACTTCGAGCTCGTGGGGTGGAACCCGCTCAAGAGCGACAAGTTCGACCTGCCGCGAGGCATGAACGGCGGCATCACCGCCGCGGGCAACTGCGTGTACGTCGGCAGCAGCATCGCGCAGGAGCCGGCGGTCGTGCTCGATGTGAGCGATGTCACCAAGCCGGTCGTCGTCGGATCCGTGCCAGGTATCCCTGGCAAAGGCATGGGCATCGAAGCTATCGAGGCGGTCCCGGACCTGGGCCTTCTCGCCGCGAGCGCACGCGCGGGTCGCGTGTACCCCGGCACGAAGGCCGTAGCGATGACCGACGCTGACAAGCGCGTCGGGGCGGCGATCTACGACATCAGCGACTGCAAGAAGCCGGTGATGGTCGCGAAGATCGACGTCGGCAACGAGTTCGTCCACTACATGACCCTCTGGCGCGATCCGAAGAAGGCGGACCGCGTCATGCTCTCGGTCACGTTCAACGACGGTGTTCCGGCGGATGGCGTCGACATACGTGTCTACGACCTCACCGGATGCCCGAAGTCGTGCAACCCCAAGCTGGCCGGTGAGTGGGGCCTCCGTGCGCAGCTCGGGATCCCCGCACAGGTCACCGTGAAGTACGAAGGCGGCACGCGCGTCGACAACACGCAGACGCACGACGTGACGTGGTCGCTCGACGGCACGCGGATGCACCTCGCGCAGACGAAGTACGGCTACATGCAGATCGACAGCTCGGCCATCGCCGAGGGCAGGCCGTGCAAGGTCGAGGCGGCGCAGTCCAAGGACGCCGTCGGCCACTGCATCACCGTGCTACCCAACTCGCGGCCTCTCGCCGCATTCGGCGTCGAGGTGGCCAACGTCCACGGTGTCGTCCAGGTGCCTGGCAGGCCGTACGTCCTGTTGCAGCACGAAGGACACTCGTGTCCGTTCGGCGGCATCACCATCGCGTACGTCGGGACCGACGGATTCTCCGCGTACGACCGTCAGACCAGCACGCTCACCGCGCAGGGCGGCACCACGGTCGGCTCGTTCCGAGGCGACCTCATGCCGCGCAACGTGGGCACATTCGCGCTCCCCGAACAGAACCCCGACCGTTGCCCGAAGCCGGGTGACCAGATGCCGCAGTTCACCGGATCGACCGGGATCTACGGCGTCGACGTCATGCGCAGCTCCAAGACCGTCCACAACGCGATCGCGTTCCCCGACATCGCATTCGCGACGTGGTACGGCGGTGGTCTGCGTGCGATCGACATCACGAATCCGATGACACCGTTCGAGCTCGGTTTCTTCTTCAACAAGCCGGTGCCCGAGGTCCGCTGGTGCTCAGAGTCAGCGGCCGGGCCGTGCGACAAGGCAGAGGTCGACGCTGAGGGCCAGGTGATCCGGGTGAAGCAGCTGCTTCCGCCGGATGTATTCGCCCGCAGCTACCCGATCGTCGTCAAGGGCTACGTCATGTACGCCGACGAGAACTCGGGCCTCTACGTCCTCAAGTACACGGGCCCGCACGCGGACGAGCTTCCGAAGACAGGGATCTGCATCTCGCACAACCCAAGCACCGCGGCGCTGGGCTACGAGCCCTGCGCTCCGTACAAGCCGGTCAAGTGACATGCACCGCGGGGTGGGCCGTCGCGCCCACCCCGCGGAGCGGGCGGAGGGAAGCGACGTGAACGTGCTCGCGCGGTCCGCGGTCGCTGTGGTCCTCGTCGCGGCCTTCGCCTGTCAGAGCAGCCCCTTCACCGCGGGCCCGTCGGGAAACCTCATCCCCGACGTCGTCGGGGTCGGGCCGAACGCGACCTTCGCCATCGCATCACGCGCCGGCCTGCTCGGTCTGGGTGCCGATGGGAAAGTGCTCGGCCACATCGTGAAGCTGCCGAACGGAAGCATCCCCTCGACGCCTGTCCTCCATCCCGATGGCAAACGCCTCTTCTTCATCGTGTCCGACACGATGGCGGGCACGGGATTCGGCTCAGACGTCTGGTCGGTGAACATCGACGGCACCGGCCTCACACCGATCCTCGAGCACGAGGCCGCGAACGTGTTCTACGCGAGCCCGACCATCGCGGCATCAGGCGAATCGATGTACGTGCACCGCCGCGAGGCGAAGGACGACGACGCGCATCCCGGCGTGTACCTCGAGGCCGTGGACACGATCGAGCGCGTCGACCTCACGAGCGGCAAACGACAGACGCTCATCAAGGACGGAGCCGAGCCGACGATCGCGCCCGACGGCAAGACACTCGTGTTCGTGCACATGGACCGCGGCCAGCAGGCCGGGCTCTGGTCGGCGTCCGTCGACGACCCAAAGGCGGGGCCGTTCCTGAAGACCGGCGACCGCTTCTGGTTCCTCCAGGCGCCCCGTGTCTCGCCGATGGGGAACGAGATCACCTGGTCGTCCGCGGGACGTTCGTCGAGCCGGCTCATCCCACCTGCGATCTCCAAGCCCTCGGGTACCTCGAGCGGCGCGCGGGTCGCGCATCTCGACATCCCATCAGAGCTGTACGTCGCGACGATGGATGGACGATCGCTCAGGGCGATCACGACGACCGGTGACGACGTCATCCCCGCGTGGTCGCACGACGGGAAGAAGATCGCCTACATCGCCCTCGCGACGTTCTACGTTGTGAGCGCTGCGAACGGTGAGGTCACCGTGACCCGGCAGGGGATCGGCATCAACTACGGCGATCCCATTTGGCTTCGGTAGACGCCCCGGCGACCGCCGCGATCGCGTCATCCAGACGCTGCCGCACGCCTTCCGTAGAACGCCGCTCGTGCCGCGAGCGGATGATCGAGATCTGGCGAATGTAGGCCTGCGCATCGGTCTCGGTCTGTCCGAGGGCGCGCAGCGTCTTCTCGACCTGCTGCTTGTGTTCGACGAGATGCGCGCCGAAGCGATGAAGGCGGAACCGCACATCGACGTTGAACGGTTCCTTCACCGCCGCCCACTGCGACGCTCGAGCGAGGTCGTCCGCGGGGGTGTTCGCGAGTGCCGTGTCGGTCTCGGCCCGACGGCGCGCGAGCGCCAGCGCGATGGCGAGGGCGTCTCCCTCCGTGTCTGCCGGATCCGGCTTCGGCCGCCGATCGGCGGGCAACGTGAGCGGCTCGCCATCCTCGCGCAGCAGCGCGTACTGCGTGTTCGCGCGATAAGAGCGCTCGACGCCGATCGTGTGCTCCATCGTCTTGCGGATCGACCACTCGCGTGGCGCCGGTTCGCGATCGAGCAGCGCGTCGGGCACCGCGAGGAGGAGCCCGCGCAGATCGCCAAAGGCGCGCTGCGCGAGCGCGAGGATGCGATCGGCCTCGTTCGTGGGCGACGCCGCGACGACGAGCGCGGCCTGCTCCTCCATGAGGATGTAGAAGAAGGCGTTGCGCAGATCGGCGGGGCCCTTGCCCGGCCAGGTCCAATCGCGCTCGAGATCGGCGTCGCCCAGACGCGCGAGCGCGCGGAGCGATGTCTCGAACGTCACTTCACGCGTGCTTCGATGTGAGACAGCCGCTCGATCACCTTGAGGAGCGCGTGATTGCCGTCACGGCCCTCGCCGTTCGCCTGCAGCGCGTTGTACAGATGGTGCGCGAGCGCGACGCCGGGCAGCGAGAGGCGCGCTTCGTCGGCGTCGCCCATCACGAGACGGAGATCCTTCTGCTGCAGGTCGACCATGAAGCCCGGACGGAAATCGCCCGCGAGCATCTTCGGTGCGTAGTTCTGCATCGCCCACGAGGAACCAGCGCCTCCCGCGATCACCTGCCGCACCTTCTCGAGATCGATGCCCTGCGATGCGGCGAACACGAGCGCCTCAGAGACGCCGAGGTTGTTGAGGGCTACCGCGATCTGATTCGCGAGCTTGCAGGCCTGGCCCGCGCCGTGATCGCCGACGTGCACGATCGTCTTCCCAAGTGCCTGGAAGAGCGGCATCGCGCGCTCCACGTCCGCGGCGTCGCCGCCGATCATGATCGATAGCCTCGCCTCGATCGCGCCGATCTCGCCGCCGGACACGGGAGCGTCGAGCGTTCGGAATGGCGGGCGGTTCTTCGCCGCGCGCTCGGCGAACTCCTTCGTCCGCTTCGGTGAGATCGTGCTCATATCGATAGCGAGCATCCCGTCGTGCGCGCCTGCTGCGACGCCGTCCGGACCGAAGAGCACCGCCTCAACGTCCGGCGAGTCGACGACCATCGTCACGACGATGTCCGACCGCTGCGCGACCTCGCGCGGCGTCTTCGCGACCTGGATGCCGTCCTGCCGAAGGGGCTCGGCACGCGCGAGCGTCCGGTTCGTCGCGATCACGTCGAACCCCGCCTTGCGCGCGTTGCGCGCCATCGGCGCGCCCATGATCCCGGTCCCGATAAACCCGACGCTCAACTCACTCCTCGTCGTCGTCGTCCTCGGGCCCGTGTCCATTCTCGTCACGCTGCACGAAGATCGTGCGTCCACCTTCGCTATCCGTGACGAGGAAGGTGTTCTCCTCCTTCTCGTCGACGTTCACCGACGCGACGAGGAGATCGTCGGTGACGTAGACGAAACCGTGGCTGCGCTGTAGCTCCGAAGCGATCGCCTCGGAGAGCGAGTCCTCCTCAAATGAGTCGAGGACTTGTGTGCGCACCTTCTTCACCAACTGGAAGAACTCCGCCGGCTCGAAGCGGCGGTCGTGACCGAGGAGGACGGCCGTTCCGAACTCGTCGTCACCCTCATGGATCTCGTAGAAGAACACGACGAGCACGTACACTAGTCGCAATTCCATGACCGATACCCCCACGACGACCACGCCCGCGGAGCGCTCCTTCCGTCACACCGTGAAGCGGGAGGCGGGCGCGCGCGTCGTGCTCGAGGTCGAGGCGGACGCGGACCGCCTTACACGCCAAACAGATCGTGTCTTCGAGCGCCACAACCAGAAGGCGCGCATCAGCGGGTTCCGTCCGGGCAAAGCACCGCGCGCGATGTACGAGCGCCAGTACGGCACCGAACACCTCTGGGCTGAGGCTGCCGAGGACGTGATCGACGAGACGTACCGGGAGATCGTCGAGCTCGAGGACATCACGCCGATCGACAACCCCAGCGTCGCGGTGAGCCAGCTTGAGCCCGGGAAGCCGCTCAAGTACACGGCGACCGTGGTCGTGAAGCCCGACGTCGACCTCGGTGATTACAAGGCGCACGGTGCGGTCGTCGAACCCAAGCCGCCGGCCGACGACGAGATCGAGAAGACGATCGAGGCGATGCGCGAATCGCATGCCGAGCTCCGGCCGATTCAGCGCGAGGCGAAGGCGGGCGACATCGTCATGGTCGACATCGACGTGACCGTGGGCGGCAAGCAGCTGCCGCCCTTCGCGCGCAACGCTCACGTCGAAGCCGGGCGCGACTCATCGATCAAGGGCCTCGGCGAGGCGTTCGTGGGCCTGAAGGCCGGTGAGGAGAAGAAGGTCGACCTGGCCTTCCCCGACACGACGAGCGACGAGACCATCCGCGGGAAGACCGGCACGTTCACGATCCGTGCGACCCAGGTCTCCGAGAAGATCGTGCCGCCGCTCGACGACGGCTTCGCGAAGACCGTCGGCGTCGGCAGCGTCGACGAGCTACGGCGCGCGGTGAAGAACGAGCTCGCGCACGCGGCGTTCCATGAGGCGCGCGACGCCGCGGCCGACAAGCTGATGGATCACGCGCTCGAGGCCGCGAAGGTCGAGGTGCCAGACCTGCTCGTGCAGGACGAGCTCGATCACATGATCGCGGACCTGCGCGCGCGCGTTCGCGAACAGGGCCTCACGTTCGAGCAGTTCCTCCTGCAGGCGCGCAAGACCGAGCCGGAGATCCGCGACGAGTGGCGCGCGGCCGCAGAGCGGCGCGCCAAGGCGATGCTCGTGCTCGACGCGATCGCGATGAAGGAGGGCGTCACCGTCTCGTCGAACGAGCTCGCGGCGCAGGTGGCAATGAACCCTCTCGCGCAGCAGGATCCTCAAGCGATGCGCGATCCGGTGGTATTGAGCTCCCTCGCGCGTTCGATCCGCAACCGCAAGACCGTCGACAAGCTCATCGGCCTCGAGTCACCCGATGCGGAGAGCGAGCTCATCAAGAAGGCCGGCGGCGAGGCCGCGGACTTCCACGGCACCGGCGCTGCGAAGCCCGAAGCGCCGAAGATCATCGTGCCTGAGAAGACCGACGCGACGCCGGAGGGACGCGAGGCGCTCCGCGCGATGCTGCAGAAGAAGTAGCAGCTACCGCGTCAGCGGCGGACCGTCGATCCAGCCGTCCCAGTACCACGTCGGGCCGACCTTCACGATCGTGAACGTCACGGTCCTCACCGGCTGGCCGGGCTCGTTCCACGTGCCTTTGATCGCCGCGAAATCCGTCTTCTGATCGCTGAACGGCTGCGCCGACACGATCACGACGAGCCCGTTCGCGAATAGGGTCTTGAGATCGCGCAGCGTCTTCGCGGTGGATGCGAAACCCGCGCCGCCGTTCTCGACGCCGTGCGTGAGACATGCCCACGCCACGGGCTCGAGCGCGGTCGTGTCCTTCTGGGTGAAGCCCTTGGCGACCGCGCCGGCGACGTCCTCCGCGGTGCGTGTCGGCCCGGGCGTCGGCGTCGCGAACGGCGGACCCGCGAGCTCCGCGTCGGTGAGGACGTGGAACGAGTTGATGAGCGCGTTCGCGCCGACCGCGGTGTTCGGCTCGAAGACCCGCTGGCCGCGCGAGAGGACGAACATCCGCCCCCGGCCCGGCACGACGATCGCGGTCGGTGCGCCGCCCGCGATCGGGACCACGCGCGCAGCATCTTTGCCATCGAAGGTGAACGACTCGAAGCGCTGGCCGCTTCCTGCCCCGAGCCGCCCGGAGCTCAGCCACTGCATCGCCGTCAGCCCGGCAGCGTCCTCGCTGCGGATGGAGACGACATCCGTCGCGGGACCGATGTCGGTCCCGAGCTCCTCGTCGACTGACCCGACAGTGAACGTCTCAACGAAGGGCACCTTCGGATCGCCGCGAGTCGTCTGGCACTGAGATCGGCGCCAGCCCGCGGGGATCTCGACGCGATAGCCGAGTCCGGCGTTCGTGTAGGTACCAGGTCCGGCTGTGGGATTCGGGCGCGGTGACGGCGTCGGCGCCGGAGTAGGCGTCGCGGTCGCTTGCGCGGTCGCCGTCGCGGTCGCTTGTGCACTCGCGCTCACGGTCGGGCTCGGGCTCGGCGTCGCGAAGAGACCGCAGCCAGCCAGGATGGCTGCGAGCGCGATGAGCGCGATGACACGCATGCCTAGAGCCTACGCGCCTACATTCCGGCGCGCGTCCTTGCTACACGAGGTACTTCTTGAACCACTCGATCGTCGCCGTCCACGCCTTCTGTGCCTGCGTCGCGTTGTAGCGGTCGCCGCCGGTGTCGTTGTGGAACGCGTGGTTCACGCCGGGATACACGGTGATCTGATATGGCACGCCGGCCTTCTTGAGCTGGTCCTCCATCTGCGGCGCGGTACTCGTGATCCGCGTGTCGAGCTCGGCGTACACGGCCGAGACCGCGGCCTTCGTCTTCGACAGGTCGGCGAAGTTCGACGGTTGCGGTCCGTAGAACGGGGTGCCCGCTTTCACGTCGAGGCCGCCGATGAGGACGTTCCACGTCTCACCGCCGCCGAAGCAGAAGCCGACGACGCCGATCGTGCCGCTCGTCTGCGTCTTGAGGAAGTCGAGCGCAGCCTTGTGGTCCGAGAGCTTCGCGGCCGTGTCGCGCTTCGCGAGCGCCGCGTTGTAGGCGGCGGAGTCGGTGAGCTTCTCCGCACCGCCATCGCGCGCGGCGAGATCGATGTTGAGGCCGACGAAGCCCGCGGTCGCGACGCGGCGGACGACGTCGCGGATGTGCTCGGTCTGCCCGCGGTTCTCGTGCACGACGATGACGCCCGCGACGCGGCCCGAGAGGTTCGGCTTCGCCATGTAGGCCATGAGGTCCGCCCCATCGCCGCCTTTCACGCCGGGCTTCGACACGCTGATCCGCGGGTCGTCCGGCTTCACCGTGATGCCGTCGGTCGTCGCTTGCCCGGGAGGGGTCGCGTATGGCCCGGCCGCGACAAGACCGGCGGTCGCCGTCGGTGACGCGCCGCCGCCGACGCTCGTCCCAGGCGTCGCGCTCACGCCGCCGGCGCCGCCGCGTGGCGAGAGGTCGCAGGCCGCGAGGATCGTGGACGCGAGCGCGGCGCTTCCCGCGATGAGGCTGACCCGGCGCACGAGCTCGCGCCGCGTGATGAGGCCGTCGCGAAAGTCCTCGATGTGCTCCTCGATGAAATAGGTCTGCGTTTCGTTCAGCCCGAACATGACGTCCTCCCCCGCAGATCTGTTGTGTTCCTTTCTATACGCGCCCCGGCTGGACGCGGGTCACACCTGGTGAGCGGCCGTGCGAGCAAGCCACGAGCGCACACGCGCGCGCACCTGCGGCAGCGCGAACGGCTTGCGGATGTAATCGGTGAAGCCCGCCGCGAACGCGTCGGTCATGTCGTCCTGCCGCGTCCGCGCGGTGAGAACGATGAACGGTGTCTCCTTGTAGCGCGCCATCGTGCGCAGCTCGCGGCACGCCGCGAGCCCGTCGAGCAGCGGCATCGCGATGTCCATGAGGATGAGGTCGTACTCGCGGGCGTTCGCCTTCGCGAGCGCGTCCTGACCGTCGTACGCCGGATCCACGTCGTACCCGTCGCCGTGGAGCACGGTCTCGAGGATCCGCACGAGGGTGATGTCGTCGTCCGCGACGAGGATCCGCGCGCGGTCCGGAAGGATCGGCGCGGCCGGCTCGAGCTCGACGACGGGCTGCGTCGCGCCCTCGTCGAGGATGAGCTCCTCGCCCTCCGATGCGGCGATGACGCGAAGGTGAAGGCCCGACGCGGCGACGCGCGCCTCGGCGTCGGCGATGAGCTCGTCGATGCCCGCGTCGTCGCGGTTCGGGTCGTGATGGAACAGGACGAGCGTCTTCACCCGCGCCGCGAGCGCGACGTCGACGGCGTACTCGACCGTGCTGTGACCCCATCCCGACTTCGCGGGGAGGTCGCGGCCGGCGTACTGCGTGTCGTGCACGACGACGTCCGCGCCCTTCAGGAACTCGGCGTGACGCTGGTCGCTCTGATGCGCGAGGTAGCGCGGATCGAAGAGGCCGATCGGACGATCAGCCCGCCACCATGGGTTCGCATTCATCTCGTGGTCCGTCGCGTAGACGAACGTGGCCGAGCCGACGCTCGCGCGGTAGCCGACGCATGGCGAGGTGTGGTTGAGGAACTGCGTGTGGATGCGCACACTGCCGACGGTGAAGTCGGTCTCGTCGACCTCGACGAAGTCGAAGCGCGCGGGGAGCGATGAGAGCGCCACCGGGAAGTAGGCGTAGTCCATCGACCCGCCGACCGCCTGCGCAAGAGAGCGGTCCACGCCGGTCGGGCCGTAGATCGTGATCTGGCTGCCCGGCGTGAACGCCGGAAGGAAGAACGGCAGGCCCTGGATGTGATCGCCATGGGTGTGCGTGAGCAGGAGGTGCGCCCGGATCGCGCCTTTGCTCGCGAGCGCCATCCCCAGTTTCCGCGCTCCCGTTCCGCAATCGAAGATGAGGAGGCTGCCGTCGTCGGCCACGCATTCGATGCACGGCGTGTTTCCGCCGTAGCGGATCGTCTCGGGACCCGCAGCGGCGATCGAGCCTCGTGTGCCCCAGAACTTCAGTCGGATCTCAGCGACCTGCCGGCGCGAGGACGGTCAGCTGCGCGGCAAGGTCCTTCACGACCTTCGCGGCGACGTTGTCGGCGCGCAGGACGACGAGCGGCCGGCCGCGATCTGAAGCTTCGTCGAACACGGTACTGAAGGGTATGACGACGTCGGGCTTGCGGTTGAAGAAACGCGCGATCTGATCGTTCTCGAGACCACCTTGCGTCGTCCGGTTGATGACGACGAGGGTGCGCTCCTTGGGGTAGGACAGCTTTTCGAGGACGTCGAGCCAATCTTTCCCCGCTTTGAGGGATGCGAGATGCGGCTGAGAGACCACGGCGATCGCGTCCGAAGCGTCGACGGCGGCGAGGACCTGCTGGCTGAAGGTCGCCGGCGTGTCGACGATGACGTAGTCCATCGTCGCGCGCAGGTGGTCGATGCCCTGCTGCACGAGCGGCACGGTGACGAGCTCGGCGTTCTCGGGCGCGTCGCAGCTCTGCAAGACCTGGACGCCGCTGCGGTCCTGCACCAGCAGCCGGCTGGCGGCCGCGTCGTCGATCAGCGCTGGATCGAGCGATGCGAGATGCGCGAGCGTCTGCTGCGGCTTGAGGTCCACGAGCATGTGCGCGTTCGCGAACTCCAGGTTGAGGTCGCAGACGGCGACGCGATAGAGCTTCGTCTCAGCGAGCGCGACCGCGGTGTTCACCGCCAGCGTCGTCGTGCCCGCGCCGCCCTTGCCGTGCGCGAAGACGATGACGCGTCCGCCGCGCTTCAGCGTCGCGCCCGCGAACGCCTGCACGCGCTTGAGGAGGACCTCGATCTTCGCCGCGAGGACGGTCATCTCGATCGGCTTCGCCACGTACTCGTCGGCGCCCTCGGCATATCCCGTCAGCACGTCGTCGGCCTGCTTGCGCGCGGAGAGCATCACGACCGGCAGGCGGGCGGTCTTGTGGTCCGCGCGGAGTCGCCTCGTCAGTTCGAAGCCGTTCATGTTCGGCATGCTCACGTCCGTGATGACGAGGTCCGGCATGCGCGAGCGGATGGCCTTGAGAGCCTCGTAGCCGTCGGTCGCGAGCGTGACTTCGTGACCCTGCCGCGTCAGGTAGGTCGACAGGAGCTTGCGGATCTGCTCCTCATCGTCGACGAACAGGATGTAACTCATCCTGTTCGTCCTTCCTTTTCGCAGCTCGGCTCCGCCTGCCTCGCGGCGGAGCCTCGCTGCCGCTCCGCTCGGTCAAGGTGCTCGCTCCTCGCGACACGCTCGCTTCGCTCGCTGAACAGGGGCCCCTCCCCCTGATCGCTCGTCGCTCGCGCCAACGCTCGGAATGCCCGCCGTTGCGCCACGCGGCGACTCATGTCGGCACCAATCGCGTGACCTCGTCGCGCAGCGCCTTCGTCGAGAACGGCTTCGCGAGGTAGCCACTCGCGCCGTGCGCCATGTAGCGCGCGATCTGATCCTTCTGCACGGACGCGGTGATGAACACGATGCGCGTTGCCGCGAGCTCGGGTCGAGCGCGGATCGCGTCCGCCAGTTGTATGCCGTCCAGCTCAGGCATCGAGACGTCGGTGAACACGACGTCCGGCCGAACGCGCTGGATGAGCTCGAGCCCCTCGCGGCCGTTCGTCGCCACGTGCAGCTCGTGAGTGGTCGAACGCAGTGCGGCCTGCACGAGCTTGCGAATCGCGGGGTCGTCTTCGACGAACACGACCCTTCCCATCCCGCTCAAGCCTCTACTGGTCGGCCGTTCGCTGCAAGCGGCATCACGACGTGGAAGGTCGAACCGCGTCCGACGACGCTCTCCGCCCACACGCGGCCGCCGTGCATCGTCACGATCTGTCGCACGATCGCGAGGCCGAGGCCGGTGCCCTGGATGCCGCGCGTCTTGTCCGACTCGACGCGCGAGTAGCGCTCCCAGATCGTCTCGAGCATGTCGTCCGGGATACCGATGCCGTGGTCACGGACCGAGAGGTGCACGCCGTCGCCCTCGCGCGCGGTCGTGACGACGATCTCACCGCCGGTCGGCGAATACTTCACCGCGTTCGAGAGCAGGTTCGCGACGATCTGCGTGATCCGGTCGCGGTCGGCGGAGATCGGCGGCATCGCCGGGTCGAGCACGAGCGTGATCGGATGCCCCGGCGCGTTCGGCCGAACACGCGCGGCAGCCTCGCTGACGATCGCGCCCAGGTCGAGCTGCTCGCGATTGAGCGTCATGCGCCCGGCCTCCATACGGTCGAGGTCGAGCATCTCGTTGATCATCCGGTTGAGGCGCAGCGCGTCCTTGTTGATGTCCGACGCGTACTCCTTCATCTCGGACATCGAGAGATCTTCGTCGCGCATCATCTCGCTGAATCCCTGGATGCCGGTGAGTGGCGTGCGGAACTCGTGGCTCACGATCGACACGAACTCGCTCTTCGCGCGGTTCACACGCTCGAGCTGTTCGACCGCTCGCCGTTGGCGCTCGAACGCCTCCGCGTTCAGAAGCGCGGCGGCGGCCTGGTCGCCGAACAGCGTCAAGAGGCGCGCGTCGTCGATCGTGAAGCGCGTGCGCTCGTCGTACGAGCGCATCACGATCGCGCCGATCAGCGATCCACCGCGCACGAGCGGCACGGCGATGACCGCGCGCAGTCCGTGCTGGAGGCCTCCTGGCGATGCGCCTGACCACGCCGGATAGTCGTTGACGACGACGGGCTCGAGTTTCATCAGCTGGTCTCCAAGCTTCCCATCACCCCGTCCGAGGAAGAGGCCGACGGCGCGGTCCGAGCGATCCGCGTTCTGCGCAAGGCGTAGACCGTTTTCCTGTTCGTCCCACAGGTACAGCGACGCGCTCGCCTCACCGAAGAGCGCCGAGGCGGTCCTCAGGATCTCGTCGATCACGTCGCGTGTCGTCGAGCGCGCGGCGACGACGGCCGATGCGCGTTGCAGCGCGAGGAGACGCTCGTTCTCGTGCTGCCGCGACTGCAGTAGTCGCGCCGCCTCCATCGCGGAGCGCAGCTCGCGCGCGACGGCCTCGACCAAACGAACGTCGTCGATGCTCCACTCGCGCGACGGCTCGTCGCTGATCGCAAGCACTCCGGCGAGCTCGCCACCGACGATGATCGGCGTCGCGAGCCGGCTCGCGGTCTCGTCGGTGACCTGCGTCGTGCGGCCCGTCGTGGCCGCTTGGCGGCTCGCGACGAGCGTGGCCGGGGGAGTCGCGGCGTCGCGCGTCCAGCTGTGCGCGATACGCAGCTCGTCCGGCGTCGAACCCACCGCGACGCCGACGCGACGAACGCCGAGCGCGCGTGCGAGCTCGTCGACCGTGGCCTTGAGCACGGCGTCTGGGTCGTGTGCAGCGCGCGCGCGCTGCGCGACGCGATTGGCGATCACCTCGCGGTTCGCGCGTGCCTCGGCCTCCTTCAGGGTGAGCGCCGTGCGGATCGCCGCCGACACGAACTGCGTCGCGAGCGCGACGACCTGCACCTTGTCGTGCGTGATCGCGCCGGCCCGCTCCGATGTCAGCAGCGCGAGGCCGACGAGCCGGTCGTGCGAGACGAGCGGCAGCGCAGCGAATGACGCGCCGTACGCGGTCATCGGCACGGTCGTCCCGAAGCGCGCCCATTCGTCGCTGACGGCGGTGTTCGGGATGACGAGCGGCTGACGATGGTCGACGACTCGCGTGCGGATAGGACCCGGCAGGTCGACCGCCGACGTGCGCCGCGGCCACGCGTGATCTCCCGACGGTGCCCGCGCGCCGGCAAGCCAGAACGTACCCGCGTCGGCCTGGTCCTGGACGTACACGTATGTCTTCATGCCGTCGCCCAGGGAGCCGACCGCCACGTCGATGAAGCGGTCGGCGATCGCGTCGAGCTCGAGCGATCCCGAGAGCGCCTGTCCGAGCGCGAATATCGACGCGACCTCGTCGTGTCTTTGCGCGCCTTCGCCACGGGCGCCCTCGAGGGCTTGGGCGAGTACCCACACGACGGTCGACGCGATCACCGAGAGCCCGATCCAGAACGCGAAGCTCACCGCATCGATCGAGGTGAGCAGCGCCTCAGGGTCCGGTAAGCGCACGGTGGCACGGCCGAGCTCGATGCCGTAAGTCGCGTGGACGGCGAGGAACACCAGCGCCGCGTACACACTCGACGCCGCGATGAAGACCACCAGCGACCGCGGCACTCGACCCAAAATTGATGCCTTTCCTCGGGCCGAATCGTACCCGCTGGTGGGTACACTGATTTGGCACTTCTTCGCGAGGAGGGCGACGTGCCGGCGACGAACTACGTACCGATGGTCATCGAGCAGTCCGGCCGAGGCGAGCGCGCCTACGACATCTTCTCGCGGCTGCTCAAGGAACGGATCATCTTCATCGGGGACACCATCGAGGACACGATGGCGAACCTCATCATCGCGCAGCTTCTCTTCCTCGAGTCCGAGGACCCCGAGCGCGACATCTACCTGTACATCAACTCGCCAGGCGGAGTCGTAACGGCCGGGCTGGCGATCTACGACACGATGCAGTACCTCAAGGCCCCGGTCTCGACGATCTGCGTCGGCCAGGCCGCGTCGATGGGCGCGGTGCTTCTCGCGGCCGGCGCGAAGGGCAAGCGCTACGCGCTGCCGAACTCGCGGATCATGATCCACCAGGGGTCCGGCGGGTTCCGCGGCAACACACCCGACGTGATGATCCAGGTGAAGGAGCTCGAGACGCTCGTCGACAAGCTCCTCAAGATCATCGCCCACCACAGCGGGCAGGAGGTCGAGAAGGTCAAGCGCGACGTCGACCGCGACCGCTTCATGAGCGCGGAAGAGGCGAAGACCTACGGCCTCATCGATGACATCTTCGTGGGCAAGGACTCGCTCATCTCGCTCGCCAAGGAAGACGCGAAGGTCCGCGAGCCCGTGGCGGTCCGCTGATGACGACGACAGCAAAGGGCGGCAAGCCGTACCGCTGTTCGTTCTGTGGCAAGAGCCAGGACCAGGTCCGCAAGCTGATCGCGGGGCAGGGCGTCTACATCTGCGACGAGTGCATCACGCTCTGCCGCGAGATCGTGGACGAGGAGTTCATGGAGGCGCCGAAGGCGCGCACCCTCGGGCAGAAGATCCCGAGCCCACGGCGCATCAACGAGATCCTCGACCAGTACGTCATCGGGCAGGATCAGGCGAAGAAGACGCTGTCGGTGGCGGTCTACAACCATTACAAGCGCGTCTCGGCCGGCCACCGCGTCGACGACGTCGAGCTCGGCAAGTCGAACGTCCTGCTCATCGGCCCGACCGGCTGCGGCAAGACGCTTCTCGCGCAGACGCTCGCGCGCATCCTCGACGTGCCGTTCTCGATCGCCGACGCGACCAGCCTCACCGAGGCCGGCTATGTCGGCGAGGACGTCGAGAACATCCTCCTCCGTCTCATCCAGGCCGCCGACTTCGACCTCAACCGGGCGCAGCGCGGGATCATCTACATCGACGAGATCGACAAGATCGCCCGCAAGGGCGACAACCCGTCGATCACGCGAGACGTCTCAGGTGAGGGTGTCCAGCAGGCACTGCTGAAGATCCTCGAGGGCACGGTCGCGAACGTCCCGCCGCAGGGCGGCCGCAAGCACCCGCACCAGGACTTTATCCAGATCGACACGACGAACATCCTGTTCATCTGCGGCGGCGCGTTCGAGGGCCTCGAGAAGATCGTCGAGGCGCGCGTCGGCAAGAAGACGATGGGTTTCGGCGCGACGCTCCGCGACAACACCAAAGAGACGAGCGCCGTCCTCCAGCAGGTCATGCCCGACGACCTGCTCAAGTACGGCCTCATCCCGGAGTTCGTCGGCCGTCTTCCCGTGGTCGTGCCGCTCATGGCGCTCGACGAGACTGATCTGTTCCGCATCCTCACCGAGCCCAAGAACGCGATCGTGAAGCAGTACCAGAAGTTCCTGGCACTCGATAAGGTCGAGCTCCAGCTCACCGACGACGCGCTCCACGCCGCCGCGGCCGGCGCCGCGAAGCGCAAGACCGGCGCCCGCGGCTTGCGGACGATCATCGAAGAGGTGCTCCTCGACGTGATGTACGAGATCCCGTCGCGCACCGACGTGCGGAAGGTCGTCGTGACGCCCGAGGCGATCGAGGGGAAGGCCAAGCCCTTGCTGTTGAGCAAGAGCGAGCAGCTCGTGCTCGAAGGGGACGAGGCGACCGCCTAGCCTCGTGCCGGCGGAACCGCTCCTCGCTCGTGCCTAAGCTCTATTACGCGTCCCCACGTGATTTGCCGACCATCACGCCCTACAGCGGCGCGAAGGGCCGCGTCCTTCAGACGGACAACGCGACGGTGGTCGTGTTCGACCTCGAGCCAAAGATGATCATCGAGACGCACAAGCACGAGGTCGAGCAGTTCGGCGTCGTCGTGAAGGGATCGCTGGCGATGATCATCGCCGGCGAGCAGCGCATCCTCACGCCCGGCGACACCTATCGGATCCCGCCGGGCTCGGCGCACGCGCTCCGTGTCTTCGAAGAGCCGACGCAGATCATCGACATCTACTCGCCAGCGCGAGGCGACCTCTTCCCCAGCAGCGCATAGATCGAGAGCGCGGCGCCGACGAGCGCGAACGTCAGCGCGGGGACGGCGGTGCCGTTCGCATCGACCACCTGACACGAGCCGGTCGCGCTGTTCCGCGCCGCGCAGTCGGCGAGCATCTTGAAGTGCCAGTAGGTGAAGCAGGCCGTAGGG
>Ga0209157_1001544_pt1 | contig 19145 bp, 16 predicted proteins | sample GraSoiAngelo_135_FD_185892 | JGI IMG/M metagenome (GOLD analysis project Ga0209157, IMG submission 185892) | Grasslands soil microbial communities from the Angelo Coastal Reserve, California, USA - 14_0929_05_40cm (SPAdes) (version 2) | ecosystem: Environmental > Terrestrial > Soil > Grasslands ...
GACAGGAAAGAAGGCGCGACAATTTGTTGCGCGCACGAAGCGCGAATTATTGGCTGATTTCGAACTAAAAGACTCACCGAGCTTCGTTGAAACGAAGCCGATCTCGAGATTTTGTATCGAAAAATTCCTGCGGCGCGAAGTGGATAAAGTCTCAGTGCTGTACACGCATTTCATCAATACAATCAATCAGCGCACAGTTGTTCAGACATTGCTACCGATCAGCAGCTTTGATTTGGGGAAGAGCGAAGCCGCGGAAGCGCAAGGTCAAGCTGTGGATCCGATGATTGGCTACATATTTGAGCCCAACGCCGAGGTGGTTCTGGATTCGATGCTGCCATATTACGTCTCGTACGAGGTATTCCAGATGATCCTGGACGCGCGCGCGTCTGAGCACAGTGCCCGAATGGTGGCGATGAAGAACGCTACCGATAACGCAAATCAATTCATTAAGGATCTGACGCTGGAATATAACAAAATGCGTCAGGCCGGTATCACTACCGAACTGCTCGAAATTGCCACGGCGCAAATGGCGTTGGGCGGTTAATTAATTCTCATGAACAAAGGAAACATAGTTCAAGTGATCGGTCCCGTTGTGGACGTGGAATTCCCGGACGAAAAGATGCTGCCGAAAATCTACAACGCCCTCGAAATTGAATACGAAGTGAATGGCAACCCAACAAAACTGACGCTCGAAGTGCAGCAACATCTTGGCGAAAATTGGGTGCGCTCGGTCGCGATGTCGTCCACAGAAGGACTTAAACGCGGCATGAGCGTGACCGACACTGGCGCACCCATAAGCGTTCCAGTAGGAGAAGGGGTGCTAGGCCGTCTGTTCAACGTCACTGGCGAGCCGATTGATAACCGCGGTGCGGTGAACTACACCAAGCGTTACCCAATCCATCGGCCGGCGCCGACCCTCACGGAGCAAGACACGAGGGCACAGATCCTGGAAACGGGGATCAAGGTCATCGATCTTGTTTGTCCATTTTCGAAAGGCGGCAAAGTCGGCGCATTCGGCGGCGCAGGTGTCGGCAAGACAGTTATCATTCAGGAGTTGATTAACAACATTGCCATGAAACACGGCGGCGTTTCCATGTTTGCGGGAGTGGGGGAACGAAGCCGCGAAGGCAATGACCTTTACAAGGAGATGAGCGAGGCGGGCGTCATCGATCAGAAAGACTTGTCGAAATCCAAAGTGGGAATGGTCTTCGGTCAGATGAACGAACCGCCAGGCGCGCGTTTGCGCGTGGCTCTCTCCGCGCTCGCCATGACGGAATATTTTCGTGACGAGCGCAATCAGGACGTGTTGCTGTTTATTGACAATATATTCCGTTTCTCGCAGGCAGGCTCTGAAGTCTCCGCGCTTCTCGGTCGCACTCCATCCGCAGTGGGTTATCAACCGACGCTCGCCGCCGAAATGGGCGACTTACAGGAGCGCATTACTTCGACCAACAAAGGATCGATCACTTCCTTCCAGGCGGTTTACGTTCCCGCAGACGATCTGACTGATCCGGCGCCGGCAAACACGTTCGCGCACTTGGATTCGACGATCGTCCTCGAGCGCGCGCTCACTGAGCTTGGCATTTATCCGGCAGTCGATCCTCTGGCATCAACATCAAAATCTCTCGCGCCTGAGATCGTGGGCGAAGAACATTACAATGTCGCACGCGGCGTGCAGCGAGTATTGCAGCGATATAAAGACCTCCAGGACATCATTGCGATTCTTGGAATGGACGAGTTAAGTCCGGAAGACAAACTAACCGTTTACCGGGCACGAAAGATTCAACGTTTCCTCAGCCAGCCATTTCATGTGGCGGAAGTTTTCACCGGTCATAAAGGACAATACGTCTCGATCGAAGAGACGGTCCGCGGTTTTAAGGAAATTCTCGAGGGCAAACACGACGATGTGCCCGAGCAAAATTTCTACATGAAGGGCAACATCGACATGATCAAAGAAGCCTAGCCATGGCCACGCTGAAGCTTGAGATCGTAACGCCAGAGGAAAAGATTTATTCCGAAGACGTGGACATGGTCACGTTGCCCGGTTCGGAAGGTGAGCTCGGCGTTTACCCCAAACACGTCCCGCTGCTCACTACATTGAAGCCGGGGGAACTTCGCGTGTTAAAGAATGGCCGCGAAAGTGCATTAGCGATCGGTGAAGGCTTTGTGGAAATCAAGGCAGATGGCGTTTCAGTGTTGACCGACATGGCGCTCGAATCGGAGAAGATCGATATCGCTGCGGCCGAGGCAGCGGTTGAGCGCGCCAAGGCGGCGATGAAGGAAGATCATAGTGCTGAAGAGGTGGCCGCCATTCAGGCATCGCTGCAGAAAGCGCTTGCCCAGTTGCACGTCAAACGCCGTCGCCATCACGGGTAGCAATTTGTAGAGGCGCTTGTGTCAAGCGCCTGTCTATTTCAAATTCGGTGCTTGCCGCAAGCACCTCCACAAACGTTGGGAATCATCGCCGGAAACGGCGTGTATCCTCGATTGCTCGCCAACGCAGCGCGAAAAGCTGGCGTAAAAAAAATAATCGCGGCCGCGTTCACCGGTGAAACAGATCCAGTGCTCGAGCAACATGTCGATCTGCTCGAATGGATGCGCGTCGGGCAGTTGAATCGACTTCTAAGGTTTTTTCGCACGCAACAGATTCATCATGCGATCATGGCTGGACAAATCGCGCCGAAAAATCTTTTCGATCTGCGTCCTGACTGGAAAGCCTTGATGTTGCTGGGCAAACTGAAAGAGCGCAACGCGGAATCAATGTTCGCGGCGGTCGCGGACGAATTGGCCAACGCGGATGTAGACCTTTTGCCAGCGACAACCTTTCTCGAGGACTCTCTCGCGCCTTGTGGATTAATTGCCGGACCCAAGTTATCGCGGCACGAAGAAGACGACATCAATCTCGGCTGGAGCGTCGCCAAAGAAATCGCGCGACTCGACATTGGACAGACGGTCATCGTTAAGAATGGCACTGTCGTTGCGGTTGAAGCTATTGAAGGAACGAACGACGCGATCAAACGCGGCGGCGCGCTCGCGCGCGAAGGCGCGGTCATGGTCAAAGTCGCGAAGCCAAGCCAAGACATGCGTTTCGATGTGCCGGTAATTGGGGTCGAAACGATTCGCATTGCTGCCGAAGCACGATTGCGCGTGATTGCCGTCGAAGCTGGAAAAACTTTGCTGCTCGAACGCGATGCGATCGTCGATCTCGCCAATCGCTCGGGGATTTCAATTGTTGCTCGAGTTTCTTAGGCTGTAATGCATCGGTCATTCGGCTGATGAATCGAAGCCGATTCGCAGAACCGCGAAGTATTCCTTTCTTGACCAGCCTTGTGGCCTGGGAATACACAGCGTGACGCAAAGCATTATGTGCAAACGAATATTTTTTATTGCGATCGCATTTGCGGCCGGAACTCAAATACCTCGATCGCTCGCTGCGGATGCGGAGTGGGACCGAACGGTGCTGCCGCGTCCAGCCCAGCCATTCCAAGGCGTCGCGGATCGTACGCTGGAGGGATCCAAAGCGGCTTTTATCCAACCAGTGAAAGCTCCACCGGATGCTCCGAACATTCTGCTCGTGCTGATTGATGACGCAGGATTCGGTAATCCATCGACATTCGGCGGTCCCGTCGCTACGCCGACGCTCGATAAACTCGCGGCGGAGGGACTGCGTTACAATCGATTTCACGTCACGGCGCTTTGTTCTCCCACGCGCGCGGCCTTGCTATCAGGACGGAACCATCATGCGGTGGGATTTGGCTCGATCTCTGAATTGATCGGTGGTTGGCCAGGCTACAGTACGAATTGGCCGACTAGCGCCGCGTCCATCGCGCAAATTCTTCGGGCCAATGGTTACAACACTGCTGCGATCGGCAAGTGGCATCTCACACCCGACTCGCAGCAAGGGCCCGCAGGTCCTTTTGATCGCTGGCCGAACGCCCTCGGCTTTGACTACTTCTGGGGATTTCTTGGAGGAGAAGACAGTCAGTTCGATCCGATGCTTGCCGAGAACAACAACATCATCGGCGTGCCAAGGGACAAAAACTTTTATCTCAATGATGCGATGGTGGAACACTCAGTCACCTGGATTCGTGATCAGAAAGCGCAGGCACCGAACAAACCTTTCTTTCTCTATTTCTCAACGGGTGCAAGCCATGCCCCGCACCAGGTGCCGAAGGAATGGAGCGACAAATACAAAGGCAAGTTCGATCAGGGCTGGGACAAGTTGCGCGAGGACACGTTCGCAAGACAGAAGCAGCTCGGTGTGATTCCCGCCAACGCCAAGCTTACGCCCCGTGATCCGGTGTTCCCAGCTTGGGACAGCGTACCACCGGACGTGAAGAAAGTGTATGCGCGTCAGATGGAAGTTTACGCCGGTTTCCAGGAAAACACCGACCACGCTGTCGGCCGCGTCGTGCAAGCGATCGAGGACATGGGCCTCGCCGACAACACCCTCATTATTTACATCTTCGGTGACAACGGCGCGAGCATGGAAGGAACGGAGAACGGGACGTTCAATGAAATGACTACCCTCAACGGCGTCCCGCTTACGAGCGATCAGCAATTGAAAGCAATCAAAGCGTACGGCGGCTTGGACAAGTGGGGTGGCCCTCGCATGGCTCCGCATTACGCAGCGGCGTGGGCGTGGGCTGGCAATACGCCATTCAAATGGGGTAAGCAGGTCGCCTCACATCTAGGCGGTATTCGTAACCCTATGGTCATTGCCTGGCCAAAACGGATCAAGAACAAAGGCGGCCTGCGCAGTCAGTTCACTCACTGCACCGATATTGCACCAACCATCTTGGAAGCCGCTGGCCTGTCGGAGCCAAAGCAAGTGAACGGCGTCGCACAGATGCCGATGCAGGGCGTAAGTTTTCTCTCCACGTTCGACGATGCCAAGGCGCCGTCGCGACACACGCAACAGTATTTCGAGATTTTGGGAAATCGCGCCATGTACAAGGACGGCTGGATTGCATGCTGGCGACCAGACCGGATTCCGTGGAAGTTTGATCCCGCAGCACTCGGGCGATTTGCACCAGGCAAATGGAATCCAGACCAGGATAAGTGCGAGTTGTATAATCTCGATGAAGACTTCTCGCAGGCTGAAGATGTCGCGGACAAGAATCCGGATAAGGTGCGCGAACTAACGGCCTTGTTTTGGGCTGAGGCTGAGAAAAATCAGGTGCTGCCGCTATTTGCCGAAGTCGCGTTTTTGTGGGGTTTTCCCAAAGACTCGACCGATCAGATGAAATTCATCTATTACAACGGAACCGAGAACATCTCTTCCGGCATGATTCCGCCGATTTACAATCGCTCGTATAGCATCAGCGCAGATCTGGATAATCCAGGCCGAACAGGACTTGGGCTGCGTCCCGGTATAGCAGGGGTAATCGTCGCGGAGGGCAGTTTCCTTGGCGGCTTCTCCCTTTATGTCGAGGAAGGCCGACTGAAACACACCTATAGTTTCCTTGGTTTAAAATTGGACACCATTACCTCGCGTGATGAGTTGCCCAAGGGCAAAGCGAACGTCCGCTATGAGTTTACCGCCGACAACCCCGGTGAGTTCGCGACGAGCGGCACAAGTCGGCTTTTCATCAATGGCAAACAGCAAGCCGAAGGTAAGATCGAGCACACGGTGCCGCTTCGGTTTACTGCTTACGAGGGCATGGACATTGGGGCCGACAATGGTCTTCCGGTGGTCCCTACGCTCGTCTACGCTAAAATATTACCGACGAATTTCAGAGGCAACATCCAGAAGGTTGAATTCGATGTTGGACCGGCCAAGGTTAGCGCCGAGGATCTGCAGCGCAGATATCTAGAGCGCTTCGCGAGTGCCGTGCGGAATTAAGCCGTAGTTTTGGAAGCCGACTTCGGCTGGGCTCTCCTCAGACCAAGTAATCAGGCAATCAGCGATCGCGCGCCCGCGTAGCTGAACTTAAACGGAGCGGTCAGAATCGCCCCTGCACAGCGTCCCGAATCGCCTGTTGCCGAATCGCCTGTAATTTTTGGTACTGTGCAGGTGAAAGAATCGCCTTCATCTGAGGATCGGTCTGCTGATGGATGGCTTTAATCTGTTGCATTTTTTGCAATCTCGTGAGCGAATTGTCGTTCTTGATTTTCTGTACTTTTGGCCCTTCGTCGGCGAGAATCGGCAGAACCTTGGCCTTTTGTTGCGGCGTCAGATTAAGCTGTTGTGATATCGCCTCAAGCTTCGCAGCTTTTCCTTGAGCAGACGACGGTTGTGCCAGCAGCACAGGCATGCCAAAGCATAGAGCCGCCGCGATTATCCGGGTGTAGTTGTTCATTTGTTTTTCCTCGTTTTGTTCGGCGGCATCGTGGTTAGAAGGCGATGGCAAGTCAAGTGGAATTGGGCAGAGCAGATTCAGGAGCGACGGTGAAACTATTGTTTTGTAGTGGGCTTCAATTTTTTCGTAGAAATAAAGCTTGATCTGCTGATTTCTGAATATTTGTTAGGATCGATTTTGGTTCGACTTGTCGCGGTGGCGAAAGGATCGCCAAAGTTAAATGAATTCTGCGTTTACCTCTACAAAGTAGCTGCGACGTAAGGCCAATTTCCACTTAAGGGACTCGGTAAGGACGTATCCGAAAAATGCCACAATGATTATATCTGGTATTGCGCTGAGTTTGTTCATCGGCCTCGTCGGCGTCACATTACTGGGTGGACGTCTACGTCGGTTCGTTCCCTCGGAGCAGCTGAGTGCTGAGTCGAAAGACGCGGTGAAGCTCGCCTTGGGCCTTGTCGCTACCATGACCGCCATACTCCTGGGGCTGCTGATCAGTTCGTCCAAAGGCGCCTTCGACACCGCGCGAACCGAAGTTATGCAGATGGCGGCGAAGGTCGCCTTGCTCGATCGAGTGTTAAAGCTTTACGGACCGGAGGCAATGGACGCGCGCCATGCCCTTCGCGACGCCACCGCTGATGGAGTGCGGCGGACCTGGCCAGAGGGACGAAGTTACCCGGCTCGATTAGATCCAAACGAGCAGGCTGGTGACGCCGTGTATGCGGCCATTAGTCATCTCGCCCCACGCGATGAAGCGCAGCGAGCGCTCAAGACGGAGGCGATGACTCTTATGGTGCAACTCGCCGAGGTTCGCGCGTTGGTGCAAGCGCAGGCGGTCTCGTCAGTTTCGAAGCCGCTGCTGATCGCCTTAGCAATATGGCTTGTAGTGATCTTCTTTGGCTTCAGCCTGCTCGCACCGGCAAACGCTACGAACACTCTGGCCCTCGTCGCCGGCGCGTTCTCGGTGGCCTGCGCAGTTTTGATAATCCTGGAGCTCGACTACCCATTTGCCGGCATTATCCGAATTCCGAGCGACCCGATGGAAAACACGTTGGCACATCTAGCCAAAGACACCTAAACGCGGGCTGCGTCCAACTTCTGATCCTGGTCATAGCTCGTGGCTGTTAACCACCTTCGTTGGATGCTCGAGTGCTCTTTTGCTGCATTCTCGAAATGCTTTGGGCCGTTTCTGCTTGTTACGCTGATGTTACTTGCTGTTAACTCACAGGCAGTTGAACCAACAATCGATTCGACATCGGCAGAGCAACTAAAACAGCTAAACGATCAGACCATCATCGGTAATCGAATCTCGTTGGGTTTCGACTGGGACCAATTCAAACATGGCGCGGAAAAGGCAACGTGGACGCCAGCGGCATTGTGGGGCTGGCGTGTCAGTGACTCGCAGGACTGGGGCATACGTTTCAAGTTGCCCTTTGCTTATTACCGAAGTGATGAAGCATCAGGTCACGCGGAGGTAGGCGGCCTGGGAGATATTGAGATAGGGACGGGTCCGGCGTTTCGTTTGACCGACACGTGGCGCACTGGTGGCGGCATCGAGTTGCACGCCGATACGGCCTCGGATCGCGCTCTTGCGGAAAGCGTGTGGCGTTTAAAGCCGGGTTGGGGAGTCTCGCATGACGTCACTGACTGGCTCACGTTAACGTTCAATGCTGACTACAATCATTCCATCGCCGAAACAAATGATGTTCGGCCGCAGAGGTATTTTGAGCTATCGCTACCGAGCACACTGATTCTTCCAGACAAGTGGTCAATGGGCACCAGATACAAAGCGACAGTCGATTTTCAAAATGGCGGGCGCTGGGGCCACACCGTAAGCGCAGGCGTTGCCAAGCGTCTCTCAAAGGTTCCAGTTGTCCTCAGCGCTAGCCTGGAAAAGCCGCTCAGCAATACCGGAAAGAAGTTTCAGGTCAGTATAACTATCGTTTATTACTTCCAGCGCTACCACTTGGCGAAATAGCACGGAAACCGGATTGATAGATCGTAGCTCTAATTCTGCAGTTTCGGGTCAACATCAAAGATTTGAATAAAACGGCTCTTGATTTCTTTAGCGGCAAAAAAGATTGACTAACCGGAGCCCAGATCGAATCATCGCGCGGACTGGCTAATTAAATTTAGTGTGATGAGGGCTTTGTTTCGCGGATTCGTAACGTTGGCTGCCGGTGTCGTATCTCTCGAATACCTGCTTCTTTCTGCGGAGACATTTACCGCGGGCGTTCGCGTTTCTCCGGATACCATCACGCTAAAACCCGGCGAATATGTTTGGGAACCAGAGCGCGCGCCAGAAGGACCTCTACTTATTATCGCGAGTATTACTGAACAGGTGGCATACGTCTATCGCAACGGGATCCGAATCGCGCGGTCTAGTGTCAGCACAGGAAGACTAGGCCATCCGACCCCGACGGGTGTCTTCACGATCTTGGAAAAGGAAGTTCATCATACTTCGAGCATCTACAAAGGCGCCGAGATGCCTTACATGGAGCGTGTGACTTGGGGTGGAATCGCACTGCACGCAGGTGATCTGCCGGGTTATCCCGACTCACATGGGTGCGTCCGCTTGCCATTGGAATTTTCCAAACTGCTCTTCGGCGTCACGATGAAAGGCGCGACAGTAATCATTGCCGACACGCATTCAGCGCCGGCTGAAACCGTGCATCCGGGCCTCTTCTTCGCACGAAGCGGCGAGGAGAGCGAACCGGAGGCTGCGGGCCAATTTGAATGGAATCCTGATAAATCTCCCAGTGGCCCAGTCGCTCTGATCGTCAGCAGCGCAGACAAAACCGTTTATGTTTATCGTAACGGTGTGGAGATCGGCCGCGCGGGGATTCCGAATTCCGACGTCGTTGCGCCGTTGAACGATCGTGTTTTCAGCGCTCTCCAAGGGACGGATGCAGACGGACATCTTCGCTGGGTGCAAGTAACGGCTGCGGCAAAGGACAGCTCGAATGAAAGCCTCTTCCTGGCGGCGCAGAAAAGCGGGCTGCCGACCCAGCTTTTGGCCAAGGCGAGGGAAGTCATAACGCCGGGCACGACAATCATCTTTACTGATAAACCAGTGGATCCAACCACGCAGAGTCACACCAACTTCCAGATTGTCGTCGCGCAGAAAGACAAACCCTCGAGAACAGTTGAATAGTTCCTGCAGCTGTTGTTACGAAAGCTGATTCTAACCGCTATCGGACGGCAGAAAATGGCATTAGAACTGAAAACAAGCTGCGAAAAATGCGGGCGGACGCTGATACCAAGCGGAGTAGCTTACATTTGTAGTTACGAATGCACCTTTTGCGCTGGTTGCGCCGAGCAGATGAAGTTCGTTTGTCCAAACTGCGAAGGTGAACTTGTGCTACGGCCGCGCCGCAGAGAGCCGCCTAATTCCGGCGGCGCCGTGGATGCCTGATTCGATAACTGAGAAAACACTCGTCACCGATCGTGCGCATGTCGACTAACGAGCAATGCACACTTGCTGGCAGGAATTCCTTGCTGAGCCCCGTCAACGTAGGGGCTTTGCCTCCGCCGAACATGTACGGCGCGATCGTCAGATTGAGCTGATCGACGAAGCCTCGTTCCAATAACGCGCGAAAAAGCGTTGGTCCGCCTTCGCATGCAAGCCTGCGGACATTGTATTTACTGCGCAATGCTTCCAGCATGGCCGCAAGGTCGATCTCGCCAGATTTAGTGAGATGCAACGTGGCCTTCGTTTTGAGCGCGGCTTGAGTTTTCTTTGGCATGCGCTTCGTGGAAAAAATGAGGATCGGCGAAATCCTGGATTGGAAAATATTCAATCGGCTGGCGATCCTGCCTTTGTTGGAGATGATTACGCGCAGTGGGGCTGGGGGTTTCTTTCGGTTGATTCTCGCTTGCTGTAAGTCACTCGGTATGCCGAGCCGGACGTTGTCGCGTTTCAAACTGGTATGCCCAAGCAGAACCGCATCAGCCAGAGCGCGCTGGCGAAATAAATGCAGCTTGTCTTCACGTGAGGTGAAATCAACCGGCGCCAAAGTTCGCGTCGTCACCTTGCCGTCGGCAGTCATGGCAAAGGTGGCGACGACGAAGGGACGTCTCAGAACGTGGGAGTAGCCCTTGCGCCGCGATGTTGTGCCGGATCGGGACACTAAGGTCCCTCCCACATTTTACTCTGTTTCGCCGATCTCGTGTTCAAGAGTCACCACTTCCTGTTCCATCTCACGCAATCTCACGCGTGCTGCGGCACCACTCGGTCTGTAAAACAGATAGACCAGAGCGCCGGGAAGGCAGCAAACCAAAATAATGAGAAAACTCAGCGACCCGATTAGGATAGCTTTTGCTTCCGGCACGCCGCACAGGCCGTTCAGCATGATCTGCAAAACTTTTTCCCGAAGTCCAATTCCGGCAAAACTGATCGGCAACGCCGAGATTGTGCGTTCGACTGGCATCACAGCAAAGAAATTCACCAGGGGCACCGGTGCACCCAACGCATACGCCGCAAATAGAAAAGTGGTGAACGTGGCAAGATGCGCTACGACTGATGCAACAAAAGCCACGAGCGTGGCGCGCCAATGATGCGCATACAGATGATACGCTGCGGAGATCTCGATCAACCTGTCGCGGCCCGGAAACCGTGCCGGTAAAGAATGCAACAGCTTGAATCCACTGATGACAAAGGTCGCAAGTAAGAAAGCAACCGACGCGCCAAGAAGCACGAGTAAGAGCCAAAGTAAGTTTCGTGTCTCGGGTTTTTGCGAAAGGAAATCGTAACGCAAGGCGATTAGGGTCGCAGTAATGGCCACCAACGCGACAAGGCCGATGAAGCGGTCGAAGACTACTGCGAGCAGCGCACCCGCTTTCTTATCCGGCGTTTCCTTCAGCAGGTAATAGCTTTTCATGATATCGCCTCCTGTGCCGCCGGGCAGAAATTGGTTGTAAAACATTCCGATAAAAAACAGGCCGGACAGGCGCGGGAGACTTAGATGAATTTTTTGGACCTTCAGCAAAACATGCCAGCGAAATGCAGCGGCGATTTCCACAACCAGGTAGGCCAAAATGCCCATGGCAACCCAGCGATACTCGGCGTTCCGGATCGCCTCAACCATCTGAGCGCGTCGGGTGGGATCGTGATAAACCCAGTAAAGCACCCCGACGGTGACGCTTAGCTGAAAAGCTGTGACGAGAATTTTTTTCATTCCCCAAAGCGTTCCTTCCAAGTTTGGACCGATTGGCGAATTGCAGCGGCCGTTTTGTTTGGGCTCATCTCCCAGACAAATAAGCAGTTTGTCGGAAGAAGCGGAACAAGTTTCTCGAAATTCACGGCGCCGGTAAAGGGCGCTTCATGATCTTTCGCAGGCCAGACGCAGTCCTGCACGTGCGAGCCAAACGCGCGCGGGCCAATCACACGCAGCCATTCGGCGTGATCAATGAACCCCAAATTCTCTTTGATTTGTGAGTGACCGAAATCGTGCCAGTAACCGAGTTCCGCGCAGTGCATCTCATCAAGCAACGCTGGTAATTCCCGCTCAGTTGGGATTTCTTCGTAACCGCGTCGGCTTTCTAAAGCGATCTTAACGTTTTTTGAGGTGGCGTAATCAATGATGCGGCGCAGACAATCTTTTACGCGCTCCAAATAAGGCGGCGCGATTTTTTCCCGTTTCTGCACTGCTCCTATCTTTAATTTTACGTATTTGCGCGACAGGTATCGCCCGGTCTTGGCCAGCTCGATCAACCGATCGGTGATCGGTCGCATGTTCACCTCGCCCAGGTGCAATACGATAAACGGCGCGTTCAATCGCGCCGCGAAATCAATGGTCTGGAACGTTTGCTTGAGGGCACGCTCTCGTTCTTCGGAAGAGACAGCAGAAAATTTGTAGCAGTCCGGCGAAGCCATCATCACTTCGACGGGCAAAGGACAAAAATTATGCAAACTGCTGAATCGGACTTCCCCCGCGTCAAACATTTTCTGAATTCCGGGCATCAACGACAGGCGAATGCCGTGTCCCAGCTCGATCAAGTCGAACCCTAGTTTGGTTTTGATTTCACACAGCATTTCTTCTCCGGCAGTATGGCGTCCGGAGTTCCAGCAGGTGGAAAACGCGATCACGCTAAACAGCAGCGGCGACGGGCGGTGCCGGCGTTTCGGCACTGGGGGTTTCTGTGACTGCAGGCTCCGCGCATTTTCGCCGCACGCGAGCAAGCACAGTTAACGCGATCGCAGCGTAGCAAACCGCCGCGATGGCAAGTGCTGTGCGCATTCCTATGAGATCGGACAGTCCGGTGATCCCCAAGCCCGCGACCGGCATGAGACCAACAAAGCTCAACATGAATACAGCCGAGACGCGCCCACGCAGATAATCGGGTGCCCGTTCCTGCACAATCGTGTTCGCCAACCCGAAGTTCATCGCCAACCCGAGTGAGTTGAAAATGAGCAGCGCCGTCGCCAGGTAAAAATTTGGCGCCCGCGATAAACTGAAAATCGCGCATGCGACGATGCCGACGTTCACCATCATAAACGGCACCCGTTTCCTGCGCGGGATGCTGATCAAGAAAATTGCGCCGATTACCGAGCCGACAGCCGAAGCGCCCATCAAAAAGCCCAGTCGATCCGCCCCCAGGCCGAGCACGAGTCGCACATACAATGGCATCATGACGGTGATAATCGGGAAAATGAAAACGGTGGTCGCTGCGATAAGGCCGATCATCGCGAGACTCGGCTTATCTTTCGCGACGTATCGAAAACCTTCTTTAATTCCGCTGGCGCGTCTTTCTTCTTCTTCAGCCGTGCCGCGCACTCGCTGGGGGATCGCAAACAGCGCGATGATCAATGCGATGAATGATAGGGAGTTGGCAAAAAAAGCGGAAGCCATGCCGAATGCGCTGATCAACATTCCAGACAGTGAAAAGCCCACCATTCGGGATCCGTGAAATACCGTGCGGTCGACAGCAATGGCGCTTTGAATTTCATCGCGTGTCACCAGTTCGGGCACCAACGCATTGAGCGTCGGCATTTCAAATGAGTTCGAAATTCCAAGCACGCCGGCAAAGGCCAGGATATGCCAGATCTGGATCTTGCCGCTCATGATCAAGAATCCGATGGAAATTGCCAGTGCGATTTGGACATACTGAGTCGCGAGAAGAATTTTTCGCTTATCGAAACGATCGGCCGCCGAACCGCCAGCCATTGTCAAAAGAAGCATCGGCAGACCGGCAGCGAGATTAGCCAATCCAAGCAGGAGCGCTTTGTCCGTGAGCGTGCTCATCACGTAACCCTGAGCCATTACCTGCATCCATGTTCCTGTGTCGGAGATCGCACTGCCGATGATGTAGCGGCGAAATGGTCCAGGGCGCAGAACACGCAATGCATGTCGAGTGCTCAACTTCACTTCCGAGCTCATCGCAAACACTCATCCGTGTAGAGGCGTTTGTGTCAAACGCGTGGCGGTGAGCTGCGATCGGCGCATGCCGCTTTTCTACAATCGTAACGGCGTATTGCCTCTGCGGCTTGCGTTCATATCTTGAGGCATGCGCATCGATAAATACACACAGAAGATGCAGGAGACGCTGCAGGGCGCGCAGGATCTGGCCTCTCAAGCTAATCATCCAGAAATCACGAACGAGCATTTTCTTTCCGCTCTTCTGGACCAAGGCGAGGGAATCACCCGGCCGCTCCTTGAGAAGATTGGGGCGAATGTAGATCAGTTGCGTGAGCGGCTGCGCGCGGAATTGGAGCGTCGCCCGAAAATCCAGGGCGCCGCCACCGATCTGCGGCTGTCGAACGAACTCCGCAGTGTCCTGGACAATGCTGAAAAGGAGATGTCGAAGCTGAAGGACGAATTCACCAGCGCGGAGCATTATTTGCTGGCTTTAAGTGCTGCGAATGTTCCCGCGGCAAAATTGCTGAAAGACCTTGGCGTCACCCGCGACAAGCTCATGCAGGGTCTTCAGCAGGTGCGCGGCTCACAGCGGGTGACCGATCAAAATCCCGAAGGCAAATATCAGGCCCTGGAGAAATACGGACGCGATCTGACCGAACTGGCGCGACGGGGCAAGATCGATCCGGTGATTGGACGCGACAATGAAATCCGACGAGTCATGCAGGTATTGTCGCGCCGGACAAAAAATAATCCGGTGCTCATCGGCGATCCAGGCGTAGGCAAAACAGCGATCGTCGAAGGTCTCGCGCGGCGAATCATCAGCGGCGACGTGCCGGATTCCCTAAAGAACAAACGAATCATCGCTATGGACATCGGCGCCATGGTCGCGGGTGCAAAGTTTCGTGGCGAATTCGAAGATCGTCTCAAGGCGTTCTTGAAAGAAGTGACCGATGCGCAGGGACAGATCATTCTTTTCATCGACGAACTGCACACCATCGTTGGCGCGGGCGCAGCAGAAGGCTCGGTTGACGCATCGAACATGCTTAAGCCGATGCTTGCGCGCGGCGAATTGCGCACCATCGGCGCGACCACGATCGACGAATACCGCAAATACATCGAGAAAGACGCGGCGCTGGAGCGGCGTTTCCAGCCGGTCTTGGTCAACGAACCAAGCGTCGAAGACACGATCGCAATCCTGCGCGGGTTAAAGGAACGCTACGAAGTCCACCACGGTGTGCGCATCACCGATGGGGCGCTAGTCGCAGCGGCAATGCTGTCGCAGCGCTATATCACGGACCGCTTTTTGCCGGACAAGGCGATCGATCTCGTCGATGAAGCGGCGTCACGTTTAAAGATCGAGCTCGATTCGATGCCGACGGAGATCGATGTCATCGAGCGCGAGATCATGCAGCATGAAATGGAACGCCAGGCGCTCAAGAAAGAGAAAGATCCGGCGAGTAAGGAGCGCTTGAAGAAGCTCGAGAAAGAATTGGCAGAACTCAAAGAAAAATCGAATGCGCTCAAGGCCGAGTGGCAAAAAGAGAAAGCGCTGATCGACGAACAGCGAAAATTGAAAGAAGAGCTCGATCGATTGCGGACCGAACTGGAGCGGGCGCAGCGTCGCGGTGAATTGGCCAAGGCGAGCGAAATTCAATATGGGCGCATTCCTGAATTGGAAAAGAAATTGACCGATCTTACGGCGCAATCGGCAAAGACCAAAAAACGTTTGCTTCGTGAAGAAGTGACCGAGGAGGACATTGCCCAAGTGGTTTCGAGCTGGACGGGGATTCCGGTCTCGCGCTTGCAGGAGGGAGAAAGGGAAAAGCTAGTCAAACTGGAAGCGCATTTGCACGAGCGCGTTGTCGATCAAGAAGAAGCCATCAAAGCCGTTGCCAACGCGGTGCGTCGCGCCCGTGCTGGATTACAGGACCCAAATCGTCCACTTGGTTCCTTCATTTTTCTCGGACCCACTGGCGTCGGCAAAACGGAATTGTCCCGCGCACTCGCCGAATTTCTGTTCGACGATGAGAACGCGATGATCCGGATCGACATGAGCGAGTACATGGAGAAACACACGGTCGCGAGATTGATTGGTGCGCCGCCGGGATATGTTGGCTACGAAGAAGGCGGCCAACTTTCTGAAGCCGTTCGACGCAGGCCATACTCAGTGGTGCTCTTCGACGAAATCGAAAAAGCGCACCCCGATGTGTTCAACGTTTTATTGCAAGTGCTCGACGACGGGAGAATCACGGACGGGCAGGGGAGGACCGTGGATTTCAAGAACACGGTCATCATCATGACTTCAAACATCGGGTCGCAATACATCACTGAGGAAGAGTCACGCGAAGCGCGCCGGCGACTCGTCATGGACGCATTGCGCGCGCATTTCCGTCCAGAATTTCTCAATCGCGTCGATGAAATCATTATTTTCGACCGGCTCACGGAAGACGACCTCAAGAAAATTGTTGAGATTCAGCTTCGCCGCCTGTCCAAGCGTCTCGAGCAACAAAAAATCACGCTCAAGCTCTCCGATTCAGCCAAGGAACTGTTGGCGCGCGAAGGATACGATCCGGTTTACGGCGCGCGGCCGCTGCGGCGCACCATTCAAAGAGAAATTCTCAATCCGCTGAGCATAGATATTCTCGAAGGCAAAGTCCGCGAAGGTCAGACTGTCCACGTCAATGCAAAAGACGGCGCGCTAGAATTCCAAGAAAAATAGTTGCGTAATTCGACGACGGAGATTGATTCTCGCGTTTCTAGTGAGCGCGAGTTCAAAATCCAAGATCCAATTCGACGGCCGCGAGTACGCCAGTGCTGACGAGATGCCGGTCAGCGTCAGGGCAGCGTATGAGCGCTCCGTCCATGAGACGCCCGCGCTTCATTCCGGGGCGCGACTGGCTGCCAAACTCAAGGCCAGGATCATCGTGAATGACACCGAGTTCAATCATGCCGGCGAAATATCGGTGGATGATCGACACCTGTACCACGAAGCGCTCGAGTCCGTATTCCCGCCAAACATTGCGGTATCCGCGAAGGAAGGCGAAGTCCTTGCCATCCATTCGGGATTTAGACACAAAAAAGTGTTGTTAGTGGTGGCCATCGTGAGCTTGCTTGCTGGAGCGGTTCACCTCTTGCTGCACGGCTTGTTCGGCTGAGACTCTCGGTTGGAAAGGCGCTCGAAATGGCGAGGCCTTGCTCATGATTTTGATTCGGCGGTTGACACAACCGCCGCTACACCGCCGGAGACGAATGTTATGTCATCAATTCTCGAAAGGTTTCCAAGAAGATTTCCATTTCGGATTTTTTGCCGATGGTGAGACGCATATGATTTGGCAGTGCGGGGAATAACCGGCCGACGTGGACGCTCCGCTCCTTCAACGTTTTTATCAGCGGAACGACCGGTTTCTTGCAGTCGAACATAATGAAGTTGGCCTGCGATGGAATTGTCTTGTGGCCCATCCTTTGGAGCTCCGAGATCACGAACGTTTTCGTTTCGCTGTTTAGGCGCTGACCGTTTGGAACTTGCTCCGTATCGTCCAGACTCGCGCTTGCAGCGGCCAGTGCCATGATGTTGACGCTGTCCCACATTTGCTGCTGCCGCATGTGATCGATCGTTTCCTTTTGCGCGATACAGTAGCCGCAACGGAGTCCGGCCATGCCGTAGATTTTTGAGAACGTACGCGAGACGACCAGGTTCGGACGCTCTTTCACCAATGGAATGACGCTCTCATAATCGGGGCTGTCGGCGTAATGAAAGTACGCTTCGTCCACCAGAATCATGGTCTCGCGCGGCGTCTTAGCGATAAAATCGCGCAGCTCGTCCTTCGGCGTAATACTGGCGGTCGGATTGTTCGGATTGCAGATGTAAATCAACCCACTCTTCGCGGCAGCATGCATCTTTGGAAGATCGTGGGCAAAAGTGCTGTTTAAAGGCACCTTTATCACCTCGGCGCCATTAGCTTTGGCATTATTGAGAATTGCTTCAAACGTCGGATCAGCTGCGACGAGCTTGCCTTTCTGAGGTCCGGTGAATGTCTCGGCGCAGAGCTTCAGAATCTCGCCGGAGCCATCGCCCAACAAGATTTCATCGTGGTTAACGCGATTCAGCCTGGCGAGTTTGTCGATTAACACGTTGTTGTGTTCATCCGGGTAACGGCAGGCGAGGCCAAATGAGTCTGTCATCGCCTTCAACGCGTTCGGTGAAGGCCCATACGGATTTTCATTTGCGCTCAAACGGACGATGACGCCGCCTGCTGTTGAAGAAGTGGCACTAGGCTGAGTTAGCTTTGCGAAAGAAAGCGGCGGTCTAACGAGAGCCGCTGCAGCGCCAGCGCCTAATAGCTGCGCGAACTTACGTCGAGAAACGGATATCGTATTCATTTTCTTAAACGCTCCTTAACGTCGATTGTTAGGCTGATCTGAACCGAATGCCAGACCAAATTGCGCCAACTGCGTTTTTGTTGGCTGCGTTCGCCGCGCTTGCAACGAATGGATGCCCGAGGCCATTTGAGGACGAGCACGCGCGGCAGGTCGCTGCCCGTGTGCGAACTGAATTTCTGCATGCCTGGAATGCTTACGAACGTTATGCGTGGGGTCACGACGCGTTGCGGCCTTTAAGCAAAACGGCCCACGACTGGTACCGAGAGTCGCTCTTAATGACACCAGTCAATGCACTCGACACGTCATCCTGATGCATCTCGATGCCGAAGCTGCAAGGGCGCGATCGCTTATCGTTAATGACCTGTCATTTGATCGCGATATTTACGTCAAAAATTTCGAGATTACGATACGCTTGCTTGGCGGTCTTCTATCCAGTTACCAACTCACTGGAGACAAAGCCCCTCTTGAGCGTGGCAGAAGATTTGGGCAACCGACTGCTCCCGATCTTCAATTCACCAACAGGCCTGCCTTATGTGTATGTCAATCTCCGCACTGGTCACACGCGCGATGCGGTGACAAATCCCGCTGAAACCGGCACGCTGCTACTGGAATTCGGCACTCTGAGTAAACTGACCGGCAGGTCCGTTTTCTATGAGAAAGCGAAGCGCGCTTTAGTGGAAACCTTCAAACGCCGATCGCCGCTCGGTCTCGTCGGGGAAAGCATTAATGTCGAGAGAGGCGCGTGGACGAGCACTGACAGTCACATCAGCGGCGGCATTGACTCGTACTACGAGTATCTCTGGAAATACTGGCGTCTGTTCGGCGATAAGGATTGTCGCGACATGTGGAACGCCAGCATTCCGGCTGTTCACAAATATCTTGCGGACGAAACCCGCGGCGAATTGTGGTACGGACACGCCGATATGCAGACAGGTAAGCGAACAAAGACAACCTACGGGGCACTAGACGCTTTCTTTCCCGAGCCGGAAATTCTTGATTACAGGACGATGCACGTGGTCGCGGGAAGTTATCAACTGCGGCCCGAGATCATTGAATCGACTTATTATCTTTATCATTACACAGGTGACTCGGCGTACCGGCAGATGGG
>Ga0209157_1001545_pt1 | contig 19114 bp, 15 predicted proteins | sample GraSoiAngelo_135_FD_185892 | JGI IMG/M metagenome (GOLD analysis project Ga0209157, IMG submission 185892) | Grasslands soil microbial communities from the Angelo Coastal Reserve, California, USA - 14_0929_05_40cm (SPAdes) (version 2) | ecosystem: Environmental > Terrestrial > Soil > Grasslands ...
TCGCCCCGCGCGACGCGATGTCGGCCGTCCGGTGGCCGTGCTCGAGCACCCGCAGCACCGCCCGCTCGACGCGGTCGGCGTCCTTCTCGCGGTTCAGCGAGTACCGGAGCAGCATGGCCGCCGAGAGGATGGCCGCGATCGGGTTCGCGATCCCCTTGCCCGCGATGTCGGGCGCGGTCCCGTGCACCGGCTCGTACATGCCGACCGATCCCCCGAGCGACGCCGACGGCAGCATGCCCATCGAGCCGGCGAGAATCGCGGCCTCATCCGACAAAATATCACCGAAGGTGTTCTCGGTCACAATCGTGTCGAACTGCGTCGGCCGGTGTACCAGGGCCATCGCACAGTTGTCGACGAGCACGTGCTCGAGCGTCACGTCGGGGTATTCGCGCCCGACCTGGTTCACGACCTCGCGCCACAGCTGCGAGACCACCAGCACGTTCACCTTGTCGACCGAGGTGAGGCGTCGCCGGCGCTTGCGCGCGACTTCGAATCCGGTCCGCGCGATCCGCTCGATCTCGCGCGACGTGTAGGCCATGGTGTTGATCGCGCGCGCCCCGCCGTCGGCGAAGCGCTCGACCCCGCGCGGCTCCCCGAAGTAGAGGCCCCCGGTCAGCTCGCGGATGACCATCAGGTCCGTGCCCTCGACGACCTCCCGCTTGAGGGGTGAGGCGTCCACGAGCATCGGGAAGCACTTCGCCGGACGGAGGTTGGCGTAGAGGTCCAGCTCCTTGCGGATCGCCAGCAGCCCGCGCTCGGGTCGCTGCTCGTGCGGGACGTCGTCCCACTTGGGGCCGCCGACCGCCCCGAACAGGATCGCGTTCGACGCGCGGCACAGCTCCAGCGTCCCCGGGGCCAGCGGCTTGCCGGTCGCGTCGATCGCGGCGCCGCCCACCAGTCCCCGCTCGAACTCGAACCCGATGCCCGCGTGCTTGCCGACCGTTTCGAGCACGCGGACGGCCTCGGGCGTGACCTCCTGGCCGATGCCGTCGCCGGGCAGGACCGCGATCCGGAACGTCGTCATCAGGGGCCGACTTCCTTCACCCGCTGGGCCGACGGCTGGGCCACCCGGTTCAGTGCGCTCAGATAGGCTCGGGCGCTCGCCTCGATGACGTCGGTCGATGCGCCCTTGCCGGACACGAGCGTGCCGTCGAAGTCGATCTTCATCGCGACCTCGCCGATCGCGTCCTTGCCCGACGTCGCCGAGCGCAGCGAGTAGTCTTGCAGGCGGCCCTTCATCCCGGTGATCGCGTCGATGGCCGCCAGCACCGCGTCGACGGGCCCATCGCCCACGCCCGAGTCCTGGAACGTCTGGCCCTCCTTCTTGAGCCGCACGGTGGCCGAGGGCACGACCCCGGTGCCGCTGATGACGTGGAGGTAGTCGAGCTCGTAGAGCGGCGCGACCGTCTGGGTCGCCTCGTCGGTCACGATCGCCATCAGATCCTCGTCGAAGACTTCCTTCTTCCGGTCGGCGAGGTCCTTGAAGGCCTTGAACGCCCGGTCGAGCTCTCCGCCGGCCAGCGAGAAGCCGAGCTCCTTGAGGCGCGACGCGAGGGCGGCCCGTCCCGAGTGTTTGCCGAGGACGAGCTTGTTCGACGGACGCCCGATGTCCTCCGGCCGCATGATCTCGTACGTCAGCTTCTCCTTGAGGACCCCGTCCTGATGGATGCCGGCCTCGTGGGCGAAGGCGTTTTCGCCGACGATCGCCTTGTTCGGCTGGACGTGCACGCCGGTGATGTGGGAGAGCAGCCGCGACGTCTTGAAGATCTCCTCGGTCCGTACTCCGGTCTCGATCACGAAGAAGTCCTTCCGCGTCCGCAGCGCCATCACGATCTCTTCGAGCGACGCGTTGCCGGCGCGCTCTCCGATCCCGTTGATCGTGCACTCGATCTGACGGGCGCCGTGCATGAGCGCGGTCAGCGAGTTGGCGACGGCCTGCCCGAGGTCGTTGTGGCAGTGCACCGAGAGGACGACCTTGTCGACGCCCTGCACCTTCTCGCGGATCCGGGCGATCCGCTCACCCCACTCACGGGGGACGGCGTAGCCGACGGTGTCCGGGATGTTGATCGTCCCGGCGCCCGCCTCGATCACCGCCGACAGGACGTCGCACATGTAGTCGAAGTCGGAGCGCGACGCGTCCTCCGGCGAGAACTCCACGTCCTCGCAGTACGCCCGCGCGTGCCGGACCGCGTCCACCGACGCCTTGAGCACCTCGGCCCGCGACTTGCGGAGCTTGTACTTCAGGTGGATGTCGGAGGTGGCCACGAACGTGTGGATGCGCGGCTTGCGGGCGTACTTCACCGCCTCCCAGCAGCGGTCGATGTCGCCGAGCCCCACGCGGGACAGCCCGCAGATGGTCGGCGCGTTGTCGAGCGTCCCCACCTGCTTGGCAACCTCGCGGGTGGCCTCGAAGTCCTCGTCCGAGGAGATCGGGAAGCCGGCCTCGATGACGTCGACTTGCAGTCGGGCCAGCTGACGGGCCATCTCGAGCTTCTCCATCGTGTTCATGGAGAATCCGGGGGCCTGCTCGCCGTCGCGAAGCGTCGTGTCGAAGATAATGACGCGGTCCATAAGTCCTCCTACACCCCTTCTTTGCTGGGGATCTCGGACGGTACCGATAGCGACCGTCCGACGACCAGGCGCCGTAGCGGTCCGGAGAGCGCGTAGCCCGTGAACAGCACGAACAGGAAGAGATCGTGCTTGGTGGCCACGATCATGATCGCCAGGACGACGACCAGCAACGTCTGGAGCGGTCGGCGTCGGACGAAGTCGACCTCCTTGAAGCTCCAGTAGCGGAACGTCGACACCATCATCAGCGCCAGTACTCCGGCGGCGGCCGCGAGCGCGACCTGGGCCCACCGCGGCGGCTGGCCGTCGCCGAGCAGCAGGATGCTGGCGGCGACCACGCCCGCGGCCGCCGGCGTGCTCAAGCCGATGAAGAAGCGCCGATCGACGGTCCCGGTCTGCACGTTGAAGCGCGCCAGCCGCAGCGCGCCGCAGATGACGAACAGGAACGCCCCGAACCAGGCCGGCCGGCTCAGGTCCTTGAGGGCGTAGGAATACACGAGGAAGGCCGGCGCGACGCAGAACGAGACGACGTCCGCCAGCGAGTCGAACTCGACGCCGAACTGGCTCGTCGCCTTCATGAGCCGCGCCACCCGGCCGTCGAGCAGGTCCATGATCATCGCGACGAAGATGGCCAGCGCCGCGTCGCTGTAGCGGCCTTCCACCGTGAGCAGCAGCGCGAAGAAGCCGCAGAACAGGTTGCCGGTCGTGAGCAGGCTCGGCAGCAGCACGATGCCGCGCCGCCGCTTCTCGCGCAGCTCGTGCCAGCGCCGTCGCCGAAGACCTTTGCCGTGCCGTCTGATCATCGTGGCACCTCACCCCTCATGACAGCACGCCGAGCACGCTCACGCCACCAGTCACGCGATCGCCGGCCCGCACCTGGATCCCGGTCCCCCGCGGCATGCAGCAGTCCGTCCGCGAGCCGAAGCGGATCATGCCGAAGCGCTCGCCGGCCGCCAGCTTGTCGCCGGGACCCACGCGGCAGACGATCCGGCGGGCGACGAGGCCCGCGATCTGCACCACCGTGACCCGCGCACTGTCGCCCTGGAGGTGGACCACGCACCGCTCGTTCGCATCGCCGGCGTCGGGACGATACGCGGCGAGGAAGCGTCCCCGCGAGTACGTGGCGCTGACCACGAGTCCCGCCAGCGGCGCCCGATTCACGTGGACGTCCAGGGGCGAGAGGAAGATCGCGACGCGGACGGCCGGACCGACGAAAGGATCGTCCAGCTCGTCGACGGCCAGCACGCGGCCGTCGGCCGGCGCCAGCACCCCCCCGGGCACGTGGGTCACCTCGCGTTCGGGATCGCGGAAGAACCCGAGAGAAGCGAGCGCCGCGGCCGCGAACGGCGCGGCCAGCGCGCGCCGGCCGGCGAGAGCGAGACCGGCGGCGATCACCGCCGGAATCGCGATGAACGGCCAGCCCTCGGGCGCGACGGGAAGCCGGCGCATCACCCCATCCGCGGCGGCTGGATCCACGACATCATGGACCGCAGGCGCTTGCCGACCTCCTCGATCGGATGCTCGGCGTCCCGCCGCCGCATGGCCAGGAAGCCGGCCCGGTTCGCCTGATTCTCGAGCACCCACTCGCGCGCGAACTGGCCAGACTGGATCTCGCCGAGGATCCGCTTCATCTCGGCCTTGGTCTCGTCGCTGACGACGCGGGGCCCGCGGGTGTAGTCGCCGTACTCGGCCGTGTCGGAGACCGAGTAGCGCATGTAGGCGAGGCCGCCCTGATAGAAGAGGTCGACGATCAGCTTCATCTCGTGCATGCACTCGAAGTAGGCGACCTCGGGTTGGTATCCGGCCTCCACCAGCGTCTCGAACGCCGACTTGATCAGGTGAGAGATGCCGCCGCACAATGTCGTCTGCTCGCCGAACAGATCGGTCTCGGTCTCTTCCTTGAACGTCGTCTCGATCACGCCGGCGCGCGTGCAGCCCACGCCCTTGCCGTACGCCAGGGCCTTGTCACGTGCCTTGCCGGAGACGTCCTGATAGACCGCGAGCAGCGCCGGAACACCCGGACCCTGGGTGAAGAGGTCGCGCATCACGTGGCCCGGCGCCTTCGGCGCGATCATCGTCACGTCGACGTCGGGCGGCGGCACGACCTGGTTGAAGTGAATGTTGAAGCCGTGCGCGAACATCACCATCTTGCCCTTGCCGAGTCCGCCCTTGATCTCGGTCTCGAACACGTGGCGCTGGCTCTGATCGGGCAGCAGGATCATGATCACGTCGGCCATCTGGGTCGCCTCGTTCACCGTCGCGACCCGGAGGCCTTCCTTCTCCGCCTTGCTCCAGCTCTTCGAGCCCTTGTAGAGGCCGACGACGACGTCCTGACCCGAGTCCTTCAGGTTCAGCGCGTGGGCGTGGCCCTGGCTGCCGTAGCCGATGATCGCGATCTTCCGGCCCTTGAGCAGGCCGAGATCGGCGTCCTGGTCGTAGTAGATCTTCGCGGGCATCTGGTGTCCTTTCCTCTTCGCGGTGAACGTTAATCGGCGAAGCCGACCACCCTCGGGTCGTCCGCCACGCGAGGCTTGCGCGGCGCCTCGACGCGCCGCACGCGCGTCTTCGGGCCGCGGGCGATCACGACCTTGCCGGTGCGGACGAGCTCCTGGATCCCCATGGGGCGCAGCAGCTCGATCAGCGCCTCGAGCTTGCCCTCGTCGCCGGTGGCTTCCAGGACGAACGAGACCGGCGTCACGTCGACCACGCGCGCCCGGAAGATGTCGGCCGTGCGGAGGATCTCCGCCCGGTTCGCGGGCTCGGCGTTGACACGGATGAGCACCAGCTCGCGCTCGACGTGGCTCTCGTCCGTCAGGTCGGTCACCTTGATCACGTCGATGAGCTTGTGCAGCTGCTTCGTGGCCTGCTCGATCACGAACTCGTCGCCGCGCACGACGAGGGTCATCCGCGAGACCGACGGGTCGAGCGTCTCGCCGACCGACAGGCTCTCGATGTTGTAACCGCGCGCCGAGAAGAGCCCGGCGACCCGCGAGAGAACGCCGAACTTGTTCTCGACCAGGACGGCGATCGTGTGCTTGCGGGGCTCGTTGCCGTTTGGCATCTAGAAGCCCGTCTGCGACTTGGCGGCCTTGTCCCGCACTTCGCGGGTCGGCGGCTCGAGGATCATGTCGGTATTGGCGCCGCCGGCCGGCACCATCGGGAAGACGCACTCGTCCTTGTCGACGCACACGTCGAGGATGACCGGCGCCGGCGTGCTGATCATCTTCTCGATCGCCGGCAGCACCTCGCTCGGCTTTGTCACGCGGAGCCCCACGCAGCCGTACGCCTCGGCCAGCCGCACCCAGTCTGGAATCTGCGGCAGGTCGATCGCCGAGTAGCGCTCTTTGTAGATGATCCGCTGCCACTGCCGGACCATCCCGTGGCCGCCGTTGTTGATGATGACCGTCTTGACCGGGAGCCCCTCGGTGAAGCAGGTGGCGAGCTCCTGACTGTTCATCTGGAACGATCCGTCGCCGTCGATGTTGATCACGAGCTTGCCCGGGTGGGCCGCCTGCACGCCCATCGCGGTGGGCAGCCCGTAGCCCATCGTGCCGAGGCCGCCGGAGGTGCACCACATCCGCGGGTGCTTGAACTTGTAGTACTGGGCCGTCCACATCTGGTGCTGGCCGACGCCGGTGACGATGAAGGCCTCGCCGCCGGTGGCGTTGGAGATCTCCTGGACGACGTGCTGCGGCTTGACGACGTCGTCGCTCCACTCGTAGCGGAACGGGAAGTCCCGCTTCCACTCCGCGATCTGCGCGGCCCACTGGCGCCGCCCTTCGCGGACCGCCGGCGCCGGCTCCTCGCGCAGCTCCTCGCGGAGCGCTTCGACCAGCTTGGCCAGCACCCGCCGGCAGTCGCCCACGATCGGCACGTCGACCTTGATGTTCTTCGAGATCGACGAGGGATCGATGTCGATGTGGATGATCTCGGCCTTCGGCGCGAACGCGTCGACGCGGCCGGTCACCCGGTCGTCGAAGCGGGCGCCGACGGCGACGAGCACGTCGGAGTGATGGACCGCCATGTTCGCGTAGTAGCTCCCGTGCATCCCGAGCATGTCCAGCGAGAGCGGATGCTCCATCGGGAACGATCCCAGGCCCATGAGGGTCTGCGTCAGCGGGATCTGCGTCAGCTCGGCCAACTCCCGCAGCTCGGTGTTGGCGTCCGCCGAGATCACGCCGCCGCCGACGTAGAGGACGGGTTTCTTGGCGCGGGCCATGAGCTTCGCGGCGCGCTTGATCTGACCGGGGTGGCCCTCGTAGTTCGGGTTGTACGACCGCATCTGGATCTTGTCCGGCCAGACGAGGTCCCATTCCTTGACGAGGATGTCCTTGGGCAGATCGACGTGCACCGGCCCCGGGCGGCCGGTCGACGCGATGTGGAACGCCTCGCGGATGATGGGCCCGAGATCGTTGCCGTCCTTCACCAGGAAGTTGTGCTTCGTGCACGGCCGCGTGATCCCGACGTTGTCGGCTTCCTGGAACGCGTCGTTGCCGATGAGGTGCGTCGGCACCTGCCCGGTGAAGGCCACGATCGGGATCGAGTCCATCATCGCGTCCTGCAGCGCGGTCACCAGATTCGTGGCGGCCGGGCCGGACGTGACCAGGCAGACGCCGACCCGACCCGACGTCCGCGCGTAGCCCTCGGCGGCGTGGCCGGCGGCGGCTTCCTGGCGCACGAGGATGTGGCGCAGGCCCTCGAAGTCGTAGAGCGCGTCGTAGATGGGCAGGACCGCGCCGCCGGGCAGACCGAAGATCAGATCGACTCCCTGGCGCTTGAGACATTCCAGCACGATTCGGGCTCCGGCCATTTTCACCGCGTGATCCTCCTGGAGCGGTCCAACTGTCGCCAGGACTCGCCGCTAGCCATGCGAGCTCTCGTCCGACGCGTGACGCGCTTTGATCTTGGCCTGCGCGGCCGAGAGTCGCGCGATCGGGATCATGAAGGGCGAGCAGGACACGTAGGTCATGTTCACCCGATGACAGAACTCGACGGACGACGGCTCGCCGCCGTGCTCACCGCAGATGCCCACCTTGAGGTCGTGCCGCGCGCGCCGCCCGCGCTCGATACCGATCTTGATCAGCTCCCCCACCCCTTCCTGGTCGAGCACCGAGAAGGGATCGTGCGGAAGGATCCCCTTCTGCAGGTAGTCCGGCAGAAACTTCGCGACGTCGTCGCGACTGTAGCCGAACGTCATCTGCGTGAGGTCGTTGGTGCCGAACGAGAAGAACTCGGCGGTCTCCGCGATCTGATCGGCGATGAGCGCGGCGCGGGGCACCTCGATCATGGTCCCGATCAAGTACTTGACCGGCACGCCCATCTCGGCGATGACGCCGTCGGCGACCTTCTTCGTCTGCTCGTATGTCAGCCGCATCTCGCCGACCGTGCCGGTGAGGGGGATCATGATCTCCGGCTCGACGCGGCCCCCCTGGCTGGCGACCGCGCACGCCGCCTCCATGATGACCCGCACCTGCATGCCGTAGATCTCGGGGAAGGTGATCCCGAGCCGGCAGCCCCGGTGACCCAGCATCGGGTTGGCCTCGCGGAGCGTCTCGATCTTGGCGATCCGATCGTCCAGCACGCGCTGGCGCTCGGGGTTCACGCCGAGCGCGTCGAGACGCACGCGCTCCTCGATCATCTCCTTGTACTCCTTGGGCGTCGTCAGGAATTCGTGCAGCGGCGGATCGAGCAGTCGGATCGTGACCGGCAGTCCGTCCATCGCGCGGAAGATGCCGACGAAGTCCTGGCGCTGGAACGGCTCCAGCTTCTTGACGGCCGCGTGTCGAGTCGCGGCGTCGGGCGCCATGATCATCTCGCGGACGATCGGGATGCGTTCGGCCGCGAAGAACATGTGCTCGGTGCGCACGAGGCCGATGCCCTCGGCGCCGAACTCCCGCGCCTTGCGCGCGTCCTCGGGGGTGTCGGCGTTCGCCCGTACGCCCAGGGAGCGGTACTTGTCCGCCCACTCCAGGAACTCCCGGAACTCGTCGCGGAGCTCGGGCTGGATCGTCTGCACGCTGTCCAGGATGACCTCGCCGGTGTTGCCGTCGACCGAGATGATGTCGCCCTCGCGTACCCGGCGGCCGTCGGCCTCGAAGGAACGGTGCTCCTCGTCGACCAGCACGTCGCTGGCACCGACGACGCACGACTTCCCCATGCCCACCGCCACCACCGCCGCGTGGGAGGTGCGCCCACCGCGCGCCGTCACGATGCCCTGCGAGGCGTACATGCCGGCGACGTCTTCGGGCGACGTCTCAGGTCGCACGAGGACGACGTGCTCGCCGGTCTTCGCCCACTCGACGGCGCGGTCGGCGTCGAACACGACCTTCCCGACCGCGGCGCCGGGCGCGGCCGGCAGCCCTCGAGCCAGGAGTCGGCCGCGGGCGATCGCCGCCGCCTTGTCGGCGGCGTCGAAAACCGGATGGAGCATCTGGTGGAGGTCGTGGGGACGCACCCGCAGGAGCGCGGTGTGCTCGTCGATGACGCTCTCGCGGACGAGGTCGACCCCAACGCGCACGGCGGCGGCGGCCGAGCGCTTTCCAGACCGCGTCTGCAGGAGGTAGAGCGTCCCTTCCTGGATCGTGAATTCGATGTCCTGCATGTCCTTGTAGTGGCGCTCGAGACGGTCGGCGATCGCGAGCAGCTGGTCGTAGATGTCCGGCATCCGACGGCGCAGCTCATCGATGTGCTCGGGCGTGCGGATGCCCGCCACCACGTCCTCACCCTGCGCGTTGGCCAGGAATTCGGCGTAGAAGCGATGCTCACCGGTGCGCGGGTCGCGGGTGAAGCCGACGCCGGTTCCCGAGGTCTCGCCGAGGTTCCCGAAGACCATCGACATCACGGTCACGGCGGTGCCCCAGTCGCCGGGGATGTCGTGGATGCGCCGGTACTCGATGGCCTTCTTGGCGAACCACGAATTGAAGACGGCGGCCACGGCGAGCCGCAGCTGGTCGACCGGGTTCTGCGGGAACGCGGCGCCCGTCCGCTCGACCACGACGTCCTTGTAGGTCTGCACGAGCTTCCGGAGCTCCTGCGCCGGCAGCTTCGGGTCGGTCTTGATGCCGAGGCGCGACTTGAGCGCGTCGAGGTGCTCGTCGAAGGTCTCCCGCCTGATACCCAGCACCACGGTCCCGAACATCGCGATGAAGCGCCGGTAGCAGTCCCAGGCGAAGCGCTCGTTTCTCGTCCAGGTGGCGAGCCCCAGGACGGTCGAGTCGTTGAGCCCGAGGTTGAGGACGGTTTCCATCATTCCCGGCATCGACACTCGCGCTCCGGAGCGGACCGACACGAGCAGCGGGCGGCTCGCGTCACCGAATGCGAGGCCCGACGCCGTCTCGAGCTTTTTGAGATTCTCGTGCACTTGGTCCCACAACCCCTCGGGCGCGCGCCGGCCGGCGCGGTTATAGCGCGCCCACGCCTGGGTCGTGATCGTGAACCCTGGCGGGACCGGGATGCCGAGGTTGGTCATCTCCGCCAGCTCGCACCCCTTGCCCCCGAGCAGGTTCCGCATGAGGGACGAGCCCTCGGCGTGCCCCCCGCCGAAGAAGTAGGCGTATTTCGTCATAGGCGCGGTTCTCCGTGTTGAATGACCGAAAAAGTCTTGTAATCTTAGTGGATAAGGAGCACCGGTGTCAAACCTTCCGATGCTCTCCCCGGTCATCGCGCCCATGGTCACCCTTCTGCCCTCGACCTTTCCGGAAGCCGCGCGTACCAAAGAAAAAGGCCACGGGGCATTCGCCCGTGGCCTTTCGAGTCGACGTCGCCACGGGCTCCGTCCCACCCGTGGCATCCGATGTCGTACTAGCTCGCGGATGCTCCGGGCGGGCCCGGCAGCGCCAGCAGAATCAGACCCAGTACCGTTACCCGCGAAGTCGTCCTGGTCACGGCCCGGGAGTATACGGACTCGTCACGACGTCGTCAAGCACGCTCGCGTCGGCGGCTCCGCGTCCCGTGGGGCGCCGTGCCGAAGACGAGCGCCTCGACCGCGATCACGTGATCGAGCATCGCCTGGTGCGCCGCGGCGCCGTCGCGCCGCTCGATCGCCTGCAAGATCCGGAGATGGTCCTGGTGCGAGCGCGTGGGCCGCCCCGGCGTGTTGAGGGATTCCTCGCGGCTCTGGGTGAGCAGGTCCATCAGCGCGTGCACGATCCGTGTGATCGCGCGATTGTGCGCGGCGGTGCCGATCGCCTCGTGGAACGCGGCATCCTGCGCGAGGCCGGTCTTGCCATCGCCGATCTCGCGGGCCTGGTCGTCGAGGATCCGCTTCATCTCCTGGACTTCTTCCGGCGTCGCCCGGCTGGCCGCGAGCGACGCGATGGCCGGCTCCAGGACGCGCCGGGCCTCGAACAGCTCGCCGATCGCCTCGCGCTGGGCCGTCATCACGAGAGCGAGCGGGCCGACCAGCGAGTCGACCGACATCTCGCGCACGAACGTCCCCTCACCCGGTCGGATCTCCACGAACCCGAGGCTCTCGAGGGCGCGCAGGGCCTCGCGCACGGAGGTGCGGCTCACCACGAACTTCTCGGCGAGGTCGCGCTCGGGGGGCAGCTGGTCTCCGCTCTTGAGCCGCCCCTCCGCGATGAGCTGCTTGACCTGGCGGACGATCTCCTCGTAGATCCGGGTCGACTTGATCGGCCCGAGCTCGATGGGCTGGCGTCCGGCGTCCCGATCGGCGCGCGGGGGCTTCGACATAGCCATCGTGGCCTCAGAGCTTCTCCGGGACGCGAGCGTGGCGGTGGCCTCGTCCGAGCCACCAACCGATGACCGAGATAACCAGGCCAATCACGATCGGGACCGGATGGAGGAGTAGTTTCGCCGTGTCGCCGAGCCATCCGCGGATGACCGAGTCGCTCATCATCATCTCGCCCGCAACATAGCCGAGGAGCCCGCCGCCGAGCCAGACGATCCAAATGTAGCGATTCATGAGGCGGGCCAGGATCGCTGCGCCCCAGATGACGATCGGGAGGGAAAGCCCGAGTCCAAACATCACGAGCAGAAGGTCGCCATGCGCCGCGGCGGCGATCGCCAGGACGTTGTCGAGACTCATCGTCACGTCGGCCACGATGATGATCCAGATCGCCTCCCACAGCGAGGCGCCGTGGCGAACCTGGCCCTCACCGCCCGTCTCCGGTCGTACGAGCTTGATGGCGATCCAGACCAGGAGGAGTCCTCCCACGAACTGGAGGAACGGGACCCGGAGGAGGACACTGATGATCGCCACGAAGATCAGCCGCAGCACCACCGCGCCCGCCGCGCCCCACACCTGGCCGAGCATTCGTTTTCGCCTGGGCAGCGTTCGGACGGCCAGGGCGATGACCAGCGCGTTGTCGCCGGAGAGGAGCAGGTTCAGCACACTGATGCCGAAGAGGCGGATCCAGAACTCGGGGTCTGCGAGAACCGCCATCACGTCGCCCGCGGCGCTGGCGCCGACCCATGGAAGCGCCGCCACCACGGCGTCAGCGCCGGGAGCACGAAAAAGAAGATCGCGACCGCCGTGATCGCGCCGGCGATCGGGCGCGTCACGAAGATCCCCGGCGTCCCCTGGGACATGATCAAGCTCTGACGGAGCGCGTTTTCCGCGAGGTCGCCGAGCACGAGCGCCAGCACCAGCGGGGCGAGCGGGTAGTCGAGCTTCTTGAACGCGTAGCCGACGACGCCGAAGATCAGCATGTACCAGATGTCGATCATACTGCTGTGCACCGCGTAGGAGCCGACCGCGCAGACGACCACGATCACTGGCGTGAGGATCGCGAACGGGATCCGGAGGATCGCCGCGAAGAGCGGCACGAAGGCCAGGACCATCAGGACACCGATGAAGTTGCCGGTGTACATGCTGGCGATGAGTCCCCAGACGAACTCGGGCTTCTCCTGGAACAGGAGGGGCCCGGGCTGCAGCCCCCAGATGATGAGACCGCCCAGCATCACCGCGGCCGTCGGCGATCCCGGGATCCCCAGCGTGATCATGGGCAGGATCGCCGCCACGCCGGCGGCGTGCGCCGCGGTCTCGGGCGCGACGACCCCTTCGAGCTCGCCCTTGCCGAAGCGCTCCGGATGCCTCGAGAACCGCTTGGCGAACGCGTAGCTCATGAACGAGGCCGGCGTCGCCCCGCCCGGCTTGAAGCCCATCCAGAAGCCGATGAACGCCCCGCGCACGAAGGTGCGCAGGTAGCGCGGGAGCACCTTCCAGGTATCGAGGACGACGCGCAGGTTCATCCCCGTCGGAATGCTGCGGAAGGAGAGCCCTTCTTCCACCGACAGGAGGATCTCGCCGATTCCGAAGAGACCGATCACCGCGACGATGAAGTCGAAGCCCTTCATGAGGTCCAGGAAGCCGAACGTCATCCGGAGCTGACCGGTCACGACGTCGAGCCCCACGGCGGCCAGGATGAAGCCGAGCAGGATCGCGACCAGCGACTTGACCGGGTTGCCGCCCCCGAGCCCCACGAAGCTCGAGAACGTCAGGAGCTGGATCGCGAAGAACTCAGGCGGCCCGAACTTCAGCGCGACCTCCGCCAGCAGGGGCGCGAAGAACGTGATGAGGACGATCGAGAACAGCGCGCCGACGAACGACGAGGTGAAGGCGGCCGTGAGCGCCTGGCCGCCCTGTCCCTGTCGGGCCAGCGGGTACCCGTCGAAGGTCGTCGCGACCGACCACGGCTCGCCCGGGATGTTGAAGAGCACCGACGTGATGGCGCCGCCGAAGAGCGCCCCCCAATAGAGCGACGTCAACAAGATGATCGCCGAGGTCGGGGGCATCGTGAACGTGAGCGGCAGGAGGATCGCGACGCCGTTGGCGCCGCCGAGCCCGGGCAGCACGCCGATGACGGTCCCCAGCGTGATGCCGACGACGGCGATGAACAGGTTGTAGGGCGTGATCGCGACGTGGAACCCGAGGAGGAGGTTCTCGATGCCCACCGTCAATGGCCCAGCCAGGCTTCGAGCGGGCCCTTGGGCATCGGGACCAGGAACCATTTCTCGAAGACCAGGAACGTGACCAGGGGGAACAGGACGGCGACGGCGAGCACGGTGAGCCACGCGTGGCGCCCGATCCATCGCATGTAGAAGCCCGTATAGAGCGCGGCGGAGACGTAGAGCCCGAGCCAGTGGATCAGCGCGACGAACGCGACCGCAGGCGCCAGCACCTTCAGCACGGGGCCGAGCTGCTGCCGCGTCACGAAGGGCGTTCCGTCGGCGCGCCGCGCCGCCTGGAAGAAGATCGTCACGCAGGCGGCGATCAGAAGCGCGCCGAGCCAGAACGGGAGGAATCCGCTCTGGGGCCCGTCGGTCCCCCACCCGGTGCCGAGCCGAACCGCGTCGAAGACGACGAGCCCACCCAGGAGGGCCAGGAACGACGCGGTGACGAGGTCGGCGAGGCGCATGCGTGCGAGGCCGCTTACTTCTTCAGCAGCCCTCCCTTGCCCATGAGCTCCTTGTGGAGCCGCTCGTTCTCCTCGACCCACGTCACGTACTCGGCGCCGGCGGCGAAGGCCGGCCTCAGCGCGCCCTCCTCCATGTATTTCTTCCACTCCGGCGTCTCGGTGACCTTCTTTAGGAACGCCACATACCAGTCCACCGCGTCCTTGGGCATGTTCGGCGCCCCGAAGATGCCGCGCAGCATCAGGTAGCTCACGTCGGCGCCGAGCGCTTCCTTGATCGTGGGGATGTTCTTCCACTCGCCGACGGTGAGCCGCGCGGTGTCGAACACCGCGAGCGGGCGCACCCGCCCGGCCCTCCAGTGGCTCGCGCACTCGGCCGGGTTGTTCACGGTCGAGTCCACGTGCTTGCCGACCAGGTTGACGCACACCTCGCCGCCCCCCTTGAAGGGCACGTAGGTGAACTTGACGCCCGCGAGAGCCTGCTCGAGCTGGATCGTGAGGATCTGGTCTTCCTGCGCCGAGCCGGTGCCCCCCATCAGACACTGGCCCCCCTGGCGCTCCTTGCACTGCTTGTCCTTGACGGCGGCGAGGTATTCCTTGGCGGTCTTGTATGGCGAGTCCGCGTTCACCCACAGAACGAACTCATCGAGGGCCATGCGGGCCAGCGGCGTGTAGTCGCGCCAGTTGAACGGGAGGTTGTTGTGCAGCGGCGTCGTGAAGAGATTCGAGAGCGTGATGATGATGGTGTGGGCGTCGCCCTTCTTGTTCTTGACGTCGAGGAATCCCTCGGCGCCCGCGGCGCCGGACTTGTTGACGACGATGAGCGGACGGGGCGTGAGCTTGTGCTTGTCGGCGAGACCGGCGATCAGCCGCGCCATCTGATCGGCGCCGCCGCCGGTTCCAGCCGGCACCACGAACTCGATCGGCTTGGCCGGCTCCCACGCGATCGAGGAGTCGGGGACGATGACCAGCGAGGCGAGGACGGACAGGAGGACGCTGCTGAGCTTCATCGTTCGCTCCTTTACCCGAGGCCAGGCCTCGGTGCACGTTCGTCAGATGCGAAAGGCCGGGCCCCGTTTCCGGGAGCCCGGCCCAGCGTACGACGGCGCGACGGCGAGCGTCCTTGACGAGCTCCGCGCCCTTACTTTGGCGCGAGCGCCGCTTTGGTGGCGTCGAGCCGCCGGAACGGCACCACCGCCGGAATCTCCCACTTCTCCCACATCTCGTCGACCTTGGCCTGGAAGTACTCGAGGTCCTCCTCGAGGAAGTGGGCGAACCGCCCCTGCTTCAGGAGGTACTCGCGCACCGGCTTGCGGGCGCGCCCCTCGACGATCGCCTTGGTCTTGCCGTAGTACTTCACCTGCCCGTCTTCGACCTCGTAGAGCGGGAAGATGCCGGTCTCGATCGCCAACTCGCCCAGCTCGTGCGACAGCATCGGGTCGTAGTCCCAACCCTTCGGGCACGGGTCGAGCGAATGGATGAACGTCGGGCCGCCGATCGTCAGCGCGCGGCGCACCTTGTTCATCATCTCCACCGCGTACGAGGCGCAGACGGTCGCCACGTAGCGGCACTCCGGATGCCCCGCCGCCATCAAGCCGGCCATGTTCTTCTTCCAGCGCGTGTGGATGAGACGCTTCACCTTGCCCGGAGGGCTGAACGTGGTGTTGGCGCCGTACGGCGTCATCCCGGAGAGCTGGATATCGGTGTTGGCGTACGACTCGTTGTCGTAGAGGAGAATCAGCGAGTTGTACTCCTTGTGCGTCAGCGTGGCCGAGATCGCTCCGAGCCCCATGTCGGCCCCGCCGCCGTCGCCGCAGAAGGCGATGACGTTGATGGGCTCGGATTTCATCTTGCCCTTACGCATGAGAGCCTTCAGTCCAGCCGCGGTACCGAGCGCCGCCGACCCCGAGGATCCCAGCTGCGTGTGCATCCACGGCACCACCCAGGGCGTCGTGTAATACGTCGTGTTCGCGACGTACATACATCCGGTCGAGCCGAGCACGATCGTGCGCGGCCCGGACGCCTTCACCATGAGCTTCATGACCAACGCGGACTCGCACCCCTGACACGTCCGATGCCCGGACGTGAAGTACTCCTCGATCGTGACCCGCTTGACGCCGCGGAAGGGCTCGAGGATCTGCGTGGCGTTGCTGAACGTCGTCGTCTCGGCCATCGTGGCTTCTCCTATTCCCGCACGCCCAGCCAGTGGGTCTTTGGGTCGGATTTCCCGGCCTTGGCGGCCGCGTAGCAAAGGTCGGTCGCCTTGTAGACGTCTTCGAGCGTCACCTCGCGGCCGCCCAAACCGCAAATGAAGGAGAGGAGCGGCGGCCGCCGGTCGGCATTGTACAGGGCGGCGCGGATCTCGTTGGCGACCACGCCCGAGCCGAACGGCGAGCCGAAGGAATAATCGCGGTCGATGATCCCCAGCGCCGACGCCTTCGAGAGCGCCGCCACGAGCTTCTCGGTCGGGAACGGCCGGAACCAGCGCAGCCGCACCAGGCCGACCTTCCGGCCTTTGGCGCGCATCTCGCGGATGGCGACCTTGATCGGCAGCGAGATGGTGCCCATCCCGACCAGGATCACCTCGGCGTCGTCCGTCATGTACTCCTCGAACCAGGGGTTCTCCGGTCCGCGTCCGAAGACGCGGCGGAAGTCGGCGTACGCCTCCTCGATGACGCCGACGGCGCGGGCCATCGCTTCGTTGTTCTGCCGGCGAATCTCGATGACCCAGTCCTCGTTCGCCTGAGGCGCGACGGTGATCGGGTTGTCGGGATGCAGCAGGAGGTCCCCGCGGTTGTAGCGCGGCAGGAACTGATCCACCTTCGACTTGGGCGGCACCATCGTGAGCGCCTGCGAGTGGGTGAGGAACGCCCCGTCCGCGGAGATCGCGAGCGGCAGAAAAACGCGCCGGTCCTCGGCGACCCGATAGGCGATCAGCGTGGTGTCGAGCGCCTCCTGCGACGTGTCGATCCAGCAGAGGAGCCAACCGACGTCCCGGACGACGAGCGCGTCGTTGTGCTCGACGCCGAAGGCGCCCGGATCGTCGAGCGCGCGGTTGCCGACGAGGGCGACCATGGGCACGCGCAACGGCGGCGTGACGACCAGGCACTCCATCGCGTACATCCAGCCGACTCCGGACGAGCCGCAGAAGACCCGCGCGCCCACGGTCGACGCGTGCTTGACGATCTCGAACTGGCTGTGCTCGCCCTCGGCGACGATGTACTCGGCCACGAGCTGGCCGCCCGAGATCTTCTTGGCGATCGCCTGCATGACCGTGTCGTACGGGCGGATCGGATACGCCGTCACGACGTCCAGGTCGGCGAGCGTCAGCGCTTCGGCGACGGCCTCGCTGCCGGAGATCAGGAGTTCCTTGTCTTCTTCGTGGCCGGCCGGAGCCGCCTGGGTCACAACGGCCATTGCGCTGGTCCTCCCGTTTTACGTATCGCTGCGGCTAGACCGTTTTGTGCTGCGCGTTCTCGCCCGGAATGCCCGCGGTGATCTCGACGCCGCCGGCGTCGAGGTTCGTCTCGAGCTCCTTCTCGTACTGGCCGCGGAAGCGGAAGCCGTGCGAGCGTACGGTGGCGTTCTTGTCGCCGATCTTCGACGTCATCCAGGTCTTGTAGCCGCCCTTGTCCTTGCGCCACATCTCCCACTGGCTCGCGTTGTCGTCGAACACCGACTCGTTGACCATGGTGATGCAGTGCTCCACCGGACACACCGCCTCGCACACGCCGCAGCCGCAGCACGCCTCCATGTTGGCGTCGTACGTCCCGTCGGGCATGACGTCGAAGCAGGAGTCGGGGCACTGGATCCAGCAGAGCGTGCACTTCACGCACGTGTCGAAGTCGATGACCGGGCGCATCGTGCGCGTCGTGAACTTCTTGAAGTACGGATTGCGCTCGGGCACGTAGCCCTTGCCGGACTCCTTCGGCTTGCCCACCGGGATCGCCGGGATCGTCACGCCCTCCCGCATCTCCCACCACTTGGGCATCTCGAACGAGTACGGGATCTCGGCGTTGCCCTCGGTCATCGTGACCTCGCGGGTCTCGAGCCGCCCGTGGGCCTTCTTCGCCGACTCGACCTTGAGGTCCGAGCCCCACTCCATCTCCCGGATGGCCTCGCCGACCCCGTCGAGCGTGAGGAAGGCCGGCGCGATCTTGGCGAGCGCCCCGAGGATACGCACCTCGGTGTGGTCTTCGCGGTAGACCCAGAGGCCGGAGAACGACGCCTTGGCGCGGAGGAGCGCCAGCTTGTACGGCGCGTCCTTCTTGTGGATGTCCTTCAGCAGGCTGTCGAAGCTCTGGAGCGAGGTCATCAGCAGGGTGCCGTTGGGCACCGTGAGGCGGTTGATGGGCTGGAGCCCGTACCACGCCCACGACTCGACGCCCTTGGACAGCGTGTCGTCCACGGCGATCGTGACGTCGACATGCTTGGGCTCGTAGCGTGCCATGTTCTGCTCGAGCTCTTCCTTGGTGTCGGCGACGATCGCGAAGTCCTTCGCGGGGATGCCGTTCCGCTGCGGGCTGTCCCCGTACCGCCCGAACGCGATCCCCCATCGCCCCGACTTGCGCGCCGAGAGCACGATCCCGCGGGTGATGCGCGCGGCGAGGTTTTTCTGGAAGATACCGCGGTAGACGACCTCACAGATCAGGGCTGCCATTCACGCCTCCTCTACCACCTCGTGACCAGGGGGGCTCGTGGTCGGCTGGTCTGACCAGACAGATTACTGGCAGGCCTCCAGCCTGTCAAGCCTCCGGCCTGTCAGACGTCGGGCCAATCAAACTGACCCACTACCGCCTGTCGAGGCTTGTCTCGGTCAGCCGAGCTTGCTCAGGAAGCCGACGAGCGCCTGCGTGAACGCTTCCGGCTGCTCCATGTTCGAGAGGTGCGCCGCGGACTTCAAGATGGCGAGCTGGGAGCCCTTGATCTGCTCGTTCATGACCCGCGACGCGGCAACTGGCGTGCCCTGATCCTCCTCGCCCACGATGATCAGCGTGGGCGCCTTGATCACGCCGATGCGGTCGGTCAGGTTGAGCGACGAGATGGCCTGGCAGCAGCCGATGTACCCGACGGGGTTCGTCGACCGGATCATCCCGCGAACACGCTCGACGACCTCCCCGCCCCGCTCCCTGAACGGCGTCGTGAGCCAGCGGGCCAGCGTGCCCTCCACG